>WNEZ01002606.1_pt1 | contig 21730 bp, 15 predicted proteins | sample 5400521 | NCBI WGS metagenome assembly WNEZ01 (sample SAMN13153339, study PRJNA577476) | soil metagenome | isolation source: 120 cm saprolite under Douglas fir tree site 2 hole 1 replicate 1 | place: USA:California | collected 2015-04-18 | reverse complement strand
AGCAAAACTGGGTGCACAATGCCGAAGATTCCCGGCTCGAGTGAGGTGCGCGAAAGCAGGATGTCAATTTCGTCTGAGGTCATCCCTGAGGCCAGCAATCTGCGCAGCGCATCTATTTCACGACCCTCCCGCCGAGGAACCGCTTTTGCTGCCGCTGCGCGAATTCGCAGCCAACGCGCAGCCCAGATGCCAAGCACGGTCAGGAATCCACACAGCCAAACACCAGCGGCGATCGGGAGCAGATGAAGCATGCGGGCCAGAGTAGGAGCGGGAGCGGCTTGAACCACTGCCGGTGCTGCCTGCGTGAAAGGCTGTCCAACCTGCTCAATTGCGACATAGAGCGCGCCGCCCGCGTTCGAAATATGCCGCCAGGCGAAACGGTTGCCGAGCGCCACCAGCACTGAGAAAGGCACCAGAAACTTGATTGACGCAGCCAGCCAGAGCCAATACCGGACTCGGGCCTGATTGCGACGCAGTGTGAGCGTGAGCAACGCAGCAACTACGGCGCACACTGTCGACTGCCACAAGTGGTCTCCCAACACCGGAGCAGCTGTGTTCCAAAGACCCGACAGAGAATGAACGGTCATTCCGGTTTCTCCTTCCTTTGCAATTTGCGCAGGATCTTTTGCGCTTCCTTCACGTCGGCAAGGGTCAGCTTGCCCGATTCAATCAGGTGCGCCATCACCGGTTGGGTGCGGCCCCCGAACAGGGCCAGCAGGTCATCAATCAGCCGGCGTTGCGCGACATCGCGCGACACCGCGGCTTCGAACACGTGAAAGTTCCCGACTTTTTTCACGCGGCACACCGCGTTTTTGGCCTCGAGCCGATAAACCGTTGTTTGAATGGTGGTGTAGGCGGGTCGCTGCTTTTCCGGGAAACTCTCCTGGATTTCACGGATGGACGCGGTGTCGCGGTTCCACAACACCTCCATAATACGAAGCTCGAGTTTGCTCAATGCCGGACCGGCCATGTATATCTCCTATGCGCGTATGTAGTACTACTACATCTGTAGTATAGATGCAAGTGCTTTTTTATAGAGTTGTCCGGCTATGGTTAAAAAGCGTTGGTTCTTGTACCTTCCGATCGGCTCTCAGGAGCACTGCGTTAAATCCCGAACCGAAGCCGCTTCAAGAGTCAACCTAATCGTCCCACACAGCGGCGAGCGACGTAATTTCCGATTTGCTAGCGTGTGGTCGGCAACCCTTCCATAACGGATTGGGGAAGGTTGCCCGTGACTCGGCAAGAAACGCGCATCGCGAAAACCGTTTCGAGAACTGACTCGAACAACCGAACACGGAAAGGGGTTCACCCCAACACTTGCGTCCAAGTTGCGTCCAGCTACTGCCAAAAGGGCATCTTTTTGAGCTCCTAGCGTACTCTAAGTTGTTGAACACTATAGAGCAGGCCACATCCTGAGCGCCCTTTTAAGGCAGAGCTATTGCGCCAAGGGCTTTCGAATCTTGCGTTTGAAGGATTTGGTTGAGCAATGCCTGATTGAGGCAATGGTTCGGGCGCGTAGCTCAGTCGGTAGAGCATCGCACTTTTAATGCGAGGGTCGCAGGTTCGATTCCTGCCGCGCTCACCAATTCTATTTGTCACCTATATGTCGGGTCGCTCATTTCACGGCAGGCTTGCATTTCTGGCTCGTAAAATCGGTGTCCAAGTTACGCTGCCGACGGCATTACGCTGGAACCGGAAAGCGGATTACAAGTGCGGACCTTCACACCCATTATGCTGGGTACTGGGGAGTAGGTGTGCCGTAAGTTGCGGGATGGACGCAGCATCGCAGTAACGAAATGGCCGCTGCGGATTCTCCGCAGCGGCATAACGATCACCTCCGGGGTGTTCTCCTTTTGCGTACCGATCTCGCTTTCTTTTTCTTGGGCTTCGTGCGATCGAGCCCGTGCTGTAGGTGCTTCATCTGTTCCCTGATCTCCTCTTTTCGGCTTTTGGCCGCAGATAATACGTCGTCGGGATCTTTGAGCTGGTCTTCCCCTGTGAACAGCCGATTGTGTAATAACGACTCATTTGAAGTGTGTGATTTTGCGCGCCGTCAGGTTAAAAGGCGATTCTTCAAGCTGTACTGAGAGTCCTTGCTTCAGTGTGCCGTCGAATACACTGTCGTTGGTTTTGTTGTCGAAGTCGGACAGCACAATGCTGTCCTTGTCGGTCAGGCGATTGCTTATTCTGTTGGAAATCATCTAGCAGCCTCGGTCATACTTGGCTGAGGCTTGGCCAAGAGCGAAGCACCGAGACCGCAGGCAGCAGCCAAAGATAGCCACAGACCGGGAATCGCCCGATTCCCAGTGACGTGAATGAGATAAGTGTTGATCGCCGGAGTAAATCCACCGAAGACAGCAGTGGCCAGGCTATAGGCAAGCGCAAACCCTGTGGTCCGCACATTGAGGGGCATGATCTCTGTGAGGAAAACGACCATGGCACCGTTGTAGCTGCCAAAGATGAAAGACAGCCAGAGTTCGACGATGAGCAGTCTCGAGAATGAGGGCGCAGCGGCCAGCCATAACATCACCGGATAGTCCGACGCATAAGGTAACGATCAAGCTGTCGAGGTTTGCCAGATGGAGCACAGAGCTTCCGAAAGTCGGGGTATAAGCAGTGATCATGTAGAACGAGACGGTCGTCATCGTCACCATCATGGTTCCGATGAGCACAATCCTCCAGTTTGCAGTGAGCGAGCGAAGTATTTCGGACGTGCTCGGCCGCCGTTTGCGCGCGGCAAATTCGCCAGTTTCCTGAAGCGAACGTCTGAGCCGGTATAAAAATGGAAGTATCGCGCAGCCGAGAAGCAGCGGAATGCGCCAGCCCCATAACATGATTTTTTGCTGTGGAAGGCTGGAATGCAAGATCACCCCGACCAACGCGGCGAACATGACAGCCACTTGCTGGCTTGCCGATTGCCAACTTACATAAAAGCCCTTGTGTCCTGGCGTTGCGATCTCTGACAAATAAACCGAGACACCGCCCAATTCCATCCCTGCGGAAAACCCCTGCAGCAAGCGGCCAATCAGCACAAGCAGCGGAGCTAGCGGCCCGATGGTCTTATATCCGGGCATGCAGGCTATGGAAATGATGCCTATAGACATCAGCCCCAAAGTCAAAATCAGGCCGGCGCGACGTCCATGGCGATCGGTGTAGGCTCCAAGGACAATCGCTCCGAGGGGCCGCATCAGAAAACCCGCACCGAAGGTCATGAGCGACAACATCAATGACAGGAATGGATTGCCATTCGGGAAAAACGCATTGCCGATGGCGGAAGCGTAATAACCGAACACCATGAAGTCATACATTTCCAGGAAATTGCCGCTGGAGACACGGATCACCGGCCAGATCTTTGATTCCCGATCGGTCGGCGGTGTCATGGTTTGAGACTGCACGGTTTGGCAATTCCTGGCGTCAAGCCGGGATTGAAGAGAACGGTCAATCTGTAATCACTGGCTAACGGAATGAGTGACTTTACTCACCTGCGAGGCGATAGCGGCACCCAAATCCTTGGTCGTCGCACTCCCCCCAATGTCTGGAGTGCGAACGTCTGAGCGCGCCAAAGTCTCGGTCATCGCATTCTCGACCGCATCAGCTGCTTCGGGGGCGCCGAGATGCCTCAGCATCATGGCGCCAGACCAGATCTGACCAATGGGATTTGCTATCCCTTGCCCGGCAATGTCCGGCGCAGAGCCATGAACCGGCTCGAACATGGATGGATATTCTTTTTCTGGGTTGAGGTTCGCGGAGGGTGCAATGCCTATCGATCCCACCACAGCGGGGCCAAGGTCAGAAAGAATGTCCCCGAAGAGGTTAGAACCCACGACAACGTCAAACCAGTCAGGATGCCGCACGAAGTGGGCCGTCAGGATATCTATGTGATATTGATCAGTACGAATTTCCGGGTAGTCCGCCGCCATTGCATGGAAACACTCGTCCCAGAACGGCATCGTATGAATGATCCCATTGGATTTGGTAGCCGAGGTCAGGTGCTTCTTTCTGCTCCGGGCCAAATCGAAGGCGAAGCGTAAGACGCGGTTTACTCCACGCCGCGTGAAAACCGTCTGCTGGATGGCCATTTCCTCATCAGTTCCTTCGTAGAGACGGCCACCGATATTTGAATACTCACCTTCGTTGTTCTCGCGAACGATGCAGAAATCAATTTGTCCGGGCTTCCAATTCTTGAGTGGAGTTTCAATACCTTCAAAAAGGCGCACGGGCCGCAAGTTGATGTATTGCCGAAAATGGCGCCGGATGGGAATTAAGAGTCCCCAGAGTGAAACGTGATCCGGAACGCTCGGATGTCCAACGGCTCCCAGAAAGATCGAATCGAACGGCCGCAGTTGTTGGATACCATCCGTGGGCATCATCTTTCCGGTGTTAACGTATGTTTCGCAACTCCAGTCGAACTCGTGCCACTTGAATCGAAATCCAAAGCGCTCCCCTGCCGCTTCCAGCACTCGGATGCCTTCTGGGACTACTTCTTTTCCGATGCCATCGCCTGCGATGACCGCGATGTTAAAAGTCTTCATGAGCCCACGCTTATCCCTTCTCAGCTGATAGCAACTGCGAGAGCGCTCCCACATCTGAAGCCGAATCCAAGGCCCTGACGAAAGCGATGATGCTTTCCGACTTATTTTTTGGCCACTCCGCGTAATCAGCACATCCACGGAACTTTGTTGCCGCTTCTTCAAAAGTCATCGGATCCGCCGGACTCCCTTTGGCAAAATCAGCGCGGCCTGTAATGACTCTTCCGTCCTTCAAGTGGATTTTTAGGATTGATGTCATCTTGTCGAAACCGGCGCTCTCGGCCTCGGGGTCAACGTAAAAGTTAATTCTTCGAATCATCTCCCGCACGTCAGCTCGCTGAACTATCTTGTCGGAAAACTCGCCCAAGCCAGCCTTTCGCTCCAGGAGCAGGATTGCCAGACAGAATTCCATGCTGAACTTGCTTTCAAGTCCAGTCTTCGGCTGGTGATGAAGGAGTGTCGTCGTCATGTTGTGATTAGCACCGACATCGACTTTTTCGACCTGATTGGCCTGGATATTATTGGCCTCAATCAAACGCATCAATTCAGTCATTGCAGGATGGCTGAGGGAGCCGCAAGGATAAGGCTTCAAGGAAACACCTGGAGACGCGAATGTCCACGGCTTGCCCAGGCGATCCATGATTGCAGATGGATCGTAAGATCCCCCGAAGGCGTGGAAAAAGCCTCGGTCCGCCTCCAGAATTTGCTCTGCTGCGGTCCAGCCCAGCGCAACCAGATTCGCTGACACAACGCCGCACTCGGCGGCGTGTCCAGCCTGAAACGGCTTCGTCATGGTACCGAAATTTTCTCTCAGCCCGCCGGACTGACTGGCAGCCAGCCCAAGTGCATTCTGAACCTTCGATTGATCAAAGCGAAGCAGCTTTGCTGACGCCACTGCCGAACCAAGCGGCCCGCATGTTCCAGTTGAATGAAATCCATCCTGATAATGACGCGGCGAGATCGCTTCGGCAATTTTGCACTCCACCTCGACGCCCACGTGATAGGACAGCATCAACTCCTTGCCGGAAATACTTCGACCCGCTGAAAGCGCCAGGACGGCCGGAAGGACAGGCACAGTAGGATGGACCAGCAAGCCATACACACGGTCTTTTGCAGCGGAGAGTTGCGTATCGTCGAAATCATCGGCGTGAATCGAAACTCCGTTTACAAGTGCTGCAAAGCGAGATGAGGTCTTGATTCCCGAGCCAATGACGATCGCTTGCCCACCGCAGACCGTGAGCTCCCGGAGATACTCCCGGCATATAGTTCCTGTCTCGGCGCGTGATCCGGCCAAAGCCAGGCCCAATCCGTCAAGAATGGATTTCTTGCCAAGTTCGATGACCTCCGCAGGAATGTCTTCACAGATTGTGCTTACAACAAACTTGCCAACGTAATCTGTCAGGCCGGGAGTTTTTGGGAAAGCTGCAACGGGCCTTGCATCTGTACCTTGCGCAGACGTAAGCGGCAATGTGCTGGCCGCAAGCGTCGCGATAGCTACCTTCCCGAAGTCACGCCTTAGCATTTTCAACTCGAATATCCGTCGGAATCATTTCTGATTGCATCCCTTAGCGCCCGGAGAATTCAGATCGTTACGCAAAAGCTGCCCACCCTTCATTACAAATTTCACGCGCTCAAGTTCTGTGATGTCGGCCAGTGGATCCCCGCACACAGCCACGAAGTCCGCGAATTTTCCGCGCTCGATGGAGCCGATCTCAGCGCTCCACCCCATCATTTGAGCATCCACGATGGTTGCGGCGCGAATGACCTGTGCTGGCGTCATTCCAAACTTCACCATGTACTCGAATTCTTTTGTCTGGATGCCATGAGGAAAAGGTCCGACTCCAGTCCCGAAGCCGATCTTGACCCCGGCAGCGACGGCCCGACGAAAATTCGGTTCGGATACGTCCGCCACCGTATGACCACCATATTTCTTGGCGTCATGTTCCCGCTCTAGCTGGTAGTGGTAGAGGGTCGGGATTAGATAGATGCCCTTTGCCTTGAACTGCTGAATATCGTCATCGGAAAGTTGCACCGCGTGTTCAATCGTGTCTACGCCAGCAGTAAGACAGTTGCGCAGTCCTTTGCCGCCAAAGGCATGGCAGGAAACTCTGTGACCCTTATCATGGGCCTCTTCGACGAACGCCTGGACTTCTTCCAGTGTGAAAGTGGGCGGTATAACCAGGGTTCCGTCCGGCGCAAACGTGAAATCATAGTTGGCATAAAACTTGATCCAGTCTGCGCCATTTATGAGTTGTTCCCGGACCCCTTTGCGCGCGTCCCACGGGTTATCGACGGTTTCCAGCATCGAAGGCAACGGAATATCACGTGAATAGCCTTTGGGTCGAAAGCCGCCTGTGGTCTGGAAGCCGCGCCCGGAAACCTGCAAGCGAGGACCTTGCACCAGCCCATTGTTGATGGCAGTTCGCAGATCAACGTCGCCATACATTCCGCCGAGAGTCTTCAGATCGCGCAGCGTAGTGAAACCGATATAAAGGTCGCGCTGGGCATTGACCAGAGCTTCCAATTCGCGGTACTGCAAAGACTCTTTCAGCATCTGCGAGTCGAGGTCCGGGCCACTCGCGAAAATGTGAGTGTGCCCGTCAATCAGGCCGGGCAGAACCGTCGCGTTGGTAAGATCGAGCACCTCAGTGCCCGCTGGAATGTGTACTTCGCTCGCGGGTCCTACTTGGACAATGCGCGTGCCTTCGACCAGAATGATCTGCTGTTTCTCGAGGGCATCTGACTTCCCATCAAACATGCGTCCGGCCCGAATTGCCAGTCGCTCGTGCATTCGGGCTTGCGGAGGCGGAAGCGGCGGTGGTGGCGGAGTCTCAGGTTCTTGTTCTTGCGCCAGCAAGGAACACAGACACCAGCACAAAAACGAAACCAGCATTATTCCGTGAATGAATTTCCACGACTGCCGATTTGCATCATGCGACATTGCCTCTCCTAGCCTCCGGTTACGCATGCCCTGGGAGCTCTCTTAATCGGCATCGAAAGTCGGGCGGTCGTCATTGATATGACCCTGCCTCACTTCACCTTGCAGATTCCGCGAGTATTCGCTAGGGCTGTATTTCGTACACCCGAACCTCGGCGTCCTTATTCTCATGATGAGGAACAGCGAGATAGTAGCGATTCAGTTCCGGCACCAGAATGCCGGTCTTTGCACGGAAGGCCCCCGGTATCTTCGCGAGCAAAGCGTAATGGTCAGGACCCTCTTGTTGGAAAACATCCAAAGCCCCGTCTCCGGCCAGGTAAAGGCGCTTATTTTTCACGTCGTAACTCATGTCATCGACCATGCCGACTGCAGGCAGGCTGGCGACCACTTTACCGGTGTCTGAGTTGAAAACAATGAACTTACCAGGCTTTCTTGTGGCGACAAATAAGCGGTGATCCGGCTCATCAAAAGCCATCGCAACATTCGCCTGGTCGCCCGCAGGCAAGGGCCAAGTAGCAATCAACGCAGCTTTCTTTCGGTCGAGTACCCCGACCGCACTCTTGCCCGTGAGATTGCAAAACATCCTCGACCCAGATTTTTCAGGCACGATCGCCTCGACATGATCGGTGTCGATCTTGATATCGCGTAACTTCTTCGAGGCGTCAGTATCAATAACACTGATCAACGAGTATGGCGTATGAGCCTCTCGGCCGCCATTGACGACGTAAAGCTCGTGAGTTGCAGAGTCGTAGGCGATGGAGTCCGCATCGATGGAGACTTTGATTTGCCCAGTCAACTTGAAACTGTCGCTGTCGTAAATTTGCACTGCGGAAGCGTCGCCGGCCACGATGAAAAGTTTTTTCAGATCCTTGCGGAACAAGAGTGAGTGCGGAGCCTGAATATTGTCCAGAGTGTGAACGAGCTGGTTTGTGCCGGTGTCCAGGACAAGGAACTTGTTATTCTCTTCTGCGGTTAAGAACAGCCGGTGTCCATCGACATCTGCCGCAAAGTGATCGAAGTCGCCGTCGCGGAGACCGGGCAGAGGAATTGTCGCTACCAGTTTCAAAGGGGCGGGATCTTCAGCATTAGCCTTGCAGCTAATTGCCAGCGCGATAGACAGCGCACAAATCGCAAAACGCGATCGCTTCATAATTTTCTCCAGAGAGTGTCGTGCGGCAATCTACGAAATCCGGCACTCGACGGCGAATGCTATCCCACGTTTGTTACCGAGTCAACGTATCTTCTCGGCAGTGAACAAAAAACAAGCCGTGCAGTAAACCGAAGTAGCGTATTTTCAAGCGAAATCGCTAGCGTCCCAAACCGTCAGCTAAACGGAAATTAATTTTGGTTTCAGTTCGCTCGGAAGCGGATGAATTATGCTGTCTGCGCTGGTTCTGGCGCGGTCTTCGGGCCGCACGAAGATCAAACAGGTTTTAAATTCGTTACACACTAGAACACAGTTTAGGGAGAGAAAATGAAAAGGCTTTTATTCGTTCCTCTGGTAGTTTTCATTGCACTAGGCATAAAGGTCCAAGGTGAAGACACCGCGCCGCTCAAGCTCGTCCAAACCATCACACTACCTGCTGCTGTCAAGGGCCACTTCGATCATTTTGAAGTCGATCTCAAGGGTGGACGGCTTTTTGCGACTCCAGAGGGTTACAAATCTGTTCTCGTTTTCGACCTCAAGACTGGCAAGCTCATCCACACCATAACTGGAATCGAGAAGTCGCATGCCGTACTCTATCGCGAAGACCTCGACCGCATTTATGTGACGGATGGTGAGGCCGGCGATCTTAAGATCTTTGACGGTAAAACCTACAAGTTGCTTTCGAGCGTGAAATTGCTCGAGGACGCTGATTCCATCGGGTACGACCCGGAGACGAAATACTTATACATCGACAATGGCGGTGGCGATATCCACCAGACGTATTCGATGGTCAGCGTTGTCGACACCACGGTTGGCAAGAAGCTGGCCGATATCAAAGTCGACGGAGACACACTTGAAGCCATGGCTCTGGAGAAATCGAGCCCGAAAATATACGTCAATAACAAAGCCAAGAACCAAGTTGATGTCATTGACCGGGAAAAGCATGCAGTCATTGAGAGCTGGCCGGTCACCAAGTGCAAGACGAACGTCGCCATAGGTTTGGATGAAGCAGACCATCGGTTATTTGTGGCTTGCCGCAGCGGGCAAATTTCTGTAGTGGACACTCAAACGGGAAAGGAAGTCATGACGCTGCCAATTACCAAGGGCGTTGACGATTTGAAGTACGACGCCACCAGTAAACGTATCTATGCTGCCGGCGACGGAAGCGTCGATGTTTATGAGCAGACGGACGTGGACAACTACAAAAAGCTTGGAACCGTTCCCACCGGACCGCTTGGGAAAACTGCGCGCCTGGTTCCTGAACTCAATCGATATTTCGTGGCGGTACCGCAGCACGAAACGGATAGTGCCAAGATTCTCGTATTCGAGGTCCATTGAGGGAACTGCCCGCAGGGAACACCTTCTGGTTGCCCCGCGGCGAATCGAGTGTGGTGAGCTTCGGTGTACGATGATATTTGTAAAGCTTGTATGCGCATTCTTTTGGTAGAAGACGAACGCAAGGTTGCAAGTTTTATTGCGCGTGCTTTGAAGGAAAATACTTACGCAGTGGATGTAGCCGAGACAGGTGAGAAGGCATTGGAGTTAGGAGCTGACGTCCACTATGACGCCATCCTTCTTGATGTCCGATTACCTGGCATGAGTGGGATTGAAGTATGCCGTGAGTTGCGGCAGCGGGGAATCGAGTCGCCCGTTCTGATCTTGACGGCACGGGGTCTGACGGAGCAGAAGGTCGAGGGACTCGATGCCGGCGCTGATGACTATCTAACCAAGCCCTTTGTCTTGGCAGAACTCCTCGCACGCGTGCGTGCTCTGGTCCGACGGGGCTTCCACAGCGGCAATGCAAAACTGAGCTACGCGGACCTTTCCCTGGATCGTCATCGGCGGCGCGCCATGCGTGGCCCTGAATTGATTCCTCTGACCTCCAAGGAATTCGCGCTGCTTGAGCTTTTTCTGCTTCGCGCCCCCGAGCTGGTCACTCGTAGCGAAATTGTCGAGCATGTGTGGGATTGCCACTTCGATAGCGAGACAAATCTCGTGGAAGTCTATATCAACCGTCTGCGCAAGAAGCTTGAGCCAGCTCAATCGGTAAAGCTGCTTCACACGGTTCGTGGCGTCGGCTACCGCCTAGGGATGCCCGAATGAGTGCGAAGACACTTCGCTTTCGCATGATGTTGCTGTTCACAACCGTGGTCGGGGTTCTCCTGGCCGGCTCGTATCTTGCATTCTTTGGCCTCCTGACCCGCGCGGTTCGTACCCAACTGAACCGCCAGTTACTGGAGACCGCTAGGCCAATCATTGCTGACATCATCACCGAACCCAAAGCACAGGATGTGAATCGTTTGGACATTCCCGGAGAGTTTTTTGAAACTCTGGACACAGCTGGGCAGGTCCTTCAACGTTCCAAAAATGTTACCGCTCCAATCGAATTGAACGGAATCAAGCCTACATTTTCGGAGCCGACTTTCGGCAGTGCGACCATCGGCCACGAATCAATCCGCATCGCACTGGTTCCGTTTCAACAAGGCAATCAAACCCGTATTTTGTTGGTAGCGATTCCCACACTCGGTACGAATAGTGTGCTCGACAGCTTTGGCAGGGTTGCCCTGCTGCTCTTCCCCCTCAGCCTTGCGCTTACGGCCAGCATCTCGGCATTTTATGTAGGGAGAAGTCTGGCGCCCATCAAAGCTCTCACCCAACACGCCGCTCTGATGGCGAGGAGAGTCACCAATCGGAGTGGGTTCTGGTCACCACTACCCGTTTCGTCTCCCTATGACGAACTGAGTCGCCTGGCTGAGACTTTCAACCACTTGTTCGAGGGAATTGACTCAGCGGTTGGGCAATTGCGTCAGTTTGTGACTGATGCTTCGCATGAGCTGCGCACACCGCTCTCCGTTCTTCACGGCGAGACTGAACTGCTGCTGTCTAAGCCCAGAAGTGCAGAGGAATATCGAAAGACGCTGTCCGACTTTGGTGACGAGTTCAAGAAGCTGAACCGGATCGTGGAAGGACTGTTCACGCTGTCCATGGCCGACGCCGGCCAGCTTCAGTTAATGTCCGAGCCTCTTTACATCAATGAGGTGCTGGAAGAAGCTTGTGCGCTCGTGACGTCACGCGCACTCGCAAAGAATATTGTCATCGTTCGAGAGCTAAACGAGGAGATTCCTTACTCTGGCGACGAGGCTTTTCTGCACGAGCTATTTCTGATCTTTCTCGATAATGCCATCAAATATTCTTCCGAAGGATCTCGAGTCCTCATAACTCTAGAACAAGATGCGGGTAAGATTCGAGTTCATTTTCAAGACCAGGGAATCGGAATCCCAAGCGCCCAGTTGCCGTTCATATTCGAGCGTTTCTATCGTGCGGTTCGACACAGCAGCGGGGAAACTCACAGTGGGGGGCTAGGCTTGGCCATCGCTCAGGCCATCGTTCGTGCCCAGGGTGGCGCCATTGAGTGTCAGAGTGCGCCGGGCGTGGGCTCAACTTTCAGGGTGGTTCTGCCTGCAACTCACTCCGCAAGCAATCTCGAAAGTAAACCTGAACAGAAATTAATCTTGGATTAACGGCCATACAGGCGTACATTTGCCTCCGCCACAATGTGGAGGTGATCCCGTGCCCAGTGGAAGATCGATAAGCCTAGCGGCAGCGATTTTGTTTCTCGGAATTCTGTCTTCAATCCCAGCGGGCGCGCAGGTCGCGGGCGCAACTCTGTCCGGTACGATCACAGATTCCTCCGGTAGGGTCGTTCCGAACACGCGGGTCATTATTAAGAATGTCGCCACCGGGGTCACAATGGAGGTTACGACGAACTCGGACGGGGTTTACACCGCGGCGAACTTGCTCCCCGGAGACTACGCCGTCACCGTATCAGCCCAGGGATTCACTACCGAAGAAAGAACAGGGATCTCGCTCACGGTGGGGGTCCAGCAGGTCTTTGATCTTACTCTAAAGGTTGGAACCGCCAAGGAAGTACTGGTGGTGACTGCCGAGATCCCCGCCATACAACTCAACAGTTCAGACATCGGCGCGGTAGTGAATGCGACTACGGTCCGCGAACTGCCGCTGAACGGGCGCAGTTGGACCGATCTGGCACAACTGCAGCCTGGGGTGAACGCAATCCAGACGCAACCAACCTTTGCGCAGGGCACGGATCGCGGAAACCGTGGTTTCGGCCAGCAGTTGACCATTTCAGGAGCACGGCCGCAGCAGAACAATTATCGCTTGGATGGCGTTAGCCTCAACGATTACGCAAACGGGGCGCCAGGAAGCGTTCTTGGAGGAAGCCTGGGCGTGGATGCCATTCAGGAATTCTCCGTCCTGACCAGCAACTACTCTGCTGAATACGGGAAGACCTCGGGAGGGGTAGTCAACGCGATTACGCGGTCCGGCGCCAATCAGATTCACGGCAGTGTTTACGAGTTCCTCAGAAATAGTCGACTGGACGCCAGGAACTATTTTGACGATCATTCAATGCCGATCCCCCCTTTCAAGCGCAACCAGTTTGGCGGGGCGATTGGAGGACCGATCGTCAGGAACCGCACCTTCTTCTTCGCCGACTACGAAGGCATCCGGCAGTCGAAGGGCATCACGACCGTAACTTTTGTCCCCTCCGTGGCAGCGCGGGGAGGGGCTTTGTGCTCGAGTCCTGATCCGGGTAGCACATGTAGCCCGAGTAATGTACAGGTGGACCCTGCCGCGCAAGCATTCTTCCCCTTTTACCAGCCACCCAACAATGGCCCGGTTGCCGGCAGCAATGGCGATCTTGGAATTTACACCTTTCCCGGACAACAGATCGTCAACGAAAACTTCTTCACCACACGAGTTGACCACAAGATTTCGGAGACGGACCGCCTGTTCGGCTCGTACATGTTCGATAGGACCCCGTATTCGTCGCCGGACGGCTTGAATAACGTTGAATTCACTACCCTGACTTCCAGACAGTTTCTTTCGGTGGAGGAGACTCACATCTTCGCCTCGGGTTTTGCCAATTCGATCCGAATTGGTGGCAATCATGAAGCCGTCAACAATAACCAAAGTCTGAAAGCGATTATTTCGGCTGCGGCTGATACAACTTTGGGAGTAGGCGGGACTGCGTTTGCGGGCCGGGCTGCACCGCAGGTCCTTATCGGCGGAGGCGTCACGGACTTTACCGGCGGAATTGGCGGAAGCCCCACCTATTATTATCACTGGAATTCGATTCAACTTTACGACGACGCATTCTTAACCAAGGGCACGCATTCCGCGAAATTTGGGGTTGCGGCCGAGTGGATGCCGCTCAACGTTCTTGCTGACACCGATCCTAATGGCATCTGGAGGTTCGCCGACCTTCAAGGCTTCCTCACCAACATTCCCACTAAGTTCCAAGGAGGAATCGCGAGCACACTTTCACCGCGCAATCTGCGCGAGCGCATTTTCGGTTTGTATGTTCAGGACGATTGGCGCTGGCGGCCGAACCTGACTCTCAATCTGGGCCTGCGCTATGAAATGTCAACCGTACCAACAGAAACCACCGGCAAACTCGTCAATCTCCGAAACTTGATGGACCCATTGCCTGTCTGTGGAAGGTTGGTGCCGGCTGGGTGTTCAGGTACCGGCTCTTTCTTCAGGAATCCGACCCTTCATAACTTTGAACCTCGGTTCGGATTTGCCTGGGACCCGCTTCGGAATGGAAAAACAGCGGTACGCGGAGGAATTGGGATGTTCGATGTGCTTCCCCTGCCTTATCAATTCGTACTCTTGACCACCCAGGCCGCGCCTTTCTTTTCCTATACAGCGATCAATAACCCCGCACCGGGTTCGTTCCCTAACTTCCCGGGTCAAAACATCACGTTCCCTGCGAATACGCTTCGCTCCACCTACATTCAACACCCCAAGCGCAACTATGTGATGCAATGGAATCTCAATATCCAGCAGCAGCTTACGCCGAGATTGGCTGCAATGGTCGCGTATGTTGGATCGCGCGGCATTCATCAACCCTTCAGGGTTGACGAAGCCGACCTCGTACTGCCTGTTGCCAAGACTCCCTTCGGATATCTCTGGCCGCAGGTGGATGCACTCGGAAACATCTTTACGCCACAATGCAATCAACTCGATCCTAATGGATCTGACCCGGGCCAATGCCTTCCCCCCAATACTATTAACACCAACTTTGGATCCGTACGCGGAATGTTTTATGAGGGACACTCTTACTTCAACGCCTTCGAGGCCCAGTTGGCGAAGCGCATGAGCCACGGCTTCCAGCTACAAGGCACCTACACTTGGAGTAAGAGTATTGACACGAGTTCGGCGTCAGTTGCCGGGGACTCTTTCGGGAATTCGATCTCAAGTCTCCCGTGGTTCGACTTGAGATTAAGCCGCGGCCTTTCAGACTTCAATGTTGGACACACATTTGTGTTGAACGGAACCTGGGAGGTTCCAACACCGAAATCGTTCGCTGGACCGACTCAGTGGGCGCTTGCAGGATGGGAATTGGGCCTCATCTTCACTGCCAGCGGCGGTGTGCCCTTCAGCCCTACTTGGGGGACAGGCTCCGATCCCCTAAATAGCCTCAGCAGTGACGATTGGACGTTCGTAAACCGTCAAGGCGGCTCCGGCTGCAAACGTCTCACGAACCCGGGTAGTCCCAATTACGTTAACACTGGGTGCTTTTCCGTCCCAACGGCGCCGAATTTAGCCTTTTGGAACGCGAACTGCGATCCCGCGCCGATTAGCCTGGGACAAGCATTCGATCCTGTGAATCCGAATAACAGTATCGTTGTTAATGGGCAACCACAGCCTCCCACTCCATGGCTCCCGCCGTTGGCATGCTTCAACCTTCGCGGAAATGCGGGCCGGAACACCATAGTCGGTCCGGGAATCACCGAGTTGGACTTTTCCGTGTTTAAGAACAACTACGTCAAAAGCATCTCGGAGCGCTTCAACGTACAGTTCCGGGCCGAGATTTTTAACATTCTCAATCACGCCAACTTTGCGCCACCCGCGACGCCCACCAACACCGACATTTTCGACGGGACGGGGGCGCCGTCGGCCGGGGCCGGTGTCGTGACCAGAACCACGACTACAGCACGCGAGATTCAATTCGCTGTCAAAGTGATTTTCTAGTGTGGGCACCACTCAATGCAGCAGGCGGGGTGGGTGTTCCTCACTCATCGGCTCGTTGCTATTCAGCTTTCCGCCACAACCCTCGGAGGCACGCGCCGTTTTCAACCGTCAGTTTTACCTGCTAAATCGTGGTCGCAATTTAAGATGAACTCCCTCTGAACCAAGGTGAACGGTGAATTCGGAAGATCAAGGCCCAAGCGCCCAGTTTCAATTCCATCCGCAATCTCTAACCCGGCGCAGCTTGTTGCAGCGTTCCGTGTGTATTGCCGTCGCTTCAATATTTCCACGCTTAGCGGCAGCGGCTGCGCATGACATCAGTCCCGTGATGGAGAAGCTCAGCGCATATATGGCGGAGGCCCGCAATCGCGCACTGCCAGACAATATAGTGCAGGAGACAGAGCATCACATCCTCGACACAATCGCTGCCATGGTTTCCGGGGCCGACCTCCCTCCTGGCCGCATGGCGATCGAATTCGCTCGCTCTTACGGGGGGGAGAAAATCGCCACGGTAGTGGCTTCTAACGTTCTCTGTGGACCTATCGAGGCGGCATTGGCTAACGGCGAACTCGCGCATTCCGATGAAACCGACGATGACTTCACTACGGGAGGAGCGCATCCGGGATGCGCCGTCGTACCCGCGGCGCTCGCTGCAGGCGAGCAGTTCGGCGTGAGTGGCGCGCATTTGTTGCGGGCCGCCACGCTCGGCTACGACATCGCGCTGCGAGCCATGAGGACCGTCGGCCCTGGAATGAAAGAGACCCACAATCTGGTGGGGACCATGGGAGCGACGGCCGCGGCGGGGTGCACCGCTGGTCTCAATGCGCAGCAGATGCGCTGGCTTCTCGACTACGCTGCGCAACAGGCTGGCGCCGGCATCGGCGCCTGGCGGCGCGACACCGACCATATCGAAAAAGGTTTTCTGTTCGGCGCCATGGGCGCGCGTAATGGAGTCAACGCCGCCCTGGTGGTTCACTCCGGCTGGACGGGCGTCGACGATGTTCTCTCCGGGCCTAACAATTTTGTGGAGTCCTACAATTCCAAGGCTGACCCCGCGGGCCTGATCGATCAACTCGGCCAGGTCTACGGAGTGACCGAAACCACGCTGAAAAAGTGGACGACGGGTGGTCCGATCCAGGCGCCGCTCGACGCGCTGGAGATCCTGCACAAGCGCCAACCCTTCCCGGCGGATCAGGTGAAACAGGTTGTGGTGCGTGTCGCCACCAGCGCGGCCTACACCGTCAACAACCGCGACATGCCGGATATCTGTCTGCAGCATTTGGTCGCGGTGATGCTGCTCGACACGACCGTCACGTTCCGCGCAGCCCACGACAAGCCACGCATGCAGGATCCGGCCGTCCTCGCCGAGCGCGCTAAAATACAACTCGTCCCCGATCCAGAGTTAGAGAAGCTGATACCGGTGCGAGTCGCCATCGTTGAGGTTACACTCAACGACGGGACGCGCTTGAGCGAACGCGTAGAGCATGTACGAGGCACTCCCGAGAATCCCATGACGACCGAAGAAGTGGTCGCCAAGGCGCGCGAGTTGATGACGCCTGTCCTCGGCTCCGGAAATTGTTCGAAGCTCATCGAGAGAGTGATGGGACTCCAGAACGTGAACGACATCCGGGAGCTGCGTCCGTTGCTGCAACGGAGCTGAGCACGCGAACATGAAGAACGCATCCATATTGTGTCTCGCAACCTTAATCTGTGGATCGGTTGGATTCTCGCAGGAGCAGTCCCGGGACCCTGAAACCAGTCCTTTACTGCTGGTCCAGGAGATTCCACTGCCGAATGTTGGAGGGCGGATCGATCACTTCACTCTCGATGCAAAACGCAAGCGCGTCATTGGCGCGGCTCTGGGCAACAACATGGTCGAAGTCGTGGATACATTTTCCGGCCGGGACATACACAGCATCACCGGCGCTGCCGCACCCCAAGGCGTTGTGTACGTAGGTGAGCTCGATAGGCTCTTCGTCGCCAACGGGACAGACGGAAAGCTCAGAGTTTACGACGGAGACAGTTTCAAACTGCTGCACACGCTCGATGTCGGAGAAGATGCCGACAATGTGCGCTACGACCCTGGGGAAAAGCGAGTGTATGTCGCCTATGGTGGAGATCAGGAAGGTGGCATTGCCGTCGTCGACGCCACCAGCATCCGAATCTTTCCAGATTGCCCTCTCGAGACCGGTGATCTATGTCAATATCGCCACTAAAGCCAAGGTTGTACTCATCGATCGGAACACACACAAAATCACAGATTGGCCCTTGAAGGCCGGCAAGTCCAACTACCCGATGGCGCTCGACGAATCGGATCACCGAATCTTCGTGGTGACCCGAAGGCCGGCTCAGCTCGTCGTGATCGACTCAGACAGCGGTGCGATGGTGGCCAGCGTTGCTTGCGTAAACGACGCTGACGATCTGTACTATGACGCTGGCCGAAAACGTATCTATGTTCCGGGAGGAGAGGGCTTCCTCAGTGTCATCCAACAGACGGACCGAGATCATTATCAATCGCTGGCAAAAGTCCCGACCACAATAGGAGCACGTACCGGCCTGTGGTATGAGAAACGAGACCGGTTCTATTTGGCTGTGCCCGCTGGCTCCAAGCAGGGTGCCGCATTGTGGGTGTATGCACCCGAAGACTGAGCCGGCGTCATGAACAGGTTTTCTTCCATGGGGTTGGCTGGTTTTATTTTCGTGATGGGAATGAATCACCGGGCGAAACTGACACGAGCACTACTAGCCGTCGTTGTCTTGAGCGGCTTGATTCTGGAGGCCCGAGTAGCGCAACAGTCAGGCACAGTAACGGCGCAGGCGCAGTCCTCTTCCGATCTTGAAACTTACCGAACTCGCATCGAACCAATTTTTCTCAAACCGCGGCAAGACGGAGTGCGCTGCTACGATTGCCATTCGAAGTTAGTCACACGCCTGCGTCTGGAACCGCTTTCGCCGGGAAGTTCGTCTTGGACTGAGGAGCAATCGCGGCGAAACTTTGCGCTCGTCTCCCAGCTGATCACGTGGTCGCAACCGCTCAAGAGCCGCTTACTTCTTCATCCTCTGGCGCAGGAGGCTGGGGGAGATCCTTACCACACGGGCGGCAAATTCTGGGCCTCCAAGGACGATCCCGAATGGAAAATGCTTGCGGATTGGGTGGGCCACAGCGTCGAGACCAAGGCGGCGGTTGAAGTGCCACTGCATTCCGTACCGGCCGAAGCTCTCGATTTCCAATTCTTTAAAACCAGGGTTCAGCCTGTCTTTTTGAACGCGCGAGGCGGTCACGCTCGGTGCTACGGCTGCCACATCCTTGGGAACAAGAATTTTCACTTGGAAACGCTGTTACCTGGTAACTCGACTTGGACCGACGAGCAATCACAGCGTAATTTGGAAAACGCTGTACAACAGGTCGTTCCCGGGGATCCGGCGTCGAGTCGGCTCTTGATCCACCCCCTGGCCCCTGAGGCTGGGGGAGATCCCTTTCATTCCGGGGGCAGGCAATTTAGCTCTCAGACCGATCCCGACTGGCTTGTCCTGGCTGACTGGGTTCGCGGCCTCCGGTCCGGAGCCGATCCCGATCCCTCATCCCGAGAGACAGTGCGGATTTATGTGACAAACAGTGCTGGCGACACTATCGACGTGATTGATCCGGCAACAAACAAGGTCGTGCAAGTAATCCAGGGGATAGAGCTGCCGCATGGCATCGCCTTTTCCCCCGACGGGACGCGAGTCTATGTCAGCAATGAAGCAGAGAGTGTGCTCGATGTAGTGGATCGAAGCAGTGGTGAGATTCTCCAGAAAGTACCCCTCAGTGCCCGTCCCAACAATCTCGCTATCACTAAAGATGGAAGCCGCGTGCTGGTTGGCATCCGGGCTGGGGCAGGCGTCGTCGATGTGATCGACACAACTTCGCTAAAGCGCACAAAAAGCGTTGCCGTTGACGGCAGCGTGCACAATGTGTTCGTCACACCGGACGATCAACCGGGTGGCTTCGGAGTCGCCGCGGGTCGAACCGCCACTCCCTCCCACGGAATCGGGGTTGCTCCCGACGGGAAATCGCTCTGGGTCAACAGCACCGTTGCCAATGCGGTCTTCAAGTACTCCCTTCCGGAGCTGAAATTAGTCGGCTATCGATCCTTGCCCGAAGTACATCCGCTTGGTCGTTCCCCAACCGGTTCGGTGCCGGAGTGGATCACGTTTACGCCAGACAGCAAAGTTGTCTATGTTTCCAACTCGGCCGCGAGATCGGTATCCGCCATCGATGCAAATACACTGACGGAAATAGCGGTGATTCCCGTAGGAGAAGTGCCCAAGCGCATCCATACATTCGTCCTTCACGGGCATTAGCCGCCCCACAGGTTGCCCACAATCGACACCTTCAATACTGAAGCGGTTCTGGCGTGGCTGAAGCCAAAATTCAATTCGCCAATTCGCCTCTGCGAAGCGTGAGGAAGGCAAATTCGGTGACCACCTTGGTTTGGAAGTAGTTTGTCCCACTCCTCGTGAGCAAGCCTTGCATAAAAGCTACTGTTCCGGCTTGCTTGCTCCTCGAAAAATCGGCTCGAGCATCGTCGCTATCAATGTGAACATCGCCGCGCATCCCGCCAGTGGCACGATGAGACCAGACCGCAAGCTTCCCATTCTTGTCGACATCAGTCCCACAAGCCACGGCATCGTGGCTCCCCCCATGCCCGCAAGCGCGAACATAATCGCCCCGATTCGCCTTGACCTTTCGCCAAATGCCTTTACCAGCCAGGCAACCAGGATTGGATAAATCCCAGCTAGTCCCAATCCCGCGGCGGTCACGCAGATGGCGACGCTTTCGAAGGTCCTGGCTTCGAGCAGAAGGCAGATGCCAACAGCCGCCAACATCAAACCGCTCGCCAGCAGCGTGCGTTCGCGCCGCCGCAGTGGAACCAGCGGTACAAGCGCGCGTCCGGCTAACAGTCCTCCCCAGAAAAACATGGGCGTCAAAGCCCACAGGTCCCCAGAATCAGGATTGGTTCGTTTCGTCAGTGAGGCCACCCAACCCGCAACCGAATTCTCCGAGCCGACATATAGAAAAAACAGCGCGGCCAGACTCACCGTGCTTCGCGTGCTGATGTTCTCCGAGCGGGTGGGACCACGCTGTTCCTCCTCTTCCGTTGTTGCGGGCTCCAAGTTCATCCCGGCCAAAATCAAAGCGGTAAACAGCGCGCCAACCGCGATGGCATAGAGAAGCAATGGGGTTGCCCCCCGCCGCTGAGCCAGCATGACCAATGGGGAGGAAGCAATTGCGCCGAGTCCCCACATCAGGTTCAGAATGCTGAGTGCCGCCACTCGACGGGTTTTCGCAACTTCCGCCACGCATAAGTTCGTGGCAGAAAGAACCTGCCCCAATCCACAGCCGAACACCGCGGCTGCAGCCAGGCTCGCAACATAGCCACCCAGGTTTAACCCTGCCACTCCCGCCGCGATCAGGCTGAAGCCGCATAGCAAAGCGTGCCGATATCCTCGTTTGATCAGCCAGCCGAGCGAAGCGACCCCTGCCATCGACCCGCAGAACTGCGCCGTGAAAAATAGACCGGCACGCTGGTCGGTTAAAGACCACCGGCCAATGAGTATCGGCAAGATTGGGCCAATCAGCGTGGTCACGATTCCCGCGACGACAAATCCGCCGTGTAGAACCACGAATGCAGCCGAAGAGGTCGGAAGCGAAGCTGGCCGAGTTTGGATCGAGCTCATGCTCAAAGCATTCTGCCGGAATGCTTGCCTGTGGCCACTTCGTGGACAAGCGAGAGCGTCGGCAAGAGGTAAAGCTAATGGTTATTCTACAGACGATGGTTACAGCAGGATTGGTAATGAACGAGCCCTAAGAAGCACACCAAGAAATGTCCCGGCTGATCGCTATGTGCCTTTTCACGGGCACTGTTCAAAACTGGCTCGTCCGGCGCTGAGCTACTCCACCGTGACGCCATAGTTTGTGCCCGCCCAACGATTTTCCTGCGGCCAGAAAAATGTGAAGACGACCTGGCTCCCGGGAGGAAGGGAAGCCGTGGGCAGATCAAGCGTGTGGATTCCCAA
>WNEZ01001225.1_pt1 | contig 21736 bp, 20 predicted proteins | sample 5400521 | NCBI WGS metagenome assembly WNEZ01 (sample SAMN13153339, study PRJNA577476) | soil metagenome | isolation source: 120 cm saprolite under Douglas fir tree site 2 hole 1 replicate 1 | place: USA:California | collected 2015-04-18 | reverse complement strand
CGTGAACAGGCGGGCTCCGTCAAGCGAGAAATCCAGCGCGTAAGGCAGCGGCCCCACCGGAATGCGCGCGGTGATCTGGTTCACTCTGGTGTTGAGCACCCAGACGTATCCGCCTTGCGAGCTCACACCCCAGACCTCCGCGCGCGTCGGATGCTCGCGCATACCGGAAATGCCTGGGCCAACCGTGATGCGCGCCACTGGACGCAGCTTAACGAGATCTCTTTCAGTTGATTTGCCGATGCAGCACTGCGGCGATCTGCCGCACCTCTTCGGTGAGTTCGGCAAATTCCTCGGGCAGAATCGATTGCATGCCGTCGGAGAGAGCCTTGTCCGGCTCGTGGTGGACTTCCACCAGCAGTCCATCCGCGCCAACGGCAATGGCTGCGCGCGAGAGCGGCAAGACTTTGTGGCGTTTGCCGGTGCCATGGCTGGGGTCAACCAGGATCGGCAGGTGACTGCGTCTTTTCACCGCCGGCACGATGGTCAAATCCAGCGTGTTGCGCGAGTGATCGGCGAAAGTGCGGACGCCGCGTTCGCACAGCATCACGCTGTAATTTCCCTCGGAGAGTACATACTCCGCGGCCATCAAGAATTCATCGAGCGTGGCAGACATCCCCCGCTTCAGCAGTACCGGCTTTTTGGCCCGTCCGGCGCGCTTCAGCAGGGAAAAATTCTGCATATTGCGCGCGCCAATCTGGATCACGTCCGCGTATTCCTCGACCAAATCCAGGCTCTCGTTGTCGATGGCCTCGGTGACAATCCCAAATCCGAATTTCTGACGCACCTTCGCCAAAATCTTCAGCCCCGATTCCCCCAATCCCTGAAAGCTGTACGGGGATGTCCGCGGCTTATACGCTCCCCCCCGAAACAGCCGCACTCCGCTTTGCGCCACACGTTGCGCGATGGCCAGCGCCTGCTCTTCGCTCTCCACTGCGCACGGCCCCGCCACCAGAGCTATTTTGTCTCCCCCGACGATGACATCTCCTGAAGGCGTGGGAATTCGCAGGATACTGTCCTCTTCCTTGGCATCGCGGCTCACTAGCTTGTACGGTTTGCTGACCGGAATGCATTCCACGACGCCCGGCAAGGATTCCAGCACACCCAGATCAACGGCGCCTTTGTTGCCGGTGATGCCGATGGCGGTGCGAATCGTCCCGGGAATCGGGTGCGCCTTCAGCCCCAAGCTCTCGATGCGCCGGCACACGGCGCGCACCTGCTCCTCGGAAGCATGGGACTGCATCACCACCAGCATCGATCGCTCCTGAAGTGAATAGGCAGATGTGTAGTCTAAGCCATGCCGGAGTGCCTCGCAAACGACGGACTTCGGCGGCTTTTGCGGAAGTTTTTCGCGCCAACAGCTTGCTTCCATCCTTAGGGGTTGGGAAATTCGGCATTTTGGAACGTGTGCTAGAATAGTGAGTTTAATACGGAACAGAATTTCTCATTGGGAATGCCTGAACAGCCCCTCACTCGCGTCATCGAATTCGATCCTGAAGACGAATATCGCCCCGAACCTGAACCTGAACGCGGCCCCCCGGCTTGGATGGACGGCACCCTGCGGATTGGCATCCACACGTCCATTGCCGGCGGCTATCGTAACGCGCTGGAATCCGCCCACAAGCTCGGCTGCAACGCGCTGCAGATTTTCTCGGCCAGCCCGCGCATGTGGGCGGGTGGCCCTTCCCGCGTCGCCGAAGTAGAAGCAGCTGCGTTTCGCGCGCGCCGCGAAGCGCTTGGCCTGGGACCGCTGGTCATCCACGCCAACTATTTGATCAATCTTGCCGCCCAGCAGCCCATGCTGCGCACACGCTCGATCCAGGCGTTTCACGACGAGCTCGTTCGCGCAGTTGCGCTTGGTGCTGACTTCGTGGTTGCCCACCCTGGCGCGTGTGGCGAGTGCAAACCCGACCAGGCCGTGCGCCTCGCTGTAGAATCGGTCAAGCAAGCGTCCAAAAATGTCCCGCCAACTTCGCTGCGCATTTTGCTCGAAAACACAGCCGGCATGGGCACAGCGCTCGGCGCGCGCTTGGAAGAACTCGGCGAGATGGTGAACGTGCTGCAAAGCCTGCAAGTCGGCGCCTGCCTCGACACCGCGCACCTGTTCGCCGCGGGCTACGATATCAAGAGGGAAGCTGGCCTAGCCTCCACTCTCGAACTCATCGACCGCGTCATCGGCCTCGAGCGCATCCCGGTTTTTCACGTCAACGACTCCAAGATTCCCCTGGGCGGGCGCGTCGACCGGCACGAGCACATTGGCAAAGGCAAAATCGGAGCCGAAGCGTTTCGGCGGCTGCTCACGCATCCGAGGCTCAGTGCCTTGCCGCCCGAAGGCTTGGCGGGCCGGGCCTTTCTCGCCGAAACGCCCGTCGATGATCCCGGGGACGACCGCCGCAACGTCGCCGCTCTCTGGGAATTTGCGGGCCTGAAAGAGCAAGCGCCCGCAGCCGAAAAAGGCTTCTCGATGCTAACCGCGTCCGCAAAGAGGAAAGTCGCACAGCAAGTAAAATCGCAGAGAAAAGCGGGCCACGCGGCAAGTCGCAAAATGCGAGCACCCGTAGCAGTCGCCAGCCGTGGCGGGCGCCGCTCGAGGCCGGCAAAGGGATCATCCACTAGGGGAACCAAACGGCGCAGAAGGGGATAGCTCGGCGTGGCTGAATACAACCCGCAAGAAATCGAAGCCAAATGGCAAAGGCGTTGGGCGGAAGTGCGCGTCTTCGAGACCGAAGTCGATCCCGCCAAGCCCAAGTATTACACGCTGGAGATGCTGCCGTATCCCTCCGGCACGCTCCACATGGGCCATATGCGCAATTACACCATTGGCGACGTGGTAGCGCGCGTCAAGCGCATGCGCGGCTTCAATGTGCTGCACCCGATGGGCTGGGATGCCTTCGGCTTGCCCGCCGAAAACGCCGCCATCAAGAACAACACGCATCCGCGCACGTGGACCAACGACAACATCGTGGAATTCCAGCGCGTCCTGCGGCGCTTCGGTTTCAGCTACGACTGGCGCCGGGAAATTTCCACTTGCGATCCAAAATACTATCGCTGGAACCAGTGGTTCTTCCTACGCATGCTGGAGCGGGGCCTTGCGTATCGCAAGAAGAGCCGCGTCAACTGGTGTCCCCAATGCTGCACCGTGCTGGCCAACGAGCAAGTCGTGAACGGCGGCTATTGCTGGCGCCACGAAGACACCCTTGTCGAGTCTCGCGAAATCGAGCAGTGGTTTCTCAAGACTACCCAGTACGCCGAGCAACTCCTGGATGACCTGAAACAGCTCGAAGGCGGCTGGCCCGAGCGCGTCATCGCCATGCAGCGCAACTGGATTGGCAAATCGATCGGTGCGCGCGTGAAGTTTGCCGTCGCCGATGTTGCCGGTGTCGAGCCTATCGAAGTTTTCACCACGCGCATCGACACCATCTACGGTGCCAGCGCCATCATCCTCGCACCCGCGCATCCCTTGGTGCCGATGCTGATCGCTGGATCGCCGCAGCAAAAAGACGCGGAAGCCAAGGTCGCTGGCATGCGCCAGACTTCGGTAAAAGCCGAGGACCTGGCCACGGCCGAGAAGGAAGGCTTCTTCACCGGCCGCTACGCTACGAATCCGTTCAACGGCGAAAAGATTCCTATCTGGGTAGGGAACTTTGTCCTGATGGAATATGGAACGGGCGCGATCATGGCCGTGCCCGCGCACGACCAGCGCGACTTCGAGTTCTGTCGCAAATACCGCCTGCCCATTCTCGTCGTAGTGCAACCCGAGGACGGCGAGGCGCTCGACCCCGTAAAAATGACGGTGGCGTTCGACGAACAGCAACGCGGCAAGCTGGTGAACTCAGGCCCTTACAATGGCCTATCCGTCGACGAAGCTATCGTGGCCATGTCCGCGCACGCGCAGGCTAAAGGTTTCGGCCAACGCGAAACCATCTTTCGCCTCAAAGACTGGGGCATCTCCCGTCAGCGCTACTGGGGCACTCCCATCCCGGTCGTCTACTGCGCCAAAGACGGAATCGTCCCTGTGCCGGACAAGGATCTTCCCGTAGTGCTTCCGGAAAATGCCAAGTTGACCGGTCAAGGCGGATCGCCGCTCGCGGCTACGCCTGAATTTGTGAACACCACGTGCCCGAAATGTGGCGGTCCCGCGCGCCGGGAGACCGACACTATGGACACCTTCGTCGATTCGTCGTGGTATTTTTATCGCTACTGCGACCCGCACAACGACAAGGCGCCCTTCGATTCCGCGAAAGTTGCCTATTGGTTTCCCATCGACCAGTACATCGGTGGCATCGAGCACGCCATCCTGCACCTGCTCTATTCACGCTTCTGGTGCAAGGTCATGCGCGACCTCGGCTTGGTCCGGCATGCCGAGCCTATAGCACGCTTGTTTGCCCAGGGCATGGTGCTAAAGGACGGGAAGGCGATGTCAAAGTCGCACGGCAACGTCGTTGGCGCGCTGGAGATGGCCGAACAGTACGGTGCCGACGTGGGCCGGCTGTACACGCTTTTTGCGACCCAACCCGAGAGGGACCTCGAATGGAGTGAAGAAAGCATCGAGGGCTCATGGCGCTTTCTGAACAAGATCTACCGCCTCGTCGATCGCCATGCCACGGCGTTGCGCGGCGTGAAGGGCTCTATCCCTGTTTCCGGCATCACCGAGCAGGAGAGAGCGGTGCTGCGGAGAACGCACCAGGCGCTCCGCCGGGTCACACAGGATTTGGAATCGCGCTGGCACTTCAACTCCGCCATCGCGGTGATCATGGATCTATACAACGAGAGTCACGCGCCGCTCGAGCAGGGGGTGCGACCGGAGATCGCGAAGCATGTGTTGGAAATGCTGACGCTGATGCTCGCTCCGATGACCCCGCACCTCTGCGAGGAGTTGTGGGAAATGCTGGGTCACTCGCAGGGGCTATGGAATTCGACATGGCCTGCGTTCGATCCCGAACTCGCGCGCGATGAGGAAGTCGAAGTCGTCGTGCAAGTCAACGGTCGGGTGCGAGCGCGGTTGCGAGTGGCTGCCGGGCTCGGGGAAGCGGAGCTGGTTCCCAAGGCGCTGGCGGAGCCGGCCGTAGCCCAGCACATCAATGGCAAGCGCGTCGTGAAACAAATTGTAGTACCGGACAAACTCGTCAACCTGGTTGTGGCATAGGGAAGCCTGCGAACCGCGCAATCGTGATAGGAGCGGGAATGGAAGCGGGAGCGAAGATGCAGCAACATCACGACAGACCCAGCTCCGAACGCGGCGGCGTGGTCGTCCTCGATTTCGGCGGGCAATACACGCAGCTTATCGCCCGCCGCATCCGCGAACAGCAAGTCTTCTCTTCCGTTCTCCCGTGCACCGCCACGCTCGACGAAATCCGCAAGCTCGAGCCAACCGGCATTGTGCTCTCCGGCGGACCCAGTTCCGTCTACGACCCGCAAGCTCCCAAATGCGATCCGGCCGTTCTTTCGCTGGGCATCCCAGTCTTGGGAATCTGTTACGGCATGCAATGGCTCACCCACCACCTGGGCGGGAAAGTGGAGCCGGCGTCGCGTCGTGAATACGGCAGCGCCGTTCTGAACATCGATAGTGCCGCTCACCAATCCGAGCTCTTCGCGGAGTTTCCCAACTCGCTGCGCATCTGGAACAGCCACGGAGATCACGTCGTGGGGCTCCCTCCTGGCTTTCGAACCGTGGGCCGCACGCAAAACGCGGTCGCCGCCGTCGAAGATCCGCAGCGCAAAATCTACGCGGTCGAGTTTCATCCCGAAGTCCGTCACACCGACCGCGGCACGGAAATTCTCCGCAATTTTCTGTTCCGCGTCTGCAAGGCGGAAAAGAAGTGGAGTGGCGCGGCCTTCATCGAAGAAACCACCGAAGCGATTCGAGCGAAAGCAGGGAAGAGCCGGGTCATTTGCGCGCTCAGCGGCGGTGTCGATTCCACCGTCGCTGCGGTCCTCGTGCATCGCGCCATCGGCGAGCGCCTCACAAACATCTTCGTCAACACCGGCCTGTTGCGCAAAAACGAATTCGAGCACACGCTGGAAATGCTGCGCGATCGCCTCGGTCTGCAAGTCATCGGTGTCGATGCTTCGAAGCGCTTTCTCGCGCAGCTCAACGGCATCACTGATCCCGAACGCAAGCGCAAGATTATCGGCGCGGAATTTATTTCTGTTTTCGAGGAAAAAGCCATGGAGCTGCAAAAGAACGAAGCTCACGGAGAGATCGCTTACCTGGTGCAGGGAACACTGTATCCCGATGTCATTGAATCAGTTTCTGTGAAAGGCCCTTCGGTCACGATAAAGACCCATCACAACGTGGGCGGCCTACCCGAGAAAATGCCCTTTGCCTTGATTGAGCCGCTGCGCGACCTCTTCAAAGATGAAGTTCGCCGCGTCGGACGAGATTTGGGTCTGCCCAGTGAGCTGTTAGTGAAACATCCGTTTCCAGGCCCGGGGCTAGCAGTTAGGTTACTGGGCGAGGTAAGTACCGAAAACCTAGCGACTCTGCGGGAAGCGGATGCCATTGTCGTGGAAGAGATCCGTCGGGCGGGCTTCTACGAAAAAGTCTGGCAAGCCTTTGCGGTGCTTCTGCCGGTGCGTAGCGTCGGCGTCATGGGTGACTACCGGACGTACGGTTTGACCATTGTGGTCCGAGTAGTAGAGTCGGAAGACGCCATGACCGCGGATTGGGTGCGCTTACCCGGAGAGGTCCTGGAGCGAATCTCGACGCGAATTGTGAATGAAGTTCCGGGCGTGACCCGCGTGGTATACGACATCAGTTCTAAGCCCCCCAGCACCATTGAGTGGGAATAGCCACGGAACGTGACAGTGGAAACCTGGGGGCGGAAGGAAAATTGCGCAAGAGCAGGACCCAACGGGGACAGAAATGCCGGACCTCACAAAGCGGCCGCGCCTTGCGGGGCGTGCGCGGCCCGTCTCGTGAAATCAGTTCATTCTAACCGCTAATTCCGGAATGCTAAGCCTTCCGGGACTAGCGATTGGCCATTTTCTGGGCCATGTATAGAATGAGCTTGCGATCTTCTTCGTCGGCTTTGCCCAACAATCTGCGAAGCTTGTTGAGAAAGCGCGCCTCTTTGCCGCTCGTGCCCCAGGCAATGTCGTCCGAAGACTTTCGCTTAGGCAGGTTTGGCAGTACGGGCGGCTCTTCGCCGTCGTAGAAGAGTTGATAGAGTGGGCATTCGAGAGCACGGGCCATCTTCTCCAGCGTCTCAATGGCCGGAACTGTGTGGCCATTCTCGACTCTGGAGATGTAACAGCGAAGAAGACCCGTACGTTTTTCGATATCGCCCTGGGAGAGTTTCTTTTCCTCACGCAAAGCGCGGAGGCGATCACCAATAATCATGCAGGTATTATTCCATATAGATAAGATGTGTGCAAGTACCAACTTGCTGGTCAAGGAGTGAAACAAATGGTGCGGTTGAGGAAAACTGTGGAAAGCCAGGCGTAACCTGGAAGGCATGGCGCACGTCCCAAAATCAGAACTCCGCGCTATGGCCGCCGCGGCAGCTGCTAAAGCCAGCCCGGCGCGACCTTCCGAGGTCCCCGACGACCGAGAACTAGTACGCCGGGCCCAGGCTGAAGACAAGGAGGCCTTCGAGGAACTTGTGCGCCGTCACCAGCACCGCGTCTTCGCCGTCGCCGGCGGAATCTTGCGGAGACGCGAAGATGTGGAGGATATCGCACAGCAGGTGTTCGTCAAGGCTTATTTCTCGCTGAAGCGCTTCGACCAGCGAGCCGCGCTCAGCACTTGGCTTTACAAAATCACGGTGAACGAATGCTGGGATCTGCTGCGGAAGAAGAAGGTGCGACCTCTGATCTATGAGTCTGACCTCAGCGAAGAGCAGGCTCGGCAGCTTGACGGCTCGGAGAAGCACGAGAATCTGGGACCTGACACGAGCGAAACACTGGAGATGCGGCAGCACGTCGACCGTTTGCTTGCCGGTATCGACGAGCGCGACCGCATGATGTTGATTCTCAAAGAGGTGGAGGGATTTGCAGTCGAAGAGATTGCCCAGATGATGGATCTAAATGCAAACACGGTGAAGGTCCGGCTCTTTCGTGCCCGGCGGCGGATCGTGAGCCAAGCCCACAAGCGAGGCTCGCGCTAAGAGCAGAGGCGACTGTTCCAACTTGGAACACAGCGTCTTGAGGGAATTTGTAAGGAGCACAAAATGTTCAGCTCACGGAAAAATCGAGAAGATTGTAGGCGCCTTCGCGACTCACTCGAGATCAGCTCTGACACGGCGGCTCTGCCGGCCGGGCTGCAAAACCACTTATCCACTTGTGCCGATTGCAAGGCAGCGGCAGACGCACTATTCCTCAGCCGCGCCCTTCTGCTAAAGATGCCGCCTCAGTCGGTAGAGCCGGGCCCTTGGTTTGTTCCCCGGGTTATGGCCGCCATTGCCGTTCGCGAATCGAGCCTGCGGCGGTCTCAGGAGGCTTGGACGGTCGTGCCTAAGCTTGCCGCCCGGCTTACCTGGATTTCTGCGCTGGCCCTTCTTTTGGCGGGCACCTGGCTTTACCAGTCGCCTAGTTCAACACAAAAATCGGGCAACGAAAGCGGCATGGAAACGCTCTTTGATACGCCATCGACGCCCCCTCCGCAAGATGACGGTCTCATCAGTCTGGAGAGGGGCCAATGAACGATAGTACCGCTAGGCGCAAGGCTGCCTTGTGGGTTGGCGCCGTCTTTCTGCTTGGGGCAACGCTAGGCGGCGTTCTAGGCTATCTCTTCGCGCACCGTCCGGTAAGCGCGGCCAACGCGCCACGAAGCGAGCCGGAGCGTCGCGCGCGACGTGTTGAGCAGCTTACTCGCGACCTTGCGCTTACTCCGCAGCAGGCCCAGCAGCTCGATGCCATTCTCCTGCAACGCCACAGGGAGACGAAAGCCATCCACGACCAGATGGACGCGCAACTGGACGCGCAACTGGAACAGGTACGTCAAAAGGGCCGCGCGCAAGTGCGCACCATTCTCACCCCGGAACAGCTCCCAAAATTTGAGGAATTCCTTAAGCGCATGGACGAAGAGCACAAGCGCAATGGCCCACCAGCGAAGCGGTAGGGTCCCGGCCGGCCGCCTGGCTTGTTTACTTCTGTAGTTGGAGGCTACTTTCCGAGGGCATCTGGCAAACCTCGGTAGTAGCGAAATCCCTCGATCGGTTTTCCGTCTTTTATGCGGATATGGCTGCGGGTTAGGTCTTTCATGGCCTTCAATTCGGTCTCGGAAAGATTGGCTTTGTAGGTTTTCCAGCCGGGTCCAAACTGGCTCACGTACTTTGCTCCGGCATTCACCTTCTTTTCGACAAACTCGCTGATATCCACGAAAGTGTTTTCATCTTCGTGATCGTAGTCATTGTAAAAGAGATATTCAGGGATCATGTATTCCTTAAGGCCCTCTTGTGTGATCTGGCCCTCGAAGAGCAAGCGCCACATCGCAGCCCGAGCGGCGTCCGCGGCCAAATACGCGGCAGCGCGGTGGTCAGACTTGTGCCACCGTTGATAATTCCTGCCCGGATCCCAGGCGAAGAGCACATCCGGTCGCATCTTACGAATCCAACGAACGAGATTTTCGACCACCGCCTTGCGATCCTCAAATTCGAGCAGCCCGTCGTCATAGCCCAGGTTGATGTAGTGGTCGCTAGGAATGCCAAGCTCTGCAAGCGCCGCCAATTCTTCCTGGCGGCGAATTTGCGCGAGCTGCGTTCGCGACAGATTTGGATCTTGCGTGCCGACATTCCCAGTGGTCAGCGTAACGACATAAGCCTGATTTCCGTGAGCCTGAAGCATCGCCAGCGTGCCGTGCGACAACGCGTCGTCGTCGGCGTGGGCGCCGATCAACATGATGGTTTTCCCGGTCCACTTATCGACAGGGACTTCTGGCTTCTGTTCTTCCCGTTGTGCCAAAACCATTGATGGGAACAGCGCAAAAAAGAAAATAGCTAAGTTTCTTTGCAAAAGAACCCCCAATCTCGGCTCTGGCCGCTGGCAGGTGTTGCACATCTGCTGTCATGGCTCGCCTCCCCTCTCAATCCGACGGAGAAGCCGGCCGCGGCATGCCCTTGTTTGGAACTTGGGCCAAATCGCCATGTCGCGGCAGTATTGTGCCTTCTGAGACTCATTTAGGGCGAGCACTTTTATGAGAGGGGCCAGACTACCTTGGGTGATCCCAAGACTCGTTACATGAGCAGGGAGTCTTCTGTTCAGAAAGGTGCGGCGACCAAACTGGCCGTTGGGACAGTTTCTGCCTGGGAAATCTGCCTGCGCTGTTTCTGCCTTAGTCGCAAGCATCTCTTCTATGCTGGAAATGTCGTTCCGCAAACATCGAATTGGGGGAGAAAATGCAATCCGCAAGACTTGGTAGAAGCGAATCGAGCTGTTTTGCGAAGGTTTGCTATCGCGGCGCGCTTGCGGCGCTCGTCCTACTCTCGGCATGGCCACTGCTTGGCCGCGCCCAAAGTCCGACTCCGGCGGCGAGTGGACCGGTGAAATCGGACTCTGGTTTTTATCCTGGTTGGAACATGGGCGTGCGCTTCGAGGGCAGCACGGACAGCGATGGCAGCGTGTACGATTTGGGGACCGGGATAGGCTACAACTTTTCGCACCACTTTGGCGTGAGCTTGGGCGTTCCCTATTATTTCGTGGGCACGCCATCTTCCGTCAAAGCGAAAAATCCTGGAGCGGTTTCCGGTAACGGCATCGGCAACTTTGGCGCGGACCTGAAGTGGCTGTTTCCGGGAAAAACGGTGAACTATGCATCGACGGTGCATCTCGGCGCGCCAACGGGGGATACGAAAAAGGGCCTCAGCAACGGGCACGCCACCTGGAACTGGACCAATCACATCGAGCACGGTTGGGGAATGTTCACGCCGTTCATCGATGCAGGAGCGGGCAACACCCTTCCCGATACCAAGTACTTTCGCAGGCCGTACATGACGTTTGGTTACAACGCGCAATTCGAGGCGGGCACGGAAGTGGACGCCGGTCCGATCAGTCTGTCGGCATCGGCCTATGACGTGGCCCCGTGGGGAAATCAGACCGAGTATAGCCGCGTGTTTCGTTGCGGTTCCGGGACGAAGTGCAGCGCGACAGGAACAACCACGGATCGCAAGGGATACTTGTCGAGCAGCGTCACGAGCGGTGGCGCAAGCCTCACCCGCGATAACGGTTTCAACCTCAGCGCGGAATTCAAGCCCATAAAGACCATCGATCTCGAAGTGGACTATAGCCGCAGCGTTCCCTTGCGGCTCAACACGTTCTCGTTCGGGATTAGCCTGGACTTGGGCGCGGTGCTGCGGCGCGGCTCTCTGACCAAGTAAACCAGGCCCAAATTAACGGGAACCCAAGAGGCGAACGGCTTTCCAATCTTATTGTCGTCCCCTGCGGTGATGCACGCGTTGGCGAAAAGCCGGTAGTCAATCCTCTCGCGTACCCGTGGCAGTCGTATACTCTCTTCCCGCACGAAGAGCTGTTGCAAATCGCAACGGAAGAGAGGCCCACGATGAGTGTCGCACTGGATCCGGTACGCCAATTTCTTCGGCACAGTGTCGCGACGGTGGCTTACCGCGCCGCAAAAGCGGTCCGGGACGCTCCGGAATCGTTTGCAGAATTCCGGAGCGGTGAGAGCACGCGTGCGCCATCGAAAATTCTCGCGCACATGGGCGATTTGTTTGATTGGGCGTTATCGATGGCTCGCGGGCAGACGGCGTGGCGTGATTCAGAGCCGCTGCCGTGGCATGCGGAAGTCAAACGTTTCTTCGCTACCCTGCAAGCATTTGACGATTTCCTCGCTTCACAAGAACCGTTGCGCGCTCCGGCGGAAAAGATTTTTCAGGGCGGCATAGCGGACGCCCTGACGCACGTGGGGCAAATCGCTATGCTGCGGCGCCTTTCGGGCTCACCCATTCGCGGAGAAAACTATTCCATGGCGGAAATTGTTCCCGGACGCTGCGGTCAGGAGCAATCGGCGCCTAGGCGCGAGTTTGAGTGATCATCGAGTTCGGCAGGCCGATGGGCCGAGGTTGCAACCCACTCTCGTGGAACATAACGCTTGACGCGCTGGCGATTTTGACAAACACTGGCGGACTCCGGCCTGCCCTAAATGGTGCCTCATCATGGTGTACGTGGAGCAGAGGCGTTATCCGCGCGTCAGTCCGCCAAAGGGTTTCGTCGTTGCGTGGCAGTCCGGCACGCGGCGCACTGTTTCTTATCTCGAGAGCGTGGCCCTGGGCGGACTGTTTGTATTAACACGCCAGCCGGTTCCGCTGCGCAGCATGGTGAAGGTCCTGCTCGATTTGCCGATGATTGGGGAAGTGCGCGCGCGGGCTGTGGTGCGACGCATCATTCCGCAACGAGGCATGGGCGTCCAATTCATCGCCATGAGTCAGGAAGACCGTGCGCGGCTCGGTCGCATGTTGACGCCGTTGCTGGCGAGTAGCGCCGCGGCGGAATAATCTCTGCTCAGTTGTTTGCAACTGCCCCGCCAGACTCCTCCGGGAATTTCGCGACCGTTGCGGTGCCCTCTCTCCACTCAAGCATGGTTCCGACGGAGCGGCTCTCTCTCCGCGCATAGCCCATTCCGATGGCGCGCGAGAGCCTCGGGGAGAATGCTGCTCTCGTGATGTAGCCGGCCTCTTTCCCCTCGGCAGTTAGCAACTCGCCCGGAGCCGGAATGGAGCCGCTGAAAACCAGCGAGACGCGGCGGCGATTCACTTGGCCGCGCGAACGCACGCGCTCCACGATTTCCTGCCCGGTGTAGCAGCCCTTGGTGTAGCTGATATGAGTGTTCTCCAAACCAGCTTCGTGAGGAATCTGCTTTTCCCCAAAGTCATAGCTGAACCACGGCACGCCTTGTTCAAGGCGCTGGGTGCTCAACGCTGTATAGCCGACCGGTCCGCCACCCGCAGCCACGGCCTTATCCTTCAGCATTTGCCAAAGAGATTCCAAGTGCTGGCGTTCGGTCAAAAACTCTGCGCCCACAAACTCTCCCGGTGAGCGGCGGATGACGGTGCAGGGAATTGAGGCGACGGTGGCGTCCTTCTGGGCAAGTTCGGCGAGGGCCGTCAGATCGACTCCCGTTAATTCGCGTGCGAGACGGGCGGCCTGCGGGCCCTCCAGTGCCAAGGTTCCGAAGCGAGGTGTGTCATCGGTCAGGGTAACGTCATCCATGATGATGTATTTGTCGAGCGTCTGGATAAGGGCCTCGCGAATCATCGCGTAAGAAACGCAGAACAAACTGTCAGCCAGACCATAGGTTTCAATTTCAGCCAGAATGTGGCCCTGCGGATTCAGCAAAAGGGATACCGTCCCCTGAGACAGCGCAAGATCTTTGATGTTGTTGGTGAGAATCGCATTGAGATAGCGGACGCGATCAGGACCGGTGAAGGAGAGATAAGCGCGGTAATTCTTGTCGATCAGCGCGACGGACTTGTGCGTGAACCAATATTCGCGCTGCCAGTCACCGAAATCGTTGGCTAACGCACAGCCAAACCACACACCCATTCGCGCTCCGGTCTGTTGGTGAAGCCAACCGAGCGGCGTCTCCCTTACTGGTGCGCTATCGGCTTGCATCGGTATTGCGGCGATGGCCGCTGCGTACAGTGTAGCAAACCGCTTATGCGCGCGTTTTCGACCGATGTTGGAGCCGAAGGGTGAATGTTATACTCCGAAAGATGGACGAGCTGACACCGGCAGTTGGCGTGGAAAAGCAAGGCTTCATTCACATCTCCATTCCCGTGGGGATGCTGCAGTGCAACTGCTCGATTATCGGGGATCCGGTCACGCGCGAAGCGCTGGTGGTCGATCCCGGCGATGAGGTCAGCCGCATTCTGGACCTTTTGGGACGTCATAAACTCACCGTCAAAGCGATCGTCAGCACCCACGCGCACATCGATCACGTCGGCGGGTTGAGCAAGCTGCACAAATACACCGGCGCTCCCGTCATGATGCATCGCGAGGATCTGCCGCTGTATCAAGCGATGGATGTCCAAGCAGCATTTCTTGGTGTTGTTCCTCCAGATTTGACCGATGTACATCAGTTGCTCACGGATGGCGACGCGCTGCAGTGGGGATCACTCGAAGCGCAGGTGATTCATACCCCGGGGCACACGCCGGGAAGCGTCTCGCTGTATCTGCCGTCTGATGCCGGGAAGATTACGCTAGCGGCGCCGCAACTTTTCGCGGGAGACACGCTCTTCGCCGGCAGTATTGGCCGCACGGATTTATGGGGCGGCTCGATGCAAGATATTTTGGCCTCGCTGAAAGGCAAATTGATGGAGCTTCCGGACGAGACCATTGTGCACCCGGGGCATGGACCACGAACGACCATCGGCGAAGAGCGCCATACGAATCCATTCCTGATATCGCAGTGAGTCGCTCGATGAATCGACGGCTCCGCCTTAACGCAGATCTTCTCTGGCTTGGCGGAGTTCCTCCATCACGGACTGAACCAGTTCTTTGGCGTGCGTCAGCTCTTGCACGACGATGCCGATGTCCATCGCAGGAACTGCGGGATTGCGCTGGCTGGTGCAGTACACGCCGTGCTGCCCGACGAGAACGAGCGCATTGGTCACGCGGTCCAGCGCTACCGCAAGCCGGCCGCGTTCGCGCCCCAACATCTGCTCGAAATGTTCCAGCTCATCTTTGTATTCCTCAAACGCCGACATAGCCATTCATCCTCGCTATTACGAGCAAAAACGTGGCCCGCGGACGGTAGCACATCGGGCACATTCCGTACGCTGGTAACTTTACCCTGAGGAACGTGCGGAACATAATCCGCATTGGCCACCGCAACGGGTTCACGCTGTGGCCTAACGCAATAGACACAAGCACGCGGAGGCACGATCCCTGGAACGAGCTCGGGAGGGGATTGCCTGGAGCAGCCAACATAATGCGACGTTCCGACTTGGTGCAGCATAAAGAAAAGGAAAAGGGCCCCAGCACGCGCACCTCGCAGATTGTCTTTGGCGAGCGGCAGCATCTGCTCCGCGTATTGGATTCGCTGGAGGGCACGCAACTGCCGATTGCCCGCATGCAGCAGGAACGCCGGGTTCTGGAAGAGCTCATTCACGCCCGGACGCGCGAACTCAATCAGATCAATACCGCCTGGGATGAAAAGATTGGGTTGGTGCTCAGTGCAGACGCCAAGCCGGAGATGCTCGAGAAACTGGTCAAGCAAGCTCCGGGGGAAGACTATTACCTGTTGCGGCTAATCAGCGAGCACCCTCGCTCGAACGCAAAAACTTTGCATAAACTTGCCAAGCACCCGTACGGGGCGATACGCGAAAACGTGGCGCGGCATCCGAATGCCGACGCTTCGACACTGGCCTGGTTGAGCCGAGATCGCAGCCAGCCCCTCTGGTATTTGGTGGCCTTCAATCCCAATACCCCCACTCCGCTGCAGAGAAGGCTTCGTGACCGCCTGAAGAGACTGGGCGACAGCCAGCCGTCGAGGTAGTTTTTTTCACATTCATCGCAAACTGCGGATTTGTTTCCGAGGCTTGAGGATTGGCATGCCCGCGCGCGCCTGTGCTACTCTGCGCGCTCACACTCGACCACCACCAGCAAGCATACGTAAACGAGAAGATGGAGACCGAGCAACAAGCATCCTGTCTTGTGGCAGCGGCGCGCTTTCTGCGCGAATACTGGCTGCGCTTCACGTTTATTTCCTCCGCTCTGCTGATTCCTTGCTTTTGGCACCGCCGCATCGAGGCCGGAGACCTAGGTAGCCATGCGTACAACGCCTGGCTGGCGCAATTGATCGAAAAAGGCCAAGCACCTGGACTCTACATCGCCGGGCAATGGAACAACGTCCTGTTTGATCTACTGCTGCTAAAGTTCGGCAACTGGTTCGGGTTAGCTGCGGCGCAGAAAATTGTAGTGCCCCTGTGCACATTGATTTTTTTCTGGGGCGTGTTCGCTCTCCAGGTAGCCGTCACAGGTCGAGCGCCTTGGCTTCTTCTGCCGTGTCTGGCCATGCTGGCTTACGGGTGGACCTTCAACATCGGCTTTTTCAATTATTACCTGTCGCTCGGCTTGGGCTTTCTGGCACTGGCGATTCTTTGGCGCAAACCATTTGCGTCTGTCGCAAGCACAGATGTCGCCCTTGCAGTGGCGATGGCGATTTTGGTGCTTGTCGCGCATCCCCAGGGATTCGTGTGGTTGCTCGGATGCGTGGGCTACATCTTTCTGTGGAGAATCCTGCCCGGTTGGTGGAAGCTGGCCGTCCCCGGGTCGGCCGTTGTCGCCATGATTGCCGCCCGCTTGTACCTTTCGCATCACTACGAAGCATTTGCGGTTTGGGATTCATTCGGGCCAGGAATCTACAATGGCAGCGATCAAATCGCACTGTATGGCATTAAGTATTACGTGCTTTCCGGCCTTGCTCTTTTATTCGGCATTGCATGCTTCGCGATCGATCGAGTGCGGCGTGCTGGGGAGCGGGAATCGTGGGTTCCACTGCGGCTGCCGCTCGAACTTCACTGGGTCGTGGTCTTCGCAACTTACGTGCTGCCCGACGTGCTGCGCCTTCCCCTCTATTCCGGCTGGGTGGGAGCGCTGGCGCTGCGGCTGACGACGGTGTCTGCAACCCTGGGTTTATGCGTGCTCGCATTCATGCAGCCCAGAAAATGGCATGCGATCGGCTTCGCTGCCATTGCCATTGTGTTCTTTTCCTTTCTGTATCAAGACACGGCAGCCCTGAACCGTATGGAAGCGCAAATCGAAAGGCTCGTCGCGAGTCTCCCGAGGGGTGAACGCGTAACGGCCACGATTTGGGCGCCGCCGGACTCGCGACTGCCATACGTCCACCACATGGTGGATCGCGCGTGCATCGGAAGATGTTTCAGCTTTCAAAATTATGAGCCCGCTTCAAAGCAATTCCGTGTCCGAGTGGAGGAAGGCAGTCCTGTGGCCACGACCAATTCGAATGCCTCGCAGCAAATGGAAGCCGGCGAGTACGCGGTCCAGCCCTCGGACCTGCCAATGGCGCAGGTATATCAATGTAACGGCAATGACTTGACGCAACTTTGCGTCCGCCAACTCGCCGCCGGCGAAACCAACGGCCGCCTCGGATATCACCCTCCCCGTGACTAAGCTCCCTCACAACCTCTGAATAGGGCGACCAGCAGCTCAGACCGATCGCCGTCAGGAAAACAGGGAATTGAGTCGCGCCGCAGCTTTCCCTGGAGGTCTGGATAACACCGGGTTAGGTGGAAGTGTGCAACCTACTGCATGAACGGTCGAAGTTGCGCCAACCGGCCTAACACTATCTCACGTGCTTTCTATCATTTAGCCGAAGGCCACACAAGACAGAGACTGGTACCTGGATTGCCCTAGATTGCGTCGTCGGAACGCGCTCCTTTGTGCCTGTGGGCGCTATTCGACTACGGCGCGACACATAAGTTGATCGGTTTTGGCAGTAGACTCAAAGCAGTCGGAAACACGGATTGGGCAGTGCTCTATAACTCGAAAAGGGGACACAGAATGGTGAAACTGGTTAAGGTTATTTCGGCAATTGCTGCGTGCCTGTTGGCGGTTGCCGTTTTCGCGCCGCAAGCAATGGCGGATGCCGCTCCGTCGGGCGCCCTGATTTATAACTGCGGCCCGTGCGGGGGGAGCGTCCTTCCCGATGGAAGCGGTGGTTTTAACGGTAGCATTAGTATCCCGTTGACGTTTGCAACCAACACTAACGGAGGCGATGAAGTTGGCGAGACCTCCGCTCTGCTATTCAACACCACAACCGGCACGATCTCGCTGAATGACGGCACCGACTTTTCCCTTGCCGGCTCGATGTTCAACGTCAACGTCACGCCTCCGGATCTTCTGGGAGAAAGCAAGATCACTTTCGACGCATCATTCCCCGGCATCGGTCCTGGCAATGGCAACGGTGCTTTCGTCGTCACGATCAATGCTGCGCTCGGCCCGGTCGGCACGGTCGAAAACGCCAGCGTGAGCGTGGTTACGCCGGAACCGGGCTCCCTCTTGCTGCTTGGGAGTGGACTCCTCGGGATCGGTGGTTTTATCCGCCGCCGCGTTCTTAGCGCCTAGAGTTCGATTCCGCCTTTCGCCACTCTGACTGAACAACGCGTGACGCCCGGCCCAGCAACGGCGTCAAGGTGGAAACGAAAAGTCTCCTAACTCTTGGGTACCGGACTCTTGGGTCTTAGCGGAGCCCTTCGTCGTCGTATCTTTCACGGCTAGTGCAGTGCCTATCGGGTTCGGCCCCTCCCCTGGCGTAAGCCTCGTCTCTTTTGGTCTCTGAGCGCCGCTTGCTTCTTTCGCCGGAAGCAAGCGGCGTTCTGGTTTGTTTTGCGGAATTTGCCGTTTCATTTTCTCCGTTCCCCTCTTTAACTGCTACTTGCTTCCAAGTACTGACAGACCCCGAAGAGACGAAATTGCCTCATTCAGACCAATTGACCGTCGCACCTGCCGGAATTCGAGTTAGGGCTTAGCACCGGGCTGCGCAAAGGCAGTCAATACGGTCTGACCTGGGAGATGGTAGACTGGGAAGGGCGCATGCTGAATATCCCCACGAGCAAAAACGGGGAGCCGTTGCACGTTCCGTTGAACGCGGCAGCCTTGGCTGCCTTGAAACTGCTCTACCAGCGACGGCTCTGGCCGGTCTCTAAGTCCGCCAAGACAAGGCGACCCGTTGGAGAACGGGTGGCATTGGTTCGCGCAAGCGATAGAGAAGGCTGGGACTGCGGATTTTCAGTGGCACGATCTGCGGCACTCGTTCGCTACCAAATTACGGATGAAGTGCGCTGCGCTTGAGGATATCGCCGATCTTCTCGGGCACAAGGTTGGACGATGAAAGGTACAGCCATCTCGGGCCGAACAAACTGCATGAGGTGGTCTCGCGCTTGGATTCAGCGAATAGCCCAGCAGCACCGGAGCCAGCGAGCGCCAGCAGTGTTCCGTCAAGATACGTGAATTGAACAGTTTAGGGGCGTAGCTCAGTGGTAGAGCAGCGGCCTTTTAATCTGAAACCGCGAAATCTCTAACTCCCGCAAAATCAGTAACCCTCTGATTTTGTAATGTGTTAGCGTTTGTGTGCGTTCGCTTCCATTTCGCTTTTTTCGGCTGCTTTTGTTTCGTTCGGGGACAAAACGGGGACAGTCTTGCACTATTCTTGTGCAACTTGGGCAGCCTGTTTGGCACCGCGTCACTCCGTAAATCAAGCCAACACCACAATAGCACGAGAAAAGCCGCACACTGGACTTCACGTCTTGCGTCCCTAGCGAGACTTGTGCTGGCGCTCCAAAGATTTTCCAGGGGCCGACCCACGATCGACGAAAAGTTGCTTGAGATGGCCCTTCCAAGCTTCGGACGTGGGTTCGATTCCCATCGCCCGCTCCATAAATCTCGTTGATTCTGTTGCCCTCACGCCTGGAAACCACTAGATATTGCCCCTCAGACCGTGGGTTTTGTTCCAAAGATGTTCCAAAACTTTCCTAGTTGTTCCAAAGGTTTTGGATGTTGGACACCTCATATCATCGAAAAGGAGTTTCCATGCCGACGAAAGAGCAATTGCAGAAGCGAGTCCGCGAGCTGGAAGCGGAAAACGACGAGTTGCATGATCAACTTGATCAAATTTTCGACATTGTCGCACCCGAAGTTGGGGATGGCTGTGACGGCGGCGATGAGGATAAGGACGACGACGCCGGGGAAGACTGATGCCGGCGTGTGGATCGCGCCGGCTGCGCTAAGGAGAGCTCGATGGATTCCAAGCTTACCCACGATTTTTCTCAGCTTTTTTCGATGGTTTTTTGTCCATTCTTTTGCATTTCGAGGCTGAACGTGTCCACGGTTTTCAGTGCTTTTCGTGACTTTTTCCAGTTTGCAGGCGGTGTGTGATGGAAGGCAGCTCCTACTCTCTCACGGATGCGGCCGCGGTTCTTGGTGTGTCCGTCCCTACGGTTCGCGCTCTAGTCGCGCGGGGTCAGCTTGCTTCCTTCCGCACTCCCGGTGGACACCTACGGATCCCGTCGGAGTCAGTCGCTGCCTACCGCGACGGTCGGCCCAATCGGACCAATCCAGTCAACACGACATCGACGGCGTTGCAAGGTCGCCGTGACAATCTGGAGGGTCTCAAGCTCGAAACGGAAGAGCTCCGTGTAAGGCGTGACCTCCGCAAGATACAAGAGGAGGAGCAAGAAGTTGAGAACAGACGCAAAGCTGAAGCCCAGGCCACCGCACTACGCCGCAAGGAGGAACGCGAGCGGCGTCGGGCAGAGACTATGCGCGAGGCTGACGCTCGGAGACAGAAGGCAGCAGAAGCAGAGGCCATCCGTCGGCGCCGTCAATGGGAGATTGGCTGGACAGACTTTGCGTTGAGGCTACTGCCGAAAGATGCGCCGCAAAGTCTCGAGCTCGACGTACATCAAACTGTTGCCGATGCGCTCGCTAAGTTCGATATCGATCAGTCTGAGCAGATTATTGAGCGCATGGTCCGGGCCGCTGTGGACAAGGCCCAAGAGCCCTGGAAGCGCCGCAAGGAAATCGAAAAGATAATCGAGCAGGCCCGCAACCAGCTTCCTGTACAGGCGAGGAGTTGGAGCAGCACGCCGAACGAATGGGATGCACGCGCCATGCGTGCTGCGGCGAGTGCAATCGTACAGCTCGGCGACGAAGCGCCGCTCGCGGAAATCCGCGCGACCGCGGTCGAGGCCGGCAACAAGGTTCGCGCAGAATACGAAGCGTGGAAGGCCAACGAGGACCACCGCCAGGCGTGCGAACAGATGGTGCGCTGGGTATGTGATGGAGATGACGTCCGCGAAGCGGTTCGACAGGCTCTGGAGAGACTGTCTGTCGGAACCCCACGCGCAAAGATGGAAAGTGCCCGCGATGCAGCCCTTGCTCCTTTCCGCGCAGCGACAAAGGCTGCTGGGGACGCGGACCTCTACCTGCTGCACGTGGCCAATCACATCCACAAACTGGGAAATGAAGAAACTGGGGAATGGGAATTGGGCGATTGGTTCGAGCGACACCGTCTCGCGGAGAAGCTCAAAGGCAAGCTGCGACCTGTGCTGATTCAAAAGCTGCTTGAAGAAAAGCTGGACGTAGACGAAGCCCACGAATTCATCGAAGAGTGGCTCGATCGAGAGCTGGAATTGGAAGACTGAGCAAAATGCCTCCACGTGGGCGTCTAGCTCCACTAGCGTGGAGGGGTTTTCTCGGTTTGTCTTGACCTGCAGAACGGGAGAAAACGGTGAGAGTGGCGCTCTATGCCCGCGTCTCGACAGCCGATAAGGGGCAGGACCCACGCGTGCAAACGCTTGAGCTTCAGGAGTACTGCCAGCGCCGCGGCTGGAGCGTCGCCGGTGAGTATGTGGATGTAGGGATCTCGGGCACGAAGGAGAAGCGGCCTGAGCTCGATCGGCTCATGGCCGACGCGCACCGTCGGCGCTTCGATGCCGTCCTTTGTTGGAAGTTCGACAGGTTTGCTCGCTCTGTGTCGCATCTGCTTCGTGCGTTAGAGACCTTCCGAAGCCTCAGCATCGATTTCATCTCGTTCTCGGAGCAACTCGACACCAGCACCCCGACGGGGAAGATGGTCTTCACCGTCTTGGGTGCAGTGGCCGAGCTCGAGCGTAGCTTGATCGTTGAGCGCATCAGGGCCGGTATGCGCAATGCACGGGCAAAAGGCAAGCGAATCGGCCGGCCACCACAGACGTATCTAGACCAGAATGCGCGGCGGTCCATCTCTGAAGCGCATGCGACGGGTGGTGCAAGCCTGCGCCAG
>WNEZ01001192.1_pt1 | contig 21739 bp, 15 predicted proteins | sample 5400521 | NCBI WGS metagenome assembly WNEZ01 (sample SAMN13153339, study PRJNA577476) | soil metagenome | isolation source: 120 cm saprolite under Douglas fir tree site 2 hole 1 replicate 1 | place: USA:California | collected 2015-04-18 | reverse complement strand
GTGGCGATGAAAACCAAAGAGAGCTTCCTCGGGTTGAAAACCGTCAGGCCTCGGAATGACAAACCGCGTGGGGGGCGGGAATGTGTGCGGGTATTGCTAATTGACCCGCCGGCCGTGCCGTTCAAAACAATCTCCGTGAGCGATGCCTGGTTACAACTTCGGCTTCTGCGCTGACTACCACTCCTCGCTCCGATCCCTCCAGCGAGGATTGTGCTCGCTGATCAATGCGACGCGCTTTTCGCGGCGCCATGCTTTGATTCGCTTTTCTCGAGCGATCGCCAAGCGCACGTCACTGAAAACCTCATAATGCATGAGCTGCGTGACGTTGTATCTCTGCGTGAACCCTGCAACTTGCTTCTGCTTATGCTGGCGAACGCGTCTCTCCAGGTTATTTGTGACCCCTGTGTACAATACGCGAGACGCGCTAGCGAGGATATACACGTAGTAAAGCCGCTCGGCCATCGGGCGGGAGTGTCTCACACTTTGTGACGCGGACAAACCCTTCATCCTTCGACACCGCCAACCCCGTGTTCTATCATCACGCCCAAACCATGCAATGTCATTCCGAAGCCCGGCTATGCGGGCTGAGGAATCTCTCCGTGGGGTTGCTGTGACGGTGAAAAAACCAGGAGAGATTCCTCGGGCTGAAAAGCGTCAGCCCTCGGAATGACAGCCTTCTTAGAACACAACAATCAAGTGGGGGGAACTCACTCCACCCAATCGGCGATGAAAATATTCGTCTCGTGCGGTGCTTTTCCGTTGCGGTTGGAGGCCCACACGAGGCGCTTGCCGTTCGACGAAAACATCGGGAAGGCGTCGAAATCGGGGTGATAGGTGACGCGGTCGAGGCCCGTGCCGTCTTCGTTGATCAGGTAGAGATCGAAGCCGCTGGGGTCCTTCTGGTTCAATAGATTTGAGGCAAAAATGATTCGCTTCTCGTCCGGCAGCCAATACGGAGCAAAATTTGCTGCGCCGTTGTGCGTGACCTGGTGTTTGTTCTTGCCGTCGGCGTCCATCACCCATATCTCAAGGTTTCCCGGGCGAATCAAGCCGCGGGAAAGCAAGTCCTTGTAGTCGGCGATTTCCTCGGGCGTTTTTGGCTGCTCCGAACGGTAGACGATTTTCTTGCCATCGTCGGAAAAGAACGCGCCGCCGTCGTAGCCCAGCTCATGCGTCAACTGGCGGACATCGCTCCCGTCTGCGTTCATCGTGTAAATGTCGAGGTCGCCGTTGCGCGTCGACGTGAAGACAATCTTTTTTCCGTCACGGCTGATGGTGGATTCCGCATTGTAGCCCGGAGTGTTAGTCAGGCGCCGCAAATCGCTGCCGTCGGGCTTCGCTGTGTAGATATTGTAGGTGTTATAGATGGGCCAGACGTAGCCATGAGAATAATCGGGGCGTGGCGGGCAGTCGGGACTTGCCTCGTGCGTCGAGGAAAATAAAATGCGGTCGCCGGCGGGGAAAAAATAGCCGCACGTAGTTCGTCCCTTGCCAGTGCTCACGAGCTTAGGCTTCGCGGGCTTCCCGTCGGGTGTGTCGACCGGCATCGTGAACATCTGATCGCAGGGCACGCCTTCGCCCTGGTGCATGAAGATCAGGTATTTGTCGTCCGCCGAAAAATACGCTTCGGCATTGGTCCCGCCAAACGTGAGCTGGCGAACGTTGCGGAGGTGCTTCTCGGATGGAAGGCCGAGCGGGGCGGGAGTCTTCTCGCCATCGCCCACTGTTTGGGTATGGCCGACAAGCCACGTGGACCCGCTGAACAACAAAACGAAAAGCAGAGGCCGGACAAAACGCGATCTTGGCATGGCTTTGTCTTGATTTACTTTCTTTGTTCGAGTTTCACGGACGCACTGATAGGCTTGCCGTCTCGCAGGACCTTCACTTCGACCACGTCGCCCACTTTGCTGCGGCGCAGGGCATCGGTGAAATCGTACAAATTCTTGATCGGCATGGCGCCGAATTGAACGAGGACGTCGCCGGCCTTGAATCCCGCCTTCGCTGCCGGCGATCCCGGCCGCACATCGGAGAACTTCACGCCATTTTCTTCTTGCCCGAAATCCGGTATCGAACCAAAGTATGGCCCGTAACCACTGCCGCCCCCGCCAGTGGTGTGGTCGGCGGATTGGTCTTCCACCACGGTTACGAACGCGGTCCGCTCCGAGGCGGAATCGATCTTCAAAGCAACGTCATCGACGAAATCAAGCAGGTGCGCCGCCGCCGGGGCATTGATCTTTTCCCAAGTGTCCGAAGGCCTGTGGTAATCCGAGTGCAATCCGGAAAAAAAGAAAAGAACGGGAATTTTCTTTGCGACAAAGGAAGTGTGATCGCTCGCAGAATAGCCCCCCGCGGAATACTCGATCTTGAACGTGGACTTGCTCTGCTCCTGTTCCAACAGGCTCTTGAAGTCCGCTCCGGTTCCCACGCCTCCGATGTAGACCTTGTCATCCTTAATGCGGCCGATCATGTCCATGTTGAGCATGGCGACGGCTTTGCCGAGCGGCAGCGTCGGCTCTTTCACCCAATCGGCTGAACCGAGCAGTCCAAGTTCTTCTCCCGCGAATGAGGCGAAGAGAATGCCGCGTTGAAGTTGTCCCTTCATCGGCGCAAGCAAGCGCGCCAACTCCAGGACGCCCGCGGTGCCGGACGCGTTGTCGTCGGCGCCCGGATGAATCTGGCCGATTTGCGAGGGAGCGAGCGAATCATAATAACCACGGCCCAGATGGTCGTAATGCGCCCCGAGGATGACGTATTCGTCGGTCTTGCCCGGCAAGTACGCAAGCACATTGTTTACTGTGGCCCGAGTGCTCTCCACATTGACATTCAATGAAATCCGCAGATTCGCGGGAAAGGCGAATGAGCTGGGATTCGAGGACGTGTTGATTTCATTTTGAACGTCCGCGAGCGACTTCCCCGCGGCTGCAAACCACTCCTGTGCCGCGTCATTTTTCACTTGCACGAAAAGTATGCCGGCATTTTCAGGGCCGCTGACGCTTCCGAATCGCGTCAGTTGATCCTCTTCGCCGTCACCCAATTTCCCGTTGATGATAAGTACGGCTTTCGCGCCATGGTTCCGGGCATTAATCGCCTTTGTGATCAACTGCGAATGCTCTGTCAGGCTCGCGTGCGCACTCTTCGCTGAAAATCCCATGGGCTCGTATCGCAGCACTACCACGATCTTGTCTTTTACATCGAGATGCGCGTAATCGTCGTAGTCGAATTCCGTCGCGGAGGCGCCGTATCCGGCAAACACGATGGGGCCGCTGATTTCGCCCGAAGACGAAAAACTAAAGGGGACGAAATCCTGATTCAGCTTCAGGTCCTTCTTTGCAGCGCCATTCAGAACTTCCAGGCGGTTGTTTTCCTTCAACTTTGCGCCAGTGATTACAGTGAAGGGCTGGAGGTAGGAGTTCTTTCCCGCGGGTTGCAACCCCAGAGCGCGAAACCGCTGCTCGATCAAGGTTGCTGCCAGGGTCAGACCGGGAGTCCCGTCACCACGGCCCTCCATCGCGGGAGTTGTGAGCGCCTTAATGTCATCGAGATAGCGTTTCGGATCGGCGGAATCCGCCGCCGCTGTAATGCTCGCGGCAAGAAGCGCGAGAACCAGAAGTGCGCCGCGTTTGCGCAGGCCCGGAGGGACAGCTATCAATCGGGACGCTTCGCGGTTCGTTCCAGTGAATTCATCAACGCGCATAGGTCTGAAAGAATCCTATGCCGCGGTGGCACCGCTGTCAAATATGGGATGCTGAACATGCATCAAATGGGAAAACGCGCCCTAGAACGCTACTTTCAAACGAGCACTGACGTTACGCGGAGGCGCGACCGCCGTCCCGGAAAAAAGGCTGGCGAAATTCAGGACATTGACGCGGTTGGTCAGGTTGTTCGCCTCCACCTGCATGGAGATTTCCCTTGCTTCTTTGTGGAAGAGCGTAGCGCCCGCTGCGCCATCGAGCGAAAAATTGGGCCGCACACGCCCGGTGGTAAAATTAACTTTGTTCAAGATCGAAGCTCCATACTGCGCCAGAGCATTGCTGTAATCGACCGGTTGATCTAGATTTACGGGCAAGCCGCTCCCATATCCCGCGCTGGCCGCGAACCACAACCGCTGCACGGCTTGAAAACGCACGCGCGCGCGAACCGTGTTTCGCTGGTCTTGAGAAATCGGAAACCTGATTGTATTCGAGGCGCTCGCGGCCTTGTCGCCGAGGAACAGCCCGCCGCTGAGGGGCCCCTGGCCCACGCCCGTCTGATTGGAGTAGCTCACAAATCCGGAAAACCGGCCCCAATTCGGCGCGCCAACCTGCACTTCCTCGCCGTAAATTTCCGCCGTCGAAAAGGCGATCGGAAAGCTCACGCCCGTATCCAGCAACGTGTCATCGTCTGGAAAATTGCGAAAATCGCGGCGAAATAGATTGCCGTCAATCCGCAGCTTGCCTGCAAGCGACTTCGTGAAACCCGCCTCGTAGTAGTTCGCGCGTCCCGGCCGCACAGGAATTCTCAGAACCAGGCTGCTTACAGAATCCAGCTGCGATGAACTCGCCAGCAGTAGATTCTCCATGGCAGGAGTCTGAAAGACGCGGTCGTACGAGCCGTGAACGAGGAGATTGAGCGAGGAAATATACCGTGAAATACCGATCCTGGGGCTCCACGCCGATTCGTTTACCACAAACCCGTAATGGTCAAAACGCAAACCAGCGCTCACGTTCCATTTCCCCAGGCGAATCTGATCCTGAACGTAAGCGGATGGCTCCATGTCCCATCGCCGGTCTGAAAACGGAACCGGGAGCGTCAATTGAGTGCCAGGATCAAATTGGGCGGGATCGGTGATGCGATACTGCAGCGCTTCATGCACCGGGCTGAAGATTCCATCCACGCCGATCTTCCATTCATTCCGCCCTCGATGGCCCGCTAGATCGGCGCGCACATACCCTTCGCGGTAGCTGCGGTCCTGCGAAACAATGACAGGTGTGGACTGCGCGTTCGACGAAAGAAGCGCGGTCGCGTCGCGTACGCTTCCCGCGACGCTGAACAGCAGCTCCGGGGAAAAAGTATGTGTATAGCGCACCTGTCCGCTGACCTCTTGCTGCGTGGCGTCCTCGCGCTGCCCGGCCTGTTGCTGAACGAGCTCGTTTGGCACCAGATAGCGGACCGCGTGTTGCGTTACCGTAAGGAACAACCGGTCGCTGCTTGAGAAATCGCGCTCGTAGGACGCCGCAAATCCTCCCGCATTTCCGCGGTTCGTGTAATTGCCGAGAACGGGCGGGTCCAGGTACCGATCGGTGTGAAATCCGTCGCCACTGACCAAAAATCTGTTTGCTCCATTAGCGTAGAACAGTCCGGCATGCGCGGAGCCAGTCGAGAAGCTGCCGCCCTCGGCGTCAAATTCTCCGTGCAACCCAGCGGGGGCATTTTTCGGGGAGGTGATCTCCACGACGCCGCCGAGTTTCCTGCCGTATTCGGCTGGAAAATCCGCCGTCATCACGCGCATGGACTCGACATCGCCCGATTCAAATGGAGGCGCAAACGCCGGTGAGCGATTCTCCGTCAGCGGCAGACCGTCCACGACGAACTGGACATCGTATTCCGAGCCGCGCGGATGCAAGACTCCGTTGGCCTCATATAGCCACCCGGGCTGGGCGTCCACAACAGTGAGGATGCCGCGCCCCGGCTGTGGCGATGACTGCTCACTAATGGATTGCGAGCCGATCGTGTAAACCGTTCCCGTCCGGGATGGATCGACGAGGGTTCCTGCGTCGTCTACTTGCACTTGCGTCTCGATCGGCGTCAAACCCAGCGTCACGGAGAGTTGCTGAGGCACCATGGACCGAATCTCTACCAACTGGGCGGAAGGCACGAAGCCTCCGTGCGTCAAACTGACTCGATACACGCCGAACGCAAGGCCCTGCGCGACGTACCGGCCATCTTCTCCCACCTGAAAATTCAAGCGGAACTGGTTCCCCACGGACACCAATTCGCCCTGCGCAACGAGAGCCGCACCTTGCGGGTCGCGCACCTCGATCCGAAGCTCTCCGCGGTCCTGTTGCGCTGCGGCCGGAAGAACGAGGATGCCTGCTATCCCCAAAAGACCGATGACTCGTCGAATGAACGCGTTCATCATTTCGTGAAATATCAAGCAAATCTCAACGCCACACACCCAGTCGCAAGATTGCACCGCCGAACCAATGCCCATAGTAAGAATACCGCAAACTTTTGGGTGGCGCCTTCAGAAGGAGCATGGTTGCCCGTTCGACGCACGGCCCTTGCAGTCATCGAGGTTTGGTTATGATTGACGCAGTGAATGGAGGAAAATTGTAAGATAACGTTTCACGTTGGTTGTAATCAAGAAGTTCTCGCGCACATGGTCGTGGCCCTGCTCGCCCAGTTTATGTGCCAGTGCAGGATTTGATAGGAGGAATCGAATCTGATACGCAGTGCCTTCGACGGAATGGGCCAGGAGTCCCGTGTGTTTGTGGATTACCTGGGCAGGAATTCCTCCCACCGCCGATGCCACAACGGGTTTCTTCTTCCACAACGCTTCCGTAACGGTCAGGCCAAATCCTTCCCGGAGGCTTTTCTGGACGATCACAGTGGAAGCTCTTTGCAGCGCATTGATTTCCAACGCGCTCCATGGCGGCAGATTCAGAAGGTGAATATCCGGATCGTCCTTGGCTTCGCGGCGGACTTCTTCCAGAACAATCTCTCCTTCCGGATCGTCCGTGGCGCTGCCGCCGGCGAGCACCAACTGGCAATCCATATATCGCCTGACGATCTGATAGGCGCGCACAACGCCGATCGGGTCCTTCAATCGGTCAAATCTTGAGATTTGCGTGATGATCGGACGTGCCAGGTCTATTCCGAAGCCCTCCACGACTTCCCGTACGCAAGCGGGATCGAGTTCCACATTCTTTTCAGAGAGCGGGTCAATGCACGGAAAGGAAAGATACTGGGGAATAGGAAGCTGGCGCGCGAACTCCGGCGAGGAAAAAAGAGCGCCATCATATCGATAAACAAACGGCCGAAGAAAACTCCAAACTTCCGGATTGGGATTCGACAGGTCAATGTGACACCGCCAGATCCAATGCCCTTGATGTCGAGTGCGGGCTTCTATTAACGCGACAGGCTGGGGATCATGAATGACCGTAAATTCACAATCAAATTGAAGCCGGTGCCGGTTCATTTCGTTGGTCGCCAGGAACAAATCGAAATTTTCTTTCCGAGCGTGATAAGGCCCGCCATGCAAAGCGTTATGAAACGCCTTTGTGACTTCGAAGAAATCCTCGCCGCCGGTGATGACGTCCCAGCGCGGATGAAGTCCGAGCTCCTGGATCAACGGAATCAGGCGATTCAGGATTTCCGCCACTCCGCCGCCCATCGCCGTGGAATTGACCATCTGCACCGTGCGCCCCGAAAGCTGCGCGGCGAGCGCACGCAGTTCGTCAATTTCGGGTGCTCCCAAAAGTGGAACGTAGGCGTCAAGGCTCATCAAATGAGCATCCGAATGTGTAAGAGTCATGCGGCCAGCTCCCGGTCGATGAATGTGTAAAGCTTTGCCCTCGCGCCTTCCAGCGTATTTGTGTAGACGTCGATGCGATTGGTGAGTTGTGCCAGGGGATGCAGGCCCAGTTCATTTTCAAACCACACCGAGAAATCATTCGTGCGCAATCCCAGGCGCAGCCGCGAGACCAGGAAGTGGTAATGAAAGGACTCGTTGCTGAGGTGTTCGAGCCAATGACGGAATTCCTCGAGTGTCCAGGCCTCCCAGGTCTGGGGTATCGTCACCTCGATGCTCTCCAGGAAATGGAAAGGCTCGAAGGCCAGCCTGTCAACTTCTTCCGGATGGGAGCGGCAATACTCATCCGTGATGCGGAGCAAATCGGACCGCATGTCGCTGAGCGTGAGGTAACCACGTATATCAGGCGCGGCCAACTGCTCGGCGAGCATGGGACAATTGAGTCCCGCAAGAACCCATTGCGCAAAATCGTTCGAAAATCCCTCCGTGAGGAAGTGGTAGCGCCCCAGGCTTTGAAATGTGTGATAAAAGACCGAGGCGTCACTGCACTTCTCCAGGCCATCGCGCAATTCACTGAGGGTTGTGGCGGCCTGATTCCCAATCCGCGTGAGATAGGAAACGGTGACAAACCGGAATGGATGCTCTGGGGTCTTCAAGAGATTTCCTCCTCCAATCGTTCCAGAAAGACGCAAACCTCTTCCGGGTTTCTGAGCCGGAACCGGGCTTTCGTCCGGGAAACAGGAGCTACGCGAACCGTGATTCCTCGCCGCAGCGCAACGAACGCAGGCTCATCGGTTAGATCATCCCCAACGTAGATTGGCAAAAATGAGGCGCCCAAGCCGCGAACGAATTCGCGCATCGCGACTCCCTTCCCCTGCACCTGGCGAGGCACGATTTCCCAGGCGTGATTGCTCTGAATTACGCGGAAATCAGGGCCGATGCGCGTGAGCAACCCTCGAATCCAGGCTTGTACGCGTCGCTGTTGTTGGGGTGACGCTCCACGGAAGTGCACCGCATAGCTGATACTCTTGTCTTCGACGTGAATGCCGGGAAAGGATACGGGAAGCGGCGCCAGGACTGGCCGGAGGCGTCGCAGAGCTTCCCTCGTTTTGCGCGGGAGGGCCGTCCTTCCGCTCTTCTCCCAGCCAAACAGCCCTAGCAGTTTCACGCGCGGCACTCGGACGTATTTACGGAGCGCGGCGTTTCGTCGTCCACTCACAATCACAATGTGAACGCGCCGGTGTCTCCCAAGGCGCGTAAGAATTCGCCGGCATTTGCCCGTCAATTTCACGTCCTCCGGCCGATTGTAATAACGCACCAGTGTGCCGTCAAAATCCAGAAAAATCCAGACGCCAGTCGCGGTCTGTATCTTCTTGGAAACCTGTTGCCAACAATCGACTCCACAATCCAAAAGATGCGGAACACTGTTCTCAGTTTGAGTCATGGCAACTGGGGACGGCCGTCTGCGGCCCATTCCAGGCGGCTTCCACCACGAGGGGGCTCCTCGTTCTCGAAGAACGGTTGCGGGCTCGACGCGCCGTCCCGCCGCGGCGGGCTGGCCTCCCGCTCGCCACGCTGCTTTGGCGAGCGAGTGGCGCGTCGGCGACTTGGAAAACGCCAGAAATTGATCGAACCTGCGTCGCCGGTCACCGAGTCTCCACCATTGCAGGCGAGTCAAGACGGATCTCGGAAAGTTCTGAAATCAGCTCCGCGGCCCAGCGATAAACGTTGTGCTCGCGAACGACCCGGCGCATGCGTTTCATGCGCGCATGCCTTTCCTCCACAGGCATTTCCAAAGCCCGGCGGATCATCTCCGCCATTTGGTTGACGTCATACGGATTGACCAGCAGGGCATCGTGCAATTCGCGGCTGGCCCCGGTGAATTGACTGAGAATCAGGACACCGTCCTGATCTTCCCTTGCCGCAACAAACTCCTTGGCCACGAGATTCATGCCATCATGTAGCGAGGTGACCAGACAAAAATCCGCCGCCTTGTAATACGGTTCGATTTCCCGATGACTGTGGTGCCGGCTGAAAAGAACAATCGGTTTCCATCGTTCGGTTTGCAGCCGCAGGTTGACGCGGTCGGCCTCCGCTTCCACCTCGGCGACAAAGTCCTTATAACGCTTGATACTTGTGCGGCTGGGCGCCCCGAACTGGACAAACGTGAATTGCTCCCGGTAGTGCGGATACTTCTCGAGAAAACATTCGATTCCCCGGAACCGTTCCACGATTCCCTTGGTGTAGTCGATGCGGTCCACGCCGACGCCGAGGAAAAGGGTCTCCGCCCCCAGTTGCGCCAGAATGTCCGCGCGGCTCTGCTCCAGTGAAACGCTCGAACCGTCTTCTGAGGGCGATTCCGGCAGCGCCACGCTGATCGGATGCGGCCGAACCAATGTGAAGTGGTCGTTCCGATTGACCGTAAAGCGGTCCCACTCGATGCGGCACTCCAGAGACTGGTCCACTGTTTCCAGAAAATTATTGCAATGCGCCTGAATATGGAAACTGAGGAGATCCGCGCCCAGCAGTCCATCGAGGAGTTCCCGCTGCCAAGGGCAGATCCCGAAGGCTTCCGGATTGGGCCACGGAATGTGCCAGAAAATTGCTACGCGGGCGTCGGGGCGCTTCGATTTTATAAGCCTGGGCAGCAGCGCGAAATGATAGTCTTGGATCAGCACGAAAGGCTTTTCCGCCTTTTCGATCTCTTGCAATACGACCTTCGCGAACTTCTCATTCACGCGTTGATAGTAATCCCAGTCCTCAGCTCGAAACACGGGGCGCGTATGCGCGATATGGCAAAGCGGCCAGATGCCCTCGTTCGCGAACCCTAGATAGTATCCTTCCTCCTCTTCCTTGGTGAGCCAGAGGCGGCGGAGGGTGTAACGAGGATGATCCGGGGGAACGCGCATCCGGTCATTTGCATCGACGGTTTCCCGGTCTGCATCCGCGGAGCCATGAGCGATCCACGTGCCGTCACAGGCGCACAAAATCGGCTCGAGGGCCGTAACCAGCCCGCTCGCGGGCACGCGCGCCTCAATTCCTTTGCTGCCGCGGACATGTTCGTACGGCTCACGATTGGAAACTACAAATAGGGAGCTGCCGCGCAGGCGCCGCCCGATGCTGGCGCGCAATCGCTCCGCCGTCCACAAAGAATCGCCTGCTTCACGGAGTTGCGCCTCTTCCTTAGCGGCCGCGCGCGCCTCCGCCAGTTTTTGGGCCAAGCTGGCCGCCTCGGTGGAGAGCGGGCCAAGGAAGCTTTCCGAAATTCGATGCGGAAACGGCACAATCTTGCCATGCCGCAGATCCCTCATCCATTCGGCTACTTTTATGATCGGACCAACAATCGTCCACCGAATCACAAAAAAAGTAATCAACATGATCAGCAGGACCTGAGCTACGACATGCCAGAGGGCGTCGCGCCAGATCCGCGTGCTTTGGGACTCGATGTAAGTGGCGTCATGGTAGAGGACGAGTGCGCCCGCGACTTGTGAATCGCGGTGCAACGGCAATGCGTACAGGTACATCGTCGACTGGCCGATTCTGTCATAGGCGCCCAAGCCGTGGTTTTCGTCTTCGCTTTTCTTGAAGATTGCCGGCGGATTCTGCGCGTACGAATCAAGTTTGGAGCTGACAGCGGTTGCCTTCCCATCAGCGTCATAAATCGCAACACCAGCCAGGTGCTCGCGATTTCCAAATCGCTCCACAAGCCGCCGGAGCTGGACCGTGGAACCCCTCTGCAAAACGGGCTCCACGGTTTCCTGTAAGCTCTCCGCGAGGATCTCGGCGCGTCTTTCGAGATCAGCGCGCAAACCTTGTTTTTCTGATCGTACTTGGTTCCTCGCCACAATGAACGTAACAATCGTGATTGCTATGGCTAAAATTGGAATCAGGCGGAGACTGAGCTTCATCGCGTCCTCCCATAGCTAACACACCGCGAGAATATGGCCGGAATTGCATTCAACCACACACACACCGGTATCGCAAAGTTCGGGCTGGGTGACGATTCTGTCGCAGCAACCAGCAGGCCATACAGAGGGAGTATATGTCCTGCTTTTGCTTGCGATTATATGCGCAATCGAAGTATCGGGGTGAAATCTTTTCCGGGTTGTTGACAAAAATCCTCAGCAAAACAATGTATTGACAATTTGTCGTTACTATCCCTGCCCGCTGAGCTTCTTCACAAACTCCGGCGGGATCGACTTGGCTTCCATGTTCCCAGGTTTCTCATCGGTCAGTGCCACGCAGACTCGCGTCTCAAAGGCCTCGACGGCCAGCACATCGTCCTTGTAAAGCCGGTGTTGCACCTGGAAACTGGTGCGGCCGAATTCGGTAACGCCAGATTCCACGACTACATCATCGTCGTAGCGCGTTGGAACGATAAACCGCGCGCGCACGTCGACCAGCGGGAAACCGAGAATTCCGTACTCACTTTGAACATCCCGTTGCCGGCATCCGGCCCGCTCAAGAAGGGCATGGGTGCAAGCGTCAAAGTAAGCAAAATAGCGGGGGAAAAAGATGATCCCTGCGGGATCGCAATCTCCCCACTCGATGCGGATGTTCTTGCGATTCCTCAGCATTGACGTTGCACCCGAAACTATCTTACCCGCCGGACAAGGGCAAGCACTTCCATCCACCAATGTTTAGCCTGGATTTCTCACAATGGATGAAGCATGCACTCTGCTCTTGCCCTATCACGTGCTGGGAGCGTGGGTTGGTGGCGCCGGCGTCTCGCCGGCGGTTTTGCGCCGCGATGGACGTGCAAAAATCGCCAGCGAGACGCTGGCGCCACCAAACCCGGCACTCCGCAGCAAAGTGTCGGGGCACCGAGCACAGAGAATTCGTGGCGGACTACCGTTGAGTGAAGGCCGCAGGAAACCGGATCGGCCACTTACGCAGTCCTTTCCAGGTTCGCCCGGTCCCACTTACCGAGGTCGGCGGCTGCCTCGTATGTGCTTTGACAAAATTCGAGCAACGCATCCCTGGGTGAGTCCGCCGCCCGCACATCGTCGTACATCAAGAAAAACTCGCTCATCTGTTTGCTGTAGAAAGCTTTTGCGGGCCGCACTGGGCGATCGCCAAATCCGTCCGGTTCTGGCGCAGCGTACGCATAAAATGCGGCGCCCTTCATTTCTCCTCCGCCCGGCCAAAACCCTACGCTGATGACTTCGTGCGAATAGGCTTCCCGGGTGATGCGGTCAGCGCCGGGGCGTTCCGGCGCGCGCCTGCCGGAAAATCGCGTCACGGCAAAATCAAAACTCCCCCAGAAGAAATGCACGGGGCTGACTTTTCCCAGGAACCGCGACCGAAATTCCTTGAAGACGGAATCCACAGCCACCAGAATGCGCCAGAACCGATGGGCGTATTCCGGATCGTACGACGCGTGCGTGCGATCCTCATCGAAACGAATCGGGTTGGGGATTTCAACAGGCATTCTCCAGATTCTGGCGTTGATCCCGAGCGAACGAAGCATTCCCATGAATTCAGCATGGAAATCCGCGACTGTGCGTGGAATGAGACGCAGGCTCCTGATTTCACCGCCGGTTGTCACGATGTCGAGCTTGTGGTCGATGAAGTCGAACTGGACTTCGAAGCTTCCCTTCTCGTAAGGGATTGGGGACGTCGTAAGCCCCCGCCCACACACGTACAGTGGAACTTCCCACCAGTGGTTGACGCGCGGACTCAGCGCCAGGCGAACTTTGCCAACGACCTGGGACCACATGTGAAGCGTCGCATACGTCTCCGCCCACTCTGACAGAGGGAGAGCAGGCCAAGCTTCCGACCGATCCGTGGTGCCGTTGATTGCGCACATGTCCGTCTTCCTCCCGTCCTGCCGAGTTTCCGCGCATTCATTATTCCAACATAAATGCGGTGGCTTTTAAGGTCTCAACCGCTTCGGCCCGCTAACGAATGGATTCCCCCGCTCGTAGAATCGGTAGAGTCGGCTTATCTCGCGCGTGATGCCGATCCGGACGCTGTTGCCGATGGCGTCGGCGCGACTTACGGGAGCGCCCAGCCAGAGCGGGCCCTCGGCGCACAAGTCGACGCCGTCATATCGTTTGTCGATATCCATTGCTCTCGCGAGCCGCCCGGGGCCGCGAGTAAGATCCACTAAACGTTGCGTCCCGCGATGATGCTCCATCAACGCGATTCCTTCCAATGGTTCAAGCGCGCGCAGTAAGACTCCCGCGCCGATGCCAGACTTCTCGCTCGAGACATTCATCATGAAGCAGGAGCCGTACGTAAAATACACGTAGGAGCGCCCGCGTTCGAGAAACAGTGACCGCCTGCTGGGAGTTTCGCCGCCGAACGAGTGGCCTGCCGCATCACCGATAGGGTACGCCTCCGTCTCTACGATGCGCCCGCTCATTCGGCCTATTCGTGAATCGTGGACCAGTGTCTTTCCGATCAAGTAGCGCGCCAGTTTGACTGTGTTCACGGGTAATTCCGAGCGGCGCAGACGCCGGATGTCGAGAGGAGTTTGCGCCTTGGCTCTATGAATCAATTTCAGTTGACCGGCTTCACGTCTTCCATGAGTGAGAAGAATCCCTCGGCCAGCGTCGGATGAATGTAGACGGCTCCCTTCAGCAGGGTGTACGGCAGGTTCCCAAGCATCAGCGTGTACAGCACGTGAATCAGTTCGCCTCCGTCTGTTGCCAGGACTGTCGCTCCGAGAATCCTGTTGGTGGCCGCATCGACAATAATCTTCATCAGCCCTGCCGTCTCGTCGCGTTCAATGGCGCGAGCTACATAGGACATCGGAATTCTCCCGATCTTCAGTTGGTAGCCTTTTGCCCGAGCCTCCTTCTCCGTCATGCCAACCCCGCCCAACTGCGGATCGGTAAAAACGCTATACGGGACAATTCGATTGTCCGTCGTGAGATTTTTCCCTTGCGTAAGGTTCGCGTCCACAATTTGAAAATCGTTGTACGAAATGTGAGTGAAGGCGGGTCCGCCCTTCACGTCGCCAAGCGCCCAGGTGCCGGGCACATTCGTCTCCAGCCGGGCGTTTACCTTGATGAAACCAAATTGATCCGTCTCGATTCCCGCTTTTTCCAGACCAAGATCGTCCGTGTTTGGCCGGCGCCCGATCGCGACGAGTAAGTGCGACCCGCTAACAATCGATGGCCCACTCGCCCGGTCAACGGAAACTACAATTGTGTCGCCTTCCTGTTCCACGCGGGTCGCCCGGGCGTTCAACAGGAATGTTAACCCCTCTTCTTCGAGCACCCTCTGAAGTTCCACCGCCACTTCCGGATCTTCGCGGGGAACAATCTGAGCCGCTCTCTGAATTATGGTCACGCGGCTGCCGAAGCGTGCGAACATTTGCCCGAACTCAAGTCCGATGTATCCCCCGCCTAGAACAATCAAGTGCTCGGGAAGCACCGTCAAGTCCATCATGTTCTCATTGGTTAGATATGGGATCTTGTCCAACCCGGGTATCAGGGGAGCGCGCGCCCGGCCTCCCGTATTAATGAAGATTTTCTCGGATTCCAAAAGTGTTTCTCCGACGAGGACCTGGTGAACGCCCACAAATCGGGCCTGGCCATTGTAGAAATGCAGGTTCGGGCGACGCATCATCTGTTTTTGCTTTCCGTCGCGAAAGCTATGAACGACCTTATTTTTCTGGGTGACAATGGCCGCTAGATCGGCGCTCACATCACTTGTCCGGACTCCCCAGCGCGCGGCGTTTCGCGCGTAGTAAGCTACCTGCGCGCGATGGACCATGGTCTTCGTCGGCGTGCATCCGTTGTTGATGCAGGTACCTCCGAGATAGCTCTTCTCGATGAGCGCCACCTGCCATCCGATGTCCGCGAAACGAAAGGAAAGCGGTACGCCTGCTTGTCCCGAGCCGATCACTATCGCGTCGTATTTCATGTACGAAGGCCTCGCTTTCGTTCAGCCATTCAAGGGGGGAAACTCGCTGCGAGAACCTGGTCTTGGGCCATGTAGCGCCCGCCTTCAGGCGGGCATCTGCTCGAATCTACAGTGTCGGCCTGAAGGCCGACGCTACAAAATCCTTTCACGCATTGATTGCCACACGCCCGACTCTGACGTGACAAGGGCCGCTACTCGATCACCAACAACAAGTCTTTAGCGTCGACCTTGTCTCCGACATTCGCAAGTTTCCGGGTCACTTTCCCATCCATCGGCGCATAGACAGTCGATTGCATTTTCATGGCTTCCAGAACGAGGAGCCGGTCACCCTGCTTCACCTGTTGCCCCACTTCGACGACGATGCTCGAGATCGCTCCCGGAATGGGCGCGCCCACCTGCCCTGGTTCGCTCGCATCCGCTTTGGCCCGCGCCTGCACCTTCGCGCGCAAGGCATTGTCGCGGATGGTAACTTCGCGCGGCTGCCCGTTCAACTCGAAAAAGATCGTACGCGTTCCGTCCGGATGCGCATCGCTCACGGTGAGTAGCTTCACCACCAGCGTCTTGCCCGGCTCCAGTTCCACCGCGATTTCCCGGCCTTGCTCCAATCCATAAAAAAATTCAGGCGTGGGCAGAACTTCCAAGCTCCCGTAGGCCGATCGCGCCTTTGCAAACTTTAAAAAAACGTCCGGGTACATCAAATAACTCATCAAGTCGGTGTGGGAAATCTTCTGTTCCGTCTTTTTCTCGACGGCCGTCATGGTCTGCTTGAAATCTATTGGCGCAAGATGGTCCGCTGGCCTGCCGGGCAAGGGCTGAGCGCCGCGCAAGATTACGGATTGAAGCGCCCGCGGCCAGCCGCCCTCCGGTTCGCCCAGCGCCCCCGCAAACATTTCCACCACGGAATTCGGCAACGTCAGGTTGTGGTCCGGTCCCAGACGCTCCAGATCTTTCACCTTCATATCGTGGCTGACGAGGAAAATCGCCAGGTCGCCCACAACTTTACTTGAAGGAGTAACTTTCACTATGTCTCCACATGCGAAATTCACTTCCGCATAAGTGCGGGCGATTTCCTGCCAGCGCGCCCCCAGGCCCATCGATTCTGCTTGTTCGCGCAGGTTCGTGTACTGTCCCCCGGGCATTTCGTGGATGTAGACTTCCGCCGTACCGGCCGGCGGCGCATTATCGAAAGGACGGTACCAGGTCCGCACAGTCTCCCAGTAATCGGCGTACACATTCAGCGCATCGAGATCGAGCCCGGTGTCGCGCTCCGAATGCCGCAGCGCCGCCACGATGGAGTTCAAGTTCGGCTGGCTCGTCGTGCCGCTCATCGAAGCGACCGCCGCGTCCGCCACGTGCACGCCTGCTTCCGCCGCTTTCAAGATTGAAGCCGCATTGATGCCGCTCGTGTCATGCGTGTGAAAGTGAATCGGAAGCGACACTTCCTCCCGCAACGCCGTGAACAGCCGCTCCGCGGCATATGGTTTGCACAATCCGCCCATGTCCTTGATGCACAGGACGTGTGCGCCCATCTTTTCCAGTTCCTTCGCCAGGCGGATGTAATAGTTCAACGAGTATTTTTCACGACGCGGGTCCAGCAGGTCGCCCGTGTAGCAGATGGCCGCTTCGCAAACCTTGTTCGTCTTCCGCACAAATTCGATGGGAGCCTTCATGTTCGGCATCCAGTTCAGCGAATCGAAAACGCGGAAAATGTCGATGCCCTGCGCCGCTGCCTCCACGATAAATGCTTCCACCACATTGTCCGGATAAGCCGAATAGCCGACGGCGTTCGACGCCCTCAGCAGCATCTGGAAACAAATATTTGGAATCGCTTCGCGCATGGTGGCAAGGCGCAGCCACGGATCCTCCAGCAGAAAACGCATGGCCACGTCGAATGTTGCTCCGCCCCACATCTCCAGGCTGTACAGGTTATGCAGCCTGTGCGCCACCAAATTGGCGCTCGCCGCCATGTCGTGGGTCCGGACACGCGTGGCCATCAGCGATTGGTGGGCATCGCGAAACGTCGTGTCGGTCATCAAAAGCCGCTTCTGCGATCGCGTCCATTCCGCAAATTTTTCGGGGCCGAGATGGTCCAGCAGTTGCCGCGTTCCCGCAGGCGGCTGGCCAGGTATGTGATCGGGGACCGGAGCTGCCCGGATCGTCTGCGGCCTCGGCTTGCCCGCGACTTCTGGATTTCCGTTTACCATCACTTCGCCGAGGTAACTCAAGAGCTTCGTCGCCCGATCCTTCAGAGGAGCGAACTGGAACAGCGCGGGCGTTTCGTCGAGAAACGAAGTGGTTACTCCGCCCGCTTGAAAGCGCTCGTGGTTCACGACGTTAACCAGGAACGGAATGTTCGTTTTTACTCCGCGAATGCGGAACTCGCGCAGGCAGCGGTCCATCCTGCGGCAGGCTTGTGGAAACTCGCGCCCCCATGCCGTCACTTTAACCAATAACGAATCGTAGTACGGCGTGATCACGGCCCCGCCGTACGCGGAAGCGCCGTCGAGGCGAATGCCGAAGCCGGCCGGCGACCGGTAGGTTTGAATCTTGCCGTAGTCCGGAAGGAATCCATTCGCGGGATCTTCCGTGGTCACGCGGCACTGCAGTGCGTACCCGTGCAGCGAAATCTCGTTCTGGCGGGGCAGATTCATCTGCGCGCCGTGCAGCTCGAGGCCTTGCGCGATCTGAATCTGTGCCTGCACGATGTCGATTCCGGTCACCATTTCGGTGACCGTGTGCTCCACCTGCACTCGCGGATTCACTTCAATGAAATAATAGGCGCCTGTGTCGGCATCAACTAGAAACTCGACGGTCGCCGCGCTGTAGTATTTCGCCTCGCGCGCCAGCGCCACCGCGGCATTCGCCAATCCTTCGCGGATTTTCGGATCGAGATGCACCGCAGGCGCGACTTCCACTACTTTTTGATTTCTCCGCTGCACGGAGCAATCGCGCTCATGCAAGTGGAGGACGTTCCCGTATTGGTCGGCCAGGATTTGAACTTCAATGTGTCTCGCCCGGCGAATGAAGCGCTCGAGGAACACTGCGTCATTCCCAAACGACGCTCCAGCTTCCGCCCGCGCTTCCTCAAGGCACGTTTCCAGCGATTCCGCGTTCAACGCAACGCGCATACCGCGCCCGCCGCCACCGAACGCCGCTTTCACCATCAGTGGATAACCGATTTTTTCCGCGATGCTCGCCGCGTCATCCTTCTGCGTGACTGGCTCCGGCGTTCCCGGCACCACGGGCAAGCCGGCCTTCTGTGCGAGCCGCCGCGCCGCCGTCTTGTCGCCCAGCAGATCGAGCAGTTCGGCGCTCGGCCCGATGAACGTGATCCCCGCCGCCTCGCACGCGCGGGGAAGCGCCGGATTTTCCGAGAGAAAACCGTAACCTGGGTGGATGGCGTCCACGCCTCTTTCCTTGGCGAGCGCCACGATGCCTTCGACGTCGAGATATGCCTGGACGGGTCCTTTGCCTTCGCCGATCAAGTACGCTTCGTCGGCCTTGAACCGATGAAGGCTCAGGCGATCTTCGTCGGAGAATACTGCGACCGTGCGGAGTTTGAGTTCGTTCGCGGCACGCAGGATGCGGATGGCGATTTCGCCGCGATTGAGGGCCAGAACTTTTTTCATCGGCGAGAGAGTCCCAGGATATTTCCCCCGCAGCATTCTACAGGATCGTCCGAGCGAGCGTCAGGCGCGAGTACGGTCTCAGCCGCCGGCAAATGCAGCTCGTTCGTCTGCATGCACCTCGGCGCAATCCTCTCCGCTACGATCGCGGCCCTACTTCATGGTAGGAAATTTCTTGCGGCTTCTTAGCGTACCACGAAATGAATACGCCGCTTCGCGCGTCCAGGTTTTAGTTAGTAGGACGGGCACTCCTGCGCGATTGTATACTTGCCACAAGGTAGGTCTATAATGCTCCAATTGTGGGACTTTCCACAGAAACCAGAGTTGCCACGTTGGTGTGCGGAGTCGTGACAATTGCATCGCTTATGCAGTAACCTGAGCAGACTGTTTGGCGGATAGTGCTTTTGATTTTCATCGGTGTTTGCACGGAGGAGCAAATCATTCGGGGACCCCTTGAATCTTGGGAACAGCCCCGAAATGAAGCTGACCGCCACTTTGAAATATCTGATTAAATTGTGCTAGGGTCCATTCGACTCCCAGACTTCGCTGACCTACGAAGCAGGATGTACAAAGTAAGAGGTTCAAGCCTCCGGTCATTACGTGCTCATCGAGAGGGCTGGGAATGCTGGCGTTAATTCAATGAAACAGGTCGCCCCAATGAGCTTTCGCCGAGATTCCGGTACCGGCTCTATTTGGAGCCTGCCGATAAAGGGAAGTGCCATCGCTTACTTTTTCTCTGAGGGCGAGAGCGCACGCGTCATCAGTCGGGGGAATCCAATGGTTCTCAGGCTACGCTTGGCCTGCAGTCTTTCCTTATTGCTTGGTGCTCTCATCGGGGCCAAGGTTTCGGGAACTCCAGCAAAGCCGCCCCAGGTGAAGGCGCAGGCCTCCGCAGGCTTGGGATTTGATTTGGATGCCAAGGAGGCCGATGTCCTCGAGATAGTGAAGACCGTTGCGGGCGATTCCATCGTTCGGGGAACGTACGTCTACGAGAACAACAAGACGCTCTCGGGCGCCTTGCCCGCGGATTCGTCCGCCTACTTCGGACCATGGACGGGGCCCGGACATGCCTTCTACAAGGTCCTGAAAGGAGCGGTGGCTCCGCGCAACTTCAAGGATAGCGGCGATGTGGGAACGATTACGGTCCGCTATGTCGTGCTGGCGCAGGGTGAGTCACATACCCATCTGCGGATCGACGCGGTGTTCGTCGAGGACGGCCACCGCAAACCGGACATTTCTGATGGCACAGTCGAATCGAGCGAATTCAAGGAGATTCAGGATCGACTTCGACAGGTTCAAATCGCGGATAAGGAGACGGCTGCTCTCCTAAAGAAGCGGCAGGAAGAAGACGATAAGGCAGCGGCGCTACTCCGCCAGCGGCAGGAAGAAACAACCAAGCTGGCATCCGCCGAATCTTCCCTGAAAAATCTGGATTCGCGTTTCCAGGAACTTCGCCACAAGCTCGTTGTGAAGGTTAAGAACGAAGGCACGGAATTGAAGTCAGCGCCATTCAATTCCGCGGTAAGAGTCCAATCCCTGTGGGCCGATTCGGAAGTCGTAGTCCTGATCGTAACTCCGTCCTGGTATGGGGTGGAAACTACGGACAAACACCGAGGGTGGCTCCGCAAGGATCAAGTGGAGGCGCTGCCATGAGAAACCATCCCCTGAGCATTCTTCTTGCCTGCGCGGTCTTTTCGATAATTCCGCTGCCCCCCTCACAGGCAGCCGCCGATCAAGCCCGCGGGATGCAGCGCGTGTTTCATCATCAGAAGGCCGAAGTCGAGAAGGCGATTCAGGACCTTCATGCCACGCTCAAGGGGCGCTTGCCAATTCTCGGCGGATTCGCTGAGAGTATCGACGAACAGTCGGATCGCCTCACGCGTGGTTACTTTGAGTGCGCGGTCCAGGTAGTGGCGAACGGCCCGGATGAGACGCGGGTACACGTCACGGCCAAGATCACCGCGTGGTATACGGACCCGAACCCAGCGCAATCCGGATATCGAGTGTTGCTGTCGAATGGACACGTGGAATCGGATTTGCTGGACCGGATCGATGAGGCCCTCGCGACCAAGGCACCAGTTACCGCCGCTCCAGAATCGCCGGGCTCGCTTGCTTCGAGGCCGGTAGCATCCGGCGAAAACCACCCAACAGCCGGCTCCAGGCCGGAAGTGACGAGAATCCGCACGTGGAATGGTGACCCGCACTCGCGCATCGAGATTGACGTGGGCGCCCAGGTGAAATACCAGGCGACGCGCATCTCCGGCCCCGACCGCATCTACTTCGATATTGAAAACACCAAGATCGATCCCGAGTTGCTCCGCACCGGCGTGGAAGTAGAAAGCGGCGGCCTCTTGAAGAGGGTGCGCGTCGGGCAGAATCAACAGGGCATTGCGCGCGTGGTTCTGGAGGTCGACCACGCAAAGGATTATTCCGTTTCCCTGCTTCCCGACCCTTACCGCCTGGTAGTGGATCTGTACGCGAGTTCCGCCGCAGCAGAGGAGGCCGCCCGCGCAAACGCCCCCGCTTCGGGGCCGATGGCGACGCGTCTGGCTTCCCCGGCTACGAGGATCGATAAGTCCACCCTGGCTCGCGCCGGACTGAGCGCATCCTCTTCCGGCCTCGCCGGATCCCCCGCGGCGGCGGTCATAGCAGCGCCAAGTACTTCCGAGGATATCGAATCATTGCGGCGCCGGCGCGAACAAGCCGAAAAGGAATTGAGTGATTTGAG
>WNEZ01001191.1_pt1 | contig 21743 bp, 17 predicted proteins | sample 5400521 | NCBI WGS metagenome assembly WNEZ01 (sample SAMN13153339, study PRJNA577476) | soil metagenome | isolation source: 120 cm saprolite under Douglas fir tree site 2 hole 1 replicate 1 | place: USA:California | collected 2015-04-18 | reverse complement strand
GTTCATAGTCAAGGGCTTTCAGTGGTGAAACCGCGTCCCGTTAAGGGGCGTTAGAAAGGCTTGAGCGGCTTGACGCGAAAGCGTCACGGGCCGTTCTTAGGGGGCTTGGGCACGGCAATGTGCCCCGGCTACCCGGCGGGGCGACGGTAACGTCGTTCCCCCTTACCCGACCGTGATTGCAGTTCGATGATGAAGAAGGCAAACAGCGAGCGGAAGAAAAGGGAAGTCGCCTGGGAGAGGCGTCGCAGGCCCAGATCTGCTCAGCATGAGTGTGTAAGAAAGTGCTCCACTTCTGTCCTCGTGGCCTTGCGGTGCGCACGGGTCTCATGTACTTCTGAATGGTCCGCTTGCAGACATGAAGACCCAGCTTGAGTAATTCGCCACGGATCCGTTCCGCTCCCCACAGTCGATTGTTGCTTGCCCTCTCCTTAATCAAGGCCACGGTCTCTGCGGAGATCTTTGGTTTGGCAGAAGCCGCTCTGGACTGGTATTTCCACTAGAGCTTGAACCCCTGACGATGCCAACGAAGCAGCGTTTCTGGCTGAACGATGAAAAGCGCTTGCTTCCAGGTCCGAACCATCCTGGCCAGAAGCACCAGAAGCATCCGGTCCGTTTTGGTACAGCCGGGTCGTTTCACCTGTCGACGGAGGATGATACGTTGCTGACGGAGAAGCGCGTTTTCTGCCACGAGTTCGGACTTGCTTCTGGCAAGGTCTGTCAGCACCCCCAGCATGAGAGAGGTAGTGCCCGGTTTTGTCCAGGCGACCAAGCAGTGGTGAAGCGACTGAAGACAAAGGCCTGTCAACCGCTTGATGAAGGTGAGAATCCCATGCATAGTGTATGTTACCCCTTTGTGAAGATGAGCAGGTGAATGCTTTAGATTGTACTCTTCCTCTTCGAAATCGGCAAGGAGCAAGAGATGCGATTGGGTGTTCTCAAAGGCCTCATCTGACGGTCGGATGCCACAAGTAGCCAGCACAGGCCTGCATGGAGAACATGAACGTCAGTCTAAGATGCTCTTACGTAATCTCGTTGATTCGAATATGCTGCGGATAGAAGGGCTCTCTGGCGATGGGCTTCTATAGCAGTTGCCCTCGAAAGATCGTGTTCTGTAACGCCAAAATTAGCGTGGTTGCGTAAGAGCCAGAATATTGCCCTTGGACAGCTTTGGTGATGAGAAATAGCTCTAGATTGGCTCAAGAACTGGTACGGATAGGTCAGAGTGGCACTGACTCGTATCGTCGTAGAAACGATGCTTGATGTCTCACGAGAAGCGGTTTGTACAGTAGAATCGATCACCAAACCAGTCGACGAGCCAATGTATGCCTTAAATCACGGCACCCATTCTAGCAATGTGTGATACGCATAATTCATGCTCTCTCGATTGCCATACAAAAGGCGGATAGCCCATGATCGGACTACCCGCCAGGATCGCACTTTTCGTTGTGGTTGATGTTCCACTCCTGAGAGTCTTCTTCCGTGTTGAAATTGAGAACCAGGTATGCACCTAGTCCTCAATTTTTTCATGTGACCCATCTCCTGTTGACACTACTGAAGTCCTAATCTACATCGATCAGAAATTACGTCTAGTGTTGGGTGTGTCCTCTGTGTACCTCTGCCAATTCGTGGCGGATGTCGCCTTCAGACGTTGCAGTACCCGTTATCGGACGGTTCTCAGTGAGATGCAGCCTAACATCGAATATGGTCAGACGCTCAGAGGGTCGGCATGCCCGCATTTACGGGCACTCTTCATCCACCTGAAAGACTCCTCCAAGCAAGCGAATGAGTTGCTTCATGAACCACATACGGCCTCCTTATGAGATGTAAGTAAGGGGTGTGTGCGGTTTCTGACAGATCAGATCACCGTTGTCGCATCTCTTGCTCCTCGTCAAATCGACAGAGGGGATGTGAAGTGGCCTTACACGCGACGACAGAAGCAGGGAAGTACCGAAGCTGGTCCTGTGGGGAAAGAAGAGCATGACTCTTCTTTCTCGTAATCATAGTATATCACACTAAATGCGTATAAGTCAAGTATTCTTAAAATTAGATTGATATGAATAGTAAAAAAAGATAAGGCTCCTACAAGCACCTCGCTACATGAGGGTTTCAGGCCACCTGCTGACGGTGCCCTTCAAGAATGGGACAAGGCTTGCGGGAAAAAAGACGCAGAACTTTTTTGATTGAAGGAGGGATGAAGTTTAGTGATCAAAGGCAACGAGTCGGACCTGTACTGGCTACTTGGCATATCTGTTCTAAAACCAGTATGTAAACGTCATGCGAAAACTATTCTCGTCACCTGTTTGGTGTGTAGATGACAAAGAAAAGAACGGGTGGAGCCAATATGGGCGCTCTTTTTTGGAACAGATATCCCAAGTAGCCAGTACAGGTGTGAGTTGCCTGTTTCTCTTGAAGGGACAACTTCATTCCGTAACGCAGAATGTTTTCGGCAGACAATTATGGTGTACTGGCTATTTGAGATACCTGTTCTAAAATAAGAGGGAAATGAGCGATAGAGAAACCTCGCCCGTGATGTGGAGAAAGAGGAAAAGATGTGAGTTGAGCTCATTGTCAGCGCATGCGTGTTAAAACGGATAGCACAAGTAGCCGGTACACACAACCGATCCGCACTCGTTTACGCGGTGGGACGAGTCGCGACCGAATAGAGCTCCCACGCAATGCCATCAGGGTCATAGAAGCTGATGTACTTGCGATGGGTCTCTGGATCTTCCTCCACTCCATTGTTGGGTACCCCTGCCGCATCTAATTCCCGCTGCATGTCTTCTAGGTTGCTGGTGTCTTCGACGGCGAGAGCGAGATGATCCAGACCGACGCGAAACGGATCGAAGTGATCATCCCTTGGAGAGTGCGAATCGGCCCCAAGCAGTGCGATCAGCATTCCAGACACGTTAACGAACACCGCTCTATCTGTTTCCCTCACCAATGGGCATCCAAGTGTGTCAACATAGAAGCGTCTCGCCCGCGCTAGATTGGTGACTCTCAGACCAAGATGGCTCCAGCCGTTGGCGTTCAACTTCATGGCGGTTTCCTTTCATCGCTCTTCGTGCAGGCACCTTCTGAATGCTTGCTGAATACATATGGCAGTCCAAGCACCGGCCTAGCGCAGTGTATCACGCTCACATGCTCGTGTCAAAAACCGCTGCACTTTTCCCCTATCATGCGCCTAGTTGATCACTCCATGTCCTAGCTACTTGAGGATGTCTGTTCCCATCCTTCGCTCTCTATAGAGCAGACTGATCAAGAGTTTCTTGCATATCTGACTTAACTATCGAGTTCCCGACTTTATTGTCTGTTAAGGCAACCTTAAAAGGAGAAAGAAATTCTTTGAGTTCCCAACTTTATTTTTTCAGTAAGTTGCAAGTTTTACAATTTTTGAGCACAAAGTAGTTATTGTCAGTTCCCAACTTTATTGTGCTTCTACATTTGTTCATGAAGAATAAAGTCGTGGACTCGCAGAATAAAGTTGCGGACTGAGACAATAAAGTCGTGGACTCGCAGAATAAAGTTGCGGACTACAATTAGGTTGTCCACTGAATAAATTATTCAGTGGACAACGTGTGATTTTCTCGTAACGTGTTGTGTTTAGTTAAAATAAAGCCTTTTAGCTTCGATGTTGCCTTGAAGCGTATAGCAGTGCAACTTGCACAGCATTCTCTAACGATGACATCGCTGTGACAAATTGTCACAACGTGTATAGATAAAGCGTCGTGATGAACCAGTTGAGAGGAAAGGAAATCGGTATATATTGCTCTATTCCTTAAAGACGTGAAGAAAAGAGTCGGCGAAGATTCCGCCGTGTCTTGGGAGGTCGTCCTCACAGTTTGATTCGAAAATTAAGTTGCGTTGTAGTGACACGCGCCGCTTGCTCAATTTCATCGGCGTTGTCAAAGCTCAATTTCGGCAGCGCTTTACTCACTCGGTTTAAATCCCAACAGGGAGCCCTGCTCCCTTATGACTAGATCTGCTGCCAGCCGACCAGCTGTGGAAGATAAATGAAGTTGTACGCTTGAAAATAAAGTTTTACAACTAAAACAAACTTCTACACCCAATAGGCTGGCTAGAGATATTATCGCCTTACAATGATTTATTGTAAGGCGATAATATTGATAAGCTTTACTCGAAAATCCCTTAATAAATTGATATTCAAGGCATTGCTTCATCTCCCCACCTCATTTCATCAACGCCTATGGAAAATCCTGTTTTAAGCTGCAAATAGAGAGCGTACCGGTAGTGGTATTTTCCTTGCTGAAATGCATGTAACTTATCTAAATCAAAATCCTTTGATCGCCTCTGTAAATTTGTCGTTTTCTTCATTTCAATAACGAGCAAGTTATCGTCTAAGCCTCGGCGATGCACAATAATATCAGGAAATACAGTTGTTGCAGCGGTATCATCAGCTTCAACAGTCTCGGGATGTATAGTCAGTTCCTTCTTGATGTCATGATCCCGGTTGTATTCGCAATCCACATTCCATTCATTACCGAATTCCTCTTGTAAATATGATGCCAGCTTATGGGAAATAGAACGTTCGTTTACATCTCTCTCTAAGAGAAACTTATCATGATTCAGCAAAAGCTCGATAGCATTTTGTACTTTGTCTTTTACCTCTTGACAGCTAGGACACTCAGATATTCGATTCACCGTTTTTCTCCATTCTACCGTAAACGCATTCGTTTTTGTGCAAGGAAAATTGGGAGGTTGCCAGCGGTAATGAAGCTATAAAGAGCTATTGTTCTCCTTTTGACAACTGATCAAGCTCGGTACGTGGTAGCTTGAAGTTAGCCGAAATAATTCCATTGCCAAGTAAAGTACCATTTTACCATGTTCGGGACAGTCCCGTTGAGAGGTGGGGAAGAAGTTTTTAAGCCTCTTCCTCACTCAAGCCACCATCCACTATGCAAAGCTGATCATCAATCATACACTTTGCCAGATGCATAGGATAAGGAAACACAATATTTCCACCATCCCATCCTGATGAAATGCGCATAAAATGTGGAATATGACACCATGCCTGTGGGTCATCCTCTGCTTGAAGGAAGAAAGGGACAAATTCGACGATTGTTTGGTGCTTAAACGCAATTCCGCCTCCTTCGTCTGTTTTGTAGAAGCCTGTTTTTACTTGCTGCTCCTTTGCCGCTGTTGTTGGTCTGCTCCCAACTGAAAGATAGTGGAAAAATTCGCTGGCAGCCTGTGGATCTACAAAGCCAGTAAGCTGTTTAAGATCCTTCCCTTCCTTCAATTCGTCTTCTTCTTCACGCACAGCAAAGTACTGAGGCGTTTCGCCCGAACCAATGGTACGCACACGGATGATGCGCAGATTTGGCAGATCTTTACAAGTATAGAGATGCTCGAATGTTTTCACATGGGCCAGATTCAATTGATCTTTCGCCACCGCCTTGCCATTAGCAAACTGGGGTAATACATCACGATTCCGCCAATCCTGAGCTTCGAGTAATACCAGCGTTGGTTCACTGTATGTGTTGGTGAAAACGTGAGCAGCAAATTGTGATTGTGCTTCTTTACTCAGGCTGAGAATGTCCTCCTTCCCTTTTTCTTTTCCCTTCATGAACAACTCTCCCAATGCTTTCTGAGCCTCCAGTAGAGGCAACCATTGGAGAGGATATTGTGGCAAAAGTGCCTGGAATGTGCCGTCAGGAGAGAGCCGTACCGCCATCGGGAAATCTATCTTTGGCTCAAACTTGCGCAGTTTGTAAAGCCCAATCACATGGAGACGCCCGGCTTGCTCAAGTGGGATTCCCGCCTTCTGGTAAAGTTCTACTGGTCGGTCATAGACAAGCCCCGTCTGGCGATAGATGAGATCAGCGACACTATTGCGAGCACGGCCCTTGCTTTCCGGTGCAACTCCTTTTTTATCTAATCTGATTGGGAAAAATATCTGTGATGCTAATCCAAGTTTGTTGCATGATCTGCGGACTGCTCCTTTAATATGCTGGTTGGAATACGTTTTCTTTAGGTCGAGTTTGTGCAGTTCAATCAGCGCCAAGCCATAGCCAGGTTCAGTAGGCAACAAACTGCTCAGATAATCTTTCCATTCCCGCGTCCTTTCACGGAAGGACTTGCGCATCTGTGCTTTCCATTCAGCCAAGAATTTTTGACGGTCAGTTAGTGAAGCGAATTTCGTGTAGTGATCAAGTGGGTTGAGCTTGCCGGGATCTAGCGGCGCTAATAATTCACTGGGAATAGGAGTGGGAGGGGTGATCAATTTGATATGTTCAGGCCAGGGTTCATCCACTTCCATGAACAATGCCTGGCGTATTTCCTGCTCTAAAGTTATTTTGGAGAGCGTATCAACACAACAAAGAAAAATGTGTATAGGTTTCTGATTCGATGCGCGTTGAAGAGCGTCGAAGATGACCTTTTGTCGATATGGTCGATTTTGCAGTTCGCTCTCCTCTTTTGTTTGTTCAGGCTGCTTTCTCACAAACTTTTTTTCCTGGAGATCATCAATACCATACATCATCAAAGGAAGATTTTGCCGATGCATTTCCTTCATGGGTATATCAGAAACGAGCGTTTTACCATCAGAAAGCTCTAGCTCCAGGATGTCACCGACCGCATTGGCTACCTCGCGCAATTCTGCAAAGTCGAAACCTGTTTTCACTTCATGCTTGGGTCTAAAGCCCTCTGCATGCACAACGAAGTACTCATCATAGAGGCTGAGTGGACTGGACGTGCGGTAGTTCTGTGGTGCCTGTAAGAGAGGATATGGCGCAACTAAATCTCTCGCCTTCATCGCTGATAAGAGTTGCACTGGATCTTCCTGCCAGCGTGGATTGGATACACCCCCGGTAAGTGGGAGTGTGACTAACGTCGGTGACCACCCCCAGCCACTTAAGCGAGGTTGGTCAATACCAACTTTGACGCTGACATCACGCTGAAAATTTGCATCTTTCAAGAGTTTATCCACATAGCGACTGCATCGTACATAGAGATGAATCCAGCGATGTGGACTTCCTGCCTGCGTTTGTAGACGAAATTCGAGCTTGTAGGCGAATGTACCCTCTTTTACATTATGATAACCATCCTCGTACTGTGCATGAAAGGGATTGCTAATCACAGCCAACCCATTAGCGCCGTCTTGCATCAGACGCCAGGTTATTGTTTTCCCATGAATATGTGATTGCTTGCCCGCCAGAAGAGAGGCCAATACGCTAGGAATAGCACGATATCCTGTTCGGGTGCCCCCTTCAAGATTGAGGAAAAGCGAAGCTGCATCAGTTTCTTGCCATTGTTGCGCTGGCCGCCGCAAACGATCCAACAAACGCTGATGAGCATCTTTACCGGCACCTTCAACCACCTTCTTAAAGGCACTGTATCCCCATTGTTTTCCCCATTCATATGCTAGATCACTGATTTGTTCTGGTTTGGGGCGGTGTAGGACATCTATACCAACCACGAGCATTTGCCGCTCAGGTTGATTGGTATCCACATTCGACCGAACAACAAATGGATGGGTCAGGGTTGGAGCCAGGGCTGTCAATACAGTATTCAGCCGACGATATGGCGGAGTTTTATTGGTGTCATCTGACACTAATTGCTTCATGCTGTTGAGAAAATTCATGCAGTCCTGCTCATACGCGAAAATCGAAGATGAGACTGCTAAACCTCGCAGGTAGGATTCATCAATGCGAAAACGCATCGGGATGATCGAAGACGACGTTGCCATAATTGATTCCCTTTCTCCTTAATACTCCGGGTCAAAGCCCTGAATACAAACCAATGCATCAACAATAGAGGCATAAAGCGCCTGACCAACCGGTTGCTCAATATACTCCTGTAAGACCTCTATCATCGCGGTCAATAGGCTCGTTTTGGATGCTTCCTTCGCTTTTCTATCCATTGCGCTTTTGGGTCCCCAGGCAGCATCGACAAAGAAAGCATGGAAAGGCACACCCCCACGAAGTAGCCGTCCACAAGCTTGAATAATATAACCAGCAGTGGTAGCAGCAAGGTCAAAACGCTCACTGTAGGTCGTATTATTGTTATTATTTTCATCCTCATGTTTCAGCGTATGATAATAGCTGCGTAACTCCGCCTTACGCCAATACTCGCTGGCCATCTGACGGAGTTGGACGGCTTTTTCCTGCAGCATTGGTTCCTGCCATACTGATAGCTTTGTATCCTGGCACCAATCTGCTGTCCGCCGATTTAATTCGCGTGCCAACGATTGTGTATCTGCTGGATATGGCATTGGACGCGTCAGAAAGTAAATTGCACCAAAAGCAGCTTTCCCATGCTGATTGAGAATATTGTATCCTCTACCAATGGCTTGCAGCGGTGCAATCAGGATCTTGCTATTCGTTCGTGCGAAATCTTCAATATCGCTACGATATACCATGTCATCTGCCATGACTTCATCACTGTCACTGTTGGTTCGTGCTAGATAGCGAATTTCGCCTGGAAGAGCAGTACTTGCTTGCTCACTGAGGTTTAGCTCTCTATAAGCCCATTCTGCCTGATCATATGAATTGACGATCAAGAGCAGCCGTTCTCGATCATGCCAGTAGTGCGGCTTTTCTTGCGCCAAATGCCGTAATTGATCTAGTTCTTCTTGTAATGGCGCTTTTCGACCAGATCGACTGGTTGCTAACGCTCGAATAATGTCTTTGATAGGTTGCAACTTCTCAGGAACCCCAGAGATACGAATTGGCTTGAATGCCTTTTTCTTCCAGACATATTGTGGAATATAAAAGAAGGTACTTTGTGCTATTGCTTGTCGTGCTTCAGTCGAAGGATCGAGAATTCCCTGTGGAGGAATGGTAATGTGCCAGTGTGATGAGTGTGGCAACCAGGAGGTTCCCGAGAGCGAGAGGACATTGGGACCACGTCTGCCATCAAGGTCGCCAAACAGTTCGTGGAAATGCAGGACGTACGAGCGTCCAATATTCTGATAGCCAAAGACTGAGAGACCTGAAGGCAATGGACGATTCTTCTGCTCTTCCTGACCTATTTCTAGATCTTTTGAATAATAGGTGCCAAACATACGCCCTATGGGTGGAACAGGCAATATATCCGTCAAATTACTGGGCGAACGCTCGAGCGAATGCTCATTGAGGTCTGTGAGCATATTCTCGGGCTTGTTATACCACTCGTAGAAGACCACCCGAATGTTGCGATCCAGAATCATGACGCTCAGGACGAATTCCAGACGTTGCGAGAATGTAACCAGGTTATCCGGTGGCTCTGGTAGTTCTTGAGCGGAAGGCATGCCAGCATCCACCTGTTTGCGCCACACCACTGTCTCCAGTGCTAATTTTTGCAGCGTCTGCTGAATATTGGGAATAAAATCTTCAATCCATGCCTGACACTCTTCACGAACTGCTGAGTTATGAGCACTATCACCAGCAGCAGACAACGTGCGCATAATCAATGCCAGACGATAGACAGGATTGTTTTGAGCATCTCTTTTGGGTCGCTCGATGGTAATGGGATCCTTCTGGCTCAGCCTATCAAAGTGCGAAACAATACGTTGTGCTTTTTTATCAGCTTCTATGCGATCCTGTCCCAGACACTCTTCCCATTTGGGTAGGGCAAGTAATCGCCACGAGAGCTTATAGGCCAAAGTAAGTGCGGTGAAGTAGTTCCGTCCTACCCAGCGTCGCAAAAGGATGCCTTGCTCAATGTCGGTCAGGTTGCTGAGGATGTTTGAGATGGAAGCCAGAGAATGGCGCTCTGCATCGACCCATCGGCGTGTCGGGGCGGGTTGCGTTCGACGGGGTACTAGCGCCTGGGCCGTTTCGACATCTTCTACATCGAGTAAGCCATCGCTTCCATTGGTGAGGATCACCTCCTCTGCGAAAAGATTGTCAAACCACTGCTGGATCGTATCGGCCTCGTCGAATATAACCAGATCCGATTGTTCATAGACGATCTCAGTTAGATGCACTTTGCGTCGTTCAATTTGAGCAGGCAAGCTCGATTTTCCCAATGCTCCAGGGGTAGTAATCCAGATGCGGGCTGTAGGCATATCGTGATACAACTGTTTACTTGGGCATACAGCAAAAAGAGGGCAGTAATGGTAGGTTTTGCGCCCTCCTGGCTTTTTCGGTGGTTGATACAATGATTCACAGGGTTCTTTGCCAGGGAGCACGCCACATGGTGCCTGCTCAGTTGCCAGTGCTTGTAAGGGACAGGCGGGATTCAACCAGCGCAGTGCCCAGTGATCAGGGCGAAACTTGCTGGAACGGTAGAGACGTTGCAGGTGCAGATCACGTGTGAAACGCCCGATTAAAGGGACCGCGACTGGCTTCTCTCCCCATGTGCAGAATAGCGTGTTCAATTCATCAGCCAAATTAAGGGCCGACATGGTATCGCTTACAACCAGTGTGATTCGTAGATCTTTCTCTGGATGCAAGGCGGCATCGGCTAAAATAAGTTTGGCAACTGTCGATTTCCCAGCAGCGACAGCTCCCACAATATAAGCGTGACCATCTATTTGTAGCGGAACACTATTTTTGTCGGCGAGGCTTCCGTCAGGTAAGATGGTACGATATCCTAAGAGATGATCGACCAATTCCACCCACCTTTTTTGTGAGCCCAGAGCTGTTTGCAAACCGCGCTGCAGGCATAACTGGTCGATTTCATTCGCAATGGTACGGAAATCGTTATGTGCGTAGCTCAAAGACTGACGATCACGTGGTTGAGTGAACCAGGGGACGTTTGTTGTTGCAATTTCCGCAAATTCTTCGCTGATTTCTACCTGTACAACCTGTTTTCCCTGTCCAGTGATAGCTTCAAAGCAAAATGTGGCTGCTGTTGCTGGAGTAATCGTTCTTGGTGCAAACGGTAGTATGCTATCGAGGACAGTATCATAAACCAGAAAGCGTTCTTGGTAACTTTGGAGATTATAGACCACCTGGTTCTCCAACGTATCTGGATGCACCCGATAAGAGCGCCACTTCTCTTCAATGGTGGCATATGTTCTCAGCGCATTTTCCCAATTGAAGCGACCGGAAAAAGGGAGCAAAATACGTGCATTGGCAATGATGTGCCGTTTTTGCTGATCCAGTGTACTTAAGCGAGTATCAGGAATGGGCAGACCACTCAAGAGCACCCATAACACCGTGATGGCTTCATCACGCAGCTCCAACCGTTCGAGTAACCATAGGCCAAGCTCTACTTGGAGCAGAAGGATGTATTTTCCTTTGAGGGCACCGTCTGCGTCGTGCGCTTTGATCTGTTCGACAAGTGGACTGTACCACGCACTGCGATCGTACATGTTTCCTCCTCTAAAATGGATTGTTATCGTGCTGCAACACGTGCTTTGAACTGCTTATCACTCAGAATAACTACATTGGGCGGAAGTGGCCCGGCAGCACGACGAACATGAGTAGCGTAATCAGGTCGCGAAATCTCCCGATAGGACGGGTACACGTAAAACCAGTAGTGCCATGTAAGCTCGTTTTCTGTGAAGTGACGATTATCTTGAGCAATATGCTTCCCCAATGCAAATGGATCTTTGTAATCTTTGACATCCACTGCCCAGGTACCATCTTGAAATCTGAGGAGGAGATCGTAACGATCAACTCCTGGCCATAAAACAACTTGTTGCAACATTGGCTGTGTTGATTGTACATCCTGGAGAAGCCAACGATAGAGCTGAATTTCGGTAATTCCTGGTATGTGAGTACGTAAATGAAGGCCACGTTTCAACACGAGAGTATTGCTGAGTGGATCAAGATCTTGCCATCCTTGAGGACCGGGACAACGCCCAGTACAGGCACTCGGCTTGATACTTCCTAGACGATTGTTGCGCTGGTAAAGTGGGCCACATACTGTACAGTTCCAATAACGCGCTTCGGACATACCAGGTCGCTGATAAAGGAGCGCTGGACCAGATGAGCGACTGTCCTGATACAGTGCGCCAACCTCTTGGATTTTGATGTAACGCAGATCCCGGAATTGTCGCCGAAGGTCTTCACTAGTGGTCCAGGGATTCGTAATCACATATTGCCTGATAGCAACATACTCGCTGTTGGCACCAACAGGGTCAGTAATGGAGGCATTTCTGGTCGTATTGAGTATATTGATCATCAACTGGTTATCGAGTATAATCGGTAAATCCTTGAGCGTTGCCTCTGCCGGGAAATTGTATTCAAGCAAAAACTCAACAACCTGTTCGTCTAAACCACCTTCAAAGAGTAACTCAAAGCGCGGATCAACCCCAGGTGGCAGTTTCTCATCAGGCCACCACTGTTCAAGCGGTTTGGAAAAAAGCTCGAACAGGTCTGTAATCGTTCTGGGAAACGCAGACAGCATCGCCAGTGCCAGGTGATGCAAAGCATAGGACAATTCGGAAGGATAGGGATATTTTTTCTCGCTCTCAGCGTATTTTGCCAGGCCTAGAGCAAGATATGGAAAAACATTCTCTGGTAATGGTTTCTTCATTGATGCCTCCTTCTCTTCAACTTGATCTTGTGTGCTAAATATGCTACAATGTTTCATATGTGAGACAGTAGAGAGTATACAATATTTTTCTCGATTGTGCAATATGTGAAACACTGTTTCTGAAAAATTGACCCGAATGGGGGACTTATGACCAAACTATTAGATACCCATTATCTAGCAGCTCTCATCAAAACAAAACGCGGAAATCGGGGCCTACGTGAAATCGCCCAGGAAATCGGTGATGTCAGCCCATCGACATTATCCCGGATCGAGAACGGCAAAATACCAGACATGGATACCTTCCTGCGTATTTGTGATTGGCTACAAGTTTCATCAGAGGAGTTTATTAAAGAGACGAATGAGCAGCCCCATACTGAAATCAGTACTGTGGATCGTATTGAAGGCTATTTGCGTGCGGATAGGGAATTAGACCCTGAGACTGCAAATGCGCTGGCAAAATTGATGAAGGCGGCCTACAAAGCTGCAACTGAGGGGAAATTAGAGTTGGAATAGATGAGAGGTTTGAATAGAAGTGTAAAGGACTGGTGCGAGAATGAAGGGATACGCTGGCGCAGAGCATTGAATTTGTATGCCTACGATCCACTCCCATCTCGAAGATTAGCTCAACATTTGAAGATTGCTGTAATCGGTCCGACACAAGTGCCAGGGGTAGATGAGCAGATACTTCTATGCTTGTTGAGAGAAGATGCTGATTGGTCTGGCATCACGCTCCCAATTGGTGAGGGCAAGCATCTCATTCTTTATAATCCAACCCATGCGCCCACACGACATGAGTCAGATATCATGCATGAACTGTCTCATCTGTTGTTCGGCCACCAACCGATTCGTTTACGCCAAATAGCAGAAGGTCTTGCTGTACGCGAGTATCGCGTAGAAGATGAGAAGGAAGCTGCATACCTTGGTGGATGTCTACAAATCACTGCGAAAGGTCTCGACTGGGCGTTTCAACGTGGCATGGCCCATAACGAGATAGCCGAGCATTTTGGAGCAAGCTTGCAGATGGTGCGCTATCGCTGCAACATGACAGGTCGGAAGCCAGTCCCAGGTTGGCTTTAGTTACGAAGCAAATGAAACTTGAAATTCTTTGCATAGCGTTCACAGTAGTAAGGATGATGTAGGATAGCATAGACGTAATGGAAAGTATCCGCTTTCGCCACCTACTTTCTGTATCTATTGAGGATTTATTTGAATGTCCAATCGGTTTACTTAGTAGTTATCACATTTCTATTACGACAACAAATGTAAATCTTTATTTTAAGCAACCAAGCAATGAAAAGCTGCTTTAATTATCTTTCTGGAAAGTGTAAAACTTTAGTCGGAGATTAATCTCCACCATTTCGTGCTCAATCTCCAACCGATTTTGTAAAACTTTATTTGACGCATACATGATTCGCGTAGAAGAGAAATAAAGTCGTTCTCTGGTAAATAAAGTCGTTCCGTTGGCTGAGACTTTGGGAGAAACACAAAGCATCTCCCTTTTCCGACTATCTGGCAATGCAGATACTCTGTACTCTGCCTATCTCTTTTCGTGCCTGTTATCACAACAACAATCCTGAGAGAAGCTCTGTTGAGAGGATACATTGAGTAGGTATCTTCTGGCCTTTAACAAAATCATCTCCATCAGGCTGTTTATCGCTGTTCAGTTTAGACCGCATCGTCTGATGGTTCTCATGGTCGCTCAACAGGACTTGTCTCTGCCAGGTCCCAACATCCTCTATTTGTGAGGGCTTCCTATGTTGGGTTGGAAATGTCCAGGTTTGAAATTGCGAAGCGGCAAAGTTTTATGTTACTATTTACTCGATGACTATTTACTACGTGAGGATGCATCAGCAGATCTCTTTATCACCGTGAACATGGAGTGTCTCGCCGTGGAGAAAAACTACCCGATGTTCTCTCGTCCAATGGATCACGATGCGTTTCTCGCCGAATTGAGTGGAAAAGAAGCTGAGGAAACCACTGGAAGAGGCTATAGCGGCTAGTTGTGTCCTGCCACGTATAGCGGCGAGAAGCCCTAATGTTGACGTACAGGGTAGGGTGATGATATGAGTATGCAAGAGAGCAATCCCGAAGCTACCGTCGTAAAAGTACTGCACGCGGGATCACTTACTACGCTCGTACGTCAAGAACTCGGACCAGCATTGTACCAGGGGAGTGGCATTGCACTCGAGAGCGAGCCTGGGCATTCTGTCGCACTCGCCATGGCGCTTAAAGAGGGGCGCACGAGCGGTGATGTGTACCTGAGCGCAGATGCCGAGGTGAACCGGATTTTGCTGGAGCCGACCAACTGCGGTGCGATCGGGTGGTTCGTGATCTTCGCCCGCAACGCCGTCGTACTGGCCTACAGCCCCAAGAGCCGGTTCCTGGCCGACTTCGAGCAGGCGCGCAGCGGAGCGATCCCCTGGTATCAGGCCCTCCTCCAACCCGGAGTACAGATCAGGAGAAACGACCCGAACCTCGACCCAATGGGCTACTACACGCTGCTAGTGTGCGAGCTTGCTGAAAGGTACTATCGTCTCTCCGATTTCAAAGCGCACCTCCTGGGGAGTGATACCAACCCGGAGCAGGTGAACCAGTTTCACCTCGCTCAGTTTGAGAACGGCGAGATCGACGCCATGTTCCTCTATCTGAGCGCGGCCGCCGACTGCGGACTGCCATACCTGCACCTGCCGGATGAGATTAATCTGAGCAATCCAGCGCTGGCGACTGCCTACGCTCAGGTCCATTTCACTACCAACACGGGACAGACCTTTCACGGGAAACCGATCAGCTTCAGCGCCACTGTGCTGAACAACGCCAGCAACCCCCAGGCTGCGCTGCAATTCGTCGAGTATCTGCTCTCACCCGCTGGCCAGCAGCACATCCAGGCTGCGCACTTTCTCCCAAGCCCGGCCCTGGTCGGTGGGGACGCTCGGGCGGTCCCTCACCGATTACACCTCTTCCTCCAAGGAGAGTACCAGTACCCAGGCTGATTGGATGCGACCCACTTCGGCAAAGACATGTAGTTGCATGCCTTATCATATAATCTGCCATAGCCCGCTTCGCCCCCTCGGGCGCCGTCGGAGGGAACCTCTCGGCCTACGTAGAGGCGATCGAGACGACTTGCAACTCGACCAGGTTGGAGACAAAGCGGCCCATGGCCTGATCTCCGGGGACGACTATGCGCGCGAAGCCATCGCTGGAAAGGGACTGTCCGTTGGTGGAATAGGCGACGAGGACCCGGACATTGCCAAACTTGGGAGCGATTTCACCCCCAACGATTAGTACGCTGTAGCCGTCCGAGCCAATCGCTACCACACCGAGGCGCAAGATGCCATTCTTCTTTTTGTCCAGCACGGTCCCGGCCTGGGTGAGTAGGTCGTTCAGCAGCACACCGCTATAGGAGATCGCCTGGGCCGCCGGCAGGGACTTGAGCGCCGCCAGGTCGTACTTCGCCGGATGCATGACCTGCCCGTCGAGATAGAACGCGTTCGAGGGCGTACCTGCCCCAAGCGTCGGAACGGGGCCGGGTGACGCGACGGCGACCTGCGCCACATTCGACACGTAGCGGCCCGCGAAGGCGTCCCCAGGAACAACCAGGCGTGCGAAACCGTCAGCCTGGGGCAGGGGTTTCCCGTCTTCCTCGTAGGCCAGGATGACCTGCTTGTTGGCGAACCTGGGAATGATCTCGCCCAGTGCGATGGCGGCGCCGTACCCGTCGGTCCCCGTAATCAGCACAGCTTTGCGCAAAATATCGTTTTTTCGTGTGCTGACGGTCATGATTCCCGCCTGCTGCAAAAGGCTATACAGCAGCGCACCTCCGAAGCTGTGCGCGCCCAGTGGCTGTGCATTGATCGTCACGGTCACCTTTGGAAAGGCCTCCAGGTCGGCGAGGGTGAAGGTCCCCGCATGGCTCACCAATCCCGTCAGTTGAAAGGAAGTGGATGGGTGCCCGAACGTGGTAGAGGTTGCCGTGGTAGCCGCCGTCGGCGTCGTGGTCGTTGACTGGCTGCCGCTACAGGCGACAAACGAAGCGCTGCAGATGACCAGTAACAGCAGGATGGCCAGGCTCTTTCTCATATGATCCTCCGCGAAAGAAAAGAAGCGATCGCACTTCCCCGGGCGCGCAACTCTGCTTGCCTCATATGTCCACAGGAAGCGAGGCAATCTAGTTCAATAGATGACTACTCATAGAATGAGTATAGAGGGGAAAGAGGGTACTGTCAAGCAGTGAAGGACAACGCCAGCAGAGAGCATACCCAGGGCTTCTCCAAAGTCCTCTTTTACTGTCTGCGGCAGCGAGAAAAACCAGACACGAGAGCCTGGTACCTGGCAGCACCTGGCTGCTCACTTGTCAAACAACAGCCTAAGGGGTAGGATATACGCGCAATAGCTACGATGCCGATCGCCTACGTCGTGACATAATTCTGGAGAGGAGAACCATGCTCACCGCCCGCTTCGATACCTCGCTTGGAACCTTCCACCTTTCGCTGCATCTCTCTGCCGAGGCGGGGAAGACGACCGTCCTGCTGGGCGAGAGCGGCGCGGGGAAGACAACCGTCCTGCGGCTGCTCGCGGGGCTGCTCTACCCAGACCAGGGGCACATCGCACTGGATGGGGTAACCTATTTTGATAGCGAGCGGCGTATTCGCATTCCGCCTCAGGAGCGCCTGTTCGGCTACGTCTTCCAGGACTATGTACTCTTTCCCCACCTCACCGTCTTCGAGAATGTCGCGTTCGGTTTACGCGCCCAACATCTTCCGCGACAGATGATCATGCAACGGGTGGGAGAGGCGCTGGAAAAGGTCCATCTTGTCGGACTTGACCGCCGCCGCCCCGCGCAGCTTTCAGGAGGACAGCAGCAGCGCGTCGCTATTGCGCGTGCTCTGTCGCTGCAGCCGAAGCTCCTGCTCCTCGACGAGCCGCTGGCGGCGCTCGATGTGCAGACGCGCCGCGAAGTGCGGCAGGAGCTGCGCAACATCCTGTCGCAGCTGAGTATCACGACAGTCATGGTGACGCACCAGTACCTCGAGGCGCTGGTCTTCGGGCATCACATTCTCGTCCTGGAGGCAGGGAGCATGCTCCAGCAGGGCAATCAGCGCGATCTCCTCGAACATCCTCGTTCCTCATATATCGCCGAACTGGTGGGAACGAACTTCTTTCGTGGACGCCTGGTACGGCTCGAGTCGCAGACCATCTGCACCATCCGGGTGCGTGACGATGGCAGGGAGGGCATTGAAATCAAGGCCGTCCTGGAAAGGCAAGCATTCTTGGATGGTAAACCCCACGAGGGAGCAGAGGCATATGTGGTCGTCGACCCGCGCAGTATCACCCTCTCCCTCTCCGAGCCTTCAGGCTCAGCTTCAAACGTACTACAGGGTGAAATCATCCAGGTACTTCGCCTGGAAGGTGTATCTAGCGGGATGGAGCCTCCGCATGATGGGCGAGTGCGTATCAGCATCGTACCGCAGGCGACGACGCTCCCCCTGATCGCCGAGGTGACCGAAGCCTCAACCACGCGCCTGGGGCTGCGGGAGGGCCAGCTCGTCTACGCAACATTCAAGGCGACCGCAGCGCGCGCCTACACCTAGCAGGTCCGTTCATACACGCTCCTGGATCCTGCTTCGACCGAGCCGCAGGGCGAGCAACACGCCGAACGAAACGGCCAGCAGCACCACTGAAAGCGAGACCGCAGCGTCCAGGTCGCTTTCGGCCGCGATGTAGACGGCGATGGGGGTTGTCTCGGTGATTCCTGGAAAGTTCCCGGCAAAGGTAATCGTCGCACCAAGTTCCCCAAGTGCTCGGGCCCACGCCAGACCCGCGCCCGCGAGCAGCGCCTGGCGAATTAGCGGCAAGACGACCCGCCGAAAGGTGTACAACGGCGACGCCCGCAGCGTGTAGGCTGCCAGTTCATAGCGTCGGTCCAACTGCTCGAGACCCGCTTTCGCGCTATTGATGAAGAACGGCGCGGAGACGAACATCTGTGCCATCACCACCGCCACAGTAGTAAAGGGCAGCGCGATCCCCAACGGGCTGAGGTAGCGGCCGAGCAGCCCGAAGCGCCCGAAGGTGATCAACAGGGCAACGCCCGCGACAACTGGCGGCAGGACCGTTGGCATCGTCACGAGTGTCTCGAGAAAGGCACGCCCTCTGAAGCGAAGCCGCGCCAATGTGTAGGCCACCGGTAGGCCAAACACCACGCTCAGCAGCGTACTGATACATGTCGTGACGATACTCAGTTGAAGCGCCTCGATCGCCTCCGGCTGCTGAATGGCCTGCCAGAGCATTGCTGGCGGCTCCCGGATGATCAAAGCCGCAAGCGGGATACCCAGGAAGAGAAAAAAGCTCCCCGCCAGGACGCCGACGAGCAGCCTGGCGGGCCAGCGTGCCCAGGGCCTGCTCACCGAAATTCGCTTCAGCACGGGCAGGTGCATAGACAGGCGCTCCTCCTACCCGTTGACCGAGATAAATTGGTACTTCTTCATGATGGCCTGCGCTGCCGGAGAGAGGACAAAGTCCACGAAGGCCTGCGCATCTGAGGCATGCGAGGAGTTCTTGACAACCGCAATGGGATACTGGGCAATCACATTATAGGGGTCGGGAATATCGATGACCGTCACTTTGCCGGACGCCGAGAAGGCATCGGTCACGTAGACAAAACCCGCGTCGGCCTCCCCCAGCTGGACCTTCTGCACGACCGCCTTGACGTTGTCTTCCAGCGAAACGACATTCGCCAGCACTGCGCTGCCGTAATTCGCTCCGTAATCAGGCGATTTCGAGAGATTTATCAACGCCTGGCGGCTGTACTTGCCGGCGGGAACCGTCGCGGCCTCGAGATCGATCTTGACGCCCTTGCGCGCCAGGTCTTTGAGCGACATGATCTTGCCCGGGTTGCTGAGGGGGATAATCACCACCAGCCGATTCTTGACGAAAATCTGGGAAGTGCCCACCAGGCCGGCCTGACTTGCCTTCTGCATATTGGTCGTATCCGCCGAGGCAAACACGTCGGCGGGTGCGCCGCTGGCAAGCTGCTGCTCAAGGATCTGCGAGCCGTTGTAGACGGGTTTAATCGTGATATTCGGGTACATCTGGTGATACGTGCTGGCTATCTCATTAAAGGATGCTGTTAACGATGCCGCGGCAAAGACATTCAGGGCCACGGACGGGCTCGGGGTAGGCGTACCACTGGAGGTGGATGAGCCCCCGCAGGCTGCTAGAAGCAGACACACGACGATCGAGAACAGAAAGAGATGCAGTGGACGTTTCATGAGAACCTCCTTATGAAGAGAGCGAATGACATAAGCAAACTTCAATGAATGGGTAGTTATAGTGTGAGTATAGGGGGAAATACGCACAGGTGTCAAGGTAATACGCTCCCTTGACACTTTCCGCTCCGTAATGTTATACTTTGTTTATAAGGCGAACGTTCGCCTAAAAGGAAACATACACTTATGAGACAGGTCTCGATTAAGGATGTGGCGGCGCGGGCCGGTGTCAGCTTTCAGACCGTCAGCAAGGTGCTCAAAGGCAAGGGTTCGGTCTCGCCGGAGACCAGGGCGTGGATCTTGCAGACGGCTGAACAATTGGGCTATATGCCCAATGCCGTGGCGCGCAGCCTCGTGAGCCAGCACACCTCGACGATCGGCGTGGTGGCGAGCGATTTCAGCGACTACGTTCTGGCCCAGTTCGTAGTGGGCGCGGAACGCGAGGCGCGGCGCCAGGAGCAGTGCGTGATCGTGGGCAGCCTCAGCGAACATGGGGATGATGCCGAACGCTACATCCACATTCTGCTTGAGCGCCGCGTCGACGGTATCCTGCTGGCCGCTCCCCAACTGGAGGAGAACAAGTGCGTCGGCGAGCTCTTGCGCGGGCGCCTGCCCATCGTGAGTATTCACCGCGTCATGGGCGACGGCGTGGCTCTGGTCGGCTCGAACCAGGTGCAGATTGGCCTGCTGGCGACGCAGCATCTGCTGCAACTGGGGCACCGGCGCGTCGGCACCATCATCGGACCGCAGGAGCGCCGCGCCGTGGGCGGGCGCTTGCGCGGCTACCGGCAAGCCCTCGCCGAAGCTGGCATCCCCTACGATGCCAGCCTTGTAGAGGAGGGCAACTGGGAGATCCAGGGCGGCTACGAGGCGACCTCGCGCCTCCTGAACCGCGCCCCCGATCTCACCGCGATCTTTGTCCAGAACGATATGATGGCCGTCGGCGTGCTCAGTGCGCTGCACGATCGTGGGCTGCGCGTGCCGGAGGACTGCGCGATCGTGGGCTGCGACGATATCCCCATCGCCTCGCACACCGTCCCGCCGCTGACGACGATCCACGTGCCATTGTACGAGACCGGAGAGGCGGCGATGAAGCTTCTCCTCGACATGATCGGCAGGAAGGCGATCGAGACGCCGCGCATCCTGCTGCCCGTCGATCTCGTCCAGCGCATCTCGTGCGGTGGACGCCTGAAGCATATCGATGTAGATTCTCCCCTACTGTAACAGTAGGAGAAGGAGTTTCCCGTGGCGAAGATTACTATCGATCTTGATCGGAAGCTCGGCAACGTTGACCCGCGCATCTACAGCGCATTTGCCGAGCAACTGGGGCGCTGCGTCTACGGCGGCATCTACGATGAGGGCTCGCCGCTCAGCGACGAGCACGGTTATCGCAAGGATGTGCTGGAAAAGGTACGCTCGCTCAAGCCGCCGCTGCTGCGCTGGCCCGGTGGCAACTTCGTGAGCGGCTACCACTGGACGGACGGCGTCGGACCCGTTGAGCAGCGACCGCGCCGCATGGAGCTGGCCTGGCACGATGAGGAGTCGAATCGCTTCGGCACCGACGAGTTCATCCAGTACTGCCGCTTGATCGGTGCTGAGCCGTATCTCTGTGCGAACATGGGTACAGGCACGCTCGACGAGGCGCAGGCGTGGGTTGAGTACTGCAATGGCACCGGCAATACCTACTGGGCCAACCTGCGCCGCAAGAACGGGCACGAGGAGCCATACAGCGTCAAATACTGGGGTCTGGGCAACGAACTGTACGGCAACTGGCAGATCGGGGCGCTCAACGCCGAAGACTACACGAAGAGGGCAATCGAGTTCGCCAAGGTCATGAAATGGACCGACCCGACCATCCAACTGGTGAGTTGCGGGAAGAACGGCTGGAACGATTGGGACCGCGGCGTCCTCGAAGTGCTCGCCCGCTACATCGACTTCCACAGCATTCATATCTATACCGGCAGCTCCGACTACTACAGCAACGTCCTGGCGCCTCACCATGCCGAGCGGGCCATAGATATCTGCCAGGCGCTCATCGAGCAGGTCCGCTACACG
>WNEZ01001337.1_pt1 | contig 21745 bp, 16 predicted proteins | sample 5400521 | NCBI WGS metagenome assembly WNEZ01 (sample SAMN13153339, study PRJNA577476) | soil metagenome | isolation source: 120 cm saprolite under Douglas fir tree site 2 hole 1 replicate 1 | place: USA:California | collected 2015-04-18 | reverse complement strand
GTGAGATTTTTCAATACCATGAAATGCTGCTACACCCACTACACCTGCTACTCTGCCACAGTATCACGTCCTTATCTCCCATATCATGACCAGGCTACACCCACTACACCCACTACACCTGCTACTCTGCTCCATTACTCATCAATTGTTATGCATCTGAAGGGCCGGGCATCCAACCGGTCAACTGCGCCCACGCGCCGGCCTGGGCAATCACCTGCCAGATAAACGGCTGTTTGGCCTCTGTATAATGCAGTTTACCAAAATACTACGGCATACAGATGGGCGTAACTGCGCGATGATGGACTTTCATACAATACTATGTGGATACAGATCATCTCGGGGGTAGCTGCGCGATCATGAACTTTCATACAAGACCATCGATACAGTATCATCTCGAGGGGCGTAGTTGCGCGATTCATCGCGCCGGGGAAGGGTGAGCCCATCCCCCCTGGCGCCATGAATGTCGCGGCTACGCCCTTCCCGGTGCGGTCTCCCGCATCGCTATGAAGGATCCACCTTCTTTGGTGAAACCTCATCATCGCGCCCGGGGGTGGGGCAAAACCCATAGTAATTGGTTCATCTCCATAATCGGGTTTACGGTATGGTGAGCTTTACCTGGGTTACGGTAAAACTTGTGTTTGAGCCAGCCACCAGTATAGCCAGTTGACCACCCGTGTAGGGTGAAGAAGGGTCAGTGATGCTCTGGCTGCCGTTGTTCATCGGCACGGGCACATTGTTGGCCAGGAAAGAAAAGCTGTTCCCCTGGACAATTGCCACCAGGGTATTTTTTTGCTTGAGACCGCCGTGGAAAGCTGGAGGCAACTGCCCGGACCATAGTCGATATGATGTAGTTTGAGCATCGGCATTGTATTTCAGCACCTCGTAGTCGCCTTTCCCATCGATCACAAAGGCATAGCAATACACTTTCTCACCGTTCTGCCCGCTCTGCCTCAGGCGGAAGGCCAGTCCATAGGCGGTATCGAGACTTCCGCTGTTTTGTTCTATCTCTACCGACAGGGTGAAATCCGCCGGCAATATGCCGACTGCAGTCGGATTAGGAAAGTAGGTATTTCCATCGCTTACCGCCAGCAAGTAGCTGCTGTTACCGGGCGGGCTCGCTGTCAGTCCCTGCTTACTTCCTACGGTCCAACTGCGTTGATTATCCTGGAAGTTCTCTGCAAATGCCGTTGCCGCTTTTGTTGTTGGTGTAGTAGGTAGAAAGGGGTGCCAGAGGCTAAACACTATGAGTAACACCACGACTATCGCGACCATAATATAGCTCAGGGGAAATTTACTTCTCAAGCCTAATGGGGCGGGTGTCACGAGGTTTCCTGCGCTTGTAGTGGTGCGCATAGCAGGGCTGCTGGTTGCTCGGGTTGTGCCGGGCACCTGCGGTTGACCATAGTAAGAGGATGCAGGAGGCATTGGCTGATCCTGGGTCGGGTAGGTCAAGACATTGCTGCGTGGGCTCACTTGAGTGGCATAATCGTTACCCGAGACAATAGGGTAAGGATTGGCTGTGCCAGTGGCCAGGGCCGTCTCGAGTGCCTGCGCCATCGCTTCTGCCGATTGAAAACGTTCTACGGGCGCCTTGGCTAACGCTTTTGCCGTGATGCGTGCCAGCATCTCCGGGACAGCAGGGTTTAGCTCACGCGCCGAGAGGGGAACGGTGTGAACCTGCTGGTAGAGCAGTCCCAACGCGGAACTGGACTGAAAGGGCACCTGCCCGGTCAACATCTGGAAGAGTACAACGCCCAGGGCATAGACATCGGTACGCGCATCGACAGGTCTCATATTGACCTGTTCGGGCGCCATGTAGTCGGCAGTGCCTACGATCTGGCCGGCATTGGTCAACGAGTGGTCGCCTGCCAGCGCGCCAGGAGTGAGCGTCGTAAGCGTCGCTTCCAGGCTGCTGTTGAAGAGCTTGGCGATGCCGAAATCAGACAGAAGGAGCTGGTTGCGGTCGGTAGCCGATACAAGCATATTCTGAGGCTTCACATCGCGATGAACAATACCGTGTAGATGTGCATGGTGCAGGGCACGCGCCATTTGCAGCGCATAGCTGGCGGCTCGTTGTATTTCGACCGGGTGACCGTCGCGCAGCTGGTCGCGCAGGGTTCCGCCCCCGACGTATTGCATAACCAGGTAGGTAATATGGCCACTCTCACCAAAATCATAGACGGTGACGATATTGGGATGCTGGAGCTGAGCAATCACCTGCGCCTCTTGCTCGAAACGCGCCTGGAAGCCCGCCTGGCCTGCAATCTGTGCCAGGATTACCTTGATGGCTACATCGCGCCGCAGTCGCGCGTGATAGGCCTTGTAAACCCGCGCCATGCCACCCTCACCTAACCTGGTCTGGATGAGATAGGCACCCAGCTGCCGGCCAATCAACAGGTCGTTCTCCATGTGTTTGCTCCTAATCGCCTGAGCAAAGGTATGTCCACGTTACAGAGACGCTATTCGCTGGTCCTGTGAAGACGAGCGTGGCGATATCTGGGCAGTTGTCTGGAATATCGACCTTTACCCGTACCTGTGCACCGGCCGCAAGCGTTCCGTTTGCTGGTGAGAAACTGATGCTAGGGCCCTCACTACTCGATGTAGACCAGTTCAGGTTGGCATGAACGTTTCCATCATTGGTTACCGTCACGTGACACACCCAGAACAACTGACTCCTATCGAGGCTGCAAGTCTGCGCATCGAGGCTGCGCGGTTTGACCGACAACGTTGGAGCCTGTACCTTCAATGTCACATGCACAACAAACTGGCTCTCTCCAAGTGTGAAGGTGCTCTGCCCGGTATATGTTCCCACCTTCCCCTGAGACATGGTGATTGTCACCTTCTGCGCTGCTCCAGCACTCAATGTACCACTTGCGGGAGCCACTTTCAACCAGCTTGCGCTTGTCGCTGCAGACCAGCTACCGGCCGCATTTCCGCAGTTAGTCACCGTTGCCGTTTGTGTTTGGGTGTTACCTACTGCACCTGAGACCTTGAACGTCCCGGGTGTAACGCTGACGCACCCGGCCTGTACCGTCAAGGACACTGTCAGCGATACCTGGGTGCCACTCGCCTGGCTGCTGAAGGTGATTGCCGTCGTGTACTTCCCCGGCTTCAACCTGGCCGCGAGCGTACTCACTTTCACCTGTCCCTGACCCGGGGCATTTATCTTCCCCGAGGTATGATCGAGTTGAAGCCACGGGGCCGCGTTGTGGTCCCAACTGGCCGTCCAATTGATTGCCCCTGAGCCTATGGCGCAGAGTGTCACCTTCTGTGAGACTGGTTGTGTATAGCCTGCACTGGCCGTCAACGCAATTGAGGCTGGCTTGACACAGCTTAACCCCAGTGTAAGAGGTGTAGGGGTTTCGGTTGGAGATGGCGTGGGGGTTGAAGACGTTCCTGACTGCTGAATAGTAAAGGTCAGTTGTGCGCTCCGCGGGCTGATTTCCTCCGAGGCGCGGATGAAATGGCGCCCTGCATGCCAGTTGGGGTTGACAATCACACTTATATTAAAAGTTCCATTACCACCGACCACAACACTATTTTTTGTTGAACTGTCCTGTGCGAATTGTTCCTCAATCGTGTCCAGCCCCGCCGTAGTGATTGTGCTGTATGAGACCTGGGTCGCTGGATTCCGGCTGGTGTAGTAGAGAGGGGCTGCGCCATCAAGTGTAAGCCGTACAGTGCTTCCTGGAATAAAGTTGCTGCCATGCAAGTGGATCGACTCTCCCCAGGCTACATTCGTGCTGCCACCGAGTGAAAGAGAGGGACTCAGTATAGTAAAACCCAGGCCGATGATACTTGCGATGATCAGTAAGCAGGTGACGCCTGCAACAACCAGTGCAGGGACACACCCGCTTTGGCGCGCCCCTGGCCCATGTGGGCCAGGGTGAGGATGCGCTGGCTGTGGCGGAGGTGACATTGTTCCATGCTGCGCTGCAGGCTGCGCCGGGGCTGCAGGCTGCGCTGGGGCTGCTTGGTGAACGGCGGGTACGCTAGGATATGTGGGCAGGCGGGAAATTTGCCATTTAGGGATAGTGGGCATATGCGGCGCCTGCGCGATATGTGGAGCACCCTGGACGGATGGAACCCCTTTGAACTGAGGCGTGCCCTGGACCACTGGTACATCTGCGCCGGGCGCCCGCGTGACCACCTTACCCAGCAATGATAGGCCCGGGCCTATCATTGCTGCACGACGCCGCTTTTCCTCCTCTTCCTCTTCGTCTGTGTCTGCATTCGTTGCTGCCTGATTCTCTAGTACTGGCTGTGCATGCGGTAATGTAGGATTTTCTGCTACGCTGATAGCGGTTACAGCGTTCTGTTCCTGGGCATCCTCTGCCAGATCAGTTCGTACTGGAAGGGAAGGAACGGGTAGGTTCGGGGCAGTTGTGACCTCCTCCACGGGTAGATTCCCTGCTGGAGAGATGCTAACGCCCGTTAGTGCCTCTGTTGAGGAAGTGGGTGCCCGTCCACAATGCCAGCAGAAGGTAGTATGGTCCGGTAATTCTGTTGCGCAAAATTCACAATGTCGCATTTACCAATCCTCCTCATGCTCAGGCGTAGTCTACCATAAATTGCGCATTTGTACAGCCAGTAGCATCACAGCGGATGTGTGATAGATGCCATAATAATACATGAAGCTCATTGTACGTAACGAAGCAGCATGCTTCTTGTCGCTGTTGCTAGTACTACTCACTTTGTAGAACGGAGAAAGACAACATCATGCTTGAGCCACAGGTAGCGCCACATGGTTCCTGGAAATCACCCGTCACTACAGACCTGATCGTCTCCGAATCTATCTCCCCTGGGCAGGTCGTACTCGATGGACAGGACATTTACTGGTCTGAGACGCGGCCGTCCGAGGGGGGGCGCAGCGTCATTGCGCGCCGAACAACTGGCGGAATGGTAACAGACGTGCTGCCGCCCCCATTCAACGCTCGTACGCGTGTCCACGAATATGGTGGCGGCGCCTTCACAGTCAACAATGGTGAAATCTACTTCTCGAATTTCAAGGACCAGCGCGTCTATCACCTGGTGCCTGGTTCTGAGCCAGAGCCGATCACGACGAACGAACAGATGCGCTATGCAGATGGCGAAGTCGATCGCCAACGGAATTGTATGATCTGTGTGCGTGAGGATCACACCGTGGCTGGCCGGGAAGCGGTCAATGCCCTGGTGACCCTGAAGCTGACCGGTGACAATGATGGCCAGGTGCTTGTGTCAGGTAACGATTTCTACTCGTCGCCACGCCTCAGCCCCGATGGATCGCGCCTGGCATGGCTTACCTGGAACCACCCGAATATGCCCTGGGATGGTACCGAATTATGGGTCGGCGAGTTCGAGTCTGACGGCACATTGGGAGGCACAAAACTTGTTGCAGGCGGTTCCAGTGAATCTATCTTCCAACCGGAGTGGTCGCCGGAGGGGGTGTTACACTTTATCTCCGACCGCACAGGCTGGTGGAATCTCTATCGCTGGCGTGAGGATGACGTCGAATCGCTATGCAAGATGGATGCCGAGTTTGGCAGCCCGCAGTGGCTCTTTGGCATGTCCACCTACGGTTTCGTCGCGGAGGATACCATCATGTGTCGCTATGAAGAGCAGGGATTCTCGCACCTGGCTCTCCTCAACACGATGACCGGGAAACTCCATACAATCGAGACGCCATACTCCACAATATCGAATGTATGGGTGGGAACAGGATATGTAGTGTTCATTGGAGGCTCGACCAGCGAGTCAACGACTATCGTCAGGCTCGACCTTGATACATCTCGCCTGGAGGACCTGCGCCGTTCTAGCTCTGTTAAGGTGGATGTTGGATACCTCTCAACACCCCAGGCAATCGAGTTTCCTACGGAACATGGACTCACAGCACATGCCTTTTTCTACCCGCCGAGGAACCAGGACTATATTGGACCGGCCGATGAGCGCCCGCCGCTGATCGTTCAAAGTCACGGCGGGCCGACGGGGTCCAGTTTCAACATCCTTGACCTGGGGACTCAGTATTGGACCAGCCGCGGGTTCGCAATTCTCGATGTGAACTACGGCGGCAGCACTGGTTATGGCCGCGAGTATCGCCAGCGACTTGAAGGTCAGTGGGGCCTCATAGATGTCGATGACTGTATAAATGGCGCTCGCTACCTCGTACAGCGTGAGCTTGTAGATGGGAACCGGCTTGCTATCGTAGGCGGCAGCGCTGGTGGCTACACGGCTCTTTCAGCGCTCACCTTCAGGAATACCTTCAAGGCGGGTGCAAGCTACTTCGGACTCAGTGACCTGGAAGCCTTTGCGCAGGATACGCACAAATTTGAGTCGCGTTACTTGAGCCGGTTGGTTGCACCCTACCCCGAAAGGCGGGACCTGTATATCGAACGCTCGCCGATCCATTTCCTGGACCAGCTGTCGTACCCGGTAATCTTCTTCCAGGGACTCGATGACAAGATCGTCCTGCCCAATCAAGCTGAGTTGATGGTTGAGGCGCTGCGTACAAAAGGTGTGCCGGTCGCATACCTGGCGTTCGAAGGCGAGGGACACGGCTTCCGCCTGGCCGAGAACATTAAGCGTGCCCTCGAGGCTGAGTTGTACTTCTACGCACGCGTCTTTGGCTTCGAGCTTGCCGATGTCATGGAACCGGTGCAGATCGATAATCTCTAGGTCGCAGCATTGCAATGAGGGGTGGGAAGGTTTTATGGTGTGCAACACCTGCTCTCGACGCCCTGACTGTATTGTTGTATTATACATATCACTTCGTCTCTAAAAAGTAGAGATAGTGAGGTTCTTCCTGCTCGGCGAGCCTGAGCAGTGTTCCTGCGGTATGAAGGTTTATGCCTTCATGGCAGATATACGTCCTGCGTTTCACGAGGAGTGACTAAGATGGCAAAGCAAACGACGGCTAAAAGCCAGCAGACAAAAGCAACTACAAACAATGTACCGGTCAAAGTGATCTCGATCAACCGGCAGGCCTATCACGATTATTATGTCGAGCAGACGGTGGAGGCCGGCATTTCATTGATGGGAACTGAGATCAAGTCCATACGCGATGGCAAGGTGAACCTGCGCGGTTCCTATGCTATAGCTCGCGATGGCGAACTATGGCTGGAGAACGCACATATCGCCATCTATGAACACGGCAGCCGCTACAACCACGATCCCATGCGGAGCCGCAAGCTGCTGCTGCACCGGCGCGAGATCAACCAGTTGCTGAATAAAGTAGCGACTAAGGGCATGACGCTCGTCCCGCTCAAGCTCTACCTGAAAGGCGGTCGAGCGAAGATCGAGTTGGGGCTGTGTCGCGGTAAAAAGCTCTATGACAAGCGCGAGGCGATCGCAGAGCGAGATGCAAAGCGCGAGATCGAGCGCGCGGTACGCAAGGGGTAGCGGCCATAGTCAAGAATTGGGTATAGATGACACAGAACGAGCAAACAGAAATCCCTTTTGATCTTATCAAGCAAGGCGTCAATAACATGGGTATTGCCAGGCTCCTGGGCATGCGTATCGAGGCCTTAGAGGACGGCATAGGCCGGGTGAGCATTCAGGTCGATGAACGATTGATGCATCCCCAGCAGATTGTTCACGGAGGTGTTATCTTCACGCTGGCGGACACGGCAATGTCGATGGCGTTGATCTCAGTAATACCGCCGGGGACACGCTTCAGCACTATCGAGGCAAAAATCAATTTTCTCGCGCCAGTGCGCGCAGGAGAATTGCAGGCGGAGGCATCAATCGTGCAGCAGGGCCGTTCCATCGCCGTACTTGAGGCGACCGTATACAATCTGTTTGATGACGCACGTACGGCTGTGGCACGCATACTGGGCACGTTCAGTATAGGTTCTTCTAAGGTGCCAGATTCCACAGAGTAATGGAGACCTGGAAGAAACGGGTGCAAGAGCACGGCATTGAGATCATGGATGCTTTCCCACTGCCCAGTTTTGCGATACGCGATGCGTTCGGGTTGATTCAAACCTTGTGATCATAGGTGCTCAAGAGGGGAGGACGTATGCACGAAGATGAGGTCATTGATAACCTTGGGACCTACCTGGAACAGCTTGTTGCAGACGATCAATTCTCCGGCACGGTACTCGTTGCCAAAGATGCCACCATCCTGTTCAAGCATGCATACGGCTGGGCCAGCCAGGATTTTGAGGTTCCGAACCAGGTCGACAAGAAACTTAACCTGGGCTCGATGAATAAAATGTTTACCGGCGTTGCTATCGCGCAACTGGCCGAGCAAGGCAAGCTCTCATTCCGGGATTCCATCAGCAAACACCTGCCAGGCTATCCGCGCGACATTGCGGAGAAGGTGACCGTACATCACCTTTTGACATATACTTCCGGCATTAAGATTCGCGCAGATCGTAGAGAGGCAGCCCAGTCCTCGCTGCAATCAGCGAGTGCAACGCCTGCCTGTAGTTCCCCTGCGCTGGCAATGGGCTGGCTGTTTCCCCTGAGACGAAGGCCTGGATGTTCGTATCCGGCAGCGGTCCCCAACGTATGATATCATTGGCGCTCGACAACTCATACTGGGAAGGGATTCGAGCGGCCAGTCGGCCTGTTTTCTTGAGGCCATTTGTACCACTTATGGCGAAGAGCCGCGCTTCTTGCCACGACACGCTCTGGATTTTGCTCCATAGCCCGAACTTCATCAGCCCATGTTCTGTTACCGTCAGTTGCTCCCGTTCCTGAGCATAGAGCATTCCAAACGAGAGACCGAACACGAGAAGAATCACGAACGCGAAGCTTACCAGAATGATTAAAACAAATGTTTGCGGGGAAAGCTGGCTACCGGGGAGAAGGGGAAACAGGAAGGAGAGAACAATATAAAATAGAATGAAGAGGATGAGCACGAGCAGCAGCATAACTGTCAGGAGACGTAAGTACATCTTCCCGCTGTGGCGACGACGTAACGTGATGGGCAGGGGTAAGGCTGTGGCATCCTGCAACGGTTGTTCGGGGGCCAGCAGGTTCTGGTCTCCCCGAGCCGCTGCCTGCCTGCGCTGCTCAAGGCGTTCCTGGTATCTTACCCGTTTTGTGACCGAAATAATATTGAATATGACAATGGTAACGATAAAGATATAAAGAAATGAAGGGTAAAAAGGGCTGCTCTCGTGTAAAAGAAACGAGAGAATGAGTGTAGTTACCCATATAGCAGCAGCAATACACATGAGCACACGGCTTATACGCGACCGCGAGAGGGCAGGATCGACTTTGACTCCACCCAGCTCGTCTTGCAGGATACTGTGCTGCCTGGTAAACATGTGCCTGGCCTCTGTTAATAGTATCGCACTGTGAGCACGAAGGGGGCGACTATGAGATTGCCTTTACAAGTATATCACAGCTATGTGCGTTGTGTGGGGATATGCTCAGGCACTTTGACATCAGGAGAAGCGATGCGCCGTGCGTTTCTCTTCTCCTGCCAGAAGAGCCACAACAGTGAGATAAGGGCAATGAAGGCCAGCAGAGCAGTCAGGTAGATCAGGCCATCGAAGCCGAAGCTATGCGCAAATATTCCACCTACGCCATTGCCGAGCGACTGGCCCAGGCCCAGGAAAATAGAGTAGAGTCCCATCACCAATCCACGGTCCCTGGCGGCCCTTTCGGAGACATCGGCCAGGTAGGCCAGCGCGGCAGGGGCAAAACTACTCTCCGCAAACACACCGAGCATCAACAGGGGAATCCAGACCACCAGCGCTAAATTATTGCCTTCGCCTCGATGGTTAATGCCGGCCAGGGCGAAGCAGGCCAGGTAGACACCCGCAACTGATATCAGCATCAGTCTCAAACGCGGTACGCGGCTCATGAAGAAGGACCAGAAGAGCAAGCAGAGCCCGAAGAACAGTACAAAGAAACCCAGGACGAGGCTGAGACGAATCCCACCGCCATGGCCACTCATAGTACCCATCAATACCTGGTTGGGATCATGCCTGCGCATCGAGAGGATAAAGGGCAACTGGGAACTTAACCAGATGCCGGCCAGCGCGCTGATGCTGATCCAGGCAGGGATGAACAAAAAAAGGCTCGGCGTACGGACGAGGCTCCAGTAGCGCTGCGCCAACTTCCTCAGGTTATCACGCGTGATAACCTGTTTCACCCTGGGGGCCAGCACCATGCATGCTGCCACAAACAGGTAGAAAAACGCGATTAAGCCAAAGGAGAAGGGACCCAGGAAATACCAGGCAAATCCGCCTACCGCTACGCCTATCGCAATACCCCCGGTCGTGGCAAGCTCGTAGAGGCCCATAGTGCGCGTGCGACCTACCGGGTTCTCTACCGTGAGATCGGCCAGGTAACTGAGGGTAGCAGGTACGATCATGGCGGAGGAGAAGGCGGCCAGCACCTGCAAAGCAAGCAGATAAGGCAAGGGGTCTACAGTGGGTGTAAAAGGGAAGAGGGAAACCTCGATCAACCCAGGAATGGGTCCGAAGATGAGAAAGTAGCGACGCCCCCAGCGATCACCAAGGGCACCCATCAAGGGAGCCAGCACAAGTTCCGAGATAAAAAAGGCCGTCGGTAAGAGGCCAACCTGCACACTTGTAATAGCGCGGCCTGCATGAGTGGCTAGTTGTGCCAGGAACAATCCCAACACAACGGTGACCGCGCCCGAATTTATGCGTAAAACCAGGGTACCGATGAGTAGTGGCGTCGCCGACCGGCGGGACATGTTAGATTTTCTCGCTCTCCAATTGGTTAGAGGCGATGCGAACCAGGTTCGATCTGCGCTGGTTAAACAATGTCAGTAGAGCAATCGTACCTCCTGTTAAAAGGAGCACGACAGCTACCAGTACCAACGACAGCAACATTAGCCGCATCCCTCCGCTGTTTGCTGTACTGAATACCATTACCCCCAGCATGATTTTTACCTCTCTGCTGCGCTTGAAGCGAAGCTATTGTGATTTATTCTCACACATCTATCATATCGACAGAGGTGATGTCAAAGTAACGTATTTAGCCGCATTCGCTCCGCAGGAAGGCGTAACTATTCAGGGCTACGCGGCCTGACGCCTTTCGAAGTAATAGGAGAAGTTCCCCGGGTAGACGTTCACATGGCCATTATCGCTCATGACCACAATCTTCGTGACAAGCTTGTCCAGGAAGTAGCGATCGTGCGAGACGGTCAAAATGGTTCCCTCGAATTCCTCCAGAGCTGCCTCCAGGACCTCGATAGAGGCTATATCCAGATTGTTGGTCGGCTCGTCCAGCAGCAAAAAGTTCGCGTCGGTGAGCATCAGCCGAGCCAGTTGCAAACGGCTCTTTTCGCCGCCGCTTAAATGCCGGATTGTCGTATAGATGTCACGGTGAGAAAAAAGCAAACCGCGCAAGAAGCTGATGGCCTGCGATTCATTCATCGCTTTGAGCCTGCGCACGAAATCTAGCGGTGTGCTGTCAAAGGGCAACGTTTCCTGCTCCTGGGCGTAGTAGCCTGTGACGACACTTGCTCCGATTTTCACCGAGCCGCTATCGGCAGGGATGATATCCATCATTGTTCTGAGCAGGGTGGTCTTGCCACTGCCGTTGGCCCCAACGATGCCTACCCGCTCGCCATAGAGCATGGTGAGGTCAAAAGGTCGGAAGAGTACGCGCCCATCCATTGACTTGCTCAAGCCTTTCACTTCCAGCACTTTTTTGCCGCTGCGGTCTGCATCGAGGTTGATTTTTATTTTGTCGCGCGTCATAACAGGCCGCTCAACTGCTACTTGCTTAGCCCTCTCAACACGCTTTGCCATGTTCTCGGCTCGTCCTGCGAACTTGGGGTTCATTTTCGCCCATTCCTTGAGCTGGTGCATGCTGGCTTCAAGACGCTTGATCTCATCTTGCTGCAAATTGTACAGTTCGTGCTGCTTCAAGAGACGATGCTGACGCTCCACAAAATAGGAGCTGTAGTCGCCGAAGTAGGCCGAAATTCTACCATCCTCAAGCTCGAAAATCTTCTTGACTACACGATCTAGCAGGCGCCGGTCATGCGAGATGATGAGCACCGTGCCAGAATAGTCACGGATGTATTGTTCCAACCATGCTTTCGCCTCCAGGTCAAGTTGGTTATCAGGCTCGTCTAGTAACAAGAGGTCGGGCGCCTGCAGGAGGATACGAGCCAGGTTTACCAGCTTCTTCTCTCCCCCGCTCAGTATGCCTACTTCCAGGTTGTATTGTTCAGGGGTGAACCCCAGGCCATGCAGAACCGTTTCCACCTCGTGGCTGAGTGTATATCCGCCCGACGCTTCAAAACGTTCCTGGGCTCTCCCGTATGCCTGCAACACCTTGTCCATCGCCTGGGGTTCTGCGGCTATGGCCGGGTCGGCCATCTGCGCTTCGAGCTTGCGCAATGTCTCTGATAACGTACTGAGATCTGCCGATCTTTCTGAAACGACTTCAAAGACGGTTTTAGAATGCTGTGCAGGATCGATTTCCTGAGACAGGTAACCGATTGTCAGATTCCGGCGCCGCGAGATGACGCCTTCGGTGGGTGTATCCAGACCCGCGAGCAGTTTGAAGAGTGTTGATTTGCCGCTGCCATTCTCGCCCACCAGGCCAATCCGCTCACCTTCGAGGATCTCCAGGTCGACTTCATCAAAGACAGGATTGCTCCCATAATCTTTACTCACTTTTGAAAAATTCACCAACAACATAGGTATTTGTTCTCCTTGTAACACAAACAATTGGTAGAAGAGAATAATACCTGGCAGCAGAATACTGTTATGTGCAGAAAAGAGGAGCGCATGATGGGTGAGCTTACAGTGAAAGGGGAAAGCAGCACAAAGAAACGCAAGAACACTACTTACTTGTAGGGTGTGAGTAAGTATGCCTTCGTTTCGGCGCTACTATTCCGCCGCATAAGCAGAAGCGCCAGGCTTATGCGGCCATACCATGTGAATGGTATTTCGCCGGGTGCCATCCGGCCAGGGTATAATCTATCTGGCCTGTAATCTGGTAGCTCATGGGTTAATGCTAACATGGTTTCGCCTGGTATGTCAAGGAGGAAGAAAGAGGGATTCTTCCTCCTTCTGGCGCTACTACGCCCCTTAACGTGGCGCCATGGGATGCAGTAAACCGGCCCCCTGTTTACTTCACCCTGGCTTCAAGGGCGCCCAGCTGGTCCTTCAATTTGCGGTTCTCCTCACGTACCTGGTCGAGGTCCTTGCGCAGTTGCTTCAATTGCTCGTCGGACTTGTCGCCTGTGCGCAGCGCATGAGCGGAGAGGCGCATCGCACGCTGCGGCCAGGACTCGAGTTCATGACTGGCAACGCGCTCAAGCACACCGATGGCGCGCTTTTCGCCAAGGAACATCAGCGCCAGCGCCGACATACCGCGCACAGGCTCCCAGCTATCATGCTCGATGGCATCACCGAGGGCCGTTACCGCTCGTTGGCGTGCATCTTCGCTATAGAGGTGGCGATTTTGCCCGAGTGCTTCCAAACTGTAGGCAGCAGCGGAACGCAGGGTGGGATGATTCGCTTCCCTTCGCCCATCGACGGCGCGCGTTTCTCCAAGATAGCCAGCGATATAGTCGATGACACGATCCTCTCCGCTCGCGGCCAATCCACGCAAGATGCCGCGCTGCACAAAGTTCATCCACGAAGGACGATCCATCAACGTCAGGAGTCGATCAACACTCCCGGCAATGCGCGTTTTGCCCAGGGATTCGGCAGCAGCAGATTCCACCAGGTAGCTCACATCGCCCTTCTCGAACAACGCACCGAGAGCCTGCGCAGAACGATTCGCCAACTCTGCCTGCTGCGGCGCCTGGAACTTTCCAAGGGCCCCTGCGATGGCAGCACGGGTGCGCGAGAACTCAATTGGATCAAGGTCCTGGAGTGCCTGTAAGAGAGCATCCTGCGCTTTTGCATTGCCGATGGCACCCAGCGCCGAGGCTGCGGCGTTGCGCACGCCCCAGAAGGGATCATTGAGCAGCGCTTTCTTCAAGGATTCCAGACTCTCGTCATCGCCCTCCTCACCCAGCGCCTCTGCTGCTTCGATACGCCCCAGTACATCGGGATCATGCACGAGCTGGTAGCGCAGCATTTTCGCAGGTCGCTCAAACTTGAGAGTTTTGAGCAGCCAACCATCGGGATCGAAGCGCACCATCACGGGTTGCCGCTCCAGGGGGACGTAGAAGCTCTGCTCCACCTGTCCATCTTCACCCAGCATGATATGCATAGTCACCGTGCGCGTCTCGATGGTGTCGTCGTCCTTAGCTGCATCATCCGAAGTAGGGATGGTGAAAGCCAGTTCCACAGGGGTCACAAAGCAGGGCGTCAGGTCGTCGACATGCTGTGCCTGGCGAACTTTGACCTTCGCCGTATTGTGCTCGCTATCCCACGAGTAGTTCACCTCAAAGGCAGGATAGCCTCCCTGGTAGACCCACTGCTGGAAGAACTGCGCCAGACTGCGCCCTGTCACGTCCTCGAAGGTACGCTCCAGGTCGGCAGTGATGACCTCGCGCTCGCGGTAACGGGAGGTATAGGCGTGGATGGCACGCATGAAGGCTGCTTCGCCGAGCTGGTGGCGCAGCATATGCAGCACCCACGCACCTTTCTGGTAGAGATGCGCGTCGAACAACTCAAAGCCGTCATCGTGGTAGACATGGTAGACAATGGGGCGGCGGTAGTAGCCATCCTCCTCCAGGTAGTCCTGCTTGAGAGTGAGCATGGACTGCTTGAAGTAGTCGGCGCCCTGGTCGTGCTCGCCCCACAGTTCCTCGAAGTAGGTGGCGAAGCCCTCGTTCAGCCAGCCATTGGCCCAGTCGCGGCAGGTAATCAGATCGCCATACCACTGGTGAGCCAGTTCGTGGGCTACCACCGGCACTAGATCAACGTCTAATGAGGCTTTCTTGTCCATCAAGAGAGCGAAGCTATGCGTGGTCGCGGTGGTGTGCTCCATTGCACCTGTGTAGATCTCGACCACCGTTTGCGCGTATTTATCGTATGGGTACTCAACGCCGGTGTACTCGGAGAAGAAGCGAATCATCTCGGGAGTCTTGCCCAGATACAGGTGGGCATCGTCCTTACGGTCCGGCCGCACATAATAGGTGACGGGGACCTGCTCGTAGTGGTCCTCGATGACCGCGAAGTCGCCCACCACCAGGGACACCAGGTAAGCTGCGTGAGGTATATCATGTCGCCAATGATGGGTTCTGGTCGCCCCGTGATCCGTCACGCCGAGCAGATTCCCGTTAGAGATGGTGATGAACTGCGCTGGCACCGTAGCGATGATCTCGCTGGTTGCCCGGTCATTGGGGGAGTCATGGCAGGGGAACCAATGGCTATGGTAGCGCGGCTGCCCAAAGGTCCAGGCCTGCAACGGGCGTGACGGGTCCTCCGGCGCTGGTTTGATGAAATGCAGGCCTGTACGCGGCTTCGCATGATACTCGATGGCAATGGTAAACGCTTCGCCGTAGCGATACGGCCGGTCAAGGGTTACAATAAGCTTTTTAGCTTCGCTGGTAAACCCTAACTCTTTGCCACCTTCCAATGTAACATGCTCGATATGTAGCTCGACCGCATCGAAAGTGATCGTTTTAAGATCATCATAAAGAGCGATAAAGGTGGTGTAGGCCGTACCGCTCACCGTCTCCTGCTCAAAGTCGAGCGAAAACACCAGCTTGACGTGTTTTACGTCCGCCGGCCTGTCAGGGGCGTAATGCGCCCGATCATCAGCTAGCTCGAATGAGCGCGCCATGGGCGTTGGAGCAAGCCTCCCTGCATTCAACAGGGCAAGACTGTAGCCGCTTCCGAGGCCAATAACGTATCCGCGATTGCAACTTTTCAAGTGAAATCTCCTCATAAAATAGTTTACACAGTGATAGCCTGGGTACTGAGTTCCACGCCTGGGCGCAGTTCTTTCTGGTACGTGTCGTACTGCCTGGCGATATGCATGCCAGCCCGCTCATAGAGGCGGGTTGCGCCGGTCAAATTTTGCGAATCGACGCCCAGCCCAACTTTGTGGGTACCACGCCGGTAGAATTCACCGAAGGAATGGAGCAGGAGCGCCATACCCAGGCCCTTGTGACGCCACGGGCGCCGCACTGCCAGTGTTTCTACCCAACCATCACCTCTTTCATATGTACACAATGATATCCCCGCCATCATATCTCCATCAAATGCCAGGAACCACAATGCCGGATCGAAGTTCTCACGCTTGATCGTCCAATATTCCCATTCCTCGAATTTCCCCGGCATGTGACCCCAGTGATCCTGGAAAGCCTCTTCATCTGTCTCAAACACGGCGCGCTCCAGGCCCGGAACAAAGGTGCGTACAATGACTCCTTCGGGCCACTGTGGGACAGGTGGAGTGTCGTGCATCTCAATCTCCATGTCCCAGGAATGTCGCACGGATGTATAGTCAGCTTGTTCAAGCAATTGCTTTATTGCAACGTTCCGACTGCTTGTCCAGGTATTCAGGGTGACACGCGCCCCCTGGGGAGCAGCAGAAACATGCTGGCGCGCGCGCTCCTCCACTCGTTGAAGCAAGACTGCCGCGATTCCCTGGCTCTGATACTCGGGATGCACACGGATGTTCGCGTAGATGCGCGCATGCTCGCTATCGCTCATGCCTGCATAACCCACGACGCGACCTTCAGGCGAGATAACGAGCCAGTTATCTGCCGCTAAGCCGACACCGGGGGCCTGCCACCTGGTGCGCACGAGTTCTATCGTGGTCTCTGGCGTACCGAAGTCGGCGATTTCACCTGCATTGGTCAGTGCAGTAACGGCGTCCAGGTCGTCCATGGTGGGAGGACGTACCAGAAAGCCAGGGGGAAGTATAGATGCCATTGTTTGATTCTCCATTATTGAATAAGCACCTAGTGGGGGCTGCCGCTCGGCAGCCCCCACTAGGTGCTTAGACTGTTGCTCCTGCGGAGTCCGGCGATAAATCGCGGCCTACAGGGGGCGCAGGAAACTCCTGACCGACGCGCAGTACTTTCTCGTAGATGTCATACTGCCGCGCGACATACATGCCTGTGCGCTGATGTAGTTGCGTCGCGCCCATCAGGTTCTGCGCATCGACTACGAGGTCAACTTTGAGCTTACCGTGCTGGTAGAACTCCTCGAATGTCTTTGATGGCACCTCATCCATCTTGATGACCAGGCGCCAGAAATGCCGGGCCAGAGTGTAGCCCTCCCATTCGAGGAGATGGCGTGCAGCTGCGTTGACATTGCTGACAGCGGTATCGAGCGTGATACGTACTCCTGGCGGCGCTTGCTCGGCCTGCTCACGCGCCCGTGCCTCGGCTAATCTGAGCAGCAATGTGCCAATGCCGCGACCACGATACGCAGGGTGTACGCATGCGAACATCTGGATGCGCGCATGCTCGCTATGCCACACACATGCATAGCCAACGAACTGCCCACTCGTCGTGACTATGACCCAGGCATCGGTCTTTAGATTGAAGCCCGGCCTTTGCCAGTCGGAATGTACTTCCTCCCTTCTATCATCTGACAAACCGTAGTCTGCAGCGTCGCAGGCCATCACCAGCGCGGTAACGGCATCCAGGTCGTCCATTGCCGGAGCGTGTGCTATAAGGTTTCTGAGAAGTGCAGGCATAGTAGTATATCCTTCCGAAATAGCCTGGATGCAAGGTTATTTGCACCCCGGCTAGAGCTGAATGTTATCCATTTCTTTTCAGCTTACCGGTTCGCTTTGCATAGCGTTCAGCAATCCTGAAGATGTAAACGCTGACGGGAATACTTACGACGCCGGTAATGATGAGGGGCCAGGTGTAGCTCCATATCTCTGCCGACCAGATCACCTGGTGACGCAGGAGACCAGCACGCAGACCCTCCAGTACATAGGTAGCCGGGGAGATACGCGCTAGTGGCTGCATCCAGGCCGGCAGAACCTCTACGGGGTAATAGACGCCGGATATCAACAATAGTACCGCACGCACAATGTAGGACATCTGTGAGCCTCTCTCTGTATACAGAAGCGGCAAGACTGCTGCGGCGATACCAAAGCCGATAAACGAGACGCTTCCCATCAACAACATAAAAACGGCTGTCGCGTAGTTAGCATGACTCAGATCGAGATGGAAGAACGCTCCCACCACGAGCAACTGTATGAAAGTGAAGAGCAAGCCATGCGCTACGGCATACCAACAACTGCCTATCAAGTGGGTGAAGCGCGAGATAGGAGCCATAAAGGTATGCTCAATCGTCCCTTCCCAGCGCTCGAAGGTGATGATATCAGTCACACCTTCAAAGGTGACGCTGAGATACGACCAGACCGAGGTTCCGATCAACAAGTAGAGGATCAGGAAACTCGTATTGAACTTGATCCCAGTAATCAATTGCGCACTGGCACCAATGTAGGTGACCGACATAGCGTTCACAATGTTATAGACCAGCCATACAATCTCCCAGCCCCAGTAGCGCTTGCTCAAGTTCCAGTTACGTTCAAAAAAGGCGTATGTTGCACGTCCTTGATGCATTAGACTAGACATTGGTGCTGTTCTCCCTATTCTCCTTCATCCTCATCTTCTTTCTGCGCTTCATACGCTTCGAAAGCCTTTTCCCAGCTTCCGTAACGTTCAATGTCAGCATCAGTGATGAGATGAGCAACGGTATAATGCATGAAGACTTCATGCATAGTCACAGGTTCATTGCGCCCTATGCGCTCTGCCACGGTGCGCTTGAGTTCATCCGCGCTTCCCAGGGCCACAATGCGTCCCTGATCGAGAATAGCTACGCGGTCGCACAATGCCTCTGCTTCATCCATGTCATGGGTGGTGATCAGGATGGTGGCATCATGCTCTTCGCGCAACTCCTTGACGAAGTTCTGCACATCGATCTTGGAGCGCGGGTCCAGGCCCGTAGTAGGCTCGTCCAATAACAGCACAATCGGCGCCGTGAGAAATGCGCGGGCGATGGCTACTTTCTGCTGCATACCACGTGACATGTTCTCCAGGGGCTTGCCAATGCGGTCAGGCTTGATGCCCAGGCGCATAAGGATACTCCTGATCTTGGCGCGGGCCTCGCCGCCCGGCATATTGTAGAGCCGGGCAGCATAGAGGAGGTTCTCCATGGGTGATAGCTTTTTGAAGAACGAGGCCTCCACGCTGACACGGTTAATGAGCCACTGTACCATGCGCTCGTCCTTCTCAACGTCGTAGCCGAAGATGGTCACACGACCGGTATCAGGAATGAGCAGGGTCGATAAAATGCGTATCAACGTCGATTTGCCAGAGCCGTTGGCGCCGAGAATCCCTACGATCTCGCGGCGTTTGATGGTGATGGTTACATCATCGACGGCACGCACCTCGCTCTTTCGATTATCTTGCTCGCGCTTCCTGCCGGGCCAGCGCAATAAGGGTCGTGACTTTTTGAATATCTTAGAGACGCCCTCGATTACTACCGCGTCTTTAGTGGTATCGAGCGCTACTTTCATATGTTCTGTTACATGAGTATCTTCTAGACTATGAATAGCCAAGGGTTTGTCTCCTTTTAATGAAGTAATTTCGGATGGGCACATTACTCGAACATTTCTTCTAGTGTAACGCACTTCTCTGGCCGCTGCATCGACCATTAGAACAGGTTTCAGCCTGTACGGCCAGTCAACGACTGCTTTTTCAAGACATCACTGCTTACTCCTTGGTGAGCCTTCACGGTCCATAGGGTTTCGTGATTGGCGGTTCACGATACATAAAAAGACGACAAAAAACCGTGGGACTGGATTTTCTGCTTGCTGCCAGTGCCCACGGTCGGGAACGCCTTTTTAACTGCTGCCTATCATCCTGAAATAGGCGGAGATCCCCGTGAGATGGGCACACTGCGACCCTGGGCGAAAATGAAAACTGGTCCGTTGAGGTTACTAGCCCAGCCGGTGATGCAGTGCTGCTTCACCAGGCTCGAGGCCATAGCATAGCCGTAAGCGCCAAAGGCATCGCGCAGGCGCAAGGTGTTAAACCACTTCTGGCCAGTTGCCATCTGTGCCATCTCCTTTCATGAAATCTGGCTAATGAGTCATACTAATAAGTGCCCTTCTTGAGCACTAAAACCAGTATACGGGATGAGTTAAAGGTTTGTCAAGAGCAATTCTCAACAATTGTACATTATCAGACTAAAGTCTGAGGTACTTCCCACAATTGTAACTATTCAGGTATTTTTCTTGTGCCGCCTGCGGCGGCAGGCAGGAAAAAGAGAAGGAAGCGAGGACACCTCGCGCTCCGGCAGGGGGACTGCGTCCCCCTGCACCCCCTGCTGAAGAGTCACCCAGGCGCACGCGGGGCTGACAAGTGGGAATTCCACGACTGCGTCCCCCTGCACCCCCTGCTGAAGAGTTACCTACAATGATAGACGCCTGGGACAGCATTTTTTGTGGTGCCGACTTTGCAATCACGCTTCCATATCGTCTTCGAGCTTCAAATCTTCCTCCACCTTTACTTCATCGGAGTGCAGCGAGCTCCCTCGCCGCAAGATGCTGTTCAGCACGTTGAGTGGAACTGCGGGAAGCGAGCGCAGTAGATATCACCAAAGCGTTCCAGCGTAGCTGCCTGGGCTAGAGCCAGATCGCTCAGGGCGTGGATAGACTCATACGGTGTTTGCGAGTTTTGTATGCCCACGCCCGCCCAGTTTGCAAGCAGGCAGATACGCCCGTAAATCTGCGCCGATATCCTGCGTTCTCGGAAGAGGCGACGCCACCAGATGCTAAAGAAAAGCAGCCCAATGAGGGCCAGCAGGATGATGCCACCCAAAGTCAGGCCAATATCCTGGGTCCATGGCACCTGTCCCCGCGTCGAGTTTGTCGTTCCATTATGGGTGCTCGAATCCGACGAGTCAGGCTGATGGGTCCTGCCATGATTATTGTTCCCAGTAATACCTCCTTGCCCGTTGCCAGTGGAGGGATTGATAACACTGGTAGCGCCCGGGAGAGGACGAACAAAGGGCGAGAAACCGTTCGATGGCTCGAAGTTAATCCAGCCATAGCCAGCAAAGTAGATTTGCGTCCACAGGTGGGCATTGACTCCCCGGATGGTCCATTCATTATGCTTGGGGTCGTACTGGCCATTGGTGTAGCCATCTACTACCCGCGCAGGCAGGCCCAGAAGACGCGCCATAATCGTCATCGCTGAAGCGAAGTAGTTACAGAATCCCTGGTTGCCGCTGTGGAAGAGGAACCACGAGACTCCCTCCTGGCCTGGAGGCAGGTTTACATTCACATTATATGTATAATTCGAGTGCAGGTAGTCCTGCAGGGCCAGGGCCTTGCCATACATGGTAGTGGCATGCGCATTGGCCACAATAGACTGCGCCAGTCGAAGAATATTGGGATCGAGATTGTCCGGATGCTGCAAGTACGTATTCAGGAGACCCGGATCATAGTAATTGAGCGGGGGAGGCCCATCATAATTGGGAGGGAGGGGTGGTGAGTCCGCGGGAAGAAGCACCGAGCGTAAGGCTTGTAGATCAGCAGAAGAGACGTACGAGGTGATTTTGTAGCGCTCCCCTGCTGCCAGGTTCCCGTTTCTCGACAGCCAGGTGACTACTGAGCCAGTGTTCGCACTCGTCACGACCGTGGCAGGCTGATCGACTGAACCGATCTGTGACGCCCCAAACAGGTATGGGCTCTGCTCACCAGGAGGATTCACCACAGTGATCGTCTGGTGTACCGGGTGCCACAAGTCCGACTCGCTATTGATCGGCTGATTAGTGTTCACCGGTAAGCTATAGGTGGGGCCATCGGTCCAGTTGCGCCCGTCATAGGCCTCGAAACTGCGCGATGCGAGATATTGGGTCCCCTCATCGCTCTTCACAAGGAAGAC
>WNEZ01001190.1_pt1 | contig 21749 bp, 27 predicted proteins | sample 5400521 | NCBI WGS metagenome assembly WNEZ01 (sample SAMN13153339, study PRJNA577476) | soil metagenome | isolation source: 120 cm saprolite under Douglas fir tree site 2 hole 1 replicate 1 | place: USA:California | collected 2015-04-18 | reverse complement strand
GAGAAAGTGCGCGCCGAGTGGGCGATGATCTGCACCGCCCACAACCTCCTGAAGCTGTTCACCCTCGCAAACGCAGCCTGAGCCGGCTACCCTGCAACAAATGTCCGTCACAAAACCTATCTGGACGGGCTCCTAGAGCTCGTTATAAATCGGGATCGACGGGGCGTGCGCATCGATGATCTCGACGACCTTTTTTTCTAATGGAAGATTCGCTTTCTCGTCTGCCCATACCTGCTTGAACCGCTGGACTGTCTCGGCGGCGGTATCGATCACTAGCTTTTCAGAAACCTTCGCCTTCGCCGCGAGATGCGTGAGTTCGTCCTTTGAGAATTCGGTCATCTTCTTGGTGCGCGAGTAGTTGAGCGCCATCTTGTCATCCGCGATGTAGGGAATTGTCGAAAGCAGATCGTAGGCCGGCGACAAGATTGGTGTGCGCCGGTCCGGATATATCAGAGACCAGTTCTTAAGGTGCATGTCGGTGTTGCCGATCAGCGTGCTGAATACGAGCCTGCGAATGAATTCGGCGACATCGGCATCACCGATTTCAATGCCGAGCACGCCCGCAATGCCTTTGTAATTGACATGTTCGTATTTCTCGTCCGGAGCGACGCCAAAGACTTGCGCAAAATCTTCCATATGGACGGGACCGTCGGCCGTGCGGTCGAACCGCTTGACGGCGAGTGCCTGCCCTTTAAGCTCGCCGATACCCTCCGGCAATCCTTTGATCGCGTCCACATCGAGCAACTGAAGGTCCGGCACGTCCATGCCCATGGCCTTTGCGATGGTCATCATCGAATATTCGTTCTCAGGCACGCCTGCATACTGGGGAGACGGCAATTTGACGATCCAGGAACCGCCGACGCCTTCCGCCGGAATGGTCAGGCCGCCCCTCTTGGGGTCGTTCTTCAGTGCGGAAAATTTCAACTGCACGCCAGCGAGCGAAAACCGCAGCATGTTTTGCCGCTCGTCCGGCGTTAGGTCCTCTTCGACCTGAGGCGGCAGGGCTTCGCCTTCCGCCGGATGGACCGAAAGCGCGCCGGGAAGATCCTGGCCCAGCATCCACAGCAGGAAGAATTCGCGCTTTTCCTTTACACCCGCGCGCTCCGCGAGATAACGGCGCAGCGGTCCCTCCGGCAACAGGTTGGAAAAGAACGGCGGAAGAACCTGCCGGTACGGCCTGAACGCGGTCAGGAGATTGCCGAACTGATCTTTAAAGGACAGGCTCAAGGTTGGACGATTGGGATCGTCGATATAGCTTTGATTGAAGGCAAAGAGGGTCCTGTCGCCCTGCACCAGCGTGAGGGTGGCAATGGGTTTGCCGTACAGATGAACGTCCAGGACCGATACGTCAGGCATCGGCATCCTCTTCATCAAAAGCGTAGGCCGGGCGCGGCGCTTCCACAGGATGCGCGATACGGTTACGCACGTTTCGCAGCATTGTGGTTATGTTTTCAAGTTGGGCGCGCGATTCCGGGCTCTCTTTAAGCTGGCCCAGAGTTTCTATGGCATCGGTAACGACAGCGAGATCGTCCTTGCGAAGGCGCACCTGTTTTAGAAAGCGCAGATACTCTTCAAGACGGTCGAGGGTAGCCGAACGGCCCTCTAGTTTCTTTTGCTTGGCGATAAAGCGCTCGCCCTTGGCAAAAAGAGCGGACTGCCCATCTTCGGGGGACAAGTCGTCGGCGCTCGGGCGGAGGATGCCCTGCACTGCCGGAAGAAGTTTCTTGGGCACGAGCACAACTTCGAGGTCGAGCGCCCGCGCCATTTGGATAAAGCTCGATAGGCCCGGTTCGAGACGCCCGGTTTCGATCTGGGAGATGTGGGCCTGTGTCAATCCGGAGCGGGCGGCCAGGGCGCGTTGGCTCAGGGCCGCCTTGACGCGCTGGCCCTGCACTTCCCGGATGAGTTCTTCGCTCTGGTACGACATGATACAATATCCTGATCAAAATCGATCTTTGATAAGAATACTATATCAGACTTCCGGCCTAGAAGTCAAGATGTGATAATTATCCTTATCAAACCGTTAGAATGATAAGTATACTATATCAGCTACTTTTTATATGCCTCAAAAATACCGGTTCTCAGCGCCCGTTCTTCCCAAGGATATGACATGAGCAAACTGACCGCGAAGGACAAGAAAGCGCAGCGTCGGAAAGCCTTCGAACTGGCGCTCCTTGACGACCATCTGATCGCAATAGGTCAGGTCGCTCTGCGCGGGGGCATGCTGGATAATCTGATTGAGCTGACAGCCGAACAGCTGATCCGACGCCATTCTCCGATCATCCGGAAGGAACTCAGCAAATTCACGACAGCGAAGAAAATCGATCTCATCAAGGAGGCCCTTACACAGGACATGCCCGAAAGCAGCAACGCGATTGCGGAATTTTTCGGTGAACTCTACTCGGCACGATCAGAGAGGAATGAAATCGTTCACCGCACCTGGCGGGCGACGGATACCCCTGAAGTCAAAGCGTTGGTCAAGGTGAAGCACAACGAACCGGAAGAGCATGTACGCAGCGTCACGCCGAAAGGGATGATTGCGCTCGCCGACAGGCTGCTAAATCTTGCGATCGAACTTGGCGACTGGAAGATGGCCTCTAACAACGCGCAGCTCCGCCGATCCGCATCAGCCCCCATGTCGGCCACGCCGGTCTGGCCTCTGAATGCTCCGCGTACATCCGCGAAGGATCGCACAAAATGACGATGCAGCCCATGTGAGCGCCAACCACCGATTGACCACCGATACACCGTGAACGAACGTGGAAGATCGTCAAGCGACGTCACGAAAAACGTCAATGTTCTCCGAGAGCTTCGAGCAAGCAGGGCCGCTCATAACGGTCTGGTTGCAGGTTCGAGTCCTGCCGGGCCCACCAGCGAATTCAGTTGTTGCTTGTCAGGGCTTATTTCGCCTGAGCGGAATCACCGCAACAGAAACCGCACCAGATATATGCGCCTTTCGTTCGCCGGCCGGCTCGCTTTTTGCGATCTTCTCGACGGCATCCGCCAAATAGGTCGGGGCGATTGTGGCGCTAGCTGTTCAGCAAGACGGTGTCATGGGGTTCACCAACTTCGGGATCGAGACCCTGATGGAGCTCATCAGGATGCATAAGGAGAAGACTCGACAATGGCGACGAACGCTCGCAACAGGCGGCTGGCTGGAGCTTGCCTATAAACAACACGCGGCGGTCGACGACAAAGTCGGCGTCATTCTCGATGTCGAGGTCACGACTGGACAAACGAACGAAGGCGATATGATCGAGCCGCAGGTGGAGGAAATCCAGGTCACCACTGGGATCGATATCAAAACGGTTACCGCGATGCTGGCTATGCTTACGCGAAGGCATACGGCGCGCTCGAGCGCCGTGGCATCGATGCGCTGATCCCGGCCAAAGCCGAGCCGATTAAGTCTCGCGTGCCGCTCCGCCGCTTCCGCTACGATGACCCCGTTCGCAGTCCCACCGAGATGGCTTGCGAGAGTGGGGAGCGGAGCCGTCGCGACTTCCGCCGGACGCCGCCTCGCCACGGCGACGCGAAGGTTAACGGGCCCTTAACGCTTTTGTTCTAGTGGTCGCTCGTGAGCAAGCTTTCTACCCTACCGCCGCGCGAGAAACGCATTCCAAATCGCTCGCCCTATATGGTGGACGACGTTTGGTTGATCACGCTCTTCGTCCGAGACGACGAATTGATCCCGCTCGTGCGCCACCTCAAGCGCGCCCACGGCGTCACTACCGTCGGCGACCTCGACGCCGTCGGCTGGAATTGCGTGAACACATTCGGGGGACGCATCCGCCCGGAAAAGCTCGTCGAGTTCTTCGCGGCGATCGGCCGCAAGACTTCGATGCCTGACTCCGAATGCGAATCCGAAGACACGAAGGTCATCCCGTTCGAAGTCAGGCCCTCTTCGCGCTCGACTCCACCGCCTTCTTGAGCGCAAGTTTGGTCTCGTTATCCAGAGACACAAATGGCCCTTCGCCCTGATTGCAATGCTTCTCCGCCGTGTATTTTCCGTGGTCGGAGCGATCCCCGATCTGTTCGACCTTCACCTCGTTCCCAATGCAATCATACCCCGGAGCCCTGGACGACGAAGGCTTCCCGAAGCGGGCCGCGTTGAGCGCTCCGGCCAAAACCGAAGCGTTCTTCCAGGTCATGGCACGGCCGTCGAAAGCCTGAAGAAGAAAGGCTTGCGCGACCTCATCGCTTACGGAATTGGGATCTCGGGCGGGTGAAGTCGTCAATGCGTGCTTGATGTCACGCATGAGCTTTTCTTCGCCAGGGGTCATCCTCGAGCCGAACCTGGTGATGAGCTGATGCCAGCCGCTCGTGTCATTCAGCTTGAAGATCGCAGGGTGAATAGAGAGGAACTCTAAAGGTTGGAAAGAATGCAGTGCCGGCACGTGCGCTCTTCGACAAGCTATTTCCATCGCCTTGAGTACGATGCAGGCCTTGTCGAAGCGCATCGCTTCGCGATTCTTTGCTGAAGTAGCTTGGTCGGGATGACAGCGCTCCCACTCGCCCTGGGAAAATTCCTTGATCCAGTTTCGAGGCAGCTCTTGAACCGCGTCCGCGCACGCTCCTCTAATGACGGCCAGTGCATGATCTTCGTTGCGGAAGCCGCCTTCGAGTACGCACGCCTCAAGAACTTCGCGAAAACCTTCGATTCTGGCCCAACGATACTTGGCGCAATGATCGAAATAGGACCGGATGTCCAGCTTGCTGCGGTCCCCACCGAGCAGAGAAAGGCAATTCGACCCGTAAGACATAAAGCATTATCTCTTCAAAGCGGAATGCGAATCCCGTCTTGCGAGTATTGCCATTGGCACGATCCCGTAAATTGAGCCCGGACCGACCGGACTATTTTTCCCCAAAACATCCCTTTGGACAAAAACCTCAGGTCGCTTTCGGGCGCTTGCTTTTCCGATTGCAAGTGCGCCCGGCAACAAGAATGATTCGGGCTATATTGCGGTTGTTGAGGAGCGTTCGATGCGCAGGGGTTTCGAAGAATTGGTCCAGGTGGCGCTGACGATCGAGCTTGTACTGGTCGCGGCCGGAGAGATCGTGCCCGGCGCCGACCACCTCTTGCCGCTCGGCAACAGCCATCTGAAACAGGTCGCCGCCGCGATCGTCATCGCGATCGCCTTTCACACGTTCGGCAAGTTCTTCGGGGGCAGCCGGCGGAGCGGGGCAAAGCCATCCGGTACAGACAAAGGCTGCGTTTCCGCCATCGAAGAGTCCCGGTCTAGCCGCGTCAAACTGCTCGACGAAGCGCCGAGTCTGGCTTCGACAGTGTCCCCTAGCGGCGGCACCACGACGCTTTCGGTCGGCAATGGGGCTGAGCCGGATTCGAACCCAAATTGCGAGAGTGCCGTCCGGTAGCGCTCTTGGTATCCGCCATTTTTCTCTCTTTGAAATAGACGTAAAATCAATAGGTTACACAAATACTTCGACGCCGGCTAGGCCCAAGCCTTTCAGAACAAACGCCACGTGGCCCAACAGGCCGCACGGAAATATCTTTAGATCACTGAAAAATAAGCTGTAAGGGACTACCGATGAGGCACGTGTCGCGGGGCGCAAAGGAGGACTCGCGCGCAAGAAGGTATGATCGAGTGGCGCGATGTGCCGGGCTGGGAGGGCCGCTACCGCGTCAGCATCACCGGTCTCGTCATGCGCGTCGCGCGCGATGTCTGCGGCGACCGAGCGGGCTCACAGGCTGCCCGACGTCATCATGCGGCAGCAGGACCACTGGCGCGGTTATCGCGTCGTGTGGCTGCGCAAGCCAGGTCTGCACAAGGAGATCTTCGTCCATCGCCTCGCCAGCTCCTCCATCCCGAACCCCGGCAACAAGCCGCTGGTGAACCACAAGGACGGCAATAAGGAGCACAATGACGTGTCGAACCTGGAGTGGGCCGACTTCTCCGAGAACACGTAGCGCTTCTATGCCGGTAGCGCGCATGGAGGAGAAGAATGCGGCGTCTTAGCTTAGGACAGCCGCAAGGATAAGTGAATCGGAATGCCCGGCCCCCCGCGACAGTGTGACTCGGTGGAGAGTGATCGCCGTTTGGCGCGCTGCGAGTTACCAGCGTTAGCATGATCGACAGGCAGGCGATTCGGCAACGATGGGAAGCGGACGGCTCGAAGCGGGACGAGCGCGGTCGGCGGTTGTTCGCCGCGAGCGAGGTGCGCGCCGCGGGATGGGGTGGTCTCGCGGCCGTATCGAGCATCACGGGGCTGGCGCGCAGCACCATCGAGCGTGGCCTGAAAGACGTCGATGCGCCGCCGCTTGCCGCGGGGCAAGTTCGCCGTGAAGGCGGCGGCCCTCGACCATTGACCGAACGTGACGCGACGTTGCTCGATGATCTCAAACGCCTGGTCGAGCCGGCAACGCTGGGTGATCCGGTCCGTCCGCTGCTGTGGGTGTCGAAGAGTCTCGACAAGCTGGCGGCCGCGCTTGCCGCCATGGGCCACTCGATCAGCCCCAACAGCGTGCGCAAGCTGCTGACCGAGATCGGTTTCTCGCGGCAAGTCAACCGGAAAGCCGACGACGGCTCGAGCCACCCCGATCGCAACGCGCAATTCGAATACATCAATGCTGAAGTGCTTGCCTCCCAGGCAGCGGGCCAGCCCGTGATCTCCGTTGACACGAAGAAGAAAGAGCTCGTCGGCAACTACCGCAACGCCGGTAGCGATTGGCGGCCCAAGGGCGATCCCCAACGCGTGAAAGTGCACGATTTCGAGGATAAGAAGCTCGGCAAGGTCGCGCCCTACGGCGTGTATGACATTGCCGCAGATGCGGGCTGGGTCAGCGTCGGCATCACGCACGACACGGCCGAGTTCGCGGTGGCGTCCATCCGCACCTGGCTCGAAAGGGTCGGCCGGGCGCGCTATTCGAAGATGCGCGAGCTGACCATCACGGCGGATTGCGGCGGCTCGAACGGCAATCGTCTGCGGCTCTGGAGAGTGGAGCTGCAAAATCTCGCGGACGAGACGGGCCTCACGATCAAGGTCCGGCACTATCCGCCGGGCACGTCGAAATGGAACAAGATCGAGCATCGCCTGTTCTGCCGCATCACGCAGAACTGGCGCGGCCGGCCGCTCACGGATCGCGCCACCGTGATCGAGCTCATCGCGGCGACCACGACCAAGACCGGCCTCAAAGTCGAGAGCGTCCTCGACCCCAAGGTCTACGAGAAAGGCATCAAAGTCAGCAACGCTGAGATGAAACGCCTCGACGTCCGTGGTGACGCGTTCCATCCTGAATGGAACTACTCAGTCATCCCGCGGATGACGAAATCGTAGCAGTTATCGTTGCTGGCGTCCTTAGTCGTCCTTCGACATCACGTGGTCGCAGTAGCTGCAGAACTCATGCGAGTCCCAAGAGACATTATTCGGCGTGAGTGATGTACTGCACCGCAGGCATTCGCCGAGTTCGAATTGACACCAGGCGCAGCCGTTCTCGCCCTCGCTCATTACATATGTTTCGTAGCTGCACTCTGGGCAACGATCCAGCGCTCCTTCGCCGCCATCTGTCATGGCGATATAATTGTCGCCCGCAAAGTGCCCTTTGAGCGCCGCCTCGATCACCTCATACGCTTCAAGATCTTCACCGCACTGGCGGCATGTCGCATCAGCGCGTTCATGCACCTTGTTGTTCGGGTCCTTCTGGTGAACGAGACGGGAGTCGCACTTCGGGCAGACGCGCTCTGCGCTCGCCATTGCGCTCGATTTCCAGTCGACCTTGTCGAAGCTCGCCTGACATTCGGCGAGTTCTTGGTCGTGGACGGCCTTCACCTCGAGCATCGTATCCCAGCACTTGCCCAAGTGCTTCGACGGTTCCTCGTGCAACTGCTTGAACATGTCGACCACGACCGGGAACGCCCGCGCAATCGCTTCACGAACCTTCTTGCCGCTCGCGTTCGTGAAATAATGCTCCATGTCGTTGCGTATCTTGTTCAGATCAGCCAAAGCCGCCTTGTCGATCTTCAGGCCGAACGCCTTGAAGCGATCACCGATCTCCGTGAAATCGACGGTCTTGTTGCTCGCCTCATAGGTCACGCCGCCCTTCCCGTCCGGGACAGGGACGAACTTGGAGCCGATAACAGCCTGCACGGAGGCTCTCGGTGCCGCACGTACCAGGACTTCCTTGGCGAGCAGTAGCGTGCCGGCATAGAAATTCCGCACGGCCGAAAGCGCCCGCTTCGGGTCGTTGTGCTCGTAATCTTCGATCCCGAGCTGGATCGACTGAATGGCGTTATCAAATAAGGTGTTCATGGCCGTGCGGCCCCTAAGGTCGACACTTTTGCGTCTTGAAGACGGCGTGGGCGCGGTTGCGGGACTTGAACCCGCATCTTCCTGCCTCTAGGTTGGTGTTGCGAAGACCCCCTAGATCGAAAGCAGGCGCTCTATCCGTTGAGCTAAACCGCGTTATGCCGATGCCGCCTCCAGCTTCTTCCGCTTGAGGCGGGCCTGCTCCGCCGCTTTGGTGAACTCCGGTTCGATCGTCTTGAGCTTGGCCACCAACCCGTGGAGCGAGAAGGCGTTGCTGGTCTGCTGCTTTTTGCCCAGATAGCGAGCGACCCGCTTGATGTATCCCTTCTTCTCGAGCTGGGTCAGGACGCGCTGCACTTGTCGCGGGCTCTTGCCTATACGTGTCGCGATGGTCTCTTTCGCCAAATACGGATAGTCGTCGGCGTCCCACCAGTGCATGAGCAGTTGCGCCGTGATATTGAATTGCAACGGCGAAAGCTTGAGCTTGGCCTGACCGCGCAGCAGGAGGTTGGGCAGCGGCGTGTAGCCGAGCTTCATGACCTTCGGCGACCACTTATCCTCCGCCCGCATTTTCTTCTTTTTGGGCTGAAGAGGAAGGGCGATAACGTTGGTCGGCGTCTCAGTCGTTTCGGTGTTCGATTGCTTTGTCATGGATAACGATATGCTCCGTTCCAAATCGATCAACAAGTGGCCGCCGAAGCTCGAGGGGAGACAGATTTGACCTCCCCCTACAATGTACTTGGCGTGCTGGATCACGGGGTACTCCCGGCCCGAGACAAATATGTCTCCGGAGGAGAGACGGAAGTGTCGCCCCAAAAATTTCAATGCGCCTGTAAACCCGCTACTTCTTCCAAGTGATGATGACGTCCTCGTGGGGCAAACCGTCTTCCCATGAGAGCTGAATGCGGTGCCTCGTCGCGCCCATGTCGAAAACAAAAGCGCCGGGCCGGTACAGCGCTTTGTCGAGCCCAGTGCCGGCAACATCATGATCAGCGGCAAGGAGCGCAAACTCGAGACCCTGAAGATCCAGCGTGATGCCCACGATGTCGTCGCCGCCGGTCTTCACCACCGGCGCGATCTGCATGTTGTCACGCCGCAAGAACTGATGGCCGAGGCCGCGTGTCAGGTAGAAGCCCACCGGCTTCTTCCATTGCGTCACGTCCTCCAGTAGCTCGACGATGCGCAGCCGTTCCACAAAGTTCTGGTCGATGACGGCGCCGTCGATCGCGAAGTTGCCCGAGACGCCGAGGATCGCCAGTGACCGCAACATCCAGCGCTCGACATCGTGGCCAGACAGCAAGAACAGCAGGCCAGGGCCGGTGTCGGTGGTCCCGCATTTCTGTATCGCCTCGAACAGACGCGCCCCTACCACGTCGATAGGCGACAGCAAGCTGTTGTGCCGCCTGCAGAGGCAGTTCGTGATCAGCGAGCCGAAGGGGAGCATCTTCTTCTCGCCGCTCTTCTGCCAGGGCATTCCGCTGAGCTCGACTTGTTTATCCGCGAGGATCTTCAAGACGCTGTGGCTGATCAGGTGCTCGCCGGATATCTTGGTGTCGCAGGCGCCGGTCGCCGCCATGTAACAGCGGTCATGTTTGCCGGTCAGGCCGGTGTCGTGCAGGTCAACGACCACCGGCTTCCTGTGATAGCCATGCGCCGTCCAGCAGCATTGGCCGGCCGGCTGGCCGCTGCCGCAAATACAAGACAGGCGCTTTCGTCGTTTGGCTTCACCCATGTCAACCCGTTTACCGTGGATTCGCCGGTCCCGCAGCCAAGGTGAAGCATCACATGCCGCGTCGAGGCGCACATTGAGCACGAATGTGAGTCCGCCCATCAAGCTCCTCGGGTCGCGTCGGAATGATTAGGCCAATCATGCCACCAATAGATAAGCGCGCAGGACCGCGGGACAAGCGGAGCGCTATCCTTTGCGTGGGTAGCGTGTGGGGGCTATGTGCCGTTATGGGCTGGTCGGGTGTTCGAGTCAGTGGTCCGCTACATCGCTCACCCACTATCCTGCGAGCCTTGTTCTCTTAACGGCGGGCAGTTTAACTCGCTGGGCGGCGTCTTCGAAGTCTGCCAAGAACCGCCGATCGCGCGCGATCCGCGTACGCTTGAACTGTCTGTTAGTAGGTTCAAATCCCGGACAGGATTTGAACCTGTGACCTTCAGGTTATGAGCCTGAAAAACACGCAACGCAGGGATCGGCAGAATTACCCGGACGAGCTCCATCGCCTGTTTCCCGAATGATCAGGATCGCGTTCGATTTCGTCATTCTCCACATTCAGACTCCTTCCTGCTGCACCCGAGACGAAAACAAGACTGCACTCGTTCCGTCCTATTTCTTCGCCACGGCCGCCAAATTCCGCATGTTCATGGAACGCCTCTTCCACAAATCGGGATCTGCGGCTTTGATGGCGAGAAGCTCACTCGACCCGCGAGCGATATCGTGGGCATGGATGAACTTTCGCAATGAACGCCGTACTCCTTCACATGGCGAGGTACCGAAGCGCGCAGCGGCGCCTCGACCGGGTCGAACACGCACCGAGACCGCACTCGAATCAGATCCGCCATCGAGCCAACCTCGATTCGAGGCGACGCTTACCCGGTCAGGCATTCCGCCACCTGCTCGGAACCGGCTGGCGAGGCCGCTGATGCGTCGCCACGCCGGACGTTAAAAGTTGGGCCGCCTGACTTGCCCCCGCCGCTCCGGGCGCCTGGAAGCGTTCTCACGGGCATCACGGGGCGGGCAAGCCACTCGCGGGCCCTGAATTTCCAGACGAGGGTTGGCAGGCAGCACTTCGGTTGTGGCTGGAAAAAACGACTGAAGAGCGAAACTCACGAACTTCAAGTACTGCGTGGCAATCATGTCGAAGGCCAAGTTCACGGAGGCTGACGTCAAGCGCGCCGTCAAAGGCGTCATCGACGGCGGTGGCAAAGTCGCGAGCGTTGATATTTGGCCCGACGGGCGCATATCTGTCACAGTCAAGGAGGACAAAGACCGCTCGATAGACCCGGAAGATGATCCGGAGGTGTCGCGGAGGCTCCTGTGAAAATTGGCCGATCCACCTTGCCCTTGCCCCGCTACACAAGGCGCAAACGCCTCAAGAAGGGTGGCATCGGATATTTTTTTGACGTGCCGACGTGGGCACGCAATCGAGGTTGCCCGGTCAAGAATGAACCGCTCGGTACCGATTACGACGTGGCGGTGCAGCGCGCCGAAAAGATATTGCTACCCACGTTCGATAGTTGGCTCAGCGGCGGCGACGATGCAAACCCGGTTGGCATCGGCGTGGTGATCGGCACGCTGGACTGGATGTTTCACGAGTACCGCCGAACTTGGTCGCAGAAGACCGCTAAACGACTCCAGGCTTTGAGCCCCGGGCAGTGCCGCGTGCACGAGACCGGCATCAAAATGATCTGCGAATACTTGCTGCAGGACGGCAGGCGTCTAGGGACGAGGCGGGTGTCAAGCATCGACACCGCGTTCGCGGACGATCTGTTTGAGAAGCTGCTCTACAAAGATGTGGACGGCGAGAAGGTCGAACGCCGTACCACCGTCAACCACGCCATGAAAACAGCGCGCGGCGCATGGAATACGGTGTCGCGGGCCAATCCCGGACTATTTCCGGCGAAGAATCCGTTCGAGAAGATGGGCTTGCAGTCGACTTCGCGCGAAACCCCGCATGCGACCTTCGGTGAACTCATGGCTTTCCGGGCCAAGGCGTTCGAGATGGGCCACCCGTCGCTTGCCACCGGCGTACTGATCGGCTGGGAGCTGCTACAGCGCAAGGCCCACATCTTCATTCGGTTCATGGCTGATCACTACCGCCCGGACAGCCGTCCCAACCACGTCTATGTCATCAACTACAAGACCAGCACCGGCTCATGGGAACCGTTGTTCGATAAGAAGGGCAAGCCGCTCTATCCGCAGTTGATGGCCGAGCTGGATGCGATGAAGGCCCTGCGGCCAACCGGCGGCCTGATGCTGCGGCGGGACGGCAGCAGCCTGCCGTGGAGCGGCAAGGGCGAGATGCTGACGCAAGTGGAGCGCATCTCGAAAAAGATCATCCTGGCTGCGGGCCTGCGGCCAGAGCTGACGTTCACGTCGTTCGGACGTCATGGCGGTGCCACCGAATCGAAATCGTCGGGGCTGACAGAATTGCAGTTGATGGAGAAGGGTCAGTGGTCCTCGACGGCAGCGATGGGCAACTACCTGCACGACGACGACGAGGGCAAACAGGAAGCGCAAATAAAACGCATCAAACGGCGGGCCAAAAGCGCCAAGCAGGAGGCCAGAAAGTGAACATTTGTCGGAATGAATCAGCCGAGCTTGTCGGAATGGAAATTAACGAATTCAAGAAGTGCCTGAAAACATTGGAGCGGGTGAAGGGAATCGAACCCTCGTATTCAGCTTGGAAGGCTGCTGCTCTACCATTGAGCTACACCCGCGCGCGGCCGATCAACTATCACGGCAGGCAAGCCGCCTCAACCGCCATGAGCGGATTTGGCCCGCTCGGACGGCCCTTTAAACGACCTTTGTTCCCCCGCCGTCCCTCGCGTCCAGCGGGCCCTGTCCAGCGGGCCCTTAACACAGGCCGATTCGGTGCCTATACTGAGGTTTCCATCAACAACGAAAGGAGGTGATCCAGTGTCTTACACCAAGCGCTGTCACCTCGCTGGGATCGCCCGCTAGGCTTGTTTAAGCCTGGCACCGGGGCGCTCTCAGCGCCTGGACCAGCGAGTTACAAAAGTTGGGGCGCGACGGGAGCCATCCCGTCGCGCTTTTTTTGATTTGGAAGAGTTCTTCATGGCGCGCTGCCCCAACGCCTCGGCGCGTCGCGCCGCCCGACGGCAGGCTCCGGGCTGAACCCGGAATCCTGAAATCAACATCCCGCGATTTCCGCCTTCATGCGAATGCGGGATTGTCGGGATCGGCTCCGCCAAAACGTCCTACCGGCAAACGCAATTGTGCGATCCCTTAGGGCCTGTCCCGCAACAAGAAAGAGTACCGATGCTTTACGCCCTGCTGGCCTATCACGTCGAAGCGGACGTTGCGGCCTGGACAGCGGAAGAGGATGCCGCTGTCATGACCGATCTGCATCGGGTCCATGACCGACTTAATCAAAAGGGGCACCTCGGTCCGGCGGCACGGCTGGGTTGGACGAAGAAGGCCCGCACCTTGCGGGGCCCGGGCGCTGGCCTTGTCATCGACGGTCCGTTTGCGGAGACCAAGGAACAGTTGCTGGGCTTTTACATCCTGGACTGCGCCACGGAAGAAGCCGCGATCGAGGCGGCGCGCGACCTGCGCCGCGTCAATCCTTCAGCGGTTTACGAGATCCGCCCCCTCGCCCTTTATCTTCCCGGAGTGGCTTTTCCGGGAACGGAGGCAGCGGCCGACGATCAGACTGGCAGAATTTGAGCGTAAGCGCATCTGCGCAATCTCTTCGCCGAGGCTCGAGAGGCACCGTGTTTCCCGACAGCGGTGGATGCGAATTTCGCCGAACGTAACGGTCTGTCCACGCTTTCGCTTCGCTCAGGCTACGCCGGACACGCCTCCGCCTGACGATCTCCGCATGGCTGCGCCGAGTAGCCAGTAAGGGCGAAGCGTGGTGGGCGCGGCAGGACTCGAACCTGCAACCAGACCGTTGTGAGCGCCGGATCATTGATTTTGCTGCATTTTCGGTTGAGTTCGATCGCGTTCGTGAGTTTTGGCGAGGTCGTGTCTGGTGCGAAACTGGTGCGGTTGCCCGACATGTTCGACAAACGGATAGGATGAGAGACTTCTTCGTTTCTCGGACTTCGCCAACGTCGGGCGTGTCGGTATCGCTTCGAGAAACCCCAGGCCACCAACGGCCAGCGCCGCTGAAGCGCATGGGCGCGAAATGAAACCGTGTCGCCGTTCCTTTCCCCAGTCGATGGACTTGGCGGTTTTGCGCTCCGCCTGCACCGGCCACGGACGAGCGCGCGCCGCTCGATCACGAGGGTCTGCAACGAGTAAGCTTGAGGCGGATTGTCATTGCAGGTATGGACATTATATGGTACATGCACATTATATAGGGCGGGATGTCAGGTAGCGGCCCCCATAAGATACCCGTCGTGTTTTATCGCACGCGCGGCGGGGCTGAGGTCGTGCGGGACTGGCTGCGGAGTCTGGACGACGTCGACCGCCAAGCCGTGGGCCTCGACCTCATGCGCGTTCAATACCGCTGGCCGGTGGGTATGCCGCTTTGCCGCGCGCTGGGCGACGGCGTGTGGGAAGTGCGCACGTCGCTGCCGAGCAACCGGATCGCTCGCGTCCTGTTCAGCGTGCGGCAGGGCCGCATTCTGGTCTTTCATGGGTTCATCAAGAAGACCCAAAAGACCCCGCCGGACGATCTGGCCCTTGCGCGCCGCAGAAATCGTGAATTTGAAAAATGATGGAGACCAATATGGCCACAAAGAAGAAAGTAATCCGTTCTACCGCCAAACTCACGACGCTCGATGATTTCCTCGGCGAAGAAGGCACGCGGGACGAGTTCGAAGCCATCGCCGTCAAGGAAGTCCTCGCGTGGCAGATCGAGCAGGCGATGAAGGAGAAGAATATATCCCGTAACAGCCTGGCCCAGCGTATGAAGACCTCGCGCAGCCAGATTGGACGTCTGCTCGACCCAAAGGACGGCAATGTCACGCTAACCACGCTTCAGCGCGCCGCGCGCATGGTTGGGCGGTCGCTCCGGCTAGAACTAGTTTGAGAGGAAGACGGCGCGCATCGCTCGGATGCGCAAATTATCAATCTGTTGTCGAGGAAACGGCGAGATGCCACCGTTCATCGTGGCTCCAAGCTTCTGGAAAAAACCAATCATTTCATCGTTTGCAAAAACTTCCGCGCTTCGCCCAACAACGCCTGAATCCGCTTTCGCTCGGCGATCGCTTCCCTGGTGAACAGACCGTGCTTGCGCGCGTTGCGGTTGTCCCTTGGCGGGCCGGACCCCGGCGCGCCACCGTGCATGCGGCAACGCTTCTTGCCGCGCACCGCCGGCGAGCGGCACAAGCCGCCGGAACGGATTTTGGCGCCGCAACGGGGGCTGGCCAGCATCGGGCCGGTATTGCGGCCGTGATCTCTCATGCCTTTGCTTCCCGCCTGGCGTCCACGGGTTCGTGCTCCCGTTCGGAAAGGTCGGGCATGGGGACCCTCCGCGCCGCCGTCACCGCGGGCACCGGGTTTTTGTCCGAGACGATCACGCTCGCATGCTGCGTGACGTTGCCGACAATGGCCTTGCCGCCATCCCCGACCGACACGTTCTGCACGGTGATGGCAGGCTCGCCATTGGTGCGATAGCGGTTGAGCGCCTCGATCTGGGCCGGAAACGTCCGGGCCAACCTGCCGAATGCCCGCCCAGCACTGTCTTGCTGAGCGACGTCTTCCGCATTCGCGAGGTGATAGGCACATCGCATCGCCATCACATGAACGGAAACCATCTGCGCCACCAGCATGGCCTCGACGGAATCCCTGGGCTTGATGCTCTTCACCATCGAAATCATGAAGGCGAGGTTGACCTCGTCAGGCCTCTCGCCCTTCACGCTGGCCTTCACCAATTGTCGGAGGATGCCATGCATTGCGTCACGATCGGCGACCCCCAATGCGTCCGCCATGAGCTGTTCGCCAAGCTCCGGATCTGGATGGTCGATGCAGAATCCATGTGACAAGAGCTTTATCCGCGGGGCTGCGGCAGCCTTGGTTTGACCGGTTGCGGCTAGTGCCGTTGCCTTGTTGAGGTCTGGAACTGTGTTCACGTCGATATCTCCTCGGGCACGCGCATCGGAAGCGCGCGCGGTTCGGCAACGCGCAGGCGACCCTTCGCTGTGACGAGCCGGTGCAACTTCAATTGTGGGTAAGGATTTTTTGCCTGCAATCGCGCCGAAGAACCCGTTGTCGGACAGGGCCATGGGCGTTTTACAAATCGTGCGATGATGGAATAGTGCCGCTGATTTGCCCGACGTGTCAAAATGTTTTCGCGGGATCGCTCAAAGCATCCATGCCAGCGACCACCATGCTACTTTGCATGGGGTTGTTTTTCGATATTTTAGTTGAAAGCGAGAGCCGCGTCGGCCTTGCGGCTGTCTTTCCCGTTGATGATCGCAGGATGGCTTGCCGAGCCGTAGCTCGCGAACCGCGCGCCCGCCTTCTGTGGGAGACCCGTGGTGCCGGCAACGAGCTGGTGCCCGCAACATCGTGCACTGTACTTCAAACACCCCGATGCCCGAGCTGAGCGGAAATGGACGCGGCAAATGTTAAGCGGTCCATCCAACCAAGATGGACGGCGGGCCTGAGAGCCCACGCGCACGAATCGATGGCCCCGATAGGGGTCCATAATCTCGACATTCCGACGTGCCATGTTGGTTGGCGTCGGCGGATTTCGGTGCGGCTTTCCCCCTTAACATCGTCACCGGCCTTACCCCCTCTATGGGGGGCATTCGTCGTTGGCTTTGGCATTACTGGAGACAACCATGATCGATCTCGGCGTTCATGGCGGATTAAGCGGCCGTCTTGCTTTTGCCCTTAACCGATTTCGACCAAGCGGCGGATGGCGTCTTTGAAAACAGAGCGTCGGTTATTCGATGACGAGAGTGGGTTTCCCCCATGGAGTTCCGCGCCGACCCGCCTCCTGAAATGCATGGAAGAATTGGCTTTTGGAGATAGTCCTCAGGTGGTCGAGAACATCAGCCGGGACGCGGTCAGTCATAAATTGTCGCCCCTTCTCCGTCAGCATTGAGGGCTTATTCAGTTGCATCCACCAAAGGTATGCCGACTCCTCCATGCTTTGGGGATGGCCGTAAAGTTCGCGTCCAGCAAGCGCGTATAAAATAAACATTTCAGAAATTTCGGGATCAAATTCAATTTCTGTTTCGGTCTCTCGGTTGGCGTGCTTGAAGAATGACGCAGTTTTTTTAAGCTGGATATTGAAGTCGTTTCTATATTCGTCCTTTATGACAAGAGTATCGAATAATAGATCGCGACGATACGGATTGCGCCTTTTGCTTAGTGTGTGCATGACCTCGTAAGCGGCGAAGGCGAGAGCATGAATCGAAATTTCGTCGCCTTCGTTGAACCAAAGCGTGATTGCGGTGCGCAATTGACGTTGCGCCGCTTCTATTTTGGTAATCAGCATCTTGGTGTTTGGTGCCATGGCTATGGCTGCGTCGGTGCGTTAACTGTCGGTGCGGAGGGATAGAACCGTTCCTTCAGTACGACGCCAGCAAAGGTAATAACACCACCTAGGAGACCCCCAATTAACAAGAGTAGCAACTGGTCCTTGGTGCGTTCAAAGAAGGGGCTCGATTCAGAACGACGTTGCAAATAGATGACAGCACATCGGCGCATCTTCACGAAACAAACCCATAAAAACCAGAAAGCGCCAACGGTCCCAAGGCCCGAAATTACTACCGTGGCTGGTACCTTCGGAAATACAAAATCTGAATAAAGTGCCACCATGCTCGGCACGATCAACCAATAACGATAGAAAACACTGCGTTGACACCGCGAGAGAACACCGTCAATTTCATGAAATAGCTTAGCTGATTGAGGGTCGGGCGATACGTACAATTCCACCCACAACCGAGTAAGTTGGAGGCGTAGATAAGGAGCAGAGCTTGTTATTTCCATCGCAAATTGCGTCTTAGGACCGAAGTGCTCTTTCACTTCGTCAACTGTTGTGAAGCGATAGTCATCGGTGCTTATCTGAACGTCTTTTGTGGTCTCCTGTAGTGTTGCGACGATCTCCTCTAGGTCCTCCAACCAAATTACGACTGGTCGATATGAACGAGTGAAGCTCTTTCGTTTTTTGACTTTCTCCATATCGCTCCCCCAAATTCACCCAAGAGGCGATATAGTAGCGGAACTGCAACTCAGGGATATAGAGTGGGAGATACTGTCCCAGACTCCGCGCTGCGCGGCGGGTGCCAAGAGCGGTCAAAAAGGCCGCGTGGAAACCGCAGGGTTTTTCTCTATTCAGCGACATTGGCCTTTAGCTTTAGAAACATCACCTCCGCTTCCGACGATGCTTTCGTCACCCACTTTTGCAGTTCATGGATGTGCCTGAACCCATCGTTCAACTGCGAACATTCCAAAATCGCCGTCATGATCGTGCCCGGCTCAGGATCGCCTCCATACAGGCGTTTGAAATCGCGGTCGCTTTTGGTGAAGAATAGTAACGCATCATCGTTTGGAAATCGGCGGACGGCGAAGTGCGCAATCAAATTACGAAGCCCGCGCCGTTCGATGATTTGATTCAGCGCCGTCCTGTTGGGATCAGACCAATCAAGAGACAGGACGGCCTCCTCGGCTTCCGAAATATTTAGCTTGCGCACCCTTCCTTTCCAAGCATCACCAAGACTGTCTGCATTCCCCGCCGCTTCGACGATCCGGCGGATGCTGACATCAATGTAGCTAAAGAGAACAATGATCTTGCCAAATTGAGTGTAGTCGCTCTCTTTCGGCGTCGGCCAGTCAGCCCATCCCGCGTCAGTAGCGGTGTCAACGATATCTTGGAGATATCGCAGGCGCGGCGTCTCAGTGCTTGGCGGCAATGCCATCGTTATTCCCTTGGGTGCGCTATTGACTTTCCTTGGCGGGCTTGCGGCGCGGCGTACCGTGCCGGATTCGGCTTGCCGTGGTTCAATGCCCGCAGCAGCAATCCAACGTGAGCGTGCATCAGCGGCCTGCGATCTTCCGCTGCCATCAGGCCGCACCGCTGTAGATCATTTATAGCGTGACTGCGGTCAAAGCTTTATCAAGAGAGAATGTGGTCGCCGAGCCGTCTTGAAAGCTGACCCCGATACATCTCGTATAACCAGCGCTTCTTTTTTCCATCGTCGGGTAGAATGCGGCAACGGGAGAGGGCAAGCGGTATTTGGTCTTGCGACAATATTCTTCGTAAAGTTTCTTCAATTCGATAAAATGACCTGCCGCGAGGTGTACGTCGAGCGGGCCTTGGGTGCGCATTGGATCAAAGTGAACTTTTGCAGCGCTGATGCTATCAAAAACCAGACCCGGACCGAGATCGATGCGTTTGGATACCATGTCCGCTTTCCTTGGGGGGTCAATGGTGGGTTGAGGTTGGCGGCAGGCTTGCCCGACGATGGAACGGCGGCGCAAGCAGCCAAGCGCAACCGGAAGGCGAAAGCAATAGTGAACACATGAAAGCTATTGGTCAGGGCGTGGCAGTGGACAACTTTTATCTTGGCCGGTTCCCCTTCGCCTTCAGTCCGATCTCTACAAGCTGGCGAATGGCCTCTGCCCGACTGGGGATGTCTGGCTGACGCCGCCGCCAGTCATCTATGGCCTTAAAGAATTCGGGCGGTATCCGCATTTCAAATCGCTGGGTTTTCTCGAATTCCCAATCTGATTTTTCTTTTGCCACAGCCCTTGACCCCTTGCCGGATTGTACGTACATACCGGTATTGTACGGCAATGCCGGGCGGCCTGCAAATACCACAGATTGCAGAGAGTGAGAGAGCAACCAATGGCAATACCACCCCGGCCATACCCTGAGAACGAGAGAGAGGGACCATGACAGACATCACTGGCCGCGATGGCTTTATTATACTGGAGGCACTGGCAACGGCGCTGGTGTCTCTGGAGCAGGTTCCAGAGGATCTCCAGCCCAAGAGCAACATGGATGATATGCGGCGCATGTTGGAGTTATATCCTCCGGCGGCGGTTGACGAGGCTTGGCAATCTGCATTGCGTCGTCTCAAGAGACACCAAAATCACGGCGAAGCCGAAGACTTTTCCAATCTGATCGATGACCCGGTGTTCTGGGGGTTGCTTGAGAAGCGATTGTCTGGCGGCAAGGACGCTGCGCATGACGCCAAAGTCATCCAATCACTCTGCGATACGCTGAGAATTCCGAAGAAGCTTGTATTGGCCCAATTGAAATACCTGCACCCGCCGACTGGTGGCTGAATTAGTGCCGGGCACTGGCCAGATATTCTTTAATCCACCGATTTTTATCGCTGCCTGAAGGGAGGCTGCCTACCGGGGTAAGCCCGGCCACCACTACAAATCCAAACGCCACGATGACCCGAACTCCAGCCCGCTTTACGCAAGCGGATGTTGCCCGATGTATACGTGCTGCCAAGCAAGCGGGCGCTGGCTCGGTTGAATTGCGTCCCGATGGAACGATCAGGATTGAACTGACGGAGGATAAGCCACAAGCCCCAATTGAACCCGAGCAGGAGGTTGAACTCTAATGCCCCGCCCTCGCCCGCCACATCTTCACCGAGAGACCAACCGCCACGGCAGAACCGTTTGGTATGTCCGCGTCGGCAAAGGCCCAAGGATTCGCATCAAGGCCATCTACGGCTCGCCTGAATTTGACGACGCCTATCAGGCGGCCCTCGACGGCAAGTCACCACCTCCCGCCGCAAAGGCTTCAAGTGGCAGTCTGGAATGGTTGTGGATGCTCTATCGCCAGACCGGCGCATGGACCGATGAGCTGTCGGCAGCAACGCGCAGGCGATCATTCGCTGTGGCGAGCCGGTGCAACTTCAATTGTGGGTAAGGATTTTTTGCCTGCAATCGCGCCGAAGAGCCCGTTGTTGGGCAGGGCCATGGGCGTTTTACAAATTGCGTGATGATGGAATAGTGCCGCTGATTTGCCCGACGTGTCAAAATGTTTTCGCGGGCGGGATCGCTCAAAGCATCCATGCCAGCGACACCATGCTACTTTGCATGGGGTTGTTTTCGATATTTTAGTTGGGAGCGAGCACCGCGTCGGCCTTGCGGCCGTCTTTCCCGATGATGATCGCAGGCTGGCTTGCCGAGCCGTAGCTCGCCTTCGCCCAGAGGCTTCGGCGCCGGTCCGTCTTCGCTTTCGCTTCGCTCAAGTTACGCGGGACACGCTTCGCCCTGACGGTCTCCGCCTGGCTGCGCCTTGCGTAGCCCGTCCGGGCGAAGCGTGGTGGGGGAAGAAGGACTCGAACCTTCGAAGTCATAAGACGGCTGATTTACAGTCAGCTCCCTTTGCCACTCGGGACACTCCCCCGTTCAACCCCATCACAGGCCCATCCGCCGAAATGGCGACAGATAAGGCCATGGATGATGCTAAAACCGGGCACCGATGGCGGGCTCCCGGTCGGGCGGTTTATGGGGGAATCAACCCGGCAAAGTCAACCAACGCCGGCCGCTAATACCTGGCCCGAGGGGCTCAAATTGCCATAATCCGGAACCCATGACACAAGCCTGCCATGAGCGATCGCGATCGAAAGCAGCATTTTAGGCGCGGAGGCGGTAAGGGAGCCGATCGGGGGCGCGAAACCGGCCGCCGGCCGGCCTGGCGGGACCGCGACAGCAGTCCGGATGGCCTGGTTGTCCTGTATGGCTGGCACACGGTGGCGGCGGCGCTGGCCAATCCGCAGCGGCAGATTCGCAAGCTGTTGCTGACCGAAAACGCCGCGCGGCGGCTGGCCGACGACAACATCGACACCCGCGTGACGCCGGAAATCGTGCG
>WNEZ01002152.1_pt1 | contig 21780 bp, 20 predicted proteins | sample 5400521 | NCBI WGS metagenome assembly WNEZ01 (sample SAMN13153339, study PRJNA577476) | soil metagenome | isolation source: 120 cm saprolite under Douglas fir tree site 2 hole 1 replicate 1 | place: USA:California | collected 2015-04-18 | reverse complement strand
TCGTCATATCGTAGATGCCGGGTTGCACTCCGGGCAGGATCCGCACCTGGAAGGTGATCCGCAGGACCCCGGGCGCGCCGTTGACCGCCCCGGGCACGTTCCAGGTGCCCCACACGGGCAACAGGCTGCTGCCAGTGGGTTCGACGTACTCCACCCGCGCGCTGTTGCCCTCGAAGCCGGTGGTCGACAGGTACAGGAATCCACCAGGCAGGCTGACCGACGCGGCCACGCCCTTGGCCACGGCCGACCCCACGTTGGCGACGGTGATGACGTAGGTGGCCGTCCCGCCGGTGACCACCTGGCCGGTGGCCGCCGCCGTGGCCACGGTCAGTGAGGGCCGTGGTTCGACCACTAGCGTCAGCGGGCTCTGATCGATCGCGCCACTGTTCACCCCGCTGATCCGGAGGGTGTTGTCGTAGGAGCCAGGCTTGGTGGCCACCTGGACCTTGAAGCTCAGCACCAGCTCACTGTCCTTCCCGCTGGTCGGCGCCGGCAGCGTCCACAGTCCCCAGGTCGGGTTTGCCGGCCCGCTTGGATCCTGGGTGCCGGTTCGAATGGCGTTCCCGGTCACGGTCGTCACCTGGTAGAAATGGAATCCCGCCGGCAGCATGTCCGTGACGGTCAAGCCGCGGATCGGGCCCGTCCCGATGTTCTTGATGGAGATCGTGATCCCGGCAAAGGTCGCGGGCGCCATGTGCCCCAGGTGGTCGGCCGAGTTGAGAGCCGCGTCGGTCGACTGGGTGACCACCAGATGGGCGGTCCCCGTCGCGCCGCAGCCGGCCAGCGGTCCAGCCACCAGGATGCCGGCCAGCGCCAGCCGAGGGAGCGTCCGCATCACGCCCAGACCTCACGCAGCAACCGGCGGACCAGGTGCACTGGCAGACCGATGACCGTATCCACCGGCCCGTCCACCCGGGCGACCAGCCGGCCCCCGTCGCCCTGGATGGCGTACGCCCCGGCTTTGTCTCGCACCTCTGGAGAACGGGCATAGGCCTCGAGTTCCTGCATCGAGAATTTCCGCATGGTGACCTGGCTGCGCGAATAGCCGCTGGCCCGCCGTCGCGCCGGGCCGTTGATCACGGTGACCGCCGTGTACACGCGGTGGGTGCGGCCGCGCAAGGCGCGTAGGGTCTCCGCCGCCTGCACCGGGCCGGTGGGCTTGCCGAACGCCCGGCCGTCCAGGGCGACGGTGGTATCCGCGGCCACCACCGTGGCTTCGGGATGCCGCCGGCTGACGGCCTCGGCCTTGGTTGCCGCCGCCCACCGGGCGAGCTGCAGCGGTGACAGCGGTCGGGGCGGCCGCTCGTCGACCGCCGGATCGATAGCCACAAAGGGCAGACCCAGGCTGCTAAACAGGTCCAACCGCCGCGGTGACGACGAGGCCAGGACCAGCTTGATGGTTCCCGGCCCTTAGAGCCTACGGAACAGCAGCAGCCCCACCAGCATGCCGAGCACAGTACCCAGGCTGAGCCGCAGCTGAAAGCCGAAGGTCACGTTGAGGAAGAGTAGGTTCAACGTCGAGGGACGAAGCCCCGCTTCGGCAGACCTGGCGAAGATCCATAAGGACCGGGCCAGCGCCTCGGAGAGGATGCTGCCGACCAGGGCGCCACCCAGCAGGAAGAACACCAGGAGGAACGTCTGCTGTCCGCGTGCGACCATTGGGCTACCTCACAGTCATTTCAGGACGACGGCGTTGATGGATGACGTCGGCCGCGAGGGCGCGCCCATTGTACTGCTAAGCGAAATTAAGGTTGTTCGCGGTCCCCCGGCGACGAGTAGGGGAGGGGGCGGCGATCATGTTGTCCCCTCCCTCCAGGGAGTGGTAGGGGAGGGTGTCGCAGCCTATGGCTCGAAGCCCCTTACAGGTGGCCCAGCCGTCCCAGCCAGCCGGGGACTAGTCCGATGGCCAGCGAAGCTGCCGCCATCACCATCCCCCGCCGCGGCGCCGGCGCCGCCCCCGGGGCCGGTTGTGGCTCCAACAGCGGCACGATCAGCAAGGCCAGCAGCAGCGCCAGGGAAACTACCGCCAGCAGGGTGCTGGTCTCAATGGCGGCCAGAACGGCCAGGGTGCGACCAGCAAACGCGATGGTGGGCGGCCATCCCGAGCGAGACAGTGTTCGAAGATGGCGCCAGGCACCCGCGCCGCCCGCGTCGGCCGTCGCCTCCATCAAGATCGCGTCCAGGACGAGCAAGATGGCGGCCAGCGTGCCGGTCGGCGTCAGGGTCGCCAGGGCCACAATGGTCAGGCCCGCCGACCCTCGCCGGCGGCGGTCCCCTGGCTCAATCAGCAGGAGGACACACAGGAGCGCCGCGGTGGCGGCCGCCAGCAGCTGAAAGCGTTCGGCTGCGCCGGAGGCGACCGACGACGTCTGTATGAGCAAGAACAGCGTGGCCACGGTGGGCTGGAGCACGCTGGTCCGACGGCCGGCCGTCAGCAACAGCCAGCCACCCGCGAGCCCGACCAGGGCCAGCCTCAGCCGCGGCGCCGAATCGAGGGCGCCGCCCAGCACGACACTGGTGGCCAGCAGCGTCAGGCCAGCCCATGGCAGCTGCCGGTCGCGCGCCTCGGGCTCCTGTAGGAGCGCCACGGCGGCGGCCAGGGCCGCCCATCGGAGGGCCGGGGACGTGGTTAGCAGCATGAGCGCAGCCGGAAGGACGGCCAAGCCCCGGGCGCCGGGCTGGAGTGCCCAGGCACCCAGAAAGAGGATGGCTACGGCCAGCAGCGCCGGTGGGCGCAGGCTGAAGGTGAGGTCACCGACGCCGGCAGCAGACGGAGTACCCCAAAGGAGCAGGAGCACCGTCAGGCCGGCGGCCGCTAACAGCGCGGACTCCTGCCCGCGTACCTTCCCTGGCACCGGGAGCACCGGGACCGCCGCCAGGGCCCCCACCAGCAGGACGGTCAGCCCCCCTGGAGCCGACCCGAGGAGCAGGAGGGCAGCACCCCCGGCGATGGCCAGCACCGTGCCCGACAAAGATTCCCGAGCGTCCTCGGCCACCACCATCCAGCTCACTCCCAGGGCGCCCAGGTTCCAGAGAACGACGGCCAGCGTCCGGGGGAGATCACCGATCGGGAATTTGAGGGCGGCCAGGGTGGCCGCCGCCGCCAGGAATCCGATGACCGCCGCCCGCCGCACGAGCGGGTCGAAGACGAGTCGTCGCCGGGCCGGGCCTGGGCCTGCCACCGCGGTGGCCAGCCCGGGGCCCACCACCCAGAGACCGGCGACCGGACCGATGGCCGTCCACAAGGCCCCGGTGGCCGCCCCCAACATGGCCAGCGTGCCGATCAGCCGGACCCACCGATCCCTGAGGATCGACGCGGCGAATCCCGCAGCGAACAGCGCCAGCAACCCCGAGGCGATGAGCGTGCTCATCGCTGCACCAGGAACACCAGCAGGACGGCGTAGGCCACCCAGGTTACGGTCAGCCAGGAAATGCCCGCGGGAGGCACCGGCCTCGTCAGCCGCGGCAGGGCGGGCAGCGCCAGCCCGAGACGTAAACCGCTGAAGGCGGGTAGCCGCACTCTGGCCAGCCCGGCCCACACCGCCAGGGCGGCGATCCCCACCAGCAGGGTGGGCCAGCGCAGGCCACCCGCGACCAGTCCGAACCAGTCGATCCCAACGGTGCTCGCCGGGATAGAGCGCACCGTGCGCCCGGTCGGCAGGACCAACCCCCAGGCAAAGGGCGCCGGCAGCAGCGCCAGCCCGAGGATGATCGCCGCCCACACATCGTCCGGCCACCGGAAGCTCAGACGCGGCCGCGACAGGTGGCGCGCGACTGCCAGGGTGGCCAGCCCGGCGACCAGCGCGAGGGGGATTCCGACCGCCAGCAACCGGCCTCCGGAGAAACTGGCGACGGCCAGCCAGACGCCGGTGAAGGCCGTCGCCGGTGGAATCAGGCCCAGGCTCAGGGTGGCGATGCCGCGGGCGGCTGACTCCTCCGAGGGCTGGATGGAGGCGAGGCCCGCCACCAGCACCAGTTGCAGGGCCAGCCAGGCGCACCCCACCGTAGCCAGCGGGTTCTGCAGCACCCCGATGGCCACGATCAGCGCGGCCTGCGCCCCCACCATGGCGGTGGCGAAGCGCGGCCAAGTTTGAGCGGATGCCGCCCGCAGGCTCAGGCCGGCTGCCGCCAGCAGAGCGGCGCTGAACACGGCGACCTGGACCGGCCGGTTGAAGGGGCGGCCGGCGGCCAGGGAGAGGACGCGCAAGAACAGAGCCGCCCCCGGTGCCACCCACGCCACGGCCGGGACGAACGCGACCGTTCCCCTGGGCGGGGGCGGTGCCAGTACCACGGTCGCCACCCGGGTGGCCACCGGCACCAGCAGCAGGAGCAGGACCAGTGGCCCGATGGCGTCGGCGGGCATCCCAGCGAAGGCGCTGGTGCCAGCGGACCGAATGGCCGACCCGGCCGCGATCAGCAACGCAAGGTCGCCGGCCTGCTGGACCAGGCGGAGCGTTCGAGTGCGAGGTGCCGCCTCGTCGAGCGCCCCGCTCCAGGCGAGGGTCAGCACCTGGAGGGCGATGTAGGTCAGGAGCAAGTTGCCGGCCAGCACGACCCCCAGGGCCGCGGCGGCGGTCAGCAACCAACGGCGCCAGGGATTCCGGCGGTCACCCGTGGCCCGGAGCCGGGCCAGCATCAGCCCGGTGGCGGAGGCCAGCAGGACGGCGCCGAAGGCCAGCGACAGCCCGTCAAGACGGACGGCGAGATCGGCACCCGGGAAGGCCCGCAGGTACACCAGGTCCACCCGCTCGCTGGGCTTCAGCTCCAGGAGCACCACCAGGGCGGCCACCCCGGCGAGCCCGGTCGCCGCCGGCGCGATCGCCCCCACCCGCTGCCGTAGATCGGGTAACGAGGCCAGGCCAGCAGCGCCCAGCAGGATGGCGAATGGGAGCAGCGCCTGGTAAACCAGGGGCATGGCTCAGCCCATTGTGTGGCGGATCGGTGCGGGGCTAGCCGCCGCTGCTACGGAAGGTCGAGACCTGCACGGTCTCCTTTCGCCGACCCGTGTCGAGGCCCACCTCTTCCGCGCAGTACGGGCACACACTCCAGCCCAGCTTGAGCTGTTTGTTGCAGCGGGGGCACAGCTTGCTGAACTGCGTCTTGCAATGCGGGCACAGCACGTACTGGGAATCGATTGGCTCGCCACAGCTCGGACATGGGCGCAGCTCCCGGATCGGACCGCCCGGCTCCGACAACGCCTGCGTCTCCAGCTCCAGCGCGCGCCGCTCGGCCATGGTGAGCGGCGGCCGAACGATCATGTAGATGAACAAGCCGAAGATGGGCAGCATCAACGAGATGCCGGTGGCGAAGATGTGGAACACCAGGTTGGGCGAGCGCTCGCGGGCGTCGCGAAATGCCCAGTACGACAGCGCCAGCCAGAACACCACGACGTAGATGCCGCCGATGACCAGAAACGGACGAATAGATCTCAGGTCGGGCACCGAAGCCTCCTTACAGGCACGATTTCCATTTACCTTAACTCATCCAGGAGTCGGCGGAGCCGCTCGGTGGCCGCCTCGGCTCCCGCCAGACGGGCCCGCTCTTTCTCGATGACGTCCTTGGGCGCCTTGCTCGTGAAACCGGGGTTTTGCAGCTTCAGGCGCAGCCCATCGATCTCTCGTTCCTTTTGCTCGAGCTCGCGTGTGAGCCGCGCGCGCTCCTGCGGCCCGCTCGCCTGGGGCAGTTCGATCGCCACCTGGGTTTCGCCCACCACGATCCGCTGATCCGCCTTGAGGGTCCCGGTGCCATCCAGGTCGAGCTGCGCCAGCGTCGCAACGTAGCGCTGGCCGACCGGCTGGCCCAGCAGGGGATGCGTCGACGTCAGGCTGGCCCGGGCGCGGCCCAGGCCGGCGGCGGACTCCTGGCGCAGGTTGCGGATTTTCTGCACCACGTCGAGGAGATGCGCCATCTCCGCCAACACCCCCTCGTCCTCGAGCGCGGGCTCGGGTTCCGGCCAGGGCGCGTACACGATGGTCTCCCCCTGGTGCGGCAGCCGCTGCCATAGCTCTTCGGTAATGAACGGCATGATGGGGTGCAGCAGCCTGAGCGTCTGCTCCAGCACCCGCGCCGCCACCGACAGCGCCATGGCGTCCGACCGGGCCTTGATCAACTCCAGGTAATCGTCGGCGAACTCGTGCCAGACGAAGTCATAGATCCCCTGCACGGCCGGGCCGAATTCGAACTGCTGAAAAGCGCCCGTGACCTGTGCGGTGAGCTGGGACAGCCGGCCCAGGATCCATCGGTCCGCCGGCTCCAGCCTGGCGACCTCCAGGGCGGGCAGCGGCGCGGGGGAAAGCTTGGACAGCACCAGTCGGGCGGCGTTCCAGAGTTTGTTGGCGAAGAACTGGTACCCCTTGATCTTGTCTTCGAAGAACCGGATATCCTGGCCGGTGGTCCCGTTATAGACGCACCAGGCCCGCGTGGCGTCGGCCCCGTAGCGATCGATCATCACCAGTGGGTCGACCCCGTTGCCCAGCGACTTGCTCATCCGCCGACCCTCGCCGTCGAGCACGTTGCCGTGGATCAGGACCTCCGAGAAGGGGATCTTCTTCGAGAAGTGCAGGCTCATGAAGATCATCCGCGCCACCCACAGGTAGAGGATGTCCCGACCGGTGTCGAGCACCTGGGTTGGGTAGTAGCGGCGCAGGTCGTCGGCGTCTTTCGGCCAGCCCAGGGTCACGAACGGCCACAGGGCCGAGGAGAACCAGGTATCGAGCACGTCTGGGTCCTGCGTGAGCTGGCGATCTCCGCACTGGCTGCACGCCGTGGGATCGGTGAGGTAGGCGAGCTGATGTCCGTTGGCACAAGTCCACACCGGGATCCGGTGACCGAGCCAGATCTGGCGAGAAATGTTCCAGTCGCGGATGTTGCGCATCCAGCGCAGGTACTGCTCTTTCCAGCGATCGGGATGGAAGCCGATCTCGCCCCCTTCCGCCACCGCGATGGCCGGGCCGGCCAGCGGCTTCATCTTGACCCACCACTGGTCGGAGACCAGCGGCTCGATGACCGCCCCACAGCGATCGCAATGCCCGACCGAGTGATGGTACGGATCGATCTTCTCCAGCGCCCCCTCGGCCCGCAGCATCTCCACGATCCGTGCCCGCGCTTCGGTCAGCGGCAAGCCGTCAAGGGCCGGCACTTCCGGGATCTTCATCCGGCCATCGGGATGCAGGATGTTCCGGATCTCCAGGTGCTGCCGTTCCCCGATCTCGAAGTCGGTGGCGTCGTGGCCGGGCGTGACCTTCACCGCCCCGGTCCCGAAGTCCCGTTCCACCGCGGCATCGGCGACGATAGGGACCCGCCGCTGCACGATGGGGAGCACGACGGTCCGGCCCACCAGCGCGCGGTAGCGCGGATCCTCGGGGTGAACCGCGACCCCGGTGTCCCCCACCATCGTCTCGGGCCGGGCCGTCGCCACCGAAACCGACCCGCCGCCCTCGATCGGGTAGCGCAGGAAGTAGAGGAAATCATCGGCTTCCTCGTATTCGACTTCGAGGTCGGAAATCGAGCTCAGGTCTCGGGGGCACCAGTTGACGATCCGCGGGCCCCGGTAGATGAGCCCCTCCTTCCAGAGGTCGACGAAGACCCGCCGGATGGCCGCCACATAGTCCGGGTCCATGGTGAACCGGATGCGGCTCCAGTCGGCGGAGAAGCCCAGGTATCGCATTTGCCGAAGGATGGTGTCGCCGGTCTTCGCGTACCACTCCTGGACGCGCCGGTCAAACGCGTCTCGTCCAATCTTTTCCTTGGACGTCCCCTCTCGGGCCAGCTGTTTTTCGATCACGTTCTGGGTGGCGATGGCGGCGTGATCGGTGCCCGGCACCCACAGCGACTCATCACCGAGCATGCGGTGCCACCGGATGAGCAGGTCCTGCAGGGTGTACATGGCGTGTCCCATGTGCAGCTCCCCGGTGATATTGGGAGGTGGCATGGAGACCGTGAAGGTCTGGCCGGTCCGGCCGGGCCGCGGCTTGAAGTAGCCGCGCTCGTCCCACGTCTGGTACCAGCGGCTCTCGACGCTCTTGGGATCGTACCGACTGGCCATCTCCATGGTGGGGACCAGTCTAAAGGAGCTCGGATCCGGCACTCCGGACTTGGACCGGCAGCTACGAGCTCAGCGTAGGCCTACGCGGTCTGCTCGGGGGCGATCTCCTCGAGGTCTTCCTCGATGAACATCTCGGGCTCCGAGTTGAGGAGGACGGATTTTTCGGTGATGACACATCGCTTGACCTCCGGGCGCGACGGGACCTCGAACATGGAGTTCAGGAGGATGTCCTCGATGATGCTCTTGAGCCCGCGAGCTCCGGTGCCGCGCTGCAGGGCCTTGCGGGCAATGGCGATCAGGGCGGCCGGCTCGAACACCAGCTGCACGTCGTCCAGCGCAAAGAACTTCTGGTACTGCTTCACGAACGCATTCTTGGGCTCGGTCAGGATCCGGATGATGTCGGACTCGTCCAGGTAGTCGAGAGTGACCCCGATAGGAAGCCGGCCCACGAACTCGGGGATGAGCCCGTACTTGAGGAGGTCCTGTGGCTGCAGCTCCTTCAGGATCTTGCTCGTTTCCTTGTTGCGCTGGCCGATCACGGTCGAGTTGAACCCGATCTGCTTGTGCCCGATCCGGTGCTCGATGATCCGCTCCAGGCCGTCGAAGGCGCCGCCCACAATGAACAGGATGTTGGTGGTGTTGATCTGGATGAAGTCCTGGTGCGGATGCTTGCGGCCACCCTGGGGCGGCACGTTGGCCACGGTGCCCTCCAGGATCTTCAGCAGGGCCTGCTGCACGCCCTCCCCCGAGACGTCACGGGTGATGCTGGGGTTGTCGGATTTGCGCGCGATCTTATCGATCTCGTCGATGTAGATGATGCCCCGCTCCGCCCGGGCGATATCGAAGTCGGCCGCCTGGATCAACCGGAGCAGGATGTTTTCCACGTCCTCGCCCACGTAGCCGGCCTCGGTCAGCGAGGTGGCGTCGGCGATGGAGAAGGGCACGTCGATGATCTTGGCCAGCGTCTGCGCCAGCAGGGTCTTGCCGCACCCGGTGGGGCCCACCAGCAGCACGTTCGATTTCTGCAGCTCCACATCGCCCGCCATCTTGCTGTGGGCGATCCGCTTGTAGTGGTTGTAGACGGCGACCGAGAGCACCCGCTTGGCATGGTCCTGGCCGACCACGTACTGATCCAGGGCCGAGCAGATGGTCTTGGGGTTGGGGATCAGCCCGCCCTTGGTTCGCTTCTGGGAGGAGGTCTTGGTGTCCTCTTCCAGGACTTCCTGACAGAGGTCGATGCATTGATCACAGATGTAGACCCCGGGACCGGCCACCAGCTTGCGGACCTGCGATTGGTCCTTTCCGCAGAACGAACAGCGGGTGTGTCGGCGCCGATCCTCGCGTTCGTTCATCGCGAGGTCTTGGGTCCTTCTCGCTCTGGCTCGGGCTGGACGTTGGGCCGGATGCCGGCGCCGGCCGCGATTTCCAGCTTGCCATCCTTGCTGGTGCCCGGGCCGTCTTTGACCTGGCTGCTGATGATGTCGTCCACGATGCCGTAGTCCTTCGCCTCGGCCGCGCTCATGAAGAAGTCGCGCTCGGTGTCCCGTTCGATCTTCTCCACCGGCTGCCCGGTGTGCTTGGCCAGGATGTCGTTGAGCGTCTGCCGAAGACGCAGGATCTCCTTGGCCTGGATCTGGATGTCGGTCGCCTGCCCCTGGAAGCCGCCCGAGGGCTGATGGATCAGGATTCGGGTGTTGGGGAGCGAGAAGCGCATCCCCTTGCTGCCGCCGGCGAGCAGGACGGTCGCCATGCTGGCGGCCAGGCCCATGCACACCGTCACGATGCGGGGCTTGACGTATTGCATGGTGTCGTAGATGGCCAGCCCGGCGGTGACCATGCCACCCGGGCTGTTGATGTAGAGGCTGATGTCCTTGTCCGGATCCTCGCTGTCCAGGAACAGGAGTTGAGCCATGACCACATTGGCGACCTGGTCGTCGATGGGCGTGCCAATGAAGATGATCCGGTCCTTCAGCAGGCGGGAGTAAATGTCGAAGGCGCGCTCACCCCGGTTGGTGGTCTCGATGACCATCGGGATGAGAGCTTCCGGACGCCGGGGACGGCGATCGATGTTCATCGAAGTCTCCTGTTTGCTGGCCATTATATGCCGCTTACCTTACGAACCAGTCCCCCTGGTACTCACGTTTTCCGAGTTCCAGGTCGGTCAACCTTTCGCTTCCCCTCGCGCTTAGACCGGCTCGCCGCGGTGTCGGAGACGGGTGCGGCGGGCGATCCCATTGTATCGGAAGATTCTTGCGCGGCAATGGAACTGAGATAGTCAACGGTCTTTTGCATCAGCAACTGGTGCCCAAAGTAGGCCTTCACTGGGTCCGCGGTCTGAAAGTCCTCCCGCTGGTGCTCGGGGTGGGGATCCTCCTGGACGGCCTTCTGGACCGCCTCCTGGACCTCCGTATCGGACACCGTGATCCCTTCCCGTTCAGCCACCTTTTCCAGGGCCAGCTCGAGGCGGACCTTCTGGGCGGCCTGGGGCCGGCGCTCAGCCCGGAGCACGTCCAGACTGGTGTTGGTGTACTCGAGGTAGCGGTCGAGGCGGATGCCCTGCGTCTGCAGCCGGAGCTCCAGGTCGCGCACCTGCCGGCTGACCTCGCGATCGATCATAGCCTCGGGCACCTCGACCTGCACCCGCTCCTCCAGCGCCTTCAACACGTCGTTCTCGAACCGCTGCTTGTCGGAGTGGGCGGCGGCCTCCTGCAGGTCGTCCTGGACCTCCTGGCGCAGCTCGGCCAGGGTCTGGCCGCGGCCGACCTGTTTGGCGAAGTCGTCGTCGAGAGCTGGCAGCCGTCGCTCCTTGCTGGACTTCAGGGTGACCCGGAAGACAACGTCCTGTCCGGCCAGCGATTTGCGCGGATAGTCCTCCGGCAGGCTAACCCGGATGTCGCGGGTCTCATTCAGCCGCTGGCCGATCAGGCCTTCGGCCAGCCCGGGCACCAGCCGTTCTTTGTCGACTTCCAACTGGGCGTTGGTCTGGCTTTCCCCGATCAGGATGGCGCCCGACTTCATGATGTGGGTGTCGACCACCAGGAAGTCACCCTGCTGCACCGGCCGGTCCACGTCGTGCAGCTCGGCAAAGCGCAGCCGGAGCCGCTCCAGGGCCTGGTCCGCGTCATCCTCGCCGATGTCGGTTTTGGGGCGGGCGACGCGGATATCGCGGTAATCCCCGAGCGTGACCTCGGGCTGGACGCTCACCGTGGCGGTGAACTTGAATGGCTGGCCGCGATCGAACTGCTGGACCTCAACCGACGGCAGGTCGATCGGGTCCAGGCCCACCTCGTCCAGCGCCGCGTTGTAGGCCTCCGGCAGCAGCAGGTCGATGGCCTCCCGCCGGAGAGCCGGCCAACCGATTTCCCGCTCCACCATCGGGCGGGGCGCCTTCCCCGGACGGAAGCCCGGAATCTGGACCCGGGACGCAAGCCGCTGGTAGGCGCGCTCGATGGAGCTCCCCACCTGGTCGGCCGGCACCTCCACGCTGACGATCACCTGGGAGCCAGGCTTCTTCTCCGTTTCGACTTTGACTGCCATCCTGGCTATAACGCTAGCATCCCCCCCACCGGCGACCGGTTCAGCGGGCGGCGGTCACCGCGAGAAACTTGGAGAACGTCGCCCCGGCCAGCTCGATCGCATGCTCGTCCTCCACGTGGGGCATGTTGAAGATCAGTCCATCCAAGCCTGCATCGAGAAGCTTCTGGGCCTCCTCGGCCACCCGGTCCGGACCGCCGACCAGATAGCCCCGCTGCACCCACTCGGGGTTGACACCCGGCACCTCCAGGCGCTTTTGCAGGGCCCGCTGAGCCTCGGCGTCCGTGTCGCGAATGATCAGGGACCCGAGTCGCGTCTTGACGATGGTGTTGGGGTCACGGCCAACCGCCTGGCAATGCTGCTCCAGGACGTCGACCTTGTGGCGGACCGTCTTCGGATCGCCGAAGAAGTTGCACATGTCGGCGTACTGGGCCACCAGCTTCAAGGTCCGCCGCTCGCCGCCGCCGCCGATCATGATCGGTGGGCCACCGGGCTGAATGGGGCGGGGGAGATTGAGCGCTTCATGGATCCGGTAGGAGCGGCCTTCGAAGCTCGGCGCTTCCTGGGTGAACATGGCCCGGCAAATCTGGAGCGCCTCTTCCAGCCGGTCGAGCCGTTCGCGGACGGGCGGAAACTCATACCCGTAGCCTCGATGCTCCTCCTCGTTCCAGGCGGCGCCGATCCCGAGGATGGCGCGACCGGCCGACACAATGTCGAGGGTCGTGACCACCTTGGCCAGGAAGGCGGGGTTGCGATAGGTCACTCCGGTCACCAGGGTGCCCAGCCGGACCTTCGTCGTCCGCGCCGCGATCCCCGCCAGCGCCGTGTAGCCTTCCAGCATCGGGTCGGTGCGCGGCCCGACGCCCTGGATTTGATAGAGATGGTCCATCAGGAAGACGGAGTCGAACCCGGCCTTCTCCGCCGCGGTGGCGAGGGTAACCACCCGCTCGAAGAGGCGATCGTTCGGCACTCCGGGAAAGGTGAAGTTGGGGATCTGCAGGCCGAGCAATTTCATTCCGGTTCTCCTCGCCAAAGGCTGCTGCGACTCGTTTCCATTATCGAAGGGGCACTAGGAGGGGCGCGATCCGCAATTCAAGAGTGCGGGCGAGAGGACTCGAACCTCCACGGGTTGCCCCACATGCTCCTAAAGCATGCGCCTGTACCAATTCGGCTACGCCCGCAACGCCCATGACTATAGTCAAGCGGTCAAGTTAGAGTGAGCCAGCTCGAGATCGCCCCCGATGTTGCCGAAGCGCTTCGAGCTGGGCGGCCGGTCGTGGCCCTGGAGTCGGCCGTCTTTACCCATGGACTGCCCCCCGATGCCGGGCGCGAGGCGCTCCGGCGCCAGCGACAGGCATGCCAGGAGCACGGCGTGGTGCCGGCGGTGGTGGCCGTCCACGAGGGTCGGCTGTGGGTCGGGCTGACGCCCGGGCAGACCGACGCATTGATGCGCCGCGACGGGGCCGCCAAGGTCTCGCCCTGGAACCTGGCCGCCGCCTTGCACAGCCCCGGCTATGGGGGCGTCACCGTCGCCGGCACCCTGATGGCCTGCGCCCGAGCCGGTATCACGGTAATGAGCACGGGGGGCATCGGCGGTGTCCATCCCGGCGAAGTCGAGGACGTCTCGGCCGATTTGCTCGAACTCTCGCGGCGACGAGTGGGCGTGGTCTGCGCCGGGCCAAAATCGGTCCTGGACGTGCGCCGTACGCTGGAGCGACTGGAGACGCTTGGGGTGCCGGTGATCGGCTGGCGATCGGACCGGCTGGCGGGGTTCTACCGTTCCCTCACCGACCTTCCGGTCACGGCTCGCGCGGAAACGGTACATGACCTGGCCGCCATCGTGCGCGACCACTGGTCGTTCGGCGGCGCGGGTGTGCTGATCAGCCAACCACTCCCTGAAGAGCTGGCTCTTCCGGAGGACGAGCTGGCAGCGGCCCTGGCCGCGCTCGAGTCCGACGCCGCCACGGGCTGGCAGGTTACCCCCACGCAGCTGGCCGTCCTGCGCGACCGGCTTGGCCCTGCGGTGATCGACGCCAACCTGGCGCTCCTTGGACGCAACGCCTCGCTGGCCGCCAGACTCGCGGTGGAGCTCACGCAGTGAGCGACGAGGAGACGTTGGAACAGCTCCGCCGCCTGAAGAACACCGTCATGGGCGCATCCAACCGACTCCGCCTGCTGGCCGGCGAGTTTCCACCCGACGACGCTCGCGCGCTCCAGGAGTCAGCCGCTGCCTTGGCGGAGACGGCGCAAGAGCTAGACCGGTTGCTGGCCAGAATCCGTCGCTGAGCCGTCGCCGAAGCCGACCGTCCGAACCAGAATGCCCCCGGCGACGATGGCCATGATCAGGAAGCAGGCGGCGATAGTAAATAGCACGATCACGGCGAACGGACTCTTGGTGCGGTCGCCGACCAGGTACAGGGCCGCGGCCGCGATCCAGAAGCCGGTGAGGACGGCGGCCAGCCGGCCCCAGGCCGGTGCACTCTTCAGATAGCGCTCATGGCCCCGCCGTGTGCCGAGCGTGATAGCCAGGCGTTCGACCAGCTCCGGGCGCCAGCGCCAGCAGCCGGCCAGGAATCCCCAGAACACGCTGTTGAGCAGAGCAAACACCGCCAGCGCGATCCGTGGCCCCACGCAAGCCAGAACGCCAGCGATTCGCCAGCCCGCCGCGGCCGCCTGTTACAACTTGGTTCGCAGTGTCGCGGCGGTGTTTTCTGGAAGCGTGTCGTTGACAAAGACGCCGGCCGCGGACTCGGAGCCAGCCAGGTACTTCTGCTTCCCGGCGTCCCGCAGGATGGGATAAAACTCGACGTGCAGGTGCGCCTCGGGGTGGTCGCGCCCATCCGTCGGGCGCTGATGGAGCGCCATCATGTAGGGCATCGGCGCGTCGAACAGCCGGTCATATGCGCGCGCTACCTGTTGCAGCGTGCGCCCCAGGGCGCGGCGGACCGCCGACGAGGAGTCGGGCAGGGCGCCGACGTGGCGGGCCGGCACCACGTGTACCTCGTACGGCCAGCGGGCGGAGACCGGCACGTAGCCAACGATGCCGTCCTGATCCAGGATCACCCGGACCTTCGCTCGGCGCTCGTCGGCGGCCAGCGTGCAGTGCATGCAGGTCCCCGTCCGGCGCTGGTGACGAGCCGCGGCCGCCAGCTCGATCGCCGGGACCGGTGGGACGAACGGGTAGCCCATGATCTGCCCGTGCGGATGGTGGAGCGTGACCCCGACGGCCTCGCCCCGGTTCTCAAAGATGAAGACGTACCGCACATCGGATCGCCGGGCCAGCTCGCGACAGCGGTCGGCCCAGACTTCGACCAGCGCGTCCAGCCGGTCGGCCGGCAGCGTTCCGAACGAACCCTCGTGCCGGTCCGTGTACACGACGACCTCGCTGACCCCGGCGCTCGGCTTCGCTCCTGGCGGCAGAGGCCCGGTCGGAGCTCCGCTGCGGACGGCGGGAAACCGGTTCTCGAACACCGCGGCGTCGTAAGCCGAGGCGGGAATCTCCGTCGAATGGCCTTCCGTCGAGGGGCAGAGGGGACAGGCCGCGCGCTCGGGTAAGAAAGTCCGCCCCTGCCGCCCAGACGCGTACATGACCCACTCCTGGCGGAGCGGATTCCACCGCTGCTGCCACTCGCCACTGGTCAGACTGGGAGCGACGTACGACGCGGGCGGGGGCTGAGAAGCGCCGTACAGATAGACGTGCCGTCCGTCTGGCTGAACCACGGTCGCCCGAGATAGCCGGGCTCTGGGCGGATGTGGACTACGGGCCATCGTCCCGGTGGGCACGGCCGACATTATGGGCGAGTCCGTTCACCGCTGAACGATTGGGCGTAGACCAGCTTTTGAGGTGCGGGATGTCCGAGAAGCCTCGCCGATTCTGGGCCCGTCCCGCTGGTTCCCTTCGCTCCCCTGCCGTACCACGACGCATGGCCCTGCCCCAACTGCGGGCACCCGGCGCGCCGCCAAGGCGGCCGCTCGGAAACGGTGTGCCAGGCCTGTGGACGACCCATGCGCGCGGGCGACGAGGGTTGGACGTCGGCCTCGGCAGGCTCGCCCTGCACGACGCCGCGCTAGCGACGACGGTTCGCCAGGTCTATTTGCCTCCGGTCGTCGCCACGCTCTTGACGATGTAGCGCTGGAACACGAAGACCAGGATGGCCATCGGGATGGTGGTAAAGATTGACCCCACCAGCACCCAGTTGGTGTGCGATGCGTACTCGGTCCCGAAGCCGGCAAGGCCCAGGGGCAGCGTCCACAAATGCGGTGAGGTGAGGACGATGAGGGGCCAGAGGAAGTCGTTCCACTGCCCCTGAAAGCTGAAAATCGCCAGTGCCGTCATGGCCGGCACGGAGAGGGGCAGGATAAGCCGCCAGAAGGTTGTGAACTTCCCCGCCCCGTCGATGCGGGCTGCCTCCTCGAGCTCCTTCGGGATCGCCTTCATGAACTGCGTCATGAGGAAGATGCCGGCGGCGGTCGAAATGTTCGGCAGGATGACGGCGGGATAGGTGTTGACCAGGTGGAGCCTGGCCAGCATGATGAACTTCGGGACCATGGTCACCTGCAGCGGGATCATCAGGGTGGCGAGGACCGCCAGGAAGAGGATGTTCCGGCCTGGGAAATCGAGACGCGAGAACGCGTAGCCCGCCATGGAGCAGAAGAGGACGTTGAGCACCATAACCGTTACCGAAAGCCCGAGGCTGTTCAGGAACCAGCGAGGGAAGAGCGGAAAGAGCTTCCACACCTGGATGAAGTTGTCGGGGTGCCAGACCTGGGCAAGGAAGGTCGGCGGATAGATGCCGATCTCGGCTTCACTCTTGAACGCCCCCAGAATCGACAGGATGAACGGGCCGAGCGTGAGGATACCGAAGACGGTCAACGCGATATAAAGCAGGATTTGCCTGATCGCCAAACCTCTCGCCGGCGTCTTACGCATTGCGACAGCGGTGGCCATCATTCAGTCCTCAGTACTCGATGGTGGTGTCAATAAATCGCCGCTGGATCAGCGTAAACGTGAAAATGATGAGGTGTAGTCCCTGAACGCTTCTGTATAGATTAGGAAGACCGGTGTGAGGGTGGACTTGAGGGGGCCCCCGTTGGTCATGACGTACACCTGGTCGAAGACCTGGAGCGTCCCGATCGTGCCGAGGACGGTCACCAGGAAGATGGTCGGCCGGAGCAGCGGGAGCGTGATGTTCCAGAGCGACCGCCACCCGACGGCCCCGTCTATACGCGCCGCTTCATAAAGCTGGGCCGGAATATCCTGGAGCCCGGACACGAACACGATCATGAACGTGGCGGCGGTCGACCAGATGGTGGTGGTCATGATGGCGGGCAGGGCGGTTCCGGGATCGAGCAGCCACCCAAAGTTCCGAAGGCCCGGGAACACGACACCGACGACGGTCCCGACCCAGCCTCCCGGCGAAAACAGCCACGAGAAGATCAGCCCCATGACGACCGACGAAGTGATGGCTGGGAGGTAGTAGACAGTCCGAAACACCCCGCGCCCGGCCATGATCCGGTCGAGGACGAGGGCGATCGTCAACGCCAGGATGGTCTGCAGGGTGACTACCACCACCATGTAGTAGACGACGTTGAGCATCGCCTTGTGAAAGTCGGCGTTGCCGAACGCCTTGATGTAGTTGTGGATGTCGTTCCACTGCAGGCTGAAGAAGTCGTACTTGAAGAAACTCAGGACCAGCGCTACCGCCATGGCGACGAAGGTGAATCCGCCAATGACGATGATCGCGGGGATCAGGAACGCATACGAGGTCAGCCATTCCCCGTATGGACGCCGCCGCTTTGGCCGGGTGCCCCCGCCAGCCGGCACCTTCACCTGCGTTCCGACATCGGCACGGACGTCTATCGCCATCGACTCCTCCCCACGACGGAGGAGGCGCCACCTGGGCGCCTCCTCCCGAGCAGTGTCAGTCGCTAACCGGTAAGCGCGTCGTTGACTTCCTTGTCCGCCTGTTTCAGCGAATCCTCCACGGACTGCTTGCCGAGCAATATCCGCTCCAGGGCGGCGTTCACCGCGTCATTGACCTTGCCCGTGTGGATCCCCCAGGTGAATGGCTTCGCATAGGCGTACCCGCTGAAAATCGCCGCCGAGGCCGGATGGGCGGAGAAGAAGGGGTCGTCCTTCAACGCCACCCGGGTGGGCAGGGCGAACCCGGAGTTGAGCACAACCTTCTGATTTTCCAGGCTGGTCAGGTAGTTGAGCAGCAGCCACGACGCATCCGGGGCCTTGGTCCGGGCCGAGATGGAGTAGGCGACAGTGAAGAAGAGATTACCCTGGCTCTTCCCGCGCGGCAGCTCCACCGCGCCCCAGTTGATGGCCGGATAGTTGCCCATGAAGGGGATCAGCCACCCGCCTTCCATCACCATGGCGGCGCGTCCCTTGGCTAAGGCGTCGCCCGCCCAGCCAATGCCCGCGCCGAGTTTCGCTGGATACGTCCCACTCCCGTTCTGCTGGAAGGAGGTGTAGAACTTCGTCGCCTCGATCGTGGCCGGATCAGTCAGACTCGACTTGGAGAAGTCGGCGGTCGTCACCTGGCCGCCATTCTGGTACACGAACGGCGCCCAGCGCGCGACGTCCGGTGGCGTCATCAATCCGTAGACATTCCCGGTGGTCAATTTCTTGGCCGCAGTCGCCAGGTCCTGCCAGGTCCAGTCCTTGGTGGGCTCGCTCAGGCCGGCCGCCTTGAACATGTCCTTGTTGTAGAAGAGCGCGAGCGTGTTGAAGTCTTTCGGAATCCCGTAGACCGCGTCGCCCTGCTTGAAGGCGCCGATCAGCGGGCCGGCAAAGTCCGAGACATTCGTACTGGTCTTGGCCATGTACGGACGCAAATCGAGAAGGGCGTGCTTCTGCATGAAGCCGGCTGCCTCACCGAGCTCGACGTAAAAGACGTCCGGCTCCGTGGCTGCCGCCATTTGGGCCTTCAGCTTGTCGGTGAAATCCTTCGGGACCGGTTCGTAGTTGACCGTGATCTTCGGGTACTTCGCCTGGAAGGCCGCCACCTCGTCGGTCAGCAGCTTGTCCTCTGACGGGCTCGACGTCCACCCGCTCAGGCGAACCGTCCCGGAGACGGTCGTCGGATCGAAAGCCTGGTTGCTCGTCCCGCCGCCACCGCAGGCGGCCAATAGCAGGGTACTGGCGACGCCCAGCACAAGTCCCAACCGTAGTCGAAGCATTGCTTCCACCTCCACAAGATAAAGCCGGAGCCGCCCGGAACTGGGCACAGAGCCGTCCGCCCGCCGCACAAAGCGCGATAGCGGCGTGTACCCTTTCTTTTACTCTCGGGGACACTCCCTGTCAATTCTTAGCGTGGAAACGGTAGATGATTTCTAATCTGGCAGGGCAGAAAGTGCGCCCAGGAGGATTTGAACCCCCGCACCCGGGTCCGTAGCCCGGTGCTCTATCCAGGCTGAGCTATGGGCGCACGCGGAGCCCTATTCTAGTCGGAACGTCTCCAGCCGAGTGTAGGTCGGCGGTCCCTTCGACAGCTGGCTTCGCATCAGGCTGACCGCGGAGACCGGTAGCTGGCCGTACGCACGATCGCGCCACTCGGCGAGCCACTCGCGCAACGCCTGCTGTTCCGTCGAGCGTGGCGGCCGGCGAACTCTCCCCAGCGTGAGGTGGGGATGAAACGCACGCTTCTCCGGCTCAAGGCCCACCTGCCGAAGCTCGTTGGCCACGCGGCCCGCCAGCTCGACCAGCTTGGGCCGGTCATCCCCGCCGATACCGACCCACAAAACCTGGGGTCGTGAAACGGACGGGAACATCCCTGCCCCGGTCACCTCCACCGTGAATGGGGTGGCTCCGGATGAGGCCGACTGGAGCCGGCTGGCGATCTCCGGTACGCGGGTGCTGCCCACCATCCCGAGGAAGGCGAGGGTCAGATGGATCCCCGACCGCAGGCTGCGCCGGACCACCGAGTCCAGCGGGTCGAGCGAGCGGAGTGGCGCCTCCAGGGCTTCGCTAATCGCATCGGGCAGTTCGATCGCCACGAACAGCCGCCAGCGGTCCGCCTCAGCCACGCGCGCCGCTACCCACCCGAACCTGGATGCGGCCGCCGCGATCCAGCGACTGCCGCCGGTCCTGCACCCACTGCTCGAACCACGGCGGCCGGCTCTCGGTCGTATAGAGGTCCGCGTCCGGAGCCAGCACCAGGATCACGGCCAGGTGCACCTGCTCGCCCTGGCGGTCGAGGACCGTCGCGATCACGAATCCGCGACTCGTCGAGACGATACCGGTCCGGCCGGCTGTGGGCAGGAGTGCGACGGCCGTCGCCAGCGATGCCTCAGGCAAATCCGTGGGTTTCAACCAGCCGACATCGCCGCCGCGGAAACGGGTCCCGGTGTCATCGCTCCATTGCGACGCCTCCGCAATGAAGCTTGCGCCATGGTCAAGCGCGACGGCGGCGGAGGCAGCCCGCTCGCGGGCCATCGCCTTCACCGACGCCGCCTCTGTCAGAAACGCGCGCTGATAGTCGCGAAAGCTGGCCGGCGTGAAGCCGTTGCGAGCCAGCGCGGCATCGAACGCAGTGCTCCCAGCCTGGCCACGCAGTCGTGCTATGCGGCCGTCCAGCTGGCTGTCAGAGATCTGGATCTTGCGACGGGCGGCCTCCTGCCGAATGACCTCCTCCCGAATCAGCTGCTGAATGGTGAAATCCTCAAGCCGTTGCGTACTTGGGGAACTAGATGGCGAGGTCGTCAGCCCAGCCAGTGGGTCACGCTGGCGGCTGACCTCCAGCCGGGCCTGGTACGTCTTCATCGAGATGGTGTGCCCACCGACAATGGCGGCAGCCGGTTCCTGGAATGGGAGCTGATTCGTGCAGCCGGCGAGGCCGGCAACAAGACCGATCAGGAGGAGCCGGCGCATCACCCTGACCGATCTTAAACGACGTTCCGCTCGGGTTCGCTGGGCCCTGCGGCGAAGCGGTCCGGTGCAAACGCGGCTAGATCGACCGCCGGTTGCCCGCGGATCATCCACTCGGCCAGCCACCTCCCGATCACCGGCGCCATCATGAAGCCGTGCCCGGAGAATCCGGCCGCGATCCAGGCACCGGGCCGATTGGGAAGCGGGCCGACCAGCGGCTGGGAATCGGGAGTGAGCTCGTACAGGCCTGCCCACGCAGTCTTGACCGGCGCCTCGAGTAGAGGCGGCCACCGATGGCGGGCCACTATAGCGATCCGGTCCAGGAATGCCCAGTCGACGGTGAGGTCGAACCCCGGCGCCTGAGCGGGGTCGCTCATCCCGAACAGCACGCCCTCGCCTTCGGGATGGAAATAGAAAGACGTATGGAAGTCGATGGTCATCGGCGTGCGGCGGCTGATGGCTGGCATTGCTCCGCTAACGAACACATGACGCTTGGACGGCACGATCGGAATCGCTATCCCATCCAGCTCGCCGAGCTGTCCAGCCCAGGGGCCGGCGCAGATCACGATCTGGTCGCTATGCAGCTCGCCGTCCGCGGTGCTGACGCCCTCGACCTGATTGCCACGCCTGAGGAGGCCTGTGACCGCCGTGCCTTCACGGATCTGGACGCCGAGCCGACGGGCGGCGTCCGCGTATCCGAAGGTTACTTCCGACGGTCCGGCGAGCCCATCGCTCGGACAGAACACCGCGCCAGTCAGGTCTGACACCTCCAACCCGCAGACCAGGTCCGCCGCCTCCTTAGGCTCCAGCCAGCGAACGTCCTCGACACCGAGCCGCTGCTGGAGCCGCACGCTGCCCTCGAAGTCCTTCCGCTCCTCCTCGGTCTGCAGCAGGAAGAGGTAGCCGATCTCGCGATAGTCCGCCGGGCGCCCGGTCTCCTTCTCGAACCCGCGCAGCATCCGCTTCGCCTCCATCCCGATCCGGATGTTGATCTCCGTCGAGAATTGCGCCCGGACGCCCCCGGCGCAAGCCAGCGTCGCCCCCCGGCCAATCTCACCGCGGTCCAGGACGACGACCTGTCGCTGCCCCAGCCGGGCCAGGTGAAACGCCAGGCTGCATCCCATGACCCCGGCGCCCACGATCACCACCTCGGACCGACTGGGAAGGCCGGTCATCTCTCTTATCGCGAGAGCTTCAGGGCTCCGAGGAACTCAAAGATGAAGCGGAGGGCTGCTAGGCTGGTGACGTGGCCCTGGTCCAGCGGCGGTGCGACCTCATCCACGTCAAGACCGGCCAGCGGCAGGCCCCGCAAGGCATGCAGAAAGTC
>WNEZ01001187.1_pt1 | contig 21799 bp, 18 predicted proteins | sample 5400521 | NCBI WGS metagenome assembly WNEZ01 (sample SAMN13153339, study PRJNA577476) | soil metagenome | isolation source: 120 cm saprolite under Douglas fir tree site 2 hole 1 replicate 1 | place: USA:California | collected 2015-04-18 | reverse complement strand
GCGGCGAGGCCCAGCTCGACGAGCTCCTGGCCGAGCGGGAGAAGATCAACGCCCACCTGCAGTCGATCATCGACCAGCACACCGAGCCGTGGGGCATCAAGGTCGTGCAGGTGGCGGTCAAGCACATCGATCTGCCCGAGGAGATGCGCCGCGCGATGGCGAAGCAGGCCGAGGCGGAGCGCGAGCGGCGCGCCAAGGTGATCGCCGCGGAGGGCGAGTTCCAGGCCGCGCAGCGCCTCGCCGAAGCGGCCGCGATCATGGCGAAGGAGCCGATCGCCCTCCAGCTTCGCTTCCTGCAGACGCTGGTCGAGGTCGCCTCGGAGAACAACTCGACCACCATCTTCCCGGTGCCGATCGACATCCTGAAGCCGTTCCTCGAGGGCCGCGGCAACCGCTCCACCTGATGCGGCTCGCGGACCTCGACTACCCGCTGCCCGAGGAGCTGATCGCGCAGGAGCCGGCGCCGGAGCGGGCGGCGGCGCGGCTGCTGGTGCTCGAGCGGAGCGGCGCGCCGCTGCGCCACGCGCGCGTGACCGACCTGCCCGCCGAGCTCCGCGCCGGCGACGTCCTCGTCCTAAACGACTCGCGGGTGATCCCGGCGCGCGTGCACGCCCGGCGGCCGAGCGGGGGGCGGCTGGAGGTCCTCTTCGTCGCCCCGCTGGCGGGGGACGACGAGTGGGAGGTGCTGGTGCGCGGCACGCCGCGCGCCGGCGAGCGTGTCCACTTCGCGGCGGGAGGCGGCGAGTGGCTCGCGCCGCTCGGTGACGGCCGCTGGCACCTCCGCCTGGCGCTCGGCCGGCCGGTGCTCGACTGGCTCGAGGCCGTGGGGGAGGTGCCGCTCCCGCCGTACATCCGCCGCGCCCCGACGCCGGCCGATCGCGAGCGCTACCAGACCGTGTACGCGCGCGCGCCCGGCGCGGTCGCCGCGCCCACCGCCGGGCTCCACCTGACCCCGGACTTGCTGGCCGCGATCGCGGCCGCCGGGATCCGGGTGGCGACCCTCACGCTGCACGTCGGGCCGGCCACCTTCCTCCCCATACGCACCGACGACCTCGAGCGGCACGTGATGGGGCCAGAGCGCACCGACATCCCGCCCGCGACCGTCGAGGCCGTCGCCACGGCACGCACGGGCGGGGGGCGGGTGATCGCCGTGGGGACGACGACGGTGCGCGCCCTCGAAGCGGCGGCGGCGGACGGCGGGTTGGGCGCGGGGCCCGGCGCCGCGGCGCTCTTCATCCGGCCCGGGCATCGCTTCCGCGTGGTGGACGGGCTGCTCACCAATTTCCACCTGCCGCGCTCGACGCTGCTCGCGCTGGTGGCCGCGTTCGCCGGCTGGGAGCGCCTGCGTGTCGCCTACGCCGAGGCGGTGCGGCTCGGCTATCGCTTCTACAGCTACGGCGACGCCATGCTCATCACGTGAGCGCGCCGCTCGGCTTCGCGGTGCTGCGGCGTGAGCCGGGCGGGGCCCGCCTCGCCCGGCTCGCCACCGCGCACGGGGTGGTGGAGACGCCCGCGTTCATGCCCGTCGCCACACACGGTTCGGTGAAGGGCGTGGCGCCCGAGCAGCTCCGGACGCTCGGCGCCACCATCCTCCTCGCCAACGCCTACCACCTGGCGCAGCGGCCCGGGGTCGACACCGTGCGGGCGCTGGGCGGCCTGCACGCGCTCATGGGCTGGGACGGCCCACTGCTCACCGACAGCGGCGGCTTCCAGGTGATGAGCCTCGGCGACCTGGTGCGCGTCGACGACGGCGGCGTGCACTACCGCTCGCACGTGGACGGACGCGCCGGGCACCTCGCCCCCGAGGACGCGGTCGCCGTGCAGGAGGCGCTCGGTGTCGATGTCGCCATGTCGCTCGACGAGTGCGTGCCGGCCGCGGTCCCGCGCGAGCAGGTGGCTCGCGCCGTCGCCCGCACGAGCGCGTGGGCGGCGCGCGGGCTCGCGGCGCGCACCCGCCCGGCCACCGCCCTCTTCGCGATCGTGCAGGGCGGGCTCGATCCGGCGCTGCGTGCCGAGAGCGCGCGCGCTCTCGTCGCGCTCGGCTTCGACGGCTACGCGGTGGGTGGGCTCTCGGTCGGCGAGCCGCCGGAGGCGACGGCGCGCGTGGCGGCGGCCACGGTCACGCTCCTCCCCGGCGAGCGCCCCCGTTACCTGATGGGCGTCGGCACGCCGCGCGATTTGCTTCGCTTCACGGCGATGGGATATGACCTCTTCGATTGCGTCCTGCCCACCCGCAACGCCCGGAACGGGACGCTCTTCACCCGACAAGGCAAGCTCATGATCCGCAACGCGGCGCACGCCCGGGACGCGCGTCCGGTAGAGGACGGCTGCCCGTGCTACACCTGCACGCACTTCAGCCGGGGCGCGCTCCGGCACCTCGTGCTGGCGCGGGAGATGCTGGGCGCGCAGCTCGCCACGCTGCACAACCTGCACTTCTACCTGCATCTGATGCGCGAGGTGCGCGCGGCGCTCGTCGAGGGCAGCTTCCCGGCGCGCGCGGCCGCGGCCGCCGGGGCGTGGGCGTAGCGTGGGCGGTCTCTTCGCGCAGGGGGCGGACGGCGCCGCGCCGCCCATCCTCCAGATGCTGCCCCTCCTCCTGCTCGGCGTGGTGTTCTACGTCGTCCTCGTCCGCCCCGAGCAGAAGCGCCGCCGGGAGCACGAGCAGGTGGTCGCCGCGCTCAAGCGGGGCGACCGGGTGGTGCTGGCCTCCGGCATCCATGGTCGCGTGACGGCGGCGGCGGACAAGACGGTGAGCGTGGAGATCGCGCGCGGCGTGCAGGTCGAGGTCGACCGCGGCGGCATCCAGACGGTCGACAAGGCGCCGGCCCTCGAGGTCCGGGAGAAGGAGCGGGAGAAGTCGTGAGCCGATCGGTCCTCACCCGCGCGGCGGTCTACGTGGCGCTCGCCGTCGCGGCGGTCGTCTTCCTGGTGCCCACCTTCGCGCGCCCGGCGCCTGGCTTCTGGCCCTGGCACCAGCCGATCCGGCTCGGGCTCGACCTGCAGGGCGGGACCCACCTCCTCTACAGCGTCGACATCGATCAGGCGGTCGACAACACCATCGACCGGCAGATGCAGGACGTCGATCGCATGCTGCGCGAGGAGCAGGTGGGCGCGGTGTCGGTGGAGCGCGAGGGGCGCACCATCCACCTGCGGCTCGCCAACAAGGACAAGCGCGCCCAGGTCGAGGACCTGGTGAAGGGCCGTTTCCAGAGCCTGGTCGCCGTGCCGCAGCCCGATGTCGAGGTGGGCGACCTCGCCTACACCCTCGACCAGCGCGAGGTGCAGCGCCTGCGCGACAACGTGCAGGAGCAAGCGCTGAAGATCATCCGCAACCGCATCGACCAGTTCGGCGTGTCGGAGCCGACCGTGCAGGCCCAGGGCACGGACGAGATCGTCGTGCAGCTCCCCGGCATCCAGGACCCGCAGCGCGCCAAGGAGCTGATCGGCCGCACGGCGCTCCTCGAGTTCAAGCTCGTGGCGCGCGGGCCGGAGGCGGGCACGGTCGACCACCCCGGACCGAACGTGGTGGTGGTGCCGGGGAAGAGCGAGAAGGGTCGCCGTGCCGACCGGGTTCTCGTCGAGCGGCGCACGCTCATGACCGGCGACGTGCTCACCGACGCGAGCGTCGGGCAGGGAGCGGCCACCGAGGGCATGGTGGTGAACTTCGTGCTCGACGGGCGGGGCGCGAAGGAGTTCGGGGAGATCACGAGCAACAACGTGGGCCGGCAGCTGGCCATCATCCTCGACGGCGTGGTCGAGTCGGCGCCGGTGATCGAGGATCCGATCACGGGCGGCCGCGGCCTGATCCGCGGCCGCTTCGACTTCGCGGAGGCCCAGGACCTGGCCAACGTGCTGCGCAACGGCGCCCTGCCGGCGCCCCTCAAGCTGATCGAAGAGCGCACCGTCGGCCCCACGCTCGGGCAGGACTCGATCCGCAGGGGCGTCCTCTCCTTCGTGGTCGGGGCCGTCCTCGTCGTCCTCTTCATGGTCGTCTACTACCGCGGCGGCGGCGCGATCGCCGACGGCGCGCTGCTCCTCAACGTCCTCTTCCTGGTCGGCGCCTTCGCCGCTTTCGGCTTCACGCTCTCGCTGCCCGGCATCGCCGGCATCGTGCTCACCATCGGCATGGCGGTCGACGCCAACGTCCTCATCCTCGAGCGCATCCGTGAGGAGCTGCGCCTGGGAAAGACCCCGCGCGCCGCGATCGAGGCGGGGTACGAGCGCGCCTGGTACGCGATCCGTGACTCCAACGTCACCACCTTCTGCTCGGGACTCATCCTCTTCCAGTTCGGCAGCGGGCCGGTCCGCGGCTTCGCCGTGACCCTCTGCCTGGGCATCCTCACCAGCCTGGCGACCGGTGTCTTCGGCACGCGCGTGGTCTATGACTTCCTCACCGCGCGCCGGCGGCTCGCCACGGTGAGCGTATGAAAGGCGACACCGGCCGCGCGGTCACCGGCGGCGCCGCACGCGGCGCGGAGCCGGCGGTCGAGCACCGTTTCTTCGAGCTCATCCCGCCCGGCACACGGATCGATTTCGTGGGTTTGCGCTTCAAGATGCTGCTGCTCTCCTGGACGCTCATCGCCTTCGGTCTCGGCTGGGCTTACCTGCGCGGCATCAACTGGGGCATCGACTTCGTGGGCGGCACGATGGTGCACGTCAAGTTCGCGCAACCGACGCCGATCGGCGACGTGCGCGCGGCGCTGCAGAAGCCGGAGCTCGGTGAGGCCCTGGTGCAGGACGTGGGACGGGCGGGCAACGAGTTCCAGATCCGCGTCCGCGGCGCCGAGAAGGGCGGCAGCAGCTCGGTGTCGGATGCCATCAAGGCCGAGCTGCGCGAGAAGTTCGGCGAGGGCTCGTACGACGTGCTGCGCGTGGAGACGGTGGGGCCGAAGGTCGGGAAGGATCTGGGGCGGAGCGCCACGCTCGCCGTCCTGGCCGCGACCCTGGTAATGGGCCTCTACATCGCGCTCCGTTTCGAGCTGCGCTTCGGCATCGGCGCGGCCATCGCCCTCCTGCACGACGTGCTCATGACCATCGGGGCCCTCGCCATTGCCCACATGGAGTTCGATCTGACCACCGTCGCGGCGCTCCTGACCGTGGTCGGCTACTCCGTCCACGACACGGTCATCGTCTCCGACCGCATCCGCGAGAACATGAAGAAGATGCGGCGCGACAACCTGGCCACGGTCATGAACATCTCGATCAACGAGACCCTGTCCCGGACGCTGATCACGAGCGGTACGGCGATCCTCGTGACCGCGGCGCTCTTCGTGCTGGGCGGCCCGGTGATCCACAGCTTCGCGTTCGCGTTGCTGGTCGGCTTCATCGTGGGGACATACTCGTCGATCTACGTGGCGAGCCCGGTGGTGCTCTACCTGGAGGGGCGGCAGGCCCGGCGCTAGCGACGGCCGTCGGCACGCGCCGGCGGGGAGGGGAGGCGCGGACGGTGGTGCGGCGATGGGTATGGCGGGGCGACGGGGCGGCCCTCCCGGGGGCGTTCGCCGAGGCCGTCGCCGACCTGGGGCCGGCGCACGCGTCGCTGCTCGCGCGGCTCCTGTGGAACCGCGACATCCGCGACCGTGACGCCGCGGCCGCCTTTCTCCGCCCGACGCTCGCCCACGGGCTGCGCTCGCCGCTCCTCTTGAAGGACATGGGCCGCGCGGCGACGCGCCTTGCGGACGCACTCGCGGCGGGCGAGCCGATCGCCGTCTACGGCGACTACGATGTGGACGGCATCACGGGCGCCGCGCAGCTCGTCCTCTGCCTGCGTGAGCTGGGCGCGGAGCCCCTGCTCCACGTCTCGCACCGCGGCCGCGAGGGCTACGGCCTCCACGTCGACGCGCTCGACCGGCTACGCGCCGCGGGCGCCCGGGTGGTGGTGACCGCCGACTGCGGCACCGCGGACGAGGCGGCGCTCGCGCACGCGGCGGACGCGGGGCTGGACGTGATCGTCTGCGACCATCATCACGTGCCCACGCGGCGACCCGCCGCGTACGCGCTCTTGAACCCGCTCCAGGCCGGATGCGCGTTTCCCTTCAAGGGGCTCTCGGGGGCCGGCGTGGTGTTCTATCTGCTCATGGGCCTGCGCGCAGAGCTGCGCGCGCGCGGCCACACCGGGTTGCCCGACCTGCGACCGTACCTCGACCTGGTGGCCCTCGGCACGGTGGCCGACGTGGTGCCGCTGCGCGAGGAGAACCGGGTCCTCGTGGCCCATGGCCTGCGCGCGCTCGAGCGCACGGCGCGGCCGGGGCTGGTGGCGCTCAAGGGGATGGCACTGGTCGACGCCGTCTCGGTGCGCAGCATCGGCTTTCGCTTGGCCCCGCGCCTGAACGCTGGCGGCCGGCTGGCCGACGCGCGCGTCGCCGTGGAGATGCTCACCACCGCGAGCAGCGAGCGGGCGCAGGCGCTGGCCGCCGAGCTGGAAGTGCACAACGCCGAGCGGCGAGCCCTCGAGGACGCCATGATGGCGGAGGCGCTGGCGGCGGCCGAGGCGGATGGGGATCCGCTGGCGCGCACGGTGGTCGTCGCGCGCGAAGGGTGGCACCCCGGCGTGGTCGGCATCGTGGCCGCCCGGTTGGCCGAGCGGTTCCATCGGCCCGCGCTCGTCATCGCGCTCGAGGGAGCGACGGGCCGCGGCTCGGGACGGAGCGTGCGCGGCGTGCACCTGCACGCGGCCCTCGGCGCGTGCGGCGCGCTGCTCGAGGCGTTCGGCGGGCACCGCCAGGCGGTCGGCTTCACGGTGCGTCGCGAGCGGCTGGGCGAGCTCGCGGCGCGCTTCGAGCAGGCGGTCGCCGCGCACACGGTGCCGGCCGACCTGGAGCCGGTGCTCGAGGTCGACGGCGAGGTGCCGCTCGGGGTGATCACGCCGGGGCTCGCCGAGGCGCTGGCCGCCCTCGAGCCGCACGGCACCGGCAATCCCGAGCCAGCCCTGGTCGCGCGCGGGGTCGAGGTCGAGGGGGTCCGCCGCGTGGGCGACCCGGCCCGCCCCCATCTCCGGCTGCGCCTCAGGCAGGACGGACGCACGCTGCCCGCCATCGGGTTCGGGCTGGGCGACCTGCCGGTGAGGGTCGGGGAGCGCATCGACCTGGTCTTCCGGCCGCGGCTCTCGCGCTGGCAGGGCACGGAGCGGCTCGAGCTGGAGGTCCTGGATGCGCGCGGGAGCGCCCGCCGGGACACGTTTCAAGCGGCCGAGAACGCACGGGAATTCAGCGTTCCTTGACGCCGGAAGGCCGCCCTGCTAGCACACAGGCCGTCTCGCGTCTGCCGCGGACGATGTCATGTTGGACGCCGAAGATAGCTTGCTGAACAGCAAAGACGTTGCCGAGATCCTCGACTGCAGCCCGGACGTGGTCAACGAGCTGGCGCGGAAGAGCGTCCTCCCGGCCTTCAAGAACGGCCGGCAATGGCGCTTCCGCAAGCGGGACATCGCCTCGTTCAAGCGGCAGCTCCGAGGAACGACCGCCGCATGAGCGGCGCGGCAGCCCGAGGGGGGCGTTCGCGGTAGGGGGCCGGCGTCCCGGACGGTGCACGTCCGGGGTGCCCCACGACACGAGGGGAGGCGTATGGCTCTGGCGAACGCGCAGCCGCACGAGAGTCGACTCTACTACGAGTTCTCGCACCTCTACGACCTGCTCTTCCGGCGCGTGTTCTATCCGCGCATCGCGCGGGTCATCCGCTCGCTCGCCATCGAGCCCGGGGCGCGGGTCCTCGAGTTGGGGGTCGGCACCGGGCTCTCGCTGGACGCCTATCCCTCGCACTGCCAGGTGACCGGGATCGATCTCGCGCCCGACATGCTGGAGCGGGCGCAGGACAAGGTGAACCAGAACGGCTGGCGTCACATCACGCTCGAGCAGGGCGACGCGCTGGCGCTCAAGTTCCCCGGCGACAGCTTCGACTACGTCATGGCCTTCCACGTGGTGAGCGTGGTGCCGGATCCGGACCGCATGATGGCCGAGGCGCAGCGCGTCTGCCGCCCCGGCGGCGTGATCGCCATCATCAACCATTTCCGCAGCCCCAAGCCCGCGATCGCGCGGCTACAGCGCACGATCGACCCGATCACCCGCTGGCTCGGCTGGACGACGCTCCGGCTGCCCGACGTCCTCGATCACCGGACGCTGCACGTCGAGCGGCAGTGGAAGACGTCGTCGCGCTCGCTGTTCACCATCGTGGTGGCGCGCAACGCCAAGGTCTTGCCGGCGGCGCGCTGGGCGCCCGGCGCCCGGGCGCACTCGGAGGCGGCGCTGGCGTAGCCGGCGATCCGCACGCCCGGCAGCTAGTGGCGGCGCTGCGTCGGCGGGGCGAAGGGGATGATGCCGCGTCGCAGGAGCAGGTCGGCCTCGCGCTGCCCGCGGGTGTGGAGCCAGCGCTTGTAGAGGCGGAGCGTGTCCTGTTCGCGGCGGAAGAGCTCCTGCGCGCTGATCTCGGTGAGCACGCGCACGAACTCGGGGAACCTCCCCGCGAGCTCGTCGAACAGGCCCGCCAGCGCGGCGCGCGATGACTGTGCGGAGAGGCGCGCGTAGGCGTTCTGGCCGAGCGCCGCGTAGTACTCGGGCCCGACCAGACTGCGCTCCAGGCTGTCGACGAACACGCCGGTGACGAAGAGCGCGGTGTCGGCGACGCGCTTCAGCTTCTCGTAGCGCCTGGCCGCCGGGAGATGGAGGGCCTCCAGGTAGTCGAGCGCGAGCGGCGGATCGAGCAGGTTCTGGCGCGCGGGCCGCGCGAAGGCCTCGAGCAGCTGGACCAGGTAGAACTCGGTCGTCTCGGTGGAGGCGACCTGCTGCGTCGCCATGGCGGAGCGCACCATCTCGTGGAAGAGGGTGGTCAAGTTGCTCGTGGAGAGCATCTCGGCTCGCTCAGCGCGGCCCCGGCCGCAGGTGCGACGTCATGGCCACCATTGTGGTGACAAAGTGCCGCATTATCAAACGTTCTCGCATTGAAGGGAGTACGGGCCTTTGCTACAAGCCGTCGTTCACCCCGTTCGTATGCCGGCTCCCCGCACGATTCCCGCCGTCAAGGGCTTCCGGGACGTCCTCCCCGAGGAGAGCCGGCGCTGGCAGGCCCTGGAGGAGGCGGCCGGACAGGTCTTCGGGCGCTTCGGCTTCGGCGAGATCCGTCTCCCGGTGCTCGAACGCACCGAGCTCTTCGCCCGTTCGCTCGGCGAGACGACCGACATCGTCGAGAAGGAGATGTACTCGTTCGCGGACCGGGACGAGACCGGCCTCACCCTGCGTCCGGAGGCGACGGCCGGCGTGGTGCGCGCGTACCTCGAGAGCGGCCTCGCGCAGAGCGACCCGGCGGCACGGCTCTTCTACCGCGGGCCGATGTTCCGCCGCGAGCGGCCGCAGCGGGGGCGCTACCGGCAGTTCTACCAGATCGGTGCGGAGGTGCTCGGCCGCGACGACCCGCTGGCCGACGCCGAGCTACTCCTCATGCTGGTGCGCTACCTGGCGGCCGTCGGCGCGCGCGACACGCGGCTCGAGCTCAACTCCGTGGGCGACCGCACCTGTCGCCCCGTCTATCGCGAGCGGCTGCGCGAGTTCGGGCGCGCGCACCTGGAAGGACTCTGCGCCGACTGCCACCGACGCCTCGAGCGTAACCCGCTGCGCATGCTCGACTGCAAGGTGGAGTCGTGCCGGGAGATCATGGCCCGGGCGCCGGTGGCGGCCGAGAGTCTGTGCGAGGCGTGCCGCGCGCATCTGGACGGCGTGCGCGCCCTGCTCGAGCAGGAGGGCGTGACCTACACCATGAATGTCCGCCTGGTGCGCGGCCTCGACTACTACTGCCGGACGGCGTTCGAGGTCGTCGGCGCGGGGCTCGGGGCGCAGAACGCGGTCGGCGGCGGCGGGCGCTACGACGGACTGGTGGCGGCGCTCGGCGGTCCTGACGTGCCCGGTGTCGGCTTCGCGCTCGGGCTGGAGCGCCTCGCCATGGTGGCGCCCGACGCCGGCGGAGAGCCGGATGGTCCCACCGCCGTCATCCTGCCGCTGGAGCCGCAGGCGGTCGGCCCGGCGCTGGCGCTCGCGACCCGGCTCCGCGACAACGGCCTCGTGGTCGGACTCGAGCCCGCGGGGCGGAGCCTCAAGGCGCTGCTGCGCGCCGCAGACCGGCGGCGTGCCCGGCTCGCGGTCATCCTCGGTGAGGAGGAGCTGCGGACGCGGCGGGGGACGGTACGCGATCTGACGCGCCACGAGGATCGCCGGGAGGCCTTCAGCCTCGACGCGAGCGGAGCGGAGCTGGCGCGTTCACTGCGTACGATGATCGGAGCCGTGGAGTGAGCGTCCGCGTCCAGCCGCTCGGCGACTGGCGGCGCAGCGACCTGTGCGGCGCGCTTCGTCCCGGGGACATCGGCCGTGCGGTGACGCTCTGCGGCTGGGTGCACGCGCGCCGTGACCACGGTGGCCTGCTGTTCATCGATCTGCGCGACCGCAGCGGCCTCGTGCAGGTCGTCTGCAACCCGGCCGAGAGCCCGGTCGCGCACGCGAGCGCGGGCGACGTGCGGCTCGAGTACGTGATCGCGCTGTGCGGGAGCGTGCGCGCCCGCCCGCCGGAGACCATCAACGCGGAGCTGCCCACGGGCGCGATCGAGGTGGCCGTGCAGGAGCTGCGCGTCCTCAACACCGCGCGCCCGACGCCGTACCCGATCGACGACGCGACCGAGGTGAACGAGCCGAACCGCCTCCGCTACCGCTACCTCGACCTCCGCCGGCCGCGCATGCAGCGGAACCTCCTCCTCCGCCACGAGGTGACGCGGGCCGTGCGCGAGCACCTGAGCGCCGCGGGGTTCATCGAGGTGGAGACGCCCGTGCTCACGCGCTCCACGCCCGAGGGGGCGCGCGACTACCTGGTACCGAGCCGCGTGCAGCGCGGCAGCTTCTACGCGCTGCCGCAGTCGCCGCAGCTCTTCAAGCAGCTCCTCATGGTGGCCGGGCTCGACCGCTACTACCAGATCGTCCGATGCTTCCGCGACGAGGACCTGCGCGCCGACCGGCAGCCGGAGTTCACGCAGATCGACCTCGAGATGTCCTTCGTGACCCCGGCGGACGTGATGGCGGTGGTCGAGCCGATGGTCGGGGATCTCTTCACCGCGGTGCGCGGGCGCCCGACGGCGCGGCCGTTTCCGGTCCTCGGCTACGCGGACGCCATGCTGCGCTACGGCACCGACCGGCCCGACCTGCGCGTCGACCTCGAGCTGGCCGACTTCTCTGCCTGCTTCGCGGGGACGGGCTTTCGCGTGTTCGCGGAGGCGCTCGCCGCCGGCCACCCGATCCGCGGGCTCGCCGCGCCCGGCGCGGGCGCGACGCTCTCGCGCCGTGAGCTGGACGAGCTGGTGGGGTTCGCCACCGCGGAGGGCGCGGGCGGGCTCACCTGGATCAAGATCGGGGCCGACGGCTGGCAGTCGCCGGCGGTCAAGTTCCTCTCCGACGCCGAGCGCACGCGGCTGACGGCAGCGGCCCACCTGCAAGCGGGCGACCTGCTCGTGCTCCTCGCCGAGCCCGAGACCAGGGCCGCGCCCATCCTCTCCCAGCTACGCCTCCAGCTCGGCGAGCGGCTCGGCCGCGTGGCGCGCGACGCGGACCGCTTCCTCTGGGTGGTCGACTTCCCGCTCCTGCAGCACGATCCGGACGCGGGCCGCCACGTCGCCGTGCACCATCCCTTCACCGCGCCCGCGGAGGAGGATCTCGACCGTCTCGAGGGCGAGCCGCTCGCCGTGCGCTCGCAGGCCTACGACCTGGTGCTCAACGGCACCGAGCTGGGCGGCGGTAGCATCCGCATCCATCGCCCGGAGGTACAGCAGCGCGTGTTCGCGCTCCTCGGCATGTCGGAGGGCGAGGCGCAGGCGCGCTTCGGCTTCCTGCTCGAGGCGCTCACCTTCGGCGCGCCGCCCCACGGCGGGATCGCGCTCGGCCTCGACCGGCTGGTGATGCTGCTCGCGCGCGCCGACTCGATCCGCGAGGTGATCGCGTTTCCGAAGACGCAGCGCGCGGTCTGCCTGATGACCGAGGCGCCGACGCCGGTCGATCCGGCCCAGCTGCGCGAGCTGGGCATCCGGGTCGTGACCTAGGAGACTGGCCCCAGAATCGAGGCGCGGGGCCGGCGCCGGGAGCACCCCGCTCGCTCACCCTGCGCGGCGGACGAACCGACGGCTGGACCGCCGAGCGGCGCATCGCCGCGCAGAGATCGCTCGCGGGGTACTCCCGGCGCCGCTGCACGACGCGACGAATCTCGTTCTCCTCCTTCGCCGATCGCGACGACCGCTACCTGTAACCCGGCCGCGGTCAGTCTGCTCACACATGACGGGACGTGAGGTCGGAGGCCGCTAGAGCAACGTCTCGGGCGCAGTGACCGTCATCCCCACGGCCTCCGCCACGGCCGGGTGCGTCACGTGCCCGCCGAGCACGTTGCAGGCGCGGCGGAGGGCGGGGTCGCGGCCGAGTGCGGCCGCGAAGCCGTGGTCGGCGATCGCCAGAGCGTAGGAGAGGGTGGCGTTGGTGAGCGCCAGGGTCGCGGTGTGCGGGACCATGCCGGGCATGTTGGCGACCGAGTAGTGGACGACGCCGTCGACGCGGTAGATGGGGTTGGAGTGGGTCGTCGGGTGGGAGGTCTCCGCGCACCCGCCCTGGTCGATCGACAGGTCGACCAGCGCGGCGCCCGGGCGCATGGCCGCCACCAGCGTGCGGGGGATGAGGCGCGGCGCGCGCGCGCCGGGGATGAGCACCGCGCCCACGGTCAGGTCTGCCGCCGCCACTTCCTCCTCGATGTTGGCGCGGTTCGACATCACGGTGGTCACGTGCCCGGCGAGGATGTCGTGCACGTAGCGGAGCTTGCCGGGGTCAATGTCGAGGATGGAGACGTGGGCGCCGACGCCGACGGCGACCTGGCAGGCGTTCGTGCCGGCGATACCGGCGCCCAGGATCACGACCTTGGCCGGCCGCACGCCCGAGGCCCCGGAGAGGAGCACGCCGCGGCCGCCGTTCTGCGCCTGCAGACACCAGGCGCCCACCTGCACCGCGAGCCGGCCGGCGATCTCGCTCATCGGCGCGAGGAGGGGCAGTGAGCCATCGTCGAGCTGTAGCGTCTCGTAGGCGAGGGCGCGTACCCGCCGCGCGAGCAGCACGCGGGTCAGCTCGGCGTTGGCCGCCAGGTGCAGGTAGGTGAACAGGATCTGCTCGGCGCGCAGGAGGTCGTACTCGGCGGGGAGTGGCTCCTTCACCTTGAGGACCAGTTCCGCCCGGCCCCACACGGCGGCTGCGTCGGCGAGCGTCGCGCCGGCGTCGCGGTAGAGCGGGTCGGGGAGGCTCGAGCCGGCACCCGCGCCGTGCTCCACCACGACCGCGTGCCCGTGCGCCACCAGCGCCCCGACGCCGCTCGGCGTGAGCGCGACGCGGTTCTCCTCCGCCTTGATCTCGCGCGGGACGCCGACGATCACGCGTCCCGAGTGTAGCAACCGACGCGAGCAGGCGCGACCGGCGGCTTGCCCTGCCCGGGAGCGGCCCTATAGAAGGAGCCGACCGGGATCTCCTCCGTGGGACACACCATCGACGGCAAGAGCGTGGCGGCGGCGGTGCGGAGCGAGGTGCGGGAGCGCGTCGCACGTCTCGCGCGCCACGGGGTGGTGCCGGGCCTCGCGACGGTGCTGGTCGGCGACGATCCCGCCTCGCACCTCTACGTCGGCACCAAGGAGAAGGCATGCCAGGAGGTGGGCATGCGCTCCTTCGGGCAGCGGCTCGGCACGAACACGGGGCAGGCGGAGCTGCTCGCGCTGGTGCGCGAGCTCGGCCACCGCCAGGACGTGCACGGCATCCTCGTCCAGCTTCCCCTGCCGCCGGCGCTCGACGCGCGCGCGGTGATCGAGGCGCTGCCTCCGGAGAAGGACGTCGACGGGCTCCATCCGGTGAACCAGGGCCGGCTGCTCGCCGGCGAGCCGGGCCTCAGGCCGTGCACGCCACTCGGCGTGCTGCGGCTCATCGACGAGACCGGCGTCGCCCTCAAGGGCGCGCGCGCGGTGGTGGTGGGACGGAGCCTGCTGGTCGGGAAGCCGGTGGCTCTCCTCCTGCTCGAGCGCCACGCGACCGTGACCGTGTGTCACTCGCGTACCACCGATCTCGCGGGCGAAGTCGGCCGCGCGGACGTGGTCGTCGCCGCCACCGGGCAAGCGGGGCTGGTTCGCGGCGCGTGGGTGCGTCCGGGCGCCGTGGTCATCGACGTCGGCATGAACCGGGGAGCGGACGGCAAGCTCTGCGGCGACGTCGAGTTCGCCGCCGCCCGCGAGCGCGCCGCCCACATCACGCCCGTGCCCGGCGGCGTCGGGCCGATGACCGTCGCCATGCTGCTCGCCAACACGGTGACGGCGGCGGAGCAGGGCACCTGACGCATGGCCCTCCGCACGCCGCTCCAGGACGCCCATCGCGCGCTCGGCGCCAGGATGGTGGAGTTCGCGGGCTGGGAGATGCCGCTCTGCTACCGCAGCGCCGCGGAAGAGCACCGCGCGGTGCGCGAGCGCTGCGGCCTCTTCGACGTGAGCCACATGGGCGAGATCGAGCTGCGCGGGCCCGAGGCCGCCGCGGTCTGCCAGGAGCTCACCGTGAACGACGTGCGCCGCCTGCGCATCGGCGACGGGCAGTACACCCTGTTCTGCTCCGACCGCGGCGGTGTGCTCGACGACCTGATCGTCTTCCGGCTGGCAGCCGAGCGCTATCTCCTGGTGGTGAACGCCGCCGGCACGGCGGCGGACTGCGCGTGGATTCGCGCGCACGCGGGGGAGCGCGCCCAGGTGGTCGACCGGAGCGCCGAGCTGGCGCTCCTCGCGCTGCAAGGACCCGAGGCGGAGATCGCGCTCCGCACGCTCACGGCGATCCCTCTGGCGGACCTGCGGCCGTTCACCGCCATCGAAGGGGGCGTGGCCGGCGTGAAGACCCTCGTGTCGCGCACCGGGTACACCGGCGAGGACGGCTTCGAGCTGCTGGGCGATGCGGCCGACGCCCCCCGGCTATGGAACGCGGTGCTGGAGGCCGTGCGGCGCCGCGACGGGCTGCCCGCCGGCCTCGGTGCGCGGGACACGCTCCGGCTGGAGGCGGGCCTGCCGCTCTGCGGGAGCGACATGGACGAGACCACGACGCCGCTCGAGGCGGGCCTCGCCTGGGTGGTGAAGCTCGGCAAGGGCGAGTTCGTCGGCCGGGCGGTGCTGGCCGAGCAGGCAGCCCGGGGACTCGCGCGACGCCTGGTCGGCATCGAGCTCGAGGAGCCCGGCGTCCCGCGCCACGGCTACCCCGTGTGGCACGACGGAGCCGCGGTCGGCATGGTCACGAGCGGCACCAGGTCCCCCACGCTCGGCAGCTATATCGGGCTCGCCTACGTGGCGAGCGGGGCCGCGACGCCCGGCAAGGCTGTCCAGGTCGAGGTCCGCGGGCGCCGCGTCCCGGCTCGGGTGGTCGCGCGTCCCTTCTATCGCCGGGTGCGGCAGGAGGAATGATCATGGAGTTCCCGGACGACCTTCGCTACACGAAGGAGCATGAGTGGCTGCGCCTCGAGGCCAACGAGGGCGTGGTCGGCATCACCGACTTCGCCCAGGACGCGCTCGGCGACGTCGTCTTCGTCGAGCTGCCGGCCGTCGGCGCGACGCTCGCGCCGGGGCAGGTGTTCGGCGTGGTGGAGTCGAACAAGACGGTCTCGGATCTCTTCGCGCCGGTCGGCGGTCGGGTGGTCGCCGTGAACCAGACGCTGCGCGATGCGCCCGAGCGCGTGAACGCGGATCCCTACGGCGCCGGCTGGATGATCCGCCTGGCGGTCGCCCGGCGCGAGGACGCCGACGCGCTCCTCGATGCCCCGGGCTACCGCGCTCACATCGCGAGCGAGCAGGGGAAGTGAGCGGCTACAGCCCGCATACCTCCGACGACATCGCGGCGATGCTGGAGGCGATCGGCGTCTCGTCGATCGATGATCTCTTCGCGCACGTGCCGGCCGGCCTGCGCGCCAACGCGGCCATCGCGCTGCCCGAGGGCCTGACCGAGCCCGAGCTGCGACGTCGCCTGGGCGCGCTCGCGGCACGCAACGTCGGCGGCGACGGCCCGGCCGTCTTCCTGGGCGCGGGGGCGTACCCGCACTGGGTCCCGTCGCTGGTGGACCAGATACTCCTGCGCAGCGAGTTCGCAACCGCCTACACGCCCTACCAGCCGGAGGTGAGCCAGGGCACGCTGCAGGCGATCTTCGAGTTCCAGACCTTCACCGCGCTGCTGCTCGGGCTCGAGGTGGCGAACGCCAGCATGTACGACGGCGCGTCGGCGACCGCGGAGGCGGTCCTCATGGCGCGCCGCCTGCTGCCCGGCCGCCGGGTGATCTGGCTCGCGCGCGCGCTCCATCCGCACTATCGCGCGGCGGTCGCCACCTACGTGCGCGGCCTCGGCGACGTCGAGGTGCGGGAGCTGCCCTTCGCGGCGGACGGCCGGACCGACCCGGCCGCCCTCGCCGGGAGGCTCGGTCCGGACACGCTGTGCGTGGTGCTCGGCTACCCGAACGTGTTCGGCGTGGTGGAGGACGTCGCGCCGCTCGCCGATGCCGTGCGTGCCGCGGGGGCGCTCACCATCACGGCCACGGCCGAGCCGCTCGCCCTGGCCCTGGTGCGCTCGCCCGGCGCCTGCGGCGCCGACATCGCGGTGGCGGAGGGGCAGAGCTTCGGGCTCCCCGTCGCCTATGGCGGGCCGGGTGTGGGACTCTTCGCCACGCGCGAACGCTTCGTGCGTGGCATGCCCGGCCGGCTGGTCGGCGAGACGGTCGACGCCCGCGGGCGCCGCGGCTACGTGCTGACGCTCGCCACGCGCGAGCAGCATATCCGCCGTGAGCGCGCCACCTCGAACATCTGCACGAACCAGGGGCTGTGCGCTCTCGCGGTGACCGTCTACCTCTCGCTCCTCGGACGGCGCGGGCTCCCGTGCCTCGCGCAGGCGAACTACCGCGCGGCGCACGCCACCGCCGCCCGCCTCGAGGCCTGCGGGATGGCGCCGCGCTTCGCCGCGCCCTTCTTCAACGAGTTCGTGGTGCAGGCGCCCGCGGCCGCGCGGGCGTGGGAGGCGCTGGCCCGGGACGGCGTGGTGGCCGGATTCCCGCTCGGGCGCTGGTACCCGGAGCTGGAAGGTACGCTGCTCCTCTGCGTCACCGAGACGCATACCCCGGAGCAGGTGGAGCGCCTGGTCGGCGCACTCGCCACGCCCGCGCGCGCGCGCGCGGCCGGGGGATGAGCTGATGCTCGACGAGCCGCTCATCTTCGACCGGGGATCGCGCGGGCGAGTCGGCTGGCCGGTGCCGGTCGCGACCGGTGACACCGCCCCGGAGCTACCCCAAACGCTCCGCCGCGACGATGACCTGGCCGGCATGCCGGAGGTGGGCGAGCTGGAGACCCTGCGCCACTTCCTCCGTCTCTCGCAGTGGAACTACAGCGCCGCGACGACGCTCTACCCGCTCGGCTCGTGCACCATGAAGTACAACCCGGTGGTGAACGAGGAGCTGGCGCGGCTCCCGGGCCTCGCGAACCTGCACCCCCTGGTGCCCGACGCTCTCGCGCAGGGTGCGCTCGAGCTGCTCATGGGGCTCGAGGCCGCGCTCGCCGCGGTGAGCGGTCTCGACGCCGTCTGCCTCCAGCCCGCCGCCGGCGCGCACGGCGAGCTGCTCGGCATGCTCCTCGTGCGCGCCTACCAGGTCGACCGCGGAGGCGCGCGCCGGCGCGTCCTCATCCCGGCCAGCGCCCACGGCACGAACCCGGCGAGCGCCACGCTCTGCGGCTACGAGGTGACCGAGGTTCCCATCGACGGGCGCGGGCTCCTCACCGCCCGGGCGGTGGCGGCGACCATGGACGAGTCGGTGGCCGCGCTCATGGTCACCAACCCGAACACCCTCGGTCTCTTCGAGCTCGAGATCGAGGACATCACCGCGGCCGTGCACGCGCGAGGCGGGCTCGTGTACATGGACGGCGCGAACCTGAATGCGATCATGGGCATCGCGAAGCCCGCCGACATGGGCGTCGACGTGATGCAGTTCAACCTGCACAAGACGTTCTCCACGCCGCACGGCGGGGGCGGACCGGGCGCGGGGCCGGTCGCGGTGCGCTCGTCCCTCGCGGACTACCTGCCCGTGCCCCGCCTGGTGCGGCACGCCGGCGCGCTCGGGTGGACGGAGGATGCGCCCAGGAGCGTCGGGCGCCTGCGGGCGTTCTACGGCAACTTCGGCATCCTGGTGCGCGCCTACGCGTACCTCACCCGCCTGGGCGGGCCCGGCCTGGCGGAGGCGACGCGCCTCGCCGTGCTGAACGCCAACTACGTGCGCGCGCGCCTCCGCGGGGTGTACCACCTTCCCTACGACACGCCCTCGCTCCACGAGTGCGTGTTCTCCGACCGCAATGTCCAGGACTACGACGTGCATACGCTCGACATCGCCAAGCGACTCCTCGACCACGGCTTCTACGCGCCCACGATCTACTTCCCCCTGGTCGTCAAGGGGGCCCTGATGATCGAGCCGACGGAGACCGAGACCAAAGAGACGCTGGACCAGTTCACCGATGCGCTCCTCGCGATCGCGGAGGAGGCGCGCACCGACCCTGCCCGCGTGCGCGAGGCGCCGCACACGACGCGGCTCGCCCGCCTCGACGAGACACGGGCCGCGCGCCACCCCGTCCTGCGCTGGCGGCCGCGCATGCCTGAGGATCCCGGGGAATCCGCCTGAGTTTCGTTGACTTCGCCCGTGCCCGCCGGTACCCTGCGCGGCGCGTGTCGGTCCTGAATACCAAGGTCCTGGTCCTCAACCGGTCGTACCTGCCGATCCACATCACGGTCGTGCGCCGGGCGATCTCGCTCCTCTACCAGGGGATCGCCCACGCCGTGGACGAGCACTACCACACGTTCGACTTCGCGAGCTGGGCCGACCTGGCCATCGAGGAAGACACGATCGGGCTCGTCGACCGGGCGATCCGCGTGCCGCGCGTGATCCTGCTCCAGGGCTACGACCGCATCCCGCGCCGCTACGTCCGCTTCAGCCGCTTCAACATCTACGCGCGGGACGGGAACCGCTGCCAGTACTGCGGCCGGCAGTTCCCGCGCGCCGAGCTGAACCTCGACCACGTCGTGCCGCGCTCCAGGGGCGGCACGTCGGTGTGGGAGAACGTCGTCTGCTCCTGCCACCGCTGCAACCGTCTGAAGGGGGGGCGCACGCCGGTGGAGGCGGGCATGCGGCTCGTCCGGCAGCCGCGACGGCCGCAGTGGACGCCGTTCATGACGGAGACCTACAGCCTCCGTCGCTACAAGGAGTGGATGCCCTTTCTGAGCGCGGTGGATGCGGCGTACTGGAACACGGAGCTGGTGGCGGACTAGCGCTCGGGGGCGCCAGCCCCGGGTGTAGCGGCCGCGCGGCGGCCGGCGAGGGACCCGGATGCGGATCAAGCAGATCGAGCTGAACGGCTTCAAGTCGTTCATGGAGCGGACCGTCCTCGAGCTCCCGCCGGGCGTGACCGCCATCGTCGGACCGAACGGCTGCGGCAAGTCGAACGTCGTCGATGCCATCCGCTGGGTGCTGGGCGAGCAGAGCCCGCGCCACCTGCGCGGCGAGGCGATGGAGGACGTCATCTTCACGGGCAACGCCGAGAACGGCCCGCTCGGCATGGCCGAGGTGGGCCTTCTGCTCGAGCGGGACGAGACCGACCTGGCTCGCGTCCGCGAGCCCGGTGCCGGCGACGAGGGCGGCGGGGACGGGCTCCCTCCCGAGCTCGCCAACGCGAGCGAGATCCTGGTCAGCCGCCGCTACTTCCGCTCGGGCGAATCGGAGTACTTCATCAATCGCGCGCCCTGCCGGCTGAAGGACATCACCGAGCTCTTCCTCGGCACCGGAGTGGGCACCAAGGCCTACGCCATCATCGAGCAGGGGCGCGTGGAGCAACTGGTCAACGCCAAGCCGGAGGAGCTCCGCCTGTTCATCGAGGAGGCGGCGGGCACGACCCGCTTCCGCAGCCGCAAGGTCGCGGCCGAGCGGAAGATGGAGCGCACGCGTGACAACCTGCTCCGCGTGCAGGACATCCGGCGCGAGATCGAGCGCCAGATGACGTCGCTCGAGCGGCAGGCGCGGCGCGCGGAGGAGTATCACCGCATCAAGGAGGAGCTGCGTGACCTCGATCTGCGCGTCATGGCGGTGCGCCAGCGCAGCTGGTCGGACGAGGTCGCGTCGCTGGGCGAACGAGTGGCGGCGCTGCAGGCGGAGGAGACCCGCTTGCAGGACGACGTCCGTCGCAGCCGCGGCGCGAGCGACGAGGCTCACGTCGCCCGCGCCGCCGACGAGGAGCGGCTGCGCGCGGCCGAGGAGGAGCTGACGATCGAGCGCCTCGCGGCCGGCGAGGCGCACGCACGCGCGACGAGCGCCGCCGCCCGCGCGCGGGAGCTCGCCGCCCGCGCGGCGGAGAGCCGCGACGAGGCCGCACGCATCGCGGGGCGTCGCGCGGAGCTCTCGCGCGAGACCGCGGCGCTGCAGGCGGAGGTCGATCGCCAGGCGGCGGAGCTACCGCTGGCCGAGGCGGCGCGTGCGGAGGCCGAGGCGCGCATCGAGGCGCTGGGAGGCGCCGGTGTGCCGCTCGAGCGCGCGGTCGAGGAGAGCAAGGACGTCCTGCTCGACGCCCTGGCCGAGGAGGCCAGGCTGCGCAACCTGGCCGAGGCCGTCCGCGCGCGGCGTGACGACCTCGACGGGCGGCGGCGGCGGCTGGAGGACGAGCAGGGCGCCCTCGGTGCCCGGCTCCACGCCAACGCGCAGGCGAGCGAAGCTGCCCGTGCGGCGATCGTCCGCCTCCAGGGTGCGCGCACCCGGCTCGCCGCCGAGCGGCAGACCCTCGCCGACACCCAGCGGGCGCTCGGCGCCGAGGAGGAGGCACAGCTCGGCGTCCTCGAGCAGGTGCGGGTCGGGGCGACGCAGCTCCGTTCGCGCGCCGACTCCCTGCGCGAGCTCCAGGCGCGCTACGAGGGATGCACGCGCGGGGCCGCGAGCCTGGTCGGCCGTGCGCCGGGCGCCGCGGCGCTGCTCGCCAGCGTGCTCCGCGTGCCGAAGCCGCTCGAGCGCGCCGTGGCGGCCGCGCTCGGCACCCGCCTCGCGCAGGTGGTGGTGCCGGACACGGTGGCGGCGCTCGACGCGGTCGCCTGGCTCGGCACGACCGGCGGCGGCAGCGCCACCGTGCTGCCGCGCGATGCCGAGCGGCGGGCGCCGGTCATCGTCTCGCCCGGGCCGCGCCTGGTCGACCGGATCGAGGTCGATCCGCAGCACTGGGCGCTGGTGGAGGCGCTGCTCGGTCACGTGCTGCTCGCCGCCGACGTGGACGAAGCGCTGAGACTCTGGCGGGCCGCCGAGCATCCGGTGACCGTCGTCACCCCGGGCGGCGAGGCCCTCGATGCCCTGGGCGCGGTGACGGGCGGGAGCGAGCCCCCGCTGGAGGAGACGCTCCTCGCGCGTGCGCGCGAGCTGCGCGAGCTTGAGACGGCACATGCGGCGAGCCTCGGGCGGGTGGCGGCCGAGGAGCGCGCCCTGGCCCACCTGCGGGAGCGTGGTGCCGAGGCGGCGCGTTCGCTCGCCGCTGCGGACGGGCGGCTTCACGCCCTCGACGTCGAGCTGGTCGCCGCCGAGAAGGACCGGGAGCGGCTCGAGGGAGAGCGCGAACAGATCACGGCGGAGCTCGAAGCCGCGGCGCTCGAGGCGGGCGGGCTCGCCGGTGAGGACGGCGCGATGCTCGGCGAGTTGGCCGCGTTGGACGAGCGGCGCGCGGGGACCGCGGCGGCCGTTGCCGAGC
>WNEZ01001592.1_pt1 | contig 21800 bp, 18 predicted proteins | sample 5400521 | NCBI WGS metagenome assembly WNEZ01 (sample SAMN13153339, study PRJNA577476) | soil metagenome | isolation source: 120 cm saprolite under Douglas fir tree site 2 hole 1 replicate 1 | place: USA:California | collected 2015-04-18 | reverse complement strand
TACCCTCTATCCAGGTAGTTACACAGAAATGTGAACAGCAGCCAGGCTCCTATACGTTGATCACCCGTAGTAATAACGACCGTATTTGTTCCTGCTGCCAGGGTCAGGGGGAGAAGCGTCTCGCTCTCATCATCCCCACGATAAATCGGGGGATTACTTGGATCGATGGTAATCGTATTTTCCTTGCCGGAAGTAATGCAGACATCAATGTTCTGGCAGCTACCGAAGCCAATTTGATCCCGTATTTTTTTCAGGAAGTAGCCGTCGTCAACTATTTCGCAGTTCGAGTCAACCTGAACATAAAGCACCCAGGCGGTTTTTCCCTGGGGCACATGCAGAAATTGCACAGGCACCTTGGGCAGATTTTCCATCAGCGCCAGGCTGTATTGTCGTCCGGGCAGTGGTTCAAGCTGGCGGGCCAGGCCTTCCATGCACCAGAGTTCAGGGCGAAAGGTGTCTAAAAAGTTGATGCGTATGATTTCCTGGTCTTCGTAATCAAGTTTGGCTTTTACTTGAAGTAGCCTGCGCTGAATATCTGGAGTATTAATCGCCGGCGCGTTAATCGTGCTTGCCAGGCGTTTGGAAACTAATCTACGCTCAAAATCAACGTTGGGCATTGATCGGTATCTCCGTTTCGGGTATCTCAGTTTCGTTAAATGCATCGAAGCCAATGCTGTTGGGGTCGATAGGCTTTCTCGGGTCGGATGCTTTTGGATTCGTTACTAAAAAACGAGCCAGGCGGCTAATGTTGAAGCCGATCAGTCCCACCGGTACTGGAACATCCAGGATCGCTGCCGACTCTGGACGCAGCAACCCACCAGAACCTATCTGCACACTCCTGCCATCAGTATACACAATCAGGATGTCGACCGAAACTTCTGCAAATGGGAAATAAGCGGCTTCGACGCGAATATCGACGGCCTCGGGGAAAATAGTCAGGCAGACATGTTTGATAGTACCCAGGAGCGTGGCAACATTCAGGTCGGCATCGGCAACCAGCACATCCATCTGAATGAACTCCGGCCTTTCTGGCCGGGCACGACAGCATCTTGAAAACCCAAACACACGCATGGGGAAGTCCTGTGCATTCGCTAATTGTCTGACTGTGACGGGCGTGCTGTGACTGCGCATCACGACACGATCGTTTTGAAAGCCGTCCACATTCCCCCATCCGCGTGATCCCGATGTCCCGAGACCTTGATACTCCCTGGCAAACCGCTGCTGGCAAGCGTGTGTGCGTGCTTCAACTTCGGGGCTGTCTTCCGCTAAGGAGATGCCTTCGATGGCCAAAAGGTGCTTGGAACTGCGCACAGGGTGGTATTTCTGCATAAACAGCACATTCAGATTCCAGAATTCGGTCTCAAGGATGGGGCTGGCTACTTCACGAAAACCAGCATATGCCAGGGAGCGACGCAGATAGGTGAGGAAACGCGGCAAGGGGTGCTGTAACTCTAGACGAATTTCTGGAGGAGCTACGACACTTAAAGGGCGAAACTGCTTGTCGCGCCACTCGCCGCTAAGCAACATCTCGCGCGTTACATCCCCTATCATCGATTGCATCTCGGTTTCTGCATACAGGCGCGCCTGCTGTTGTCCCAAACTGGTTAAACGATAGCCAAGTATCGTTATCGGTTTGTCTTCGATTAATTTGCGCTTGTTTGCCTCTTCTTCAGCAGGATTGTGTGGGTCACGCACTGACGTTTCTTTGACGTGTGTTAAATAGCGCTGCATGTTGTCGATTGACTCGGGTAGAGCCTCTTGCAGTGGGGTGATCTTGCCATTGGCAAAGGCAACCAGGCCGGCACGTTGAAATGTGCCAAGAAACATGCCGATGGTAAATTTGGCCTCTGAGGAAGGCAGAAAGTCGTTGACCTCCTTGAGGGTAAGTGAACCTGTTGTGACAAGATGCTGCCAGAGGCGTTTCTCAGGCAAACCATTTTGTTCATACTCTTGACCAAGTTTCCTCAGCACACACTTTTGCTCTGTGCCAATTTCAATAGGTTCGGCCAGGCCTTTTGCACACAAATAGCCTATGGCGGACAGACCTTGCGCGTACGAAAGCTGCCTACCTACGAGCAAGTCTTCCACTCGTACCGCATGCTCATCGGCCGCTTTCGCCAGCGCGGTAAGCATCTGAATTTCATTTTCGCTGAGAACTATGTCTTGCATGTGTAACTCACTATCTCTCTCGGTAACTATTCGGGACTCCTCACCACCTTCGGTGGTTCGCAAGAGGTTTTTTAATTGCGGGATGTGCAGCCTGCGGCTGCACATCCCGCAATTAAAAGAAGATGCGAGCCGCCTCATATGGAAGGAGTCTTCATCATGTATCAGCGACGCTGCACATCCCGCAGTTAAAAGAAGATACGAGCCGCCGTAGACGGCGAGGAATCAGGCACTTGAATAGTTACCTTTCTCGCAATGTTCCACCTACTGACTCTGCAACATGCCTGATTATCCTGTTGCGTATTGCCACCACTTGATTCTCTTTCAAAGGAGCTTCCAGACTTTCATATGTGAGCTGGTAGGCCAGAGATTTGTGCCCTTGTGGAATAGGTTGCCCCCGGTACACGTCGAAGAGTTCTATCTTGGACAGCACGGAACCACCCCCCTTGCGAATAGCTTCCAGCACCTGGGAGGCTGTGACTTCTTCCGATACGACGAATGCCAGGTCTTCTACTACAGCACCCGCGGGTCTAGCTCGCCAAGGATACCTTCAACTTTTCCATTGATCTTCAGTTGGGCACACGCCGGGCCAAAAGTCGGGTTGTTTTGTACTGCCTCAAAATCAAGCTCGTTGTCGCTAATACCTATCCGCAGCAGCAGTGTCTCCAGTATACCCTTCAAGTCGAAAAAGTCAAAATGCTGAGCACCAACCGGATCGGCATGGACACTGGATTGGCGGCGCGGCCCTGTCAGCAGAAGGCTCAGCCGGTTGTCTTCGTAGGGACGTATACTGTCACCCTTCTCTGGCAGGTAGACACGGCCAATCTCGAAGACGGCCACGCGTTCGGTATAGCGAAAGTTGTAGGCCAGGTTCTCCAGGGCGCTCACCAACAATGAGCGGCGCATTACTCTGCGTTTGACCGAAAGCGGATTGACGAGTGTGACAAATGGCACACTCTGTTCAGCCGTGCCAAGCGGATCACGATTGAGCCTGTCGTGGTTTTCTGGAGTTGTTAGGGTGTAGTTGATGGTTTCCTGTAGGCCACACCCCACAAGAATGTCCCGTATCTTCTCTTCGGTCTCAAGCACGGGATTGCGGCGCTGCGGTGGCAGTACATCGTCCATCAGCGTGGTGTTGATACTCTCATAGCCGATGATGCGTGCCACCTCTTCTGCCAGATCAGCAGGCACCCGGATATCCAATCGATGCCAGGGAGATGTGCAGCGCAGTAACGGCTCACCGGGGTTCATGTGTAACCCAAAGACGGCATCGTCCAGTGCAGACTGTGAAGCCGGAAGAGCAGCGCATGTTTCGGTCGCGATATCTAGACGCTGCAATCCGGCAGCAATGTCAGGTAGGCTGACATCCATACCTAATATGCGGTGTATATCGCTCTCGGTTGTGTACACGACTCGCTCGATCTGGGGTACAGGATAGTTGTCTACCATGCCTGGCACAATGCGACCACCGGCGTAGTCACGCATCAGATTGGCAGCCCGGCGGGCAGCGATGGCGTTGAGTGTGGCCGGGATTCCTCGCGTGAAGCGATGGCTCGCCTCACTATGAAGTCTCAGTTTCTGGGAGGTGCGCCGGTTGCTGATGTTGTCGAATGTAGCCGACTCCAACAGGATGTTGCACGTGCCCGGATGGACTTCCGTGTCTGCGCCGCCCATCACACCTGCGATAGCGATGGGTCCAAGCGTATCGGTGATCAGAAGCATGGTCTCATCGAGCTCCCGCTCAACCCCGTCCAGGGTGGTCATCTTCTCACCGGCCCTTGCCCTGCGCACGATAATCGTCGGTTTGGAGCTTCCCGCCTTTTCAGCGCGTTTGACAAGCATGTCGTAGTCGAATGCGTGTAGAGGTTGTCCCCACTCAAGCATTACGTAGTTGGTGATATCCACGATGTTGTTGATAGGGCGCATACCGGCCTTACTCAGCCGATCCTGCATCCATTTAGGCGATTCACCGATCTGCACATCTTTTATCACCATGCCAATATAGCGATTGCACAGTTCGGGGTCAGCGATCTCTAGCCCCACGATAAATCGGGGGCCTACAGTAGGTCCCCGATTTATCGTGGGACCTTCATCGGGCGGCAGGTGCAAGGCCGCGTTGGTAAGTGCTGCCACCTCTCGCGCCACGCCGATCATGCTGAGGCAGCGAGCCATATCTACCGTCAGGTCTAGTTCCAGCACCTCATCACCAAGGTAGTCGCGCAAAGGCATACCCACCGGCGCATCTTCCGGCAGCAGCAGTATACCTTCGTGCTCTTCACTCAAGCCCAACTCTCGCTCGGAGCATACCATGCCGTTTGAAGGGATGCCACGAATCTTTGATGGCTTCAGCTTCTTTTTGGGCCGGGGTTGTTCCTCACTGTAAGCGTCGATTAATACAGAGCCAGAGCGAGCAAATGCCACTTTGAGCAAAGGCAAATGTTCCATACCTTTGTAGTGAAACAGGTTAGGCGCACCTGTGACCACCTGCTCTGGCTCGGAGCCGCCATAATCGACGTCAACAAGCACTAACCTGTCGGCGTTAGGATGTGCTCTGACAGCTACCAACCGACCCACTACGATAAGTTCAGGGTCCCACCAATCGCCAACTTTCTCAATGCTATCTACTGTCAGCCCTGCCAGTGTAATGCGATCAGCCAGCTGTTTCGTAGGCAGCTTCAAATCTACATATCCTTTTAACCATGAGATGGGAACTAACATTACCTTTTATCTCCTGATAACCTTCATCAAATGCGTTCGAAAAGCCGCATATCATTCGTGAAGAAGTAGCGGATGTCATCTATGCCATATTTCTGCAACGCGATGCGGTCAGGGCCCATGCCGAAAGCGAAGCCGCTGAACTCGGCTGGGTCATAGCCTCCGTTTTGCAGCACGCGGGGATGTACCATGCCAGCACCAAGCATTTCCAGCCAACCGCTGTACTTGCAGACAGGGCAGCCCTTTCCGTTGCACAGCACACAATCGATATCCATCTCCACACTCGGTTCGGTGAATGGGAAGTAGCTCTTACGAAAGCGGGCCTCACGACCCTGGCCATACATTTGATTCGCAAAGTCGACCAGTACACCCTTGAGGTCACTGAAGGTGATTTTCTTGCCAACAGCCAGTCCTTCCACCTGGTAGAACATGGATTCGTGCGAGGCATCTACTGCCTCGTAGCGGTAGCATTTACCAGGTAGAATGACGCGAATGGGTTCCGGTGCGTATTGGCGCATAGCGTGAATCTGCCCCGGGCTTGTGTGCGTTCGCAGGAGTAAGCCGGGTGTGGTAGTATAGAAGGTATCCCACATGTCCCTGGCCGGGTGGCCCGGAGGTATATTCAGCAACTGGAAGTTGTATTCATCGGTCTCCACATCCGGGCTGTCGTAAATTTGAAAGCCCATGGCGGTGAAGATGGCGTAAATTTCACGCAAGGTGCGGGTAGTTATATGCAGTTTGCCCAGATTCTGGGGCCGACCGGGCAGGGTTACATCTACCCTTTCGGCATGGCGAGCCGCCTCTAGCTCGGCCTGGGCGATAGCTGCCTGGCGTTCCTGCAACGCATTCTCCAGGGTTACTTTCACTTCGTTTGCAGTCTTACCCACCAGTGGACGCTCTTCGTTGGACAGACCGCCCAGGTTGCGTAAAATGCCGGTCAGACGCCCCTTGCGACCCAGGTATTCGCCGTGCCATGCCTTGATTGCTTCAGTAGTATTGGCCTGGGCCAGGTCTGCCTCGGCCTCCTGTCGAAGTTGCTCCAACTGCCGTAATAAGTCTTGTCGCAATATATTACTCATTTGAACCATGTTCCTCCAGAATCAAAAAAGCTGACAAACGTTCGTCTCATCGATAGGGACGAAGCTGTCAGCAATCTCCGCGGTACCACCCATTTTGAATCAGTGCAAAGAGCGACCACTCATTTGCCTGTGTTCCACTTGGTTTGTCTATAACGGAGACTATCCGGGGCTGTCTACCTGGTTATGTCTAAAAGTAAGCGCTCAACAGCCAGCTCTAGGGTGAACTTCCGCACGTGGGTCTGCAAAAGGGCTTGCAGCCACTGTCCCTCTCTCTCTGTAGCTTCCCCACCTACGTACTTCTCCCCATCATTGCTTCGGGTATCTGATGTATTGCCTCTCCATTATGCCAGATTTCAAGATGAAAGTCTAGAGGCAATTGCCGTGGTGATTATGCTGCTAGCGGTGCTCGTGTGCTCTCAGCCACCTCAAGGTAGCCCTGTACAAGACAATCCATTGCCTGAGACCACGATCGTCGTTGCGCCTCTACAAGCCCAGCCTGGCCCATTGTATGGCGTGCCACATGGTTGTGAGTCAAGTACGTCAAATGTTCTCGATAGCTGGTGACTTGTTCATCTTCACACATTCGCTGTATATCCAGCAGTCCTGTACGCCCATCGATCACGAGGTCACAAACCCCTTCTGAGAGGAGTCCAACAACAGGCAGGCCTGATGCCATCGCCTCCAGTACCACCTGCCCAAAGGTTTCTGTCCGTGACGGGAAGGCAAAGATGTCGGCTGACGCGTAGGCAGTAGCTAATGCTTCACCACGCAGATAGCCTGTGAAGGTCACGGGAAGCCCTGCCAGTTCCTGCTGCATCTCTGCATACGCGGGTCCATCACCTACGATGACGAGATGGCAGTACTGATGGTCCATTCCCCGGTATGCCTGGACGAGCAGACGCAGATTCTTTTCCCACGAAACCCGACCGACATATAGTAACACCATCTTATTCTCCGGCTCTTCGCGCTCTCGAAGCCAGGTGGAACGTAATTCCGTACTGCTCTGCTCAGGTCGAAAGAGAGTTGTATCAACGCCACGAGGCCAGATTCGCAGGTGTTCAAATCCCTGTAAGCGCAGCATACGAGCCGTCGATGGGGAAGGGCAGAAAGTGAGGGAGCACTGGTTATGAATGAAGCGATTGTACTGCCACATCGGCTCCGTGAGGAGAGAAAAACCAAAGTGACTACAGTAGGTAGCCAGGTTGGTATGATAGGAGGAAACAAGAGGTATATTCAAAATCCGTGCTGCTACCAGCCCTGCTGCGCCAAGGATCACCGGGTCTACCAGGTGGACTACGTCAGGTGAAAAAGCCTTGAGACGACGTACAAAGAGCGGACGAAAGAAGTTCATCCGCAGTTCTGGATAAAAAGGAAACGGTATTCCAGCAGTGCCGACGACTTCGGCGCCAGCATACACCTCTATACCACTCTCTGGGCCTACAGCAATGTGCCGAAAGATTGATCGATCAACCGAGCGCTGATTCGGCAGGCAGATAGCCACAATGGGCAAACCAGCCACGAGCATCTTGGGCAGTGATCAATTCCAACGCCTGACAGATCGCTTCCTCTAACGCTTCTCGTGTGCGAGCCGAAGCCCGACGCAACGCCGCCTTCAACTTGGAGAAGGCTTCCTCAATGGGCGAAAGATCCGGGGAGTAACTGGGCAAAAAGAGGAGCTGGCAGCCGCGAGCTTCGATGGCGCTTCGCACCTTGGCTCCCTTATGGATGCTCAGATTATCCATCACCACGATCTGCCCAGCTGTCAAACTGGGCGCCAGGATCTGCTCCACATAGATCTCAAAGGCGACTCCATTGGCGGCTCCATCCAGGATCATGCTCGCCGTCATCCCTTGCCGGGACAGCGCCGCGATCAGCGTCATGTTTTTTCCGCGGTTTCTGGGAACGCTTCCATAGGCCCGCTTGCCTTTGGGCGCGCGGGCATACAGCGGCGTGAGAGCAATATTGGACCCACATTCATCCACTACGACGATCTGGTCGGCATCCAGCTGCTTGATGTGCTCTCGATAGGCTGCCCGTGCCGCTTCATCGCGTTCCGATGCCCCGAGTGTCTTTTTTTTCGCGTCCAGTCCAGTCTTTTGATGGCACGACTCATGCTCCATCGGCTCACCTGCACGCCCTGCCTCTGCTCCCAGTACTGACAATGTTGGGCCAGCGTCGCATCCGGGAAGGCTTCCAGTTGCCCCTGCAAGCCAGCTTGCAACGGTTTGATTTTCTGGGAAGGGCGTCCGGGGATCGCTTTGGGATGCACATGCCCCGTTTCTCGACGTTGCTTGAGATAGCGCCCAATGGTCGCTAGACTGACTCCCAACACCCGCACAATTTCGCTGCGTGGGATCCCTTGATCCACCGCGCGCAGCACGCGTTCTCTCAAATCTTGTGAATAGGCTTTCATTCTTCTATTCTATCACATCACTCAACTCTTCTGCACATTGCTGTAGAAGCAAGGCTTGATGTCCGCCAGCCTGTAAATGTTCCAACAGTATTGCCAGTGTACGTGTCACGCCATCTAGTTTCGGTAGGAAGTTCTCTGTAATAATTGCGACTCGCATATTCTTCACCAGCCAGTCAACCTATGCAAAAATCTTCATACAACAACGGTAGCACAGGGTAGTTAGCTGGAAGTTAAGAGAGGTTAAGAAAAGGTTAGTGTTGCGTAAAATGCCGGATAGGAGTTTATTAAGGCTAGATGACTTATCCCTGAGGCAATTTTAGAGGATCCAGCAGACCTGTGCCTGATCCAAACGGTGAGCGGAGTGGGCTACGTGTTTCAGTTGTAATATGCTTCTCTCCCAACTTGACAGAAAAGGGATTAATTATGAGAAGGGATTCTTCCCACTTTTGATTTCCTTCCATCCCGCGCCAGATGCCGATCCGCAGGCGGGTCACCGCGCAAATACCGCGCATTTTGCGCGACATTTTTTTCGGCTCCCCTTTCCACTGCTCTTTCGACTGCATCTTCGCAGCCTGCTTGCCACATCTCCTGAGAGAATGCGGGGTCTCGTCAAGATCGTGCAACTGTCGTCAACTCCTTTCCCTTCAATAATGCCGAAGATCCTCCTACGTTCCTTATTCTTGTTACTAGTGTAGCATATGGAAGGGGTGCGCGTGCGATGGTTACAGCGAGGTTTGCAGGTTTAAGTGATATTGGCCACGAGTGCACCGCCAAGGAGCATCACGCCAGCGCCGAGCAACCGCTGGCGTATGTGACCTTCTCCCAGGAAGAGCCGGGCCCACAGGATGGTAAAGAGAGCGCTGAGCTTGGGGTCTGTGGCGCAATGGAACAGAAAAGTGGTTTAAGCAAAAGCGGTAGAAGAGAAAAAAGAAGCAGATATCCCTGCGGACATCTGCACCAGGAGCTCAGCATTTACGGCTCGTCGTCAGGTTGATCTGGTGTACGCAGTGCTCGGTGCTAACCAGCAGCAAGCATGTCGGGCAAATCAAAATGATACTTGCCAGAGAAATTGATATGCTGCGAGATTAAGGGAGATAACCTGGCAACATCGGCAGCGAGCACTTCTTTGCCTGTTGCCCAAAGAGCTTCTAAGGCATCTTGGGTGTAGATCGTATTCCAAAGAATCACAGCATTGAGGACCAGTCCTAACGCCCCTAATTGATCCTCTTGCCCCTCACGATAGCGCTGGCGAAGCTCTCCGAGCTTCCCATGAAAGATCACACGGGCCAGCGCATGGCGTCCTTCCCCGCGATTGAGTTGGGTCAATATTCTGCGTCTGTAATTCTCGTCATCAATAAAGCAGAGGAGGTCTGGCACCTGTCGTGGTGAGGAGGAGAAGCGGTGCGCCATCAAACGGCCCACCGACCTTGCCTCCATTTCTACGGAATTCTTCAATGATCTGTCTGTTCCAATCGCTCATCTCTGTCATCGTCCTTTCTCTGTAAGACATCGTTTCCTGACTGATCCTTCAATTTGCTTCTCCTTTCAGAGGCGGCCCAATCACCACGATCCCATATTTCTCATTCACGCGCTGAAGCGCTTGTTGGTCTGGTGGCCCAGACGTTACTGGCCCAGACGCGACAATGGCACTGACTTCCTTAAAGTACTTGCTCATCCCTCCTCCCGGGAACGACTCGATGAGGAGATGGCCGTTTTCTGGGCCAACATTGCGGAAGGCATGAGCCACGCCACCAGGGACGAAGATCCATGCTCCTTCAGAGGCTTTCACAGTGCGCCCTGCTACTTTGATCAGGAAGGTTCCTTTCACGATCCAGAAACACTCATCGTATCGGGCATGCTTATGTTCTGGTGGTCCCATCTGAGGTGGGACCACTTCAAACCACGTATCCAATGCCCCATTGGTGGTCTCTCCCGTCGCTTTCCACACCTGATACCAGGTCTCAGAAAGAGACGTCATCTCTCCCTGGCCTGCTTCTCGTATGATCGGAACAGAAGTAGATGTCATCTGGTCTCTCCTTTTCTCTCTTCAAGGAACGTTATACGCATAACGTTCCTTGTGAATATGCAGGGGAAATGAGAAGACCATTCTATAGTCTCTCATTTTTTCTGTCTGTCCTGTCGTTTTAGCGACCCCTCTATCTTATCTTGACCAGAGAGAGATAAACAAGACATAATTATGCATATATCCATAGACACAAAGCTATCATAGTGAAAGAAAAGAGTGCATTGAAAAAGTCGGGAGCGGTCTCCGCGACCTGGTAGACACATTTTGCCACCAAGCAGGCTTCACACCACGCATTGTCTATGAAATAGATGAGCCAGCGGCACTCTACGAATTCGTCAAAGCCCATCTTGGTGTGGCGTTCGTTCCTGCTTTAATGAAGAAACAGATTCACGAGCAAGCCTTACTATCACTTCGACTGACCAATCCAATCTGTCAACGTACCTTTGGAACAGCCTGGCATGAAGAGCATTATCTCTCTGAGGCAGCACGCACCTTCCACCAGTTTATTATGGAACATTTTGCCGATCTGGAGCAAGAAGCGCTCTCTCTATCATCTTTTCCACTCTTCTAAGGAAGAGAAAGTGGAATTGGAGCAGATCCATGCGTCTCTTTTCTTTTCCAATGATAGCTTTGAGGCTATTGGTTTATATACAATTATGTCTTGCTTGTCTCTTTCCTGCCAAGGTAAGATAACCAGGTCACTGGACAATATGCAGCGTGGTGGACGGATCGTCTGTAGCTCGTCGGTGAGCGCAACGATCCCATTCGCAAGGAAACAGGAGATAGCTGAAACAGGGTTCTGAACGAATGCTATCGCGCTCCTAGAGGCGAAGTGGGCTGATGGGTATGTCGCACGTCAGGGCGGCCAGTGCCGCAGTCCACTCATCTTCATCCCTCGCCTTGCGTGCGCGGAAGTTGATGCCTTGCGTCCCGAACGCCGCGGCGCTACTCGCTTGCGGTGCGCCGCTGAAGACATCTGCCTGCCAGGTGATCTCAAAGTCAACGAATCCAGCGGCCACGACTGAAGCCTTCAGTTCTGCTTCCAGCAGAGCACCGGCAATTCAGCCCGTCCACAGATCGATCTGGCGTTTGGCACCTTCAGGCACTGCCTTCTGCACCAGGATGTCCCCGATCTGTAGGCAGCCTTCGGGCTTGAGCACACGAGCCATTTCCTTTAAGGCTGTCAGTTTGTCTGGCAGCAAATTGAGCACTCCGTTGGAGATGACGACATCAGCCCAACCGTCGGGGACAGGCAACGCCTCGGCAAAGCCCATGCGGAACACGACATTGCTGAACCCGACATTGGTCGCGCTCTTCTGTGCCTTGTGGAGCATGGCAGGCGTCATGTCGATCCCGATGACCTGTCCGTCTGGACCGACCATCTTCGCCGCGATCAGGCTATCGAGGCCTGCACCGCTTCCGACATCCACGATGTTCGCACCAGGAGCGAGACGACCCATGCGAAACGGGTTGCCGGTGCCAGCGAACGACTCGATAGCGTCTTCGGGAATACCCTCTAACCAGTCGCTTGTGTAGCCGAGCAGTTTCGCCAGCCGACGACCCGTGTGGAAATGGTATCCTCGGCCAGGATCACGTGCCACAGCTGCGTATTCCTCTTGGATTGCCTGGCGCAAGTGCTCCAGGTCAAGGCTTGGTTCTGGGTGTTGATCATTACTCATAGGGACCTCCATCTTGTTGTATGTCTTCCTTCTTTTGCACGACGAATTCCGTCCGTCGTACGTCATATGCCTTTCAGTTGCTGTGTGTGTTGCAATGGCAGCGTTTCAGCCATCACCGCCTGCACCACGACCCCTGAGAGCACCGTCAACCCGCCGATCACGCCAATAGCCCAAGGCACGCCAAACAGGTCCGCCAGCACCCCGGCGAGCAACGCACCGATCGCATATCCGCTATCGCGCCAGAGCCGGTAGACGCCCAGCGCCGAGGCACGCCAGTTCGGGTGGGCGACATCAGAGACCGCCGCGAGTAGTGTCGGATAGACCAGGGCAGTCCCCAGCCCAAGCAGGCCCATCATGAGTGCCCACCACCCAAAACCGTGGAGCGACGGCAACAGCCCAATGGCGACCCCTTGGAGTATCATACCCCCTACGATCATGCCTTTGCGACCGAGCCGGTCGGAGAGTGCGCCTGTGAGTAGCTGCGCGATCCCCCAGACGGCTGGATAGATGCCAGCCAGCAGGCCAATCTGTGCGATACTGAGCCCACCTGCTGCGAAAAAGAGGGGGAGGAGTCCCCAGGCAAGGCCATCGTTCAAGTTATTCACTAACCCCGCCTGGCTGACCCCGAAGAGCGTCCGATTCTTCCAGGATGTGAGCAAGAAGATTTCTTTGAATGATAGTGCTTTGGGTCGATCAGTGGTGATATCCGTAGCCGGTTGTGCTGAGCCTTCCGTTTGCCCGGAGGGATGTGCGAGCAGTGCCGCCTCGTGATGAGCATGCCCATGCGACTCGCGCACGAAGAGAAGCGAGAGCAAGAGCCCTGCCAGGGCAAAGGCCACGCCGAGCAGGAACGGTTGGGGGCGCAGCGCATAGGTGGTGGCAAGATAGCCTGCCGTGATGGCTGCTAGAGCGACCGCGCCGTAGCCTGCTGCTTCATTGAGTCCCATCGCCAATCCCCGGCGGGCTGGCCCCACCAAGTCAATCTTCATAATCACAGTAGTGGACCAACAGAGGCCCTGGTTGATGCCCAGCAAGACATTGGCGAAGACGATCCAGGCCCAGGTAGGGGCGAAGATGATGAGGAACGGCACGGGCAGCCCGACGAGCCAGCCAACCACCAGCACCCCCTTGCGACCGATGCGATCACTGAGTCGGCCCGCAAAGAGGTTGGCCAGCGCTTTGACAACACCGAAGCTAATGATGAAGGAGAGGACCGCCGTAGTGGAAGCCAGGCCGAACGCGCGCTGCCCAAGCAACGGCACGATGCTGCGTTCGAGTCCCACCATACCGCCGACGAAAGCATTGATGATCACTAGCAAGGTGAACTGTTGCCAGTTTGCACGCAAACCAAGCTGAATCGCCGCTTTTGTCCCTTGAGGGGGAAGTGATGTGAGGTCAGGAGATGGCACAGCGGTTCGCTCCTGCTTCCAAATCTGTCACGTCGTGATCTGGCAGCACGCCTGTTTCGTTGAGCCTTACGATCCGCTCGTAATTGGGCGGCGTAGGAGGAATGCGTCTCAAGAGCATCTGCACAAACGTGTCGTGCGTGGCATGGATGATGCCCACCTGCTCATCGATCTCAGCAAGCGTCGTTGCAATGGGTTTTCCATCAAAGGCAACAGGGGTGCTGGTATGTCCCGGCAGGACCAGCGAGGCCTTTGGCAGCGCAAGGAGCTTGTGCAGGCTGTGGTAGAGCGCAGAGGCGCGATCTCGCGCCTGGTCTTCGTCGGCATCCAGGTCGGGGCGCCCGACGCCTGTGGGAAAGAGGGTATCTCCTGTGAAGAGCAGCTGGTTGTTGAGCAAGTAGCAGGTACTCTCTTGTGTGTGTCCAGGGGTAAGCAGTGCGGTGAGCAACATGCTCCCGGTATCGAGTGTGTTACCATCACGGATCGCCGTGAAGGGAAAGGTGACACGGTTTTGATCAGGGAGAAAGAGCATGGCTCCGCTCACCTGAGCAAGCTGGCGTGAGCGGGACAGGTGATCCGCGTGAATATGGGTGTCCAGCACACTCGTAATCTGCCAGCCGTACTTGCTTGCGAGATCCAGATACACCTGTGGATCAAGCGAGGCGTCAATCACGGTAGCTGCCTTGCCATCGCCAATGAGGTAGGAGAGGCAGCCTTTTCCGGTGCGCCGCACCTGTATGATACGGGCAGTGCCTTGTGGCATCGACACCTCGGCAGTATTCCAGGCCAGACTCCACGCCTTCATCCCCCCCTCAAGGGAGAGGGCAGGAACGCCCCGCGCAGCAAGCTGCTCGGCTGCAAGTTGACTAGTCCTACCAGCAGCACAAACCGTTACCACGGACGCACCATCGGCCACATCTACTGCATCTAGTGCGTGGGGGTCGTGCTCATTGAGGGCGTGGTAGGCATCAATATGAACGCTGCCAGGAATGGCCCATTCCGCCCGTTGGTCGGCTGGCCGTACATCCAGGATGGTGACAGGACGCCCCTTTTCGAGCCACGTTTGCAGTGTCTCGACATCAATCGTTTCCATACACGTCTCTCTTTCTACACTTCCACAGGGAGCGCAAGCATACGCCAGTCTGCAACGCCCTGCTCTAACCGACGTGCTTGGTAGCCATGAGTGCGTAACAAGGCCACCGCCTCATCGGCAAAGACACAATAGGGGCCACGGCAATAGGCCACAATCTCCTTGTCGGCAGGGAGTTCTGCAAGACGGGCTTCTAGTTCCGCAACGGGGATGGAGAGTGCCTGGGGCAAGTGTCCCGCACGAAATTCCTCAAAGGGCCGGACATCGAGCAGGATCACTTCATCTCTCCGTAGGCGCTCCAGCAACGTGCTTGCCTCTATGGGCTGCAAATGTGTCCGGTCCTGCAAAAAGGTTTCTACGACGCGGTCAATTTCCGCGAGATGGGTTTCCCCTACCTGACGCAGGGACAGCCAGAGCGCAGCGACCCCTTCGGATGCCAGGCGATAATAGATTGATACCCCTTCACGGCGTGTCTCGACCAGACGAGCTGCCCGCAAGACCTGTAAATGCTGCGAGGCGTTCGCAATCGACATCCCAGTTTCTTGGGCGAGGGACTCCACGGTGCGTTCACACTGCATGAGCACATCCAACAGTTCGAGCCGATGTGGGCTGGCAAGAGCCTTGCCAACGCGAGCAAATTGCTCATAGAGCTGCGTCTTAAAGGCTCGTTTCTCGTCAGTGTTCATACGATCCTTTCTCACCCGCCATGAGACAAGAAGGAAGTTCCTTCTCATCCTTCATTATTCGATAGAATACTTGAATATAGTATAGACCTACCGCAGGTAATTGTCAAGATGTTGCTTCACTTAATTTTGAAAGTGACACTTTTGCTTATTTAGCGAGACTGATTGTCCAGGATCCGCGCAAGATCATGGACGCCGCGTATGCCGAGGCGCACGGAGGGCTGCATCTTCAACTGAAACCCGGCACCGACGCGGTGCTGCTGAACGCCATTGCACGCGTGATCGTCGACAACAACTGGCAGGACAACGGCTTCGTGAACGGGCAGCTTGTGGGGACGACACGCCTCTTCGAGGACCGCAAGTTCGGCACCACGTCTGGCAAAGCGATGTTCATCAATTCGGACTGGACGGGGCTGGCCGCGCAGGTGTACGCGCAGTTGCAACTGCAAGGCGACGAGTTCTGGGTGATCAATGGCCGGGTGGACGAATTGTGGCAGACCATGTACACGCATAAGCGGGTGCCGTTCATTCTGGAACGCTGGCCCACAAACCATGTCGAGATCAACCCGACTGATGCGGTGCGGCTCGGTGTGCAGAGCGGGGATATCATCTCGCTCGCCAGTGACCGTGTGTATACCCAGCAGCCCGGCACCTTCGATAAGGGCAGTTTCACAGCGGTCGCCTACGTCAGTGACATCGTCCCGCCAGGGGTCGTCTTCACCAACTTTGCGTATCCCGACCAGTGGATGAATAGCATCAGCCAGGTGTAGCTGGCCGCAAAAAAGAGCAGGGTGAAGAGACCCAGGACGAGACGGAACGTCGCAGGAGGCTGGCGCACCAATGAGACCAGTGGAAAGAGCAGACAGACGAGCCATGCCTGCTGGTAGAGACGCCAGAGATAGAAGGGGACTGCTCCAACTATCTTAGATTGTCACAGGAGCCAAGACAGAGACATGTTTTCCCATCGGATCACAACAGTCATGTGGTATACTGTGCTTCTCCGCACACGCCGCCTGCACCAGTCCGATGCAGGCGAGCGACGAGGTATTCCTAATGGACAGATTAGAAAAGACTACATTCCCAACAACTGAACCATCATCCTCCACGCCGTATTGGGCCGAGGAGTTAGACCCGAGGCACGCACGCTTCCGGGCCAAGATTGGTGGGCTGCACTGCTCGCTCTGCACGGGGACGCTGGAAAAGGCCCTCGGGCGGCTGCCTGGGGTCGAGAAAGTTGCCGTGAGCCTGACGCACGAACAGGCGCTGGTCGAGTACAACCCGACCGTGATCCGCCCGGATGAGTTCTTGGAGACGCTGCGCGACATTGGCTACACCATCTGGGACCCGCGCAAGCTGCGCCCGTTCGAGGAGGAAGAGGCCGCCCTGGTGCGCGAGGGCAAGCGGCTGCTTACTGCAATCGGCTTCAGCCTGCTCACGATTGCGTTGATCTTGCAAGTGACCGGCACCTGGTCGGTGCTGGTGCCGCTGGTGATCGGGATCACGCTGCTCGCGACCGCGTTCCTCATCCTGCGGAGTCAGGGAATCTTGACAGCCATCGTGAGCGTGACGGTGCTCGGCCTGCTCGTCGCGGCCATTCTGGTGGCCAATGCCCTTGGCATCGCCAGGGCTGCCGTGCCCTGGGTCGTCGGCGCCTTTGCCATCATCGTCGTCTTCGGCGTCGCGCAGCACATCCTGGTCATGGCCTGGCAGTCGCTGCGGCGTGGCATCCTCAACCAGCACGTCATGCTGGAAGCCGGGGCCTTTGCCGGCATCGTCGGTGGCCTGATCGGGCTCATTGCCAGACCAGTCGGCTATCCGACGGCCCCGTTCTTCGCCGTCTCGGTGCTGGTGGCCAACTACCACATCTTCTCGGAGTGGCTCTCGCTGCTGGTGAAAACGCGCAGTTCGCAGGCGGTGAAACGGCTGCTCGACCTGCAACCCGACACGGCCCGCGTGGTGCGGGCTGATGTGGAGCGCGAGGTGCCGATTGGCGAGGTCCAGGTTGGTGACCTGGTGCGGGTGCGACCCGGTGAGCGCATTCCGGTGGATGGCGTGGTCGTCTCCGGCCACTCGGCAGTGGACCAGGCGCTCGTGACCGGCGAACCGGTTCCTCTTGAAAAAGAACAAGGCGACCAGGTCATCGGCAGCTCGATCAATGGCACGGGCACGCTGCTGGTGAAGGTGTCTGTGGTCGGGGCGGAGAGCTTTCTCCAGCAGGTCATTCGCCACGTGGAGGACGCGCGAGCGCTCAAACCCGGTATCCTGCACCTGGTGGATCGCATCCTGCGCGTGTACACGCCGACGGTCCTGGCGCTCTCGCTGCTCTCCGTCGTCAGCTGGCTCCTGGGCACCTGGCTGGTGGTGGGTCATCCTGATGTACAGCGAGCCGTCTTTGCGGGCCTTGCGGTGCTGGTGATGGGCTATCCCTGCGCTGTCGGCATCGCTGCACCGCTCGCCATTGTACGTGGCGCAGGGCTCGCCGCCGACCAGGGCATCATCATGCGCACGGGCGAGGCCTTCCAGGCGTTCCGCCAGGTGACGCGCATGGTCCTCGACAAGACCGGAACGCTCACCGTGGGCAAACCCACCGTCCAGGAGATCGAGTCCGTTGGAGATGCGAACGCCCTGCTCGCGGTGGCGGCTGCGGCTGAAGCGTTCTCGGAGCACCCCCTGGCCCAGGCCGTGCTGAACGCGGCGCTTGACCGAGGGCTCGCCCTACCCTCCGTCGAAGACTTCGAGTCAGTCACTGGACTGGGGGTCGAGGCACGCCTCGAGGGCAGTCAGGTGCTAGTCGGACGCCCTCGCTTCCTGGAAGAGAAGGGGATCGACCTCTCCGCGCTTTCCACACGCATCACCGCACTGGAAGAGGCAGGGCGCACTGTCATTGCCGTCGGTCGGGACGGGCAACTCCTTGGTGTGATCGCCCTGGGCGACGAGTTGCGAACGGATGCCGCCGAAGCCATCGCGGCCATGCGCCGAGCTGGCATTACCCCCATCCTGGTGACGGGGGACAACCCGCGTGCCGCCGAGCGGGTGGGACGCGAGGTCGGCATTGACGACGTGCGGGCAGGCATCCTTCCAGGACAGAAGGCCGAGATCGTGCGCGAGCTTCAGGCCGAGGGACGTGGACGCGTTGCCATGGTCGGCGACGGCATCAACGACGCGCCGGCCCTGATGCAGGCGGACGTCGGGGTGGCGATGGGCAGTGGCACCGACATCGCCATCGAGTCCTCCGACATCATCATTGTCAGCAACCGCCTGATGTCCGTGCTCACCGCCCGTGACATTAGCCGACGCAGTTACCGTAAGACCAGGCAAAACGTCGTGCTGGCCTTCCTCTTCAACGGCATCGGGGTGCCCCTGGCCACGACCGGCCTGGTCTACCCGGTGTGGGCGATGGTCGCCATGGCGCTCTCCGTCACGTCGATTTTCGTGAACTCGCTGTGGGGGCGGCCCGATCTGTTGTTTGAGGCCATCCTGAGTGTCGGTCGGATGGCTCCCGCCGAGGAGCACCTGCCCGCAACTCAAGGCGCATGAAGATCAGGGAGGGAACGCATGAAACGGATCGTGCGCATTGGTCAAACAGCCATCGGCGTCGTGGGGGTCTTGGGCATCCTCGCCTGCATGGGCTCCTCCTGGACGAGGTGCCTCGCCAGTTCACTCTTGAGCGTGATCATGGAAAGTGTATGCCCCAGGAGATCATGCAGGTCGCGCGAGAGGCGCAGTCGCTCTTCCTCAACCTTCAGACGAGCTTGCAAACATGGGAATTTCCCTCTGGAAAAAGTGGAAGTCTCAGAGGAGGCCAAAGAGCCAGAACGTGGTGACCGTCACCGCCACGGCAAGGGCTGCCCCACAGATGGCCTGAAGTGGGGAGTGCGCCTCCAGCTTCCAGCGTGCCCAGGCGATGAGCACCACCAGGGGAGAGAGGGCCAGAAAAACCGGGCTAGCCAGCAGGCAATAGACCGTCACCGCGCCTGCTGCCGAGTCGATGTGCAGGCTGATCTTAAATTTCGCCACGTGCGTGATCAGCGAGGCCGCAGCGTATGAGACGATGACAGCCACAAGCGTTGCCACAAGCGGACGCGAAGCGGAAAGCAAGAGCAGCCCGGCCAGCATGCCACCGAGAGAAATCAGGCCAACCAGGAGCGGAACCAGCCGTTGGGAGCGGCGGCTGACGTGGATATCGGTAAACTTCCCCGTTTTGACTCCCCACCAGATAAACACAAAAGGCACGATCAGACCAACACCAATGACCGTGAGCCATTGTAGACCCTCTGTCACGGTGGACGCGGTGGAGAAGGAGACGTACCCAAACACACCGAGCCCGACGACAAAAGGACTGGTGATCTGGCTCAGCCAATAGGCGAAGCGGTCACCAGGGGTGCTCAACGATGAAAGCCCCTTTTCGGCTTTCTCGCGCGGATCAATCAAAGGTGCCATAGGTGTCTCCTTCAGGTGCTGCTGATCACGGCTGGTTGCAGACATCGGTTTCGCCCCAGCCCGCTATGATGCGGATTGCAATTCCACGAGTTCGCGAGCAAAAGTCTTCGCCATCGCAGCCAGACGGGGATCGGCGCTTCTCTGGGAAGCATCGAGCCATGCCTGCCAAGTCGAGACTGCGCCCGTCAGATTTCCCTGTCCACTCGTAAACTGAGCAGCAATTGCTGCCAGCTCGGCACAGGTCTTGCGACGGTGTAGAACCTCTGAATTGGTATCGTTACGCGGCTGAGCGAGCACCTGCCAGCCAGCGACAAGATCAGCCAGCGTCACGTCATTAGGAAGAAGAGTGCGCAGATGCTGATGCATACCGGCAGTGTGCTGCGCCCGACCCTCAGGCTGCATTTGCAGCTTGACTGCCTCAATAAATTGATCAAACGATGGATGCTGATCCGAATTGCCTTCGAGAGCCGAATCCTTCGCTGGTAATGCGTGTTTTTTCTGCCATCGGGAGTGCCAGGATTTGGAAACCATCCGAGGCGAGGTTTGAAATTGATCATTCATCATGATGCTCCTTTCCTCACGATAAGAATGGTCTCGATTTCCAGATCCTCCTCTTCTCTTTGATCGCCAATGCGTCTTAGCTTTTGTGTGCCCTGACAAAGCCTGCTCCTGGGAAAGCAGAGAAGCGTGGGAGCCGCATCTCCTCCGTTTCCACCTCTGAGAAACCGGCGTCCGAGACTATGGCAGCCAGATCTTGCATGCTGCTCCCCCCGGCGTGAAATCGCGCAGCTTGGCCCTGGCGTTCCTGCTTGCGCTTGAAATCGGCAATGACCAGGCGCCCCCCTGGTTTGAGCACACGGGCGATTTCCGCGAGTCCCTGACGTTTGAGGGTATTAGGCAAATGATGCATCATCAAGGTAGAGAGCACCACATCGAACGTCTGATCGGGGAAGGGGAGCTGCTCGATCACCCCGATCTGGAAATCGATGGGCACGTTGCGCCGAGCCGCTTTCGAGCGGGCACGGGCGATCTGCTGTGTCCCCGGGTCAACGCCTGCGACGCGGCCCGCACGGCCCACGCGGCGTGCCACTTCCATCGCCAGCGTTCCCGTGCCGCAGCCCACATCCAGCACTGCATCTCCGGGTTGCATGCGGGCCAGGGTGGCGGTTCTCTGCCTGAGTTCCCGCACCTGGCCACGGAACACGAAGGTGTCGCAGAACCATCCCATCAGGTCGTAGCGCCAGCCCCCGTTGAGGATCAGCCCTTTTGTCTCTTTGGCCGACGCCTTGGACGCCTCGCTGTGGCGGTGACGTGCGAACGAATGCATAGATCTTGCTCCTTTCAGAGAACACCTCTCTTTTGTCAGAGTGTGTGTTGACTCACGCTGCGCGTGGTGAATGAAATGCGACATCCAACTCATCACATGCGGTGTATCTTGACGCCTCATGGATGGTTCAGATCTGTCTGTTGACAAGACGACCAGGTTGAGACATACTATCTCAGATGGACTCTCGTATCTGATTCTCAGTGTAGTCGGACGAGCGCACAGAGACAAGGATCAATCAGGAAAATGTGTCTCAGATGAGACAAGGAGCGCAAAATGACTCAACCGGTGAGCAATTTACGCGTGAGACGCACAAAGATCCTGCTGCGGGAGGCGCTCATTGAGTTGATCGAGGAGCGGGGTTTCGAGGCGCTCACCATTGGCGAGTTGACCTCGCGCGCGATGGTGAGCCGGGCCGCGTTCTATCGCAATTATCAGGATAAATACGACCTGGTGGAGCAGATCTTTGAGGAAGCCATGAGCGCCTTGCTGAACGCGGTCGGAGATCTGGGGCGAGAACATCCTTCAGAGATCTGGGTGACGTTCTTCGAGCATATCGCGCAATACGAACGGCTCTATCGAGCGCTGCTTGGCAGAAAGGGAAGCCCCTGGTTTGTGAGGAAGATGCGTGCGGATCTTTCTGGCCTGGTCAAAGAGCGTGGGCACCTTCCTCACGGACCGAACGCGAGCGCTCGCCCCGTCCACACCTTCTCAGATGAGTTTGTGCCAGACCTCGTGTCCACGATGTTTGTGGAAGCCATCACCTGGTGGCTTGAGCA
>WNEZ01001186.1_pt1 | contig 21801 bp, 18 predicted proteins | sample 5400521 | NCBI WGS metagenome assembly WNEZ01 (sample SAMN13153339, study PRJNA577476) | soil metagenome | isolation source: 120 cm saprolite under Douglas fir tree site 2 hole 1 replicate 1 | place: USA:California | collected 2015-04-18 | reverse complement strand
TGACCGCGCCGCGTTGCGCTACCCTATCGTCGAACAGTCCCGCCAGAAGGCATTTGAGATGCTGGACTGGCTTGAGGAACACGCCAGGCACTGGACGGGACCGTTTGCCGTTATACCAGAGCATTTGCCGCGCACCGATTGGCAAACATTGAGCGTGGAAAAGATACGAGCAGCAATGAACGCTGCCGTCCAGGCCAATAAGCAGGCGGGATCATGATACTGCAAGAACTACAGTCGCGGCTTGCCGGACATGGCATTACCACGTTCGACGAGGTAGCCCTCCGCGAGGCGCTGGAAGCGCGCGTCGAAACCTACACCCTGATCAGGCTGGCTTCCTGGCCGGCCAGGCGCTGGAAGTGCCGTTATCGCCTGCTGATGGGCGATACAGTGTACGACGCACAGAGTGCTGCGGAAGCGTACGCCCTGGGACTACTGGCTGTTTTGGGTTAGCGCTGCCTGTTTTTAGGTGATATAGTGTGGGTATGCGCATTACAGCCCTTGAACCACAGGTTAACAATGCTGAACGCGTCAACCTCTATGTTGATGGACGCTTCCTGCTGGGTGTCGCAGCGGAAGTAGTATTTCAAATGGGATTGAAACTGGACCAGGAACTCGATTCGGCTCAACTGGAGCAGCTACGCCATGAAGAGACCTTGCAGCGAGCCGTGGACCTCGCCTTCAACTACCTCTCATTTCGCCCCCGTAGCCGCGAAGAGGTCCGCCGCTACTTGCGCCGTAAAGAAACGCCGCCAGAACTGATCGATAGCGTCCTGGCTCGCCTGGCTCGGTTGAACCTGGTGAATGACCACGATTTCGCCTCATTCTGGGTCGAGACACGCGAACAGTTCAACCCGCGTGGAGCGCGTGTACTGAAAAGCGAGCTGCGTATGAAAGGCGTAGCGCGCGACGTGGCCGACGAGGTCGTTGATGAAGAAAAAGACGAGGAGCGAGCTTTGCAGGCCGGTCGCAAAAAAGCATTACCGCTGGTTCGCGTTCCCACCATGGACTACGCCACATTTCGCAAACGCCTCGGCTCATTTTTACAGCGCAGAGGTTTCAGCTATGAGATCTCCGCCCGCACAGTACGTATATTATGGGGAGAACTACGCGGCGAGGAAGAGGATTAATGAAGCCAGACGACAACGAGACAGAATCTCTCTCAGACGCGGCACAACGACGCAGGCAGCAACTGCTGTCAATGGCTACTACCGAGATAGCAGCAAACCCAAGCCTGGGTGAGCGCCTCTTACCGTTCCTCCTGGCAGCTATGGAAGCATGCTGGGTGGATGCCATCTTCATCGGGCTGGCAGGCCTCGGTCTCTTTCAGTCACGTCAAATCTTCATACACTCGCCTGTCCCCATCATCCCCTTATGGGCCCCTTTTGTATTCATCGCGGGCTCCCAATGGTTGGTGAGTTACCTGGAGCGACGTGATATGAGCGCGACATCTTCCTCGGATAGGGACGATAATACAAGTACAGTAACGCCTGGTACTTCGCTTGTTTTCTCTCTGGTAAGCGTAGTCACACTCTTTATCATCTGGCTGCATCTCTATACCCAGGCAGCCTTTGTGCTTGATCCTCGCTGGCTGCTGAGCCTGCTGAACGATATTTTGCTACTCAACTCAAATATTTACCTTGTCGTAAGTATTGCTGCGCTCTGCGTCTATTTTTCCTGGCGCGGTGTGCGTCTTTCGCGCCGCCTAATTGAACCGGCCCAGGTCTTCAATGTGCTGCGCCTGGGTCTGATGATCTTCATTGCAGTGATTATTGTGCGGGCTGGACAGGAGAGCGCTGGCGTGACCTTCTCTGATGGACCGGTACTCTTTCTGCTCATTCCGATTTTCTTCTTCCTGGCACTTGTCGCGCATTCGCTAGCGCGAGCTGCTTATGTGCGGCGCTCCCATCCCGCCGGTCTGCAAGGAAGTGCCGCTGCTCAGGAGCGTTCTATTCTGCTCATGTCGGGGATATTTAGCGCGGCTATCCTGCTCATTGCCTTAGCGGTAGGTAGTACTGCTAACCCTACCTTCTTGCAGCAGATTGCAATTCCCTTAGGGGCGGCTTATGACTGGCTAGTCGGGATCATCGCTCATATCATTGTTTTCCTGGTCACTCCCATCTTCTGGCTGATCAATCTGATCCTGGCAGGCCATAAGGCGCAACCACCTACCATTCGCTTGAATCCTCTGGGTGGTGTTGGCCAAACAAAAACGCACAAACCACAGCCCACGCCGGACCTCTTTCTTGTTCTTATACCTATCCTTAGAATCGCTCTCCCCATTTTGTTTATCCTGGGAGTTCTTCTACTTATCCGCTGGGCGATGCGCCGCCGCCGTGTGCGCGTGGTAGAGAACAAAAATCAGGACGAGTATGAAAGCGTCTGGTCCTGGGCGCTATTCTGGACACAGCTCAAAGCGTTCCTGCGCGGGCTGTTTGGGCGTTTCTTTGCCCGTAAAACTGCGGCGGCTGGTACACAGGCTGCGCCGGAGGCAATTACAGGAGGGCAGGCCGCGCGCAGCGTTCGTGAGATCTATCGCCTGCTGCTGAGGCGAGCGGCTGATCGCGGCTATCCACGCAAGAAGGACGAGACGCCCTACGAATTCAGGCAGCGCCTCGACGCAAAGACGCCTCTCGCGCAGCCGCGCCTGGAGGTCATCACCGGGGTGTATGCTGCCACCCGTTATGGCGGCCTGGAGCCCGACGAATCTGAGGTAGCGCAGGTGCGCGGAGCCTGGGCAGAGGTCGAACAGAAGTGGAACAAGAAAGAAATGTAGGGGCGAGGACGTGCTCGATAAATCGGCACTCTACAGCCGTCGCCCTCCTGACATTTCATACTATTTCGCCTCTTACTACCTGGTAGCGATGAGCCTTTGCCAGAATCTCCTCCGGAAAGCTCATAAAATCGGTGGCAGTAAGCAGCACCTGTTCGTGCTGTAGTACCTCGTGCAGCAGGTACTCGCGGCGCAGGTGGTCAAGTTCGCTGAACACGTCGTCGAGCAGTAGGACGGGCTCATCCCCCGTGCTGGCGCGCATATATGCCAGCTCTGCCAGCTTGGTAGAAAGCGCCACAGTGCGCTGCTGGCCGCGCGACCCGTAGGTAAGCATATTCACACCGTCGACCAGGAATTCCATATCATCGCGATGAGGTCCCAGCAGGCACACGCCCTGCTGCATCTCCTTGCGTCGTACCTCGTGCAGTTGCTCGCGGTAGTGCTGCTGCGCCTGTAGAATATCGCTGCCCGGGTCAACGCTGAACGATGGACGGTAAGCGATCTGGAGATGTTCGCGTCCGCCGCTGATGGTTTCCTGGAATATGCACGCCTGCTCGTTGAGCGCGGCGATCATGCGCCGCCGTTCAAACATAATCAAATTGGCCTGCGCTACCAGTTGTTCATCCAGGTAGCTCAGCATCGACGGGTCTTCCTGGTTTTCGCGGATGCGCTTGAGCAGCGCGGCCCGCTGCGTGATCACCTTGCGGTACTTCTGCCATGCCTGGTAGTAGCGCGGCTGCATCTGGCAGAGGCTGCGGTCGAGAAAACGCCGCCGGTCCTCGGGTGAACCATCGACCAGGTGCAGGTCGGTAGGAGCGAACAACACCACCTTCATCTGCCCCACCAGGTCCACGGCCTTCTTCGGCACTCCGTTGACCTTGATACGCTTGCGTTGCGCGCTCGCTGGCAACTCAATTTGCCTGTGCGTATTCTGCTGCGCGGGCGAAGCCCCCTGTGGTCGCCCGTAGTAAGCGGGGTCGATGACCACGATCTCGATCTTCACCTCGTCTTCCTGCCGCCTGACCCCGGCGGAAACCCGTGCCAGGTGGTCCTGCGCGTCCCAGTTGATCACCTCGCGGTCTGACCCGGCATGAAAGGAATTGCTCGTGGCAAGCATGGCCACGGCTTCGAGCAGGTTCGTCTTGCCCTGGGCGTTCTCTCCCGAAAACAGAAAAAGACCCGGACCCAGCGCGAGATCAAGGTGCCTGTAGTTGCGAAAATCATTTAAGGCGAGGTGAGCAAGATACATCCAGGTGTCCGTTGGGGATGGAGCGCGCTGCAAGCGCGCCCCTATGTGCTTAGCGATTGATATGCATAGGCATGATTACATAGGTGTAATCAGCCGGACCAACGGGTCTGATCACGCCCGGCCTGGTGGCTGACGTGACCTCGAGAGCGACCTCGGGCGTGTCAATGACCGCCAGCACATCCGCGAGATACTTCACGTTGAAGATAATCTGCATCTCGGGTCCGTCAACGGCCGCGTTGACCGTGCCAACGTTATCGCCCAGGTCCTCAGCCGTGGCCTCGACAGTCACCGCGCCTGGTTCCAGGCCATCGCTGCCGCCAGGGTTGACCTTGATGCGCGTGATGTTGGAACTGTCGCGAGCAAACAATGCCGCCGATTTGACCACGCCCGCGAACTCTTTCGTCTCGACCACAGCCCGCGTCGTGTGTTCTTTCGGGATAATCTGGCGGTAGTTGGGGAAGGTGCCTTCAATCAGGCGAGAAACCAGGTCGACCTGCTCGGTATGGAACAGCACCTGGCTGCGGTTAGGCGTCACGATCATCTGTACCGGGCCTTCTGCAGGCAGGATGCGCCCCAGTTCAATCAGCGTGCGCGCCGGGACGAGGATATCGCCGCGTGGATGATCGTCTCCGGGCAGGGGCGCGCTGCGTACGGCCAGCCGGAAGGAGTCGGCGGCGGCAAACGTGAGTTTCTCTTCACCGACCTGCACCAGCACACCCGTGAAGACCGGGCGCGAGTCCTCATCGGCGGCGGCAAAAGCCACCTCCTCGATCAACTCTTTCAACTGCCCGGCCTCCAGCAGCACAGGTGACTCGCCGCCCTCGCCGCTGGGGATGGTCGGGAACTCCGAGGCATCCATGCCCTTGATGTTCGCGCTCCTGCCGGGAGCCTTGATATTGAGCGTATGCGACTCCTCCGGCACGCTCATTTCCACGCTGCCTGGCGGCAGGCTGCCCACAAACTCGGTGAGGAACTTGGCTGGGACCGTTGTTGTCCCGTCTTCCAGCACCTGGGCATCGATCCAGCAATTAATGCCGATCTCCAGGTTCGTCGCAGACAATTTCAAACGATCATGCTGGGTCGCCATCAAAATATTGGCCAGGATAGGCAGTGTAGTGCGATTTGAAACCGCGTGGCTCACGATTGAAAGGCCACGGCTCAGGTCCTGCTGCTTGCATGTGATTTTCACTGGTCTTCTTCCTCCAGACGCATCCTACGACAATGTCTCGGTTAGTATACCGTATTCCGCCCCAACTGTAAACCAGAGATGAAATGGCAAATGGCTTGACAAATTGCCCAGCGTTCTGGCTTATAGACGCTATAGAGTATTCTTATTTTGTGTGTCCAATATGGCTATCACACGAGTAGGCAACGTATTGCCTTCCACCTGTTCCCACTCCGCCAGTTCTGAGCGGCGCTTGAGTATGACATCATACCGGATTTCCCGCAGTTGTTTTGCCGGTTTATTTTGCATAGACAAACAGGAACGAGCAACAATGTTGGAGGTTAATTTTGACCGCAAGAATCGGATAGCATCTGTCGAGAACTTATTCTATTATACGTATATAATAAAGCAATTTGAGTAAAGCATGAAGTCGAGTCGAGATGAGGAGATAGAAGCCATGCTTGAAGAAAACTACTGGCAGGCAGTTCTGAACAGGGATAGCCAGTCTGATGGGACTTTTGTGTTCGGGGTGCGTTCGACAGGCATTTATTGTAACCCATCCTGCCCTGCCCGGCACCCGCGCCGGGAGCAGGTGACCTTCTTTACACGGCCAGAAGCCGCCGAAGAGGCAGGGTTCCGCGCCTGCAGGCGCTGCCGTCCCGGGGAAACATCGGTATATGAGCTGCAGGTGGAGATGATCCAGCGCGCCTGCCGCTACATCGAGACGCATCTTGATGGGCTAATTACCCTGGCCGATCTCGGGAAGGAGGTCAGTGTTAGCCCGTACCACCTGCAGCGGGTCTTCAAGCGAGTTGTGGGGATCACGCCGCGCCAGTATGTAGAAGCTTGCCGGTTAGGGCAGTTCAAGGCGCGGCTCAAGGAAGGGGAATCTGTAACCACGGCACTCTACGATGCAGGATATGGCTCGAGTAGTAGACTGTATGAGCGTACGCATACCAAGTTGGGTATGACGCCTTCCACTTACCGCCGGGGCGGCCAGGAGATGCGTATTGGTTATACTATCGTCGCTTGCCCGCTGGGGCGCCTGCTGGTTGCAGCTACAGAAAAAGGCATCTGCGCGGTCAGCCTGGGCGATGTGGATGCCGAGCTTGAGAGCGCTCTCTGGGGCGAGTACCCTGCCGCCAGCATCGAGCGCGATGGAACAGAACTCAGCCAGTGGGTCAATGCCCTGCTAGATTACCTCAACGGTGAGCAGCCTCACCTGGATCTACCCGTTGATGTCCAGGCCACTGCCTTTCAATGGCGTGTCTGGGAAACGTTGCGTGCCATTCCTTACGGCAGCACCCGCTCCTATAGCGCAATTGCTCAAGCCCTGGGCAATCCCAAAGCGGCACGAGCTGTGGCCCACGCCTGTGCCACCAATCCTGTATCCCTGGTGATCCCCTGCCATCGCGCGGTGCGCGAAAACGGTGCGCTGGGCGGCTACCGCTGGGGCCTGGAGCGCAAGCAGCGACTGCTGGCGGAGGAGGCCGCGCATGCTAACCGCTCAGGGCTGTTGCAAGATCGAGAAGAAGCGGGGGTCCAGGGGGCCGCAAGCCCCTTGGCGGAGCGCGAGGTGTCCTCGCCCTTTCCCATCTCCCTTCCGCCGCAAGCAGAGCTGTTGCAAGGTCAGGAAGAAGCGGGGGTCCAGGGGGCCTGCGGCCCCCTGGCGGAGCGCGAGGTGTCCTCGCCCTTCCCCAACTCCCTTCCGCCGCAAGCAGAGCTGTTGCAAGGTCAGGAAGAAGCGGGGGGCCAGGGGGCCTGCGGCCCCCTGGCGGAGCGCGAGGTGTCCTCGCCCTTCCCCAACTCCCTTCCGCCGCAGGCGGCGAAAAAGAATTTTGCAAAAGCCCTGCCCTTACAAGAAGAAGACAACACGAAGAAACAGGTACGGGAACGGCGAGCGAAGTATAAAAAGCGCAGTACGACTGAGATGGTGCAAGAAGATTTATGGGGTTGAGGTATGATAAAATTCAAATGCATGAAAATTATCGGCGAGTATCGGATTATAACATGGACATACAAGAACTTATAGGAGTCACCCTGGGGACCTGCACCCTGGAGCGCATCATCGGACGTGGTGGCATGGGGGCGGTCTACCTGGCTCAACAGTCGCGCCCCGTGCGTACCGTTGCAGTGAAGGTGCTCATCCCTTCTCTCAACCTTGACCCCGACCAACAGCGCGTTTTCCTGGCACGTTTTCGGCGCGAGGCCGATACAGTAGCAAAGCTAGAACATAAAAATATCCTACCCGTTTATGAGTACGATGAGGCTGTCGTTGCTCACCAGCGGCTGGCCTACCTGGTAATGCCCTTTATTCGTGGCGGCACACTGCGCGAACGCATAGACGAAGCGAATCGTGACGGCATACATTTTGATCTGAACCTGGTTGCCAGTTATATCAGCCAGGTGTCCGACGCCCTCAGTTACGCGCATAGTATGGGCGTGGTCCATCGCGACATCAAGCCCGGCAACCTGCTCTTCCACCTGGATGGTCGTCTGCTGCTAAGCGACTTTGGCATTGTGCGCCTGCATGCCATGCCTTCACTGACGAGCGTGGGCAGCTTTCTTGGCACTGCCGAATATGCTTCTCCTGAGCAGGTGAGCGGAGGTGTGGTTGATGCTCGCTCGGATATCTACTCGCTGGGCGTTCTTCTCTATGAACTGCTGACCGGCGAGCTTCCATTTACCGGCCCGAATCCCTTCGCAGTGATGACGAGTGTGCTGAGCGACCATGTTCCTTCCGTCCGGGATGTACGCCCTGATCTTTCGCCAGCAATCGAGGCAGTTGTGACCCGGTCGCTGGCTAAGAGGCCCGAGGACCGCTACCAGAGCGCGACCGATATGGCAGCTGCCTTGCAGGCAGCAGTCTCCGCTGCTTTCATGCCTGCCTCCGCGCTGCGTATCAGCGGCGATGCCAACAATAGCGATGCGACCGTGGCAGAAAGCCGCGTGCAAGCCCTATCGCCTGCCAAACCTGTCGTACGCAGTGGAGATACTGTTCCCGCGTCTCCGCTCCCCTCTGCTGATCCTGCCGTACCTGTCTCTCCGCTTGCTCCCTGGCAGCAGCAGGCGCGTCCCTGGCAGTGGCCGTCTCAAAACCAGGCACAGGCGCAGAGCCCCATGGGAGCGCTACCTGCTGGTATACCTTCCGGGCAAGACAACTCCTATAGCCCTGGAGCATCGGGCGTGAAAACGTATCGCCCAGGGCGACGGCTGTTTTACTACAGCGTGGCCTTAGCTGCACTACTCCTGCAAATTCCTGTGCTCGCTCTACTGTCCGCGCCTGCCAACGGCGGTGAGTCGCCCGCCGTCCTGGGAGTGCTCGTGGGTATGGGCATCAATCTACTGGCCCTGGCCGCGCTGGGATTAACAGCAGTGACGCGCAGTAATAGCAGCAGAAGGTTTTTCAGCCGCTCCCTGGCCGCCGGGCTGCTCGCTCCACTCATCAGCGGCCTTCTCATCAACTTTGGCGCGGGTACCCGTGGCTTGCATGTGCCTATCCTGGCGTACATTGTGCTTCTGCTCAGCAATATCTATACCATTCGCCAGCTCGCCAGAGTCGATGCCCCTCGTGACCAGGTCGAAGTTGCGCCCGTGCATTGGCGACCGGCCATTGTGGGTGCGCTGACTGGCCTGTTGCCTTTGACAATTGTCCTGGTTTTCGCGCTGGTGGTACCTGTTTTTCGCTCCCCGGGAACTCCGGTGTTGACCAGCCTGTTCGTCTCGCTATTCATCGCCCTGATCGGAGCGCCAACCCCCGGGGCCATGATGGCCGTCTGGCTCTCAAAGAAGATGTCGTTTGCGGAATTATCGCGCAGTAGTGCCATTGCTGGCATGCTCATGTTCTTCGGCGCGTTTCTGCTGATAGCACTGTGGAGCCTGCTCCCGTCGAACAACTTCCTGTTCTTCTATAAATTCGACCAGTCCTGGATAGCCTACCTGCTGATGGCAGCCCTACTCGGTCTGATCGGCTTGCTGCGCGGCATGCTGGACGCCTGGGTCTATCAACGAGTGATGAGAAGGAACTAGTAGTCAGTCCAGAAAGGTTTTTGAGGCGAAAATGTAGTGGCGACCCTTGCGGTCGCCAGGCTCTACTAACGCCTTTCGCCAAGGCGTTGCCGCAGTGCTACGAACGCCACCATTGCCAGTACAGTTATGCCCCCCATGGTAAAGAGTAACAGCGTCAGTATCCATCCTCCGCCAACAGCATCTCCACCACCGGGGTAGCTGCCCTCTCTGTTCACTGCTTGAGCGGGCTCGGTCAGATTGATAGCAATTGTAGTGGGCGAGGGAGAAAAAGTATGTGCTGTGGTAGGATTCGGTGTGGGTGTGGAAGATACTGAATGTCCTCGTGCCTGGCCGGAATCAGAGCTAATTCGCAGTGATGATTCGTCGACCACCTCGAAGTCGGAGCCGGAAATTTTGCTGAGCTCGTGCAGGTCATTGTTGTTCCAGCGGCTGTCCGGTGCTCCGGAAATGTACCAGCTACTGCCGTTGTCCGCCACGATCATACCGTAATGTTTCAGTGCCGTCAGGATGACGCGATTCTGCGGCGAAAAGGAGGAGATATCAACGCTGGCTTTGAGGCGCAAGCGCAGACCCATCGGCGGCAGATTGGGATCAGTATCTGATGAAGCATAATGGCGAGCAGGCCACAGGAATGCTCGCTGGGTGCGGCCTACCGTGAAGCGCAAGGCATGATTGATTGCGCCCGCCGCAACCTCATCATAGCGTACCAGGCCTGCGAGGATAGGCAGGCCGGCTGCGTCGGCGGACGTCCAGCTTTTAGGGCGCAGTGCATTAGAGTTCAGGTTCCACACTGCTCCACTACCAGCTTTCCAACTGCCATTGCTCTGTGGATAAGCAGCAAACATTTCGTACAACTTACAGGTACCGCTATTGACGACGATGACATGGCGATCGCCACTGCTCCGAGTTCCGCCCTCTATCGGCGCCTTCGTTGGAATGGGGTATGGCCCAGGATCGCTTTCGCCGGCATAGTCGAAGTGTACCGGCACGAGCTTCTGTTTGTCCGCCACCACGACGTAGGGGATGCCGATTGACGCGCCGTTATACAGCCCCGCGCCGTAGTCGGCATGCACGTGACCTTGTAGCCCGATGCTCTTAATAAAGTGTGCCGAATTAGGGTGAACCGGCAATTTGGAGATGTCGTGGTTCCAGATGTTGTTGGATGGGAAAAGCGGGCAGCCGCCTACGCTGGGAGCGCTATTTGTGTCGGCCCGGGCTGCCTGCTCCCCAGATATGCCGGTGATAATAACGTTTACGATAATGACGAGGCCGAGTGTAAGGCCAGTAAGCCGGAAGGCAACTGAAGAAGGGGTAGGCTGCAGTTGCATAATGTTTACCTCTTGATTAGCTGCTGGCGATTTTGTTACCCAGGTTCACTATGGCTTTCCAATGGCATCGCTTCCCCACATTTTCTTCTATTTTATACCTTTTGTGCCTTTTAGCTTGATGTTGAATGAAATAGTACTACATAGAAGATACAAAAAGTACTGGTATACGCAGCTCGCATGTGTTTTCGTGTGTTTTGTCTGAATTAGGAAGGTGTCGCACAAGAAAATAGTAAATTAGTTCTAATTTCCCCCCAAAACCCCTTGCAGTTTCGTATTCTTAATAGTATACTTGTTCTAGTATATTTGTTCTAATCCTACCAATTATGCCCGGAGAGGACGGTGACGATGTGGATCGCACCAACATGCGCAAACACGCAAAGTATAACCCTGCACATATAAACGCCCGCGAAACCTTTGATGACTTCGATGACTACGATGACGAATGGCCTGGCCGCATGCGCGGCAGTGCTCTGCATTACCAGAATCTGGCCGACGTGAATACCGAAGTGGGGCGCTCGCGAGCCGACGTACAGTCATTCCCAGGTCAACGTAGCCAGCGCGCGCTCTATGCTGAACTTGAAAATTCTATACCTCCACGGCGTTCTGCTACACAGACGAATCTGCCAGCAGTACAGGTACGTAAAGGACGCATGGTGCGCGCTGACAACGATATGCGTGACACTGAAGAGCTTGCCAGGCATAGATTGCGCCCCCACTGGCTTGTGTTTGTTGGCGTAGCCATGCTCGTCATGGTCATGGGCTGGGTGGTTTTCACTGCCGTCGCCAACTGGTGGCAGATCACCCAGGACGACTGGCACTATGGCCGTCCCCGTACGTTTCAGACCAATGCTGTAGTGGGACATGATGACTCGCTCACCAACCCCAGCCATTTTATTGCCTTAAACTTGAACCGTCACGTAGAGATCATAGAATTTCCGGGCGGTGATGGCACAAAAGCCAGGATATTCATTGGCCCGACATTGATCGGAGATGGACAGGACCTGGCGCCGGTGACTCTGACGTTCAAGGATGTCAATGGTGGTGGCAAACTCGACATGATTATCAACATACAGGATAGCCATTTCGTGTTCATTAATGACAATGGCACCTTCCGCCCCGCGCGCCCCAACGAAAATATACACCTTTGATATTGCTCGTGCTTCACCGCGACGCGAGGTAACAAGAAAGTGGGCAGATACCGGATCTGGGCGATGGCTTCGTTCCATTGTATGGTATGGTCTTTGAGGGCTGCCAGATGTGGCCCTAACTCGGATGTACCTGCGATGAGCATGTCCTCGGGGATTGCATCGGGGGCAAGAAACGCACACACGTGTAACAGATCGGCTGCGGATGGGTTCGCTTGCTGCACCCTCTCAAATGAAAGTTTCCAGGTGGTCGCAACAGGGAGAGGATGATCTTTGCTTGTTCTGCCGCGTCGGCGCAAGAGGTCGGCCCGTGCGTCCTGATAGGCATCCAGGAAGGCAGTGAGAGCACATCGCGTTTCCTCGATATATGCGGCGGCCTGATCAAGAGCGAGTGGGAGACCATCCATCACGGCGACAATGCGCTCGGCCTGTGTACGATCTTCCGGCTTTGCATGGGCAAGCGGTGCATCTGTTGCCAGGAGTTTCGCTCGCCGTAAGATAAGCAAGGTTCCTTCGTCCTTGTCCATCGTGTCAATGTCAATGCTGTCAGTAAGCTTGCCTGGGGACTGCCGGCGTGTCGTGAGCAAAAGGTGGCCGTTTTCGTTGGCGGGAAGGTACTCTTCGGCAAGTGTGAGATCGTCAGCATTGTCAAAGATGAGTAACCAGTGATCGTGTTCCTCTTGGGTCATGGCCCTCTTCTAGTAGACCCCAGCGACCCATCTGAGTAGTTACCACATTTCTTAATTAAAAACGAAGAGACACGAAAGAAATATTTCTCTTCGCCTCTTCATCCCGGGTGAGAGTAAGGAATGTTATTCGGAAGCGACTGATAAGCGGTGGGAAGCAGTGCTGAAATCAGTGTGCAGTTCCTTCTCATGCCGACGCACTAATTTATAGCCCAAACCTGGAACCGTCAAAATGTAGTGAGGATTACTTGGGTCCAGTTCGATTTTCTGGCGTAAGCGATGAATATGGACTTTAATCAAAGAGGAATCCCCGTCGTTCTCAAGACCCCAGAGATGCGACACAATCTGACTGGCCGTGCAAACATTATTGGCATTGACAGCGAGCAAATGCAGCAGCTTGCTTTCCATGGGTGTTAAGCGGGAGCTTTTTCCATGAACCCTGACTTCTTTATGCAGCGAATCAACCTGGATTGGCCCGACGGTGAGGATAGACGAAGGCCGTTGCTCCAATGTGAAACGCGCCCTGCGGCTGATGGCACGAATATGCGCTAACAGTTGTTTGGGGAAAAAAGGTTTACGAATGTAGTCATCGGCACCAGCTTCCAGGCAGCGAATCTCGTCCTGCACACTTTTTCCATCGGTGACTATTAAGATAAGCGCATCATGCCTACGCCGCATATCACGACACATTGCCAGGGCATCGGTGTCTTCGAGTGACGTATCCAGGATGACAAGATCCGGTTTCTGTTCCTCCCATTCGAGCCTGGCTTGTTCCCCAGAATAGGCTCGCCGCACTTCGTGTCCAAGCGTTTTTAGCCATCCAATCAGCATCTCAACCAAATCACGATCAGAGTCCACTATGAGAAGCTTCATGCTTTCCCCCTTTTAACGTGGCTTCTTGGATTGTATAAATGCGAGTGACATCTTCTTTCCTTTCTTGTTGCAGAAGCAACGATATCTTCCCAAGTCTATCAGGCTCTCTAGGAGAGGCGCTTGGGAGAAATGCGCTATCAAAAGCGTCTCCGGCATTCGGGCCGTGACGATCATGCCACGCCACTTCTTAACACGAGAGAGGAGGAAAAATGGATGCAAGCGAGTTTCGGGTCGGCGACCGGGAGAATGAGCAAGCCTGGAAAGACCTCTTCGACGATCTCAAAGCGCGCGGGGTCAAAGCGATTGGCTTATGGGTCAGCGATGGCAATAAAGCTATGCTGGGTGCGATCACGGCGAAATTTGGGACGGCTCCCAGACAACGCTGTGTGGTTCACAAGATGAACAATGTGCGAGAGCCTCATCCCAACCAAACAGCAAGAACAGATCAAACCGGAGTTGCGAGCTTTATTCTACCAGAAGGATCGACAAGCCGCTGACCAGGCCGTGGCCGCCTTCATCGAGAAATACCAAAGAGTCTATCCCTCGGCCATCGAGTGCTTGCAACGCGACCTGGAGGCGTGTTTGACCTTCTACTCGGAGCCTTCGGAGCATTGGAAGACGAGTCGCACCAACAATGTCATGGAGCGACTCGTCGGCGAAGTCAAGCGTCGCTCCCATAAAATGGCAGCGGCTTTCCGCAATGAGGAGAGTTGTTTACTGCTCTTCTACGCCGTCATTCGTAGTCTGAAGTTCAACAACCTTCTCAACCATGCATCTGATAGGAGACTCAAGGGATGGAGTTTGGATTTCGCGTTGTCATCTGTTATAAAAGATTCCTTGTTGGCTGCTAGCGATTTGCGGAGAGGTGCTTCTCAATGGTGATGAGGCTTGTCCTGCTGTCGCAGGTTTAACGTTCCAGATACCATAACCACCAGCACTAGGATTGCAAAGGTTGATTTGGTCGAGGCTACAGTAGCTGCCTGTGAGGCTCCCGTCTGCCTGGACGATTCCAGAGAAATGGAGCGGCCCATTGCCGAACACTCCTGGAACCGTAAACTGGATACGTCGGGCAGTATCAACCGTCCCGGTAAAAAATCCATCTCCTCGAAGCCCAGGACCCAGCGCGAGGTGACCGCTAATCTCCCTGCTAACCTGCTTGATGTGTGTAAGCGACATGGTTGAGGTAACATCGGCAGGAGTGTTATGAAGAGTACCCTGATACGATCCAGCAACCATTGGAAGCCCTGATACAGGGGTCGTAGGAAAGGTGGTAGGTGTTCCTGTTGGCTGGGAGGGAGGAGTAACTACAGCAGAAGCTATATGTCGAGGGGTTACGATAGCCGAATGAGCAGGAGTGCCAGCTGTCGCATGAGACCAGAGGCTTACTCCAACGACCAGGACGGTAAATAGCGCAAGTAAGCCGCCTATGAGTATACTGAGTCTCCAGGAGCGAGGAGAGTGCAACGGCTTAGGTACAGGTGCAGGTTTTTCTGCTATTTGCTTACGGGCAAAGGGCCAGAGGGAGCCGAGCTTCCAGGAACGGGAAGCCTGTGGTGGTCTGGGCGCAGAAATGGTAGCGAGGCCTGTCACTGCTTGTGTGGGAGTCGCAGGTGGAGACAATGAGGTTGGTAGCCCACTCGGTGATCTGCTCAGTGAGAATCGCCTTATCGGAGACCACAATGCTTCCCAGAACTGCTCAACTGACGAGAAGCGATGATCATCCTCTAGAGCCATCGCTTGCTGAATAGCCTCAGTTGTAAACGTGGGGATGGTAGGTACCACCTCGTGTACTGGCTTCAAAAGATCGATCCCCGTGCTGTCCAATTGCGTTGCTCTATAGAGGGCATCAGGGGGAACAAGACCAGTTAAGAGAAGATAGAATGTTGCACCCAGGCCATAGATATCGCTACGAGTGCTGAACTCTTCACTGTATTGCTCAATCGCTCCATAGCAAGGTGCAAAGTAAGGAACAGGGATCCACCACAAACCCTGTACCTTCATGATGCGGAGAAGAGCCAGCACGGGCTCGCCAGTCGTCCGTGGTACGATGATGCTGGCCGGCTGGATGTTTTGATGAATAACAGGAGGGTGCTGCTGATGCAGATGGCTCACAGCACTTATGATGGGGGCCATGATCGTCATGACCTGTGGCAGTGGAAAACGCTGCTCCGGCTGCTGTAACCGTAGTATCTCAAGGTGCGGTTCTTCACTATACCTCACAAGCAGGCATGTCCGACCGAGTGTGTCGTCAGTGAAAACATATTGGGCTCGGGGCAATGCTCGATGACGAAGGGGTGGTGGCAATACATATTGAAGCGTAAAGCGATACCCTTCCTGTTCCTTCGGGTTGATTAGCTCTGCAAGGGCAAAAAGCTTCTGTTTGTCATACTGATCCCGTGTCAGATAGACGTTGCCAAAGCCTCCTTTGCCAAAGAGGCTCTCTACGATATAATGCCTGTTTAGCACAGTGCCAATAGGGAGAATAGCTCGTACCTTTTGCACGTTGTTCCCCCTTGTAACTTTTACATGCAGTCCTCAAAAAATGTACTGCTAGTATTATAGATAGCTGCAATTGTCTAAGCAAGTCCAAGGTTAGTTACCAGGAGAATTACTGTCGAGCTACGCACCGGTCGCTGCCTCCGGGAACACCGGGTGACTCATACGCCAGGAGGTTCCTGTCCCGCTCTAACGTGTGAAGGCAGCGGTTGAGAAGCTATTACTTGCAATATAGTTGGTGCAGAGATTGCCGGCATAGGTTGCGATGGTTGATCTTCCAGTTTGATATTTTTTCCGGGTCGTGGGCGGATAGCCAGTATGGCGAACGTAAACATCCAGGTTAGCAGAAACCCAAGAAGTACCCAGATCAAGACTAACTGCGTTATCGACATTAAAAAAGACCTCTCTACAAGATAATGGATTGAAGTCCTTGTATCGTAATAGACGAATAGAGTGAGCGAAGTTAACGGATCCACGTATATTCGGGCGCCGGGTATACCCTAAAGTCAAAAGTGGAAGGGATGCCCCCCTGGCATCCCCCTCTCTGGTAAAAACGCAGCAGCATCGCAAAAAGTTCCAGTATACCGTAAAGTGCTGGATTATCTTGCGCTTTGAAAGTTACGATGCGAAACGTTGTATTAGATAGAGCCGTTTTCTCACTGAGATCTTTCTATCCCAGCAGAGCTGTTGCAAGATCGAGAAGAAGCGGGGGTCCAGGGGGCCTGCGGCCCCCTGGCGGAGCGCGAGGTGTCCTCGCAAAATTCCCCTCTTTTTCCAAGGCCGCCGCAGGCGGCACCAGAAAGGTACCTGAAAGGTTACAAAAAGCGTATAATTACTATTAATAGGTAATGGCTACAAACGCAAAGGGTAAACCGAATGGAACGAGTGGACTGGCAGCGACTACGCGACATCTTGATCAGCATCATCTGCGTTGGCATCTTATTATGGGCGGCATGGTCAATCCTGAGCCAATTCCTGCACGCTGTCGTGTTGCTGCTCCTCTCGATGGCCCTTGCTTTCCTGCTGACCCCGGCAGTGAATATGCTGACCAGGCAAAAATATATGCCGCGCGTGGTTGCTACGCTCATTGTCTACCTGGTAGTGCTGGCAGTAGTGAGTGGCATTGGTTATGCCCTGGTCTTCAGTCTGATCAAGCAGGTGGAAAGCTTCTCATCTGTGATAATAAGCTACTTTACAGCGCTACCGACCAAATTTACTCAGTTCCAGGCATTTCTGGTGAGCCAGGGTATTCCACAGGATAACATTAAGTCAGCAATCGCCCAGATCCAGTCCCAAGCCACGGGTTTTGCACAATCGCTGGCGACCAATGCCCTGAACATTGTCCTCGCGGTAACCGATGCCCTTGTCAATGTTTTGTTGGTGCTGGTATTGGGTTTCTACCTGACGCTGGATGGTCAACACATTCGCGATGGCCTGTTCAATATCATCCCTAAGAGATCGCAATCCTTCTTTCTTTTGTCTGAGGATGCCCTCAATCGCGTGGTGGGCAATTACATTCGCGGGCAACTCACACTTGCACTCATTATCGGCATCCTGGCCGGGGTGGGGTGTGCAATCCTGGGCTTAAAGGACTATGCCTTGATTATCGGAGTACTGGCCTTCCTCTTCGAAACCATTCCCATGGTGGGGCCCGCGCTGGCTTCTATCCCTGCCATTCTCATTTCGCTCCTGTTGCCCGAGCCGTTCCCGCGCACTTTCTACGTTGTCATCTACTTCGTTATTGTTCAGATGTTGGAAAGCAATATCTTTGGACCACGCATCGTAGGGCACGCGGTCGGCCTGCACCCGGTCGCGTCAATCTTCGCTTTGATCGTGGGTGCTCAGTTGTTCGGCGCTTTCGGAGCCTTGCTTGCCACCCCAATCGTCGCGGCAACCTGGGTCGTTATTGCGAGCCTCTATCGCTCCGCCAGAGGCGAGACCGCCGACGAGATGCTCGCCAGGAGGCGTGTCACGCGAACCCTACCTCGCTTGTTTACCCGCGGCCTTGAAAGCGACGATACCCATCCTGGAGGGAATGGAGACCTTGAGCCCGAGGCAACGGCTGCCCATGTGAAGCCAACGCACATTAGCGGCAAAATGGACCAGATCGATCTCATGCGGCCCGTCTCTCCTGGGCACGAGCAGCAGCCAGGCGCCCACACCCCCCATACACACAACCACAAGCGGGATAGCAAGGAACTCGCCAGCGAGACAAATAAAGAGGAAACCTGACGGCTCTCCTGGCTAAAGCACAGGGGGTTCTAAGCGTTCCTTCCACGCTTCCAGCCTTCCCCGTCGCAGGAGAAAGATTGGCTCTGGTGTGGGTTCACTTAGACTTTGAGGCAGACGCGCTCCGGCTCTGGAGATGCCAAAGCTTCGGGGCAAGACCTGCCCCTCTTTCGCGCGTTCTTCCAGTCGCTCTTGTGCTGCCCGCAGGCGCGCCTCCGCACCTTCCCAGTGTACAGCGTACAGGGCACAAGAGGGCAGAGCATCTGCTGCTTCCAAATAGGCGGCCAGAAACGCTGAATAGAGGTCGCGCTGGATGGGACCGATGCCACAAGCACACCGATGCCAACGCTGCGAAAGCGGCTTCTTGACCTGCGCTCCGCAGCCATGACAAAATTGCGACAGTTTGGTGGCGCGCGTGGGAACTTCGATCAGGGTGCCGCCCGTACTTGCAACGGTGCGCCTCAGATGGTCTATCAACATCCCTGGAGCCCGAAGACCCACACTTGTGCTGTAGCGTTTCTGCCAACTTTTGTAGGAGAGCTTTTCGGTGCAGATCGTCTTACCCAGCGCGACAATCTCATGCACCATGCGCCCATGCAAGCTCTTGCGATGCGCTTTGAGTTTGCGTTCTTTGGTGGCTTTGCGCCACCTGGTGGCCTTGTAGCCCTTACTCTGTTTCCAGTGGAGCCCCTGCTTGCCTCGCGGCTTCGGACGCCATTTCTGATCATAGTGCTCAGGATTAGCCGCCCGTCTCTGCCGGTCCATCTTGCGCTGCAGGCGCCGGATGGCTTTCTCATCGGGAACGAGTTCCCCTGCTAAGATTTCCAGTCGGGCTTCCCCTTGTTGGGGCACGATGGCAAGGCTGGACGGACCCAAATCCAGGCCGATGGTGTCAGCGCCGACCGTGTACTTGGGTTTGTGGTAGGGCGTGCCTGCCAGCGCCAGTTGCACGAAGTAGCGATAGCCCTGGCAGTCGGCCCCCTGCGCAGTGGGGCTGGAGACCAGGCGACGGAGGAGCCGGGCGTACTTGATCCGATGGGCTAAGCCGTAGCTGACGACGGGATCCTTCCCGTCAACGAGGGCTCGGATCTGGTCCTGTTTCCAGATGAGCACGCCTTGATATCCTGCTTCGGACTGGTGCAGGACAAAGCGCAGCCCCGTATCGTTGCGCTTATTCTCGATGCTGGAAAGTCCTCGGCTCCGACTCTTGAAGCGCACCCGTTTGGCCTTTCCGAGCGCTTCATCCCCCGCTTGAAGAGCCGGGGGCTCTCGCGCTTGGATTTTCTGTAAGATGTCCAGGAATTGACAACCCCCTTAAGAGTATCTATACTTTATTTTAGTAAAGTCTACTTTGTTGATCTATTTAGTCTACTTTAAGGAGCAATCCATGTCAGCTATCGAGGATTTCCTCAAGGCGAATGAAAGTTATGCCGCCACCTTCCAGAAGGGAGACCTGCCGATGCCTCCAGCCCGGCACGTGGCTGTGCTCACCTGCATGGATGCGCGTCTCCACCCGGCACGCTTCCTCGGCCTCGATGAAGGGGATGCCCACGTCATCCGCAATGCCGGTGGGCGGGCAAGTGACGACGCGATCCGTTCGCTGGTGATTTCTCAACAATTGCTCGGCACCAATACCGTACTGGTCATCCATCATACCGACTGCGGTATGGTCACCTTCAGCAATGAAGACTTGCGTGCCAGGTTGAAGCAGGAACTCCATGTTGATGCAGGAGATATTGACTTCCTGCCATTCCGAGACCTGGAACAGTCCGTACGTGACGACGTGGCGAAGATCAAATCTTCGCCTTTGATCCCGGATAATGTGGACGTCAGCGGTTTTGTCTACGATGTGAGAACCGGAAAGTTGCTCCCTGTGACTTAATGGCCTCTGGGAAGCCTGGGCAAATGAAGAGTACCAGGTTTCCCATATTCAGTTTTCGGTGCTCAACTGCTCTGCCAGGTATTCCCAATCCCTCGGGAAGCGGAACGCCTGCTGCTCAGGCGGCTGTGGCGCCTGTGTCTCCAGCCAGCGCACCGGGACCGTACCCCTGTTAAAGAATCCGTGCGTGCTGCCTACTCCGGTCCACACATAGTCCCCGGCTTTTACGTGGCCAGGCTGGCCATCCAGCAGCACGTCAGCTTCGCCACTGAGAATGAAATATGACTCCTCGAAGGGATGGTCATGCACGATGCCTTCACCGCCGGGCTGGAACTCAACCATGAACAGGGTCAGGTGCTGTGCCCCCAATGTGCGATCCACCAGCATCTTCAGGGAGATGCCATGTATGTTGCCGCCCCGGTCGCCAGCCATTTGCATTTTGCCAGGCGGGGGCAGCTGCGAGTCGTCGAAGTGACCGAGAAAGCGCGTCCGTAGGTCCCGCAAGTCAGGTGGCCTGCCTGTGCTGGGTGCGCTTCCTGTCTTCAAGAAGAACATATCGCGTTCCCGGCCTGGCGGCTTTGGTTGCGCTGCCAGCATCTCCAGCCAGCGGACGGGCTGTTCCCCAAATGTGCGCCACGCATGTGGCACCCCGGGCAGGATAATGCCGTAATCCCCCGGACCGAACTGGTAGGCTCGCCCATCGATGCTTCCCAGCACAAAACCTTCCAGAATAAAGAAACTTTCCTCGTAAGCTTGAATGTGCGGGGCTAGCGTGCCCCCTTGCTCCAGTTGACAGATACCCAGCCCCATGTGGACCGAACCGGCAGTGTGGTCGATCAACGTCACACGAGAGTAGCCCTGGCTATAGTTCTCATAACCGGGTGGCAGCCGGAAAGCTGCTTCCTCGAATTTCCCGATGTAGTGCAAGTTGAACTCCTTTCGCATTGGTTAGGATGAGCAAGTTATTACTTGCACAGTAGTTGCCTAATCGATGATAAGTCAATGCTATTCTAGCAGATACCCCTCTCCAGGCATACTATCACCAACAACCAATGTCCAGTGCTAACCAGAAAATACAAGCAGGGCCAGGTAAAGGTGAAACAGATGACAAACGGAGCAACATTCTACCAGTGTACATCAAAAAGAATAGCGACCTCGCCTGTTTCAGCAGCGCCAGCAGGCGAGATCAAGCAGTGGTGTGTCACTTTAGGGACCATCGTTGTTGGGCTGCTCGCCCTCGGCATCTTTCTAGTAGCGGGAGGCGTCTTCGCCACGATAGGACCATGGGTAATCTTCGCCGGGGCGCTGGTGCTCAGGAAGCGCTCTGGTGCAGCCACAAGCACTGTTTCATTCCTCCAGCCATGATGAAGGGCCTTGTGGACAGCGGATAGGCTTCCCAGGCTTTTGATATGGGAAGAAGTTCAGGCTTTTCCAGCGCATACTCGTGCCCTTTCCATGTGAGTGTGCATGTACCAGTAGCCATGATGTTGCGACACCAGTCAACATTGGGACCATATGCCAGCGTCAAAACGAACCCATCGCCGAGAGGATATGCAGCTAAAAAAGTCACGTATTCTCGGCCTGAGCGACGCCCGACGTGTTTGAGAACGGAAAGGTCAAAGTACAGACTTCCTAAGCGGGTTCCGGCAATCTTCCGGACAAGAGGCTCCCCCCTTTTGCCCAAACGGCTGCTTAAACGGCGCACCTTGTCGTTCACCCATTTCAGACGCATGAGTACTGTCACGGCAAGCAAGATGAGGTAGAAACCTCCCCACCGCAATAACCAATCCTAACTCCTCTCTGATTTCCCGGATACATGCCTGTCTTGGCGACTCTCCCTCTTCCACGACGCCACCTGGTAACAACCAGAGTTCTCGGTAGATTGGCTTCACAATCAAGATCTCGTGCTGCTCATTTAAAAACAAAGCTGCCGCTGCCATCCGCTTCTTGGG
>WNEZ01001185.1_pt1 | contig 21802 bp, 17 predicted proteins | sample 5400521 | NCBI WGS metagenome assembly WNEZ01 (sample SAMN13153339, study PRJNA577476) | soil metagenome | isolation source: 120 cm saprolite under Douglas fir tree site 2 hole 1 replicate 1 | place: USA:California | collected 2015-04-18 | reverse complement strand
GGCGGCCCTGGGGATCGTGACGCCGCAGTTCCTGGGGCGGCAGCGGCGCTACGCGATCGTGATCGCGGCATTCCTCGCGGCGATCCTGACCCCACCCGACGCGGTCTCCATGATGCTGATGCTGGGACCGCTGCTGCTGCTGTATGAGCTGAGCATCTGGTGCGCGTGGGTGGCGAGTCGCCGGCGCGCCCGTCGCATCGCGGCAGCCACAATCGTGCTGCTGATGCTCGGCCTGGGGTCGGTACAGGCGCAGAATCCGCCTCCGCCGCCACCACGGCGCGATACCTCGGCGGTCGTGAAGCCGCCCGGGACGCCGGCGGACAGCGGTCGCCGCGGCGTGGACACGGCGACCGCACGAAAAATCGGACTCCCCACTGGCCCGTCCCGTTCCTTCCCCCTCTCCGATGCCGTGATGGACTCGCTGCTCAAACTCCAAGGTTTCCGCGTCACCCGCTACACATCCGACACCTTCGTCGTCGTGGGCGACAGTCAGACGATTTTTCTGCGGCGCGAGGCCTTTGTCGACCGCGAGGGCACGCAGCTGCAAGCCGACTCGATTCGCTATCACGAGGCGAGCTGCCGGCTCAACGCGTCGGGGGATCCGCAACTGTTCGATCAGGGCACCGTGCTCGTCGGAGAAGGCATGAGCTACGACACCTGCTTGCGTCGCGGCACCGTGCGGGACGCGCTGACCGACTTTCAGCAGGGGGGGGTCACCTGGTACTTGCGCGGTCGGGGCCTAGCGTCCGACTCCGGCTCGCGGCGGGTGTATGCCGCAAAGGCGATCATCACGTCCGATCCGCAGCCGGTACCCGACTATCATTTTGCGGCCGGACAGGCTAAATGGATCAACAAGAACACGATGATTGCGCGGCCGGCGGTGTTGTACGTCCGGGACGTCCCGATCATGTGGCTGCCGTTCATTTTCAATGATATTCGCGGCGGACGGCGCAGCGGCATTCTGTTCCCGCATTTCGGTCTGAACGATATCGTGCGCCCGACGCGCCGGTACTCGCGGCACATCTCCGACTTCGGCTACTACTTCGCCGTCAACGACTACATCGATGTGCTCGTCTCCGGAGACTGGTTCGCCGACCGCTACGTGCAGTTTCATGGCCAGGCCCAGTATCACTGGATCGACCGGTTTGTGGACGGGAGTTTGACGTATTCGCGGATGTCACAGATCGACCGTCCCGGCGTGAATTCGCGGATCGGCTGGAATCACTCGCAGCGGTTCAACTCGCAGACGTCGTTCAACGCCCACGTCGATTATTCGACGAACGGGACGCTCATCACGCGCAATTCGCTCAACCCCTGGGAAGTCACGGCCCGGATCGGCTCGAGTCTGAACTTCGACAAGCGCTTCTCGTGGGGAGCGCTGAACATCGGAGGCACGCGCTCACAGGATCTCTCGACCGCCAACGTCAGCCAGAGCTTCCCGAGCATCAGCCTGACGCCATCCTCGGTCAACATCACTCCGTGGATGACCTGGTCACCGGGTTTCAACTTCAGCAATGACCAGCAATTCCACGTGGCGAGCGGCACGCTCCTCGTCCCCGGCGATAGCGCCTTCCCCGACACGCTGCACCTCTTTAACGACAATCGTCATACGACCATGAACATCAGTACGCCGCTGCGCATCGGGCGGTGGAATTGGGGGAACAGCATTTCCGTGAGCGACGTCAGGGTGCACGGGCGTCAGGAATTCGACCTCCCAGGAGACAGCACGGGGAGTGTCCGGAAGGTCCTGTATGGCGAGACCTTCGAGACGCGGGTCGATTGGAACACGAGCATCAATCTACCGTCCTTCTTCTCGAGCACATGGAAGCTGCAGCCGAGCGTGGGGATTTTGAACACGACGGGCGCGGGCCCCTTCATGATCCGCAATCAATTCACCGGCGGCCAGTTCGTCCGTCAGGGCAAGCGCCCGGCGTTCAGCCTGAGCGTCTCACCGACCTTCTTTGGATTCTTCCCCGGTTTCGGTCCGCTGTCCCGCATCCGGCATTCGATTTCCCCGCAGATCAGCTATCAGTACGCCCCTGGGGTGCAAGTGCCGGAAGCATTTGCTCACGCCATCGACCCGAGCGGCCGACTGAACAACTCCCGCACTGATCCGCAACAGACGATCAGTCTCGGGTTTTCGCAGAACTTCGAAGCCAAGCTGAAGCCCCCCGCGGGTGACACCGCGAGCGAGAAAGAACCGCGCAAGATCCGCCTGCTGAGCATCAGCACCAGCGGGATCGGCTATAACTTCGAACAGGCTAAGCTGCCGCACCACACCGGCTGGCAGACGCCCACACTCACGAACACATTCTTGTCCGACTTGGTCCCGAGCTTTCAGCTCTCGATCTCCCACGATCTGTGGAAGGGGCAGGTAGGCACCGATACGGCCAAGTTCTCGCCCTTCCTTCAAAGCATATCCGCGTCCTTCACCGTGACGCCGGCGACGCTCCAGGGGTTGGGCCGATTGTTCGGGCTGCGTCCGCACCCCGTCGCCGCGCCAACGCCAGACACGACCGCGACTCAATGCGCGGGTGCGTCGGATGACTGCCGTCGCTACCAGGGAAGCTCGCGCACGCAATACGGGCCGCGCGTGCCCGGGATGGGAAGCGGCGGCGGGGGGCGCTACGGCGGGGCCAAGGGCTTTACGCTCGGCATTTCGTTGTCGAGCTCGCGCAGTCGCAGCGACACCACGCCACAGCTGCGCCACGCCCCGGGGCGGCAGACGACCAACTTGAATCTGTCGTTCAGCCCGACGCGCAACTGGACGGCCAACTGGAGCACGTCCTACGATATGGGGACGAGGCAGTTCTCTTATCACTCGCTGACGTTCCAGCGCGACCTGCGGCGCTGGCGCGCAAGCTTCAGCTTCAACAAGACGGCGGCGGGCAACTTTTCCTTCAGCTTCAACATCACGCTCACCGACCAGCCGGACATCAAGTTCGACTACGATCAGAACACCTACGTGCGGTAGACTGCGTTGTCCTCTGGCGGAGACATCGCGACGCCTGCCTCTGCCGTAACCCTCTAAGAATCATCCACTTCGCTTCGGGCATGAGGCGTGCTTACACCTCGGGCGATCCCCGTCCTGAGGCTCTTATGCGTGTTCTCCTGTCCTTGGTGCTATTGGTCGCTGTGGCATGCCAGCCTTCCGTCGTCGGTCCCGGCGGCGGCGTTCCATCCACGCCGGCCAACCTGACGTATGAGCTCGAGCCCAGCGGCGATCCCAATCGCCCGCTCGGCATCTTGCTCATGTGGGACGACGTGACCGACGCGAACCTTGCCAGCTATCGCGTCTATTCGCGCTCCTCGAGCAGCGGCTCCTACGGCCTCCGCGGCGAAACCAGCTCGAACACCTTCCACGACAACGGTGTGCCCCATCTCGACTACTACGTGACTGCCCTGAACGACAACGGCGAAGAAAGCGGCGGCAGCAACGTGATCACGGTGGACGAGCGGCTGCAGCTCGATGCCCCCGCGTGGCTGTCTTCGATCTCCTTGAACGGTGCGATTCACCTCGAGTGGGATGACAGCTCGTACATCACGGCACCGACGCGCTTCAAGTGGTACCGCATCTACAGCACTGATTACAATCTCGACAGCGGCCTCTGCGGGACGAGCTGGCTGCTCGAAGGCACGACCGTCGCGCCGGAGTTTCTCGCGAGCGCGATGAGCAACGGCGTGCCGCGCTGCTTCGGTGTCTCTGCCGTGAGCCGGGAAGGATACGAGAGTCTCTGGTCGCCGCTGCGCCAGGACACGCCCCGTCCCGATGCGCGCAACACGCTCGTGTACGCGTATAACGCAAACCAGGCCCAGTCGGGCTTCCGGTTCTGGCAGGATCTCAACGCCGACGGCCGTGCCCAGACATCGGAGCTGGGCCGGGTGCAGGACGGCAACCTGACGAGCATCGACTTCTGGATCTATCGCGACCCAACCGACTCGACTTTGTGGTTGGTGCCGGAGTTCTCGGGGACCCAGATGCGGCTGTACAGCACTAGTCCGGTCGCCGATCTGACGTCGATCGACTTCGCACCGGCATCCGGGTATTCGCGCAGCATGTTCCAGGCAGTTCCGGGCTACGCCTATGTCTTCGAAATCGTCGAAGGCTCGACCGTGCGCTATGGCGCCCTGCGCATGACGCACGTCGGCCGGGACTACCTGATCTTTGACTGGAGCTTCCAAACCGATCCGGGCAACCCTGAGCTGCAGATTCGCGCCGGGCAGTCGACCGCCATGGCGACTGGCACCGGGGTTTCAGGCTCGAAATAGGTAGTCCGGGTCAACTCAAGGCGCCGGAGTGGTCGCAACAGCCACTCCGGCGCTTTAGCTTTGGTTCCCATGGCAAAACCAGTCACGTTGGATGGTCATTCCCTCTCTATCGCCGACGTCGTGGCCGTGGCACGCCACGGTGCTCCCGTGGCGCTCGATGCCAAAGCGCTCGCAGCCGTACAACAGTCTCGGAGGGCAGTCGAAGCGGCCGTAGCGCGGGGCGAGACGATCTACGGCGTCAATACCGGATTTGGGAAACTCGCCCACGTGCGCATCCCGCCGGACCAGGCTCGCCAGCTGCAGCTCAACCTCATCCGCAGTCATGCGTCCGGCGTTGGTGATCCGCTTCCGGCCGATGCAGTCCGCGCGATGATGCTGCTGCGGGCGAATGTCCTCGTGCGCGGCACGAGCGGAGTGCGGCCGGTGCTTCCGGAGCTGCTGGTCGAGATGTTGAACCGCAAGCTCCATCCCACCGTGCCTTCACAAGGCAGCGTGGGCGCCTCCGGCGACCTCGCACCCCTGTCGCATCTTGCGCTGGCGATGATCGGTGAGGGGGATGTGAAAGTGCCGAGCCCCATCACGCTCGAGGCCAAGGAGGGACTGGCCTTCGTGAACGGGACGCAGGCACAAACGGGTCTCGCGGCACTACTCGTGTCCGATGCCTGGACGCTGTGGCGCAGCGCGCACGCAGCGGCCGCGATGAGCCTCGAGGCGGTCCGCGGCTCGCCCGATCCATTCGACGCTCGCATCCATGACGCGCGCCCGCACCCCTGGCAGCTACGCTCCGCCGCGGTCCTGCGCGAGCTGCTCGCCGACAGCGAAATCCGGGAGTCGCATCGCAAAAACGATCCGCGGGTCCAGGACGCCTATTCGCTGCGCTGCACACCGCAGGTGCTCGGCGCGGTCGGGGAGGGGCTCGCGTTCGCCGAACGGCTGGTGGCGACGGAGCTCAATGCGGCAACGGACAATCCGCTCGTCTTCGGCGACGATGTGCTGTCGGGCGGCAATTTCCATGGACAGCCCATCGCACTCGCGCTCGACGTGATCGGCATCGCCCTGACGACGCTCGCGGGACTGGCGGAACGGCGCCTCGAGCGTGTGGTGAACCCCGATCTGTCGTCGGGCCTCCCGGCCTTTCTCGCTCACGACCCCGGTCTCGAATCGGGGTTTATGACCGCCCAGATCGCCGCCGCGGCGCTCGTCGCCGACTGTCGGGTGCTCGCGACGCCGGCGAGCGTGCAGTCGGTGCCGACGGAAGGGAATCAGGAAGACGTCGTGCCCATGGGGATGTCCGCCGCGTGGAAAGCGGGACGCATCCTCGCCAATGCCGAGCGGATCGTCGCGATCGAGCTGCTCGCCGGCGCGCAGGGACTCGAATTCCTGAAGCCCCTGCGGCCCGCGAAGGCCGTGGGGCGGCTCCAGGGCGCCGTGCGTCAGTATGCCGCGGCGCTCACGGGCGACCGCCCGATGACGACGGACATCGAGAAGGTCGCGAGCGCTATTCGTGAAGGGAAATTCGCGGCGTGAAGGCGCCGCGCGGGACCACAATATCCTGCAAGGGATGGGTGCAGGAAGCCGCCCTGCGCATGTTGATGAACAACCTCGACCCCGAAGTCGCCGAGCGACCCGACGACCTCGTGGTGTACGGCGGCACCGGCAAGGCCGCGCGGAATTGGGCGTCGTTCGAAGCGATCTGCCGCACGCTCCGCGTGCTGGCAGACGATGAGACGCTGCTCGTGCAGTCGGGTAAACCGGTCGGCGTGTTCACCACCCATCCCGATGCGCCACGCGTCCTGATCGCGAATGCCAATCTCGTCCCCCGCTTCGCCACGTGGGAGGTGTTTCGCGATCTCGAGCGCCGCGGCCTGATCATGTATGGCCAGATGACCGCGGGATCGTGGATCTACATCGGCACGCAAGGAATCCTCCAGGGCACCTATGAGACGTTCGGCGCGGTTGGCGCGCGGCACTTCGGTGGCTCACTCAAGGGCCGAATCGTGCTCACCGGCGGGTTGGGCGGCATGGGGGGAGCGCAGCCCCTGGCCGCTACGATGAATGAGGGGATCTGCCTCGCGGTCGACGTCGACCCCGCACGCGTGCAGCGTCGACTCGAGACGCGGTATCTCGATCGCTCGACGGCATCGCTGGACGAGGCGCTCGCATGGTGCGCGGACGCAAAACGACGCGGCAGCGCATTGTCGGTCGGTCTGGTGGGCAACTGCGCCGATGTCCTGCCGGAGCTCGTGACCCGCGGCTTTGCTCCCGACGTCGTTACCGATCAAACGTCGGCGCACGATCCGTTGAATGGCTACGTCCCGAGCGGGTTGACTCTCGCCGAGGCGGCGGAACTCCGCCGCTCCTCTCCCGACGACTACGTCAAGCGTGCGCGGGCGAGCATCGCGAAACACGTACGGGCGATCCTCGACCTGCAAGAACACGGCTCCGTCGCGTTCGATTACGGGAACAACATCCGCACCGAGGCTCGTGACGCCGGCGTGACCAACGCGTTTTCGATCCCCGGCTTCGTGCCGGAATACATCCGGCCGCTGTTTTGCGAAGGCAAGGGACCGTTTCGCTGGGTGGCATTGTCCGGCGACACCAAAGATCTGCAGCGTACCGATCAGCTCGTGTTGGAGCTGTTTCCCGACAACACGCACCTCAAGCGCTGGATCACGCTGGCGCAGCAGCGCGTGGCGTTCCAGGGACTCCCGGCGCGGATCTGTTGGCTGGGGCAGGGGGAGCGGGCGCGCTTCGGGGTCGCGTTGAACGAGCTGGTGCGACGCGGCGAGCTGTCGGCTCCGATCGTGATCGGTCGCGATCACCTCGACACCGGATCGGTCGCGTCGCCGTTTCGAGAAACCGAGGCGATGCGCGACGGCTCCGACGCCATCGCCGACTGGGCGATTCTCAACGCGTTGCTCAACACCGCATCCGGCGCTTCGTGGGTCTCGTTCCACCATGGCGGCGGGGTCGGCATCGGTAACTCGCTGCACGCGGGTCAGGTCATCGTCGCCGATGGGACAGCCGCTGCAGCCAAGCGGCTCGAGCGTGTGCTCACCAACGATCCGGGGATCGGCGTCGCGCGTCACGCCGACGCGGGCTATCCCGAAGCGATCGAAACCGCCCGGCGCCACCACATCCGGTTGCCGATGACCGAGGATCTCGACTGAAGACCTTGCTTGTCGGCGCGCGGCAGGTCGTGACGTGTCGCGGGCCTGCACGCGCGCGTCGCGGGCGCGAGATGGCCGACCTCGAGGTGCTCTCCGATGCTGCGGTCCTGATTGACGGTGAGCGGATCGGTTGGGTGGGGCCGCGTGCGAACGCGCCGAAGGACGGCGGCATCCGTCGCCAGGAGATCACCGGCGTCCTGTTCCCCGGTTTCATCGATTGTCACACGCACGGTGTGTTCGGGGCGCCCCGCCTCGAGGATCACGAGCGGCGGGCGCTCGGCGTCGACTACAAGGCCATCGCCGCGGCGGGCGGCGGCATTCTCCAATCGGTTCGCGATGTGCGCGGCCGGCCCGAAGCGGAGCTCGAGGCCCTCACCCGATCACGTCTCGCAGGGCTGACCGCGCACGGAGCGACGACGATCGAAGTGAAATCGGGGTACGGGCTCGAGCTCGAGGCCGAGCTCAAGCAGCTCCGCGTGATCCGGCGCCTGAGCGCGCAACTGCCCGCCACGCTGATCGCGACATTCCTCGGTGCTCACGAGGTGCCGCCGGAGTACCGCAACAAGCGCGACGATTACGTACGGCTCGTCTGCGAGGAAATGCTCCCGGCGGTGGCGCGCGAAGGCCTGGCCCGCTGTTGCGATGTTTTCTGTGAGCCCGGCGTCTTCTCGGTGCCAGAGAGTCGTCAGATTCTCACGGCCGCGCGCCGGCACGGCTTCGCGGTGAAGCTGCACGCCGACGAGCTCGAGGGCTCAGGAGGCGCGGAGCTGGCCGCCGAGCTGGGCGCCTTGTCCGCCGATCATCTGGCCGCGATCTCCGAGCCGGGCATCCGCGCGCTCGCCGCCAGCACGACGGTCGCCGTGCTCCTCCCGGCGACGATGATCTTTCTCGGCAAGCGGACGCAGGCGCCCGCCCGCCGGTTGATCGACGCCGGGGCGGCCATCGCCTTGGCGACCGATTTCAACCCGGGGACGTCGCCCACCGTGAGCCTGCCGCTCGTCATGACGCTCGGCGTCTCGCAACTCGGGCTACGTCACGCGGAAGTTGTGACGGCGGTGACCATCAATGCCGCCGCGGCACTCGGACTCGCGGCCGACCGTGGCCAGATTGCCGCCGGATGCCTCGCGGACCTCATTGCGGTGGCCGTGGACGACTGGCGGGAGGTCGCGTACTGGATGGGGAAAGACGTCGTAAGCGCCGTCTGGACAGCAGGTTCGGCTTGTCCCGTCTCGGCGCCCCCGATATCTTAGTCGTTCCATATGTCTAAGCTCGAGCAGCTCAAAGAAAAGGCGAAGGGTCTCGAGGCCAAGGATCCGAAAAAGGCCGTGGAGATCTGGCTCGAGGTGCTCAACAATCAGGACGAGACGAATCCTGATCTCTCCATCTACAACCGCATCGGCGATCTCTACATCAAGCTGAAGGATCCCGCCCTGGCGGCGGATTACTACGACCAGGCGGTGGACAAATACGCCGAGCTCGGGTTTCACAACAACGCCATCGCGATGTGCAACAAGGTGCTGCGCAACGCGCCGGCGCGGCAGACGACGTATCTGAAGCTGGCGAAACTGTACGCGGCCAAAGGGTTCATCGGGGAGGCGAAACAGAACTTCGTCGAGTACGCCGAACGGATGCAAAAGGTGGGCAAGATCGAGCACGCCTTCGCGGCGCTGAAGGAATTCACCGATATCTCGCCCGAGAGCGCTTCGCTGCGGGACATGCTCTCGGAGCATCTCAAGATGTACGGCGCCGATCCCGGCAAGCGCGCCTCGTCAGCGGGGGGGCGGGTCACCCCGCCGGCTGCCAGGACAGCGCCGCCGCCGGGTGGGGATGACGTCCACAAGTCCGGCAGCCGCAAGACATCCAGTCTCGTCTTCCTCGATCTCGACGCGCCGAGCGTGGCAAAAGGGCAGAAGGCGCCCCCCGCGCCCCCCCCGCCTCCGAAGGCGCCGGCACCGGCGCCAGAACCGCCCCCGCCGGTCGCCGAAAAACTGATCGAGGAGGTCGTGCCGGAGCCTGACGAGTCGCTGCAGATCGAAACGACCAGTCTCGTCGATGAAGCTCCGGGGAGCGGTGGCGGCGGTGGCATGCTCGAAGGTCTCGAGACGACAATCTCGGACTTCGGGCAGGTACGCCGTGACAGCCCCAAGACCCCGTCCATCCGAGAGGAATTGAATCCGGCGGATCTCGATCTCGAGCCGGTGGCGGAGCTCGAGCCCACGATCCCCGAGGTGAGCCCTCCCACGGACGAGGGCATCGAGCTGGAAGGGGCCGATCTCGTCCTCGAGGGCAACGTCGTCGATACGCGGCCCGCCCCGCCTCCGCCGCCACCAAAAAAAGCGGCGCCGACACTGAAGCCGCTCGGGCGTGCACCAGCGGGCAAGCCCGCGCCCGAACCGCCGCGCGTGAAGCCCGTGGTCCCGAAGCGTCCGCCCGGGCCGGCATCACCCTCGGGGGATGGGCCCGGCAAGCGCAAGACCGTCGTCGAGGTACCGCCGCTCGAGTTGGAGCCCGACTTCGAGACCGCTACGACCGACAGGGGTCACGACGTCGATGATGAGCCGCTCGCCGTCGACGAGCCCCCGCGGCATCCGAGTTTCATTCAGACCGAAGACGAGACGTCGATTTCCTCGGGTGGTCGCCGCTCCGGCTTCATCGACCTCGGCATCGATGAGATCAGCAGCGGCGCGGACCAGGCCGGCTCGCTCGTCTTCTCCAACATCGAACAGACGCCGGCCGCGCCGGGCATCGAAGAGCTCGAAGAGCGTGTCGCCGACAACCCCGATGATCCCGAAGCCCATCAAGCGCTCGGGGAAGCGCTGATCGAGCAGGGGGAGCGGGAGCGCGGCATCGAAGAGCTGGACCTCGCCACCGCGGGGTACGAGAACGCCGGCAATCTCTCGCACGCCCGCCACCTCGTGGACGAGGTTCTGCGGCTCGACCCGAACAGCGTGCGTCACCGCCAAAAGGCGGTGGAGTTCGCGTTCAAGGCCGGCGACAAACCGAAGCTGATCGATGCCTATCTCGAGCTCGCCGACGCGCTGCTGCGGTCGGATCTCCCCGAGAAGGCCCGCGCGGTGTACGCGCGCGTCGCGGAGCACGATGCCAAGAATGAGCGTGCGAAGGCCGCGCTCTCGATGCTCGCCCCAGCGGTTGCGAACCCGACCGCCGCGCCCAGCAAGCCCGAGGGGAAGGTCAAGGCGAAAGATGCCAAGATGAAAGTCCGCGACGAAGCCGCGGTGAACGGCGATTTCATCGACCTCGGCTCGATGCTGAACGAGGAAGACGAAGGCTCGCCGGCCCGGGACACGCGGATGACCGTCGCCGATGAAGAACCGACCGGCGACGAAGAGCAGGATTTCCAGGACATGCTGACCCGCTTCAAACAGGGCATCGACGAGAACATCGACGAGGCCGACTTCCAATCGCACTACGACCTCGGCGTCGCATTCAAGGAAATGGGCTTGCTCGACGAGGCGATTGCGGAGCTGCAGAAAGCGCTGCGCGCGCCGGAAGGAAAGCTGCGGACCTCCGAGATGCTGGGGATTTGTTTCTTCGAGAAGGGTGCGTTCGGCGTCGCCGAATCGATCCTGCGACGCGGTCTCGATCTCCCCGCCTCCGGCGATCAGGAGCGTCTCGGCGTCTTGTATTGGCTCGGCCGCGCGCTCGAGCAGCAGGGCAAGAAAGCCGACGCCCGCGACCTGTACGGACGCGTCTTCGCGGTGGACATCCGCTTCCTCGACGCCGAGCAGCGCGTCAAAGCGCTCGCGAAGGCGAAATAGCGTGAGTCAACAAGTCGCGCGCGTCAGCCTCCGTGACGTCCAGCGGCCGGTGGCTGGAGAGCTGGAGCAGGTGGTCGTCGAGCTGCGCCGCGTCATCGCCGCGGATTTCCCCATCGTGAGCGAAGTGAACGACCACCTCTTGCACATGAAGGGAAAGCTGTTCCGGCCGACGCTGCTCCTGCTCAGTCACCAGGCGGCGGGGTCCAAGGATCCGCGAGCCGTGACACTCGCCGCAGTCGTCGAGCTGATCCATCTCGCCACCCTCGTGCACGACGACTCGGTGGACCACTCCGTATTGCGGCGCGGGTTGCCCACCATCAATGCGCTGTTCTCGCATCAGATCGCGGTGATCATGGGGGACTATCTCTATTCACGTGCGATCATCGAGCTGGTTCGCCTGGACGACCACGAGGCGCTCCGCGTGCTGGCGCGCGTCACCAACGAGATGACGGTGGGAGAGATGCGGCAGCTCGAGGCCCACGACAAACTCGCCTATGGTGAAGGGGCCTACGACGCCTTGATTCGGGCCAAGACCGCATCGCTCTTGTCGGGCGCGTGTGAAGTGGGCGCCCTGACGGCACCGGCGAACTACCGTCAGGCCCTCGCGCGCTTCGGGATGCGCCTCGGCATGGCGTTTCAGATCACGGATGACCTGCTCGACTATACCGAGCTCGAGGCGGTGACCGGAAAGCCATCCGGGCTCGATCTGCGCGAGCACAAGGTCACCCTGCCGCTGATCGCGGCGCTCGCGCGGATGCCGGCCGAGGGGGAGGGCCGGCGAGTCGTGGCCGAGCTGATGGAAGTGGCGGAGCCGAGTGACGATTTGGTGGCTGAAGTGATCCGACTAGTGGAGAGCGCGGGCGGGCTCGAAGCGGCGCGACAGCGGGCGCTGGACCTCGCGCAGCAGGCGGAAGCGGAGCTCGACGTGCTGCCGCCGTCGCCCGCGCGAGACGCACTGCAAGGCAGCATCGCCTACGCCGTGGAACGGCGCAGCTAGGCGATGTCACACGGTCCGCGTCGGCCCGGCTTCTACTTGGGGGTTCTGGCGGTAGGCTTCGTGGTGGGGGGCTTGCTGCAGGCGTTCCTGCGGCGCTTCTTACCTCAGGGGCCGGCGAAGGAATTGTTCACCTGGTCGGTGACGCCGACGATCGGGCCGCTGCACCTGGATCTGCTGGTGATGTCGATTACGCTGGGACCGATCGGGCTCGATGTGTCACTGCTCGCGGTGGTCGGCGTCGTGGTCGCGTATCTCGTGGCCCGCTCGCTCTTCTAGAAAGGCGAATCATGCTCGGCAATCTCGGCTTCACGGAAATCGCGATCCTGCTGCTCATCCTGGTGCTGTTCTTCGGCGCGAAGCGTATTCCGGAGATCGGCGCGTCGATCGGGAAGGGCATCAAGGAGTTCAAGAAGGGTCTCAAGGACGTGTCGGCTGAGGAACCGCCGGCGACTTCGGATTCTCCGCTTCCCCCTGCGGCCGGCGGCGGCAGCCCGAAGCGTCTGAATCAATAACGGCAGCGTGTCATGCTGGGAAATCTGAGCGGCAGCGAGATCCTGATCCTGATGTTGATCGTCTTGCTCGTCTTCGGTGCGAATCGGCTGCCGGAAGCGGGCAAGGCGGTGGGGAAGGGACTGCGCGAATTCAAGCGCGCGCTGTCTGACGCGGAACACAGTATCCAGCAGTTGCCCTCCGCGCGTGAGGAGGAGCAACCGCGGAATGCCAAACCGAAGCGCTTAGTCGAGTAGCGCTACTGCAGCAGGGTCGAGGCGTCCGCCGAGGCCTGGGACTTGAAGAGATCTTTGCGCCGGTCGACCACCTTGGCCTTGGCGCGCACTCCCTCCAGATACTGCTGAATCCGCGCCTGCTGCAGTGCCTGCCGGAGCTGCGTCCGCTGGACCTCTTTTTGCGCGAGCCACGCGGTGGAATCCGCGACCTTGCGTCCCAACGACTCGAGGATGAAATAGCCGTTCTCGCCTTCGACGACGCCGCTCCGCTCCCCGACGCGCAAGCCGACGGCGGTCCCGACGACCAGCGCCTCCCCGGTGAGATCGCGGGGCGGCCGCATGCGGGTGAAGGGGCCGAGGCGCTGAACCTGGAGACCGCGCGCTGCGGCGGCGGCCGCCAGATCCGGGACGCCGCGGAGCAGGGCCGCGAGCGAGTCCGCGCGATGGCGCGCGACTGACTTCAGTTTCTCCACCCGAACGAGGTCGGTCACCTGCGCCCGAATCTGCGCGAGCGGGAGTGCGCCCGCCCTCGTTACGGAATCGAGCCGGAAGACGTAGTAGCCGGCCTCGCCGTCGATAACCGGGCTCGTTTCGCCGACGGGCGTCTCGAATGCCCACACGCTCACGTCTGGAATCCTATAATCGCCGAGCATGAACCCCTGATTTTCGGCGACACGGTATTCGGGAGACACCTGCAGTTTCAGGCGACGCGCGACGGTGTCGAGCGTCGTTGGATCACTCCGCTCCGCCGCCAGACGTTCGAGCGTGTCGGCGCGGGCTTCGACCTGATCGAGGTGCGCACCCTGCAGGGCCACGGGGATCAGGATGTGACGGACTTTCACCGAGTCGCCCTTGGCCTGATCGATACGAATCAGGTGGTAGCCAAACCGCGTCGCGACGGGTGCCGACAGCTCGCCCGGCTTCAGGCTCCGCACGGCCCTCATGAACGGGGCAACGAGCGTGGTGGTGTCGCTCTTCCTGACCCAGCCGAGATCGCCGCCGCGCTGCCCGCTGCCGGAATCGCTCGACTCGCGCTTCGCCACGTCCTCGAACTTTGCCCCCCGGGCGAGCTCGCTGTGCACGCGCGTGACGTGTGCCCGCGCCGCGGCGCTGTCGTCGGCGTTGGGGAGGCGCGGGACCGAAATGAAGCGCACATACGCGACGGCCGGCCGCTTGAAGTCGTCGGGATGTTTCGCGATGTAGGCCTGTAGCTCGCCGTCACTGATCGGAGTGGTATCGAGGATCGTGTACGGCGACACGGCGAGCGCGGTGACCCGGACGGAATCGTGCGCATCCTTGTAGAGCCGCCACAGCTTGGCATCGGGAATGTAGACATCGCTGGCGAGATACTCGAACAGCTTGATGCGCGGAATCTGCTGGCGGTAGATCCCCTCGAGCTGCAGCAGCAGGTTACGGTCACTCGTCGTCGAGAGGAACTGCTGCCATTTGCGAATGTCGAACTGGCCGTCGGTCTGGAACTGCGGATCGCGCATGATTTCGGGCAACGGAGAATTGTGCGCCATCGCGACGATCTCTTCAGCGCTGACCCGGATGCCGAGACGTCGGTACTCCTGCTCGAGGAGCGCGTCCTGGATCATCTGATTGATGACCTGGTCCTGGAGCTGCCGGTCCTCTTCCTTCGTCAGCGGTGCGGTGCCGTATTGCTGGCGGTATTGCTCGGAGGCGAGCTGCACGCGCTGCTGATACTCGGTGACCGGGTATTCCGTGCGGTTGACGCGCAGCACGACATTGCCGCTAGGACCGAGGATGCTCATCACTTGCCCGATGGCGAGCCACCCAATGAACGAGATGGCGAGGATGTAAAAGATCCATTTGGCATTGGAGCGCATCGTGCGCAGCATGGCGACGTCGAACTCCGTCTCGAGAGGAGGGGTGAAGGGGCATAAGTCTAAAAACGACAACGCACAAACTCAAGCGCACAGGGTCTCGGGTCATTTGACAGCGGCGCCGGCCAAATACTATCTTCGTTCAATTCCCACATAGACTTAGGCGTGGCCTACACCAGCGAGATCGACAAGCTCGAAGCGCGCTACCGGGACAACCCCAAGGGCAGAAACTTCGCCCCCTTGGCGGACGCCTATCGTAAAGCAGGGCTTATAGATAACGCGGTCGAGCTCTGTCAGAACGGTCTCAAGCTGCACCCCGATTACGTCAGCGCCTACATCGTCTACGCCCGCTGCCTCGTCGACAAGAAAGACGACGGCGGCGCGCTCGATGTCTTCAAGCAGGTCCTGGGCCTCGACGGCGAAAACATCATCGCCCTGCGTGGGCTCGCCGAGCTGGCTGAGCGGAACGGGAAGTACGACGAAGAGGTCGAGTGGCTGTCTCGGCTTCTGAACGCCGACCCGATGAATGGCGACGCGGCCGAAGCGTTGGCGCGTGCAAAGGGGAAGGCCGCCGCGCCCACCGCGCCGATGACCAAGCCGGATTTTGCAGTCGAGCACGAGACGCCGGAGTCGGTCGAGTTGCGGAAGCCGCCCCGGCGTTCGGGGAGCGTGCCGGAAGTCGAGAACTTTGAGAACCCGATCAGCTTCAACCCCAACGCCCACGCCGCTGCCAAAGCGGAGGGGTTGGAAGTCCAGGAAGACGTCGAGCTGAATTCGCAGCAGATCGAGCAGGTTGAGATCGAGGGGCTGGCGCGGACCCAGTACGAGGGCAGCGGGATGTTCAAGCTGGACGCGCCGGACCCCGCGGCAGCGCACGGCGGTCCGGACCTCGATGAGGCGTTGCCCCAGGTCGATCTGCCGCTGATCATGCCCGACGACGAGATCCGCGCCCCCGCGCCGCGGCCGCCACAACCGCCGGCGCCGCCCCCGCCCCCTCCACCTCCACCGCCAGCTCCCCCGCCCCCAGCGCCGACCGCGCGTGTTCCCGCTGCCGTCGCCCTGTCCGACGACGATGGGGCAGCGGACACGGCTGCGTTGTCACAGGCGGAGCCTGTGCTCACGGAAACGATGGCCGAGCTGTATCTCAAACAGGGCCATCCACAGGACGCGTTGCGGGTCTATCAGGCGCTGCTCGCGCAGCGACCCAACGACGCGAGACTGCAGACCAAAGTCGAGAAACTGTCATCGGGCGGCAGAAGGAAATCGGGCGTTTCGGCGCAGGCCTTCCTCAAGGGGATCTGGTCGGGACGAGGCTCGCAGAGCACGCTTTCGGCTGCGTTCGACGTTGCGGGGCCTACACCCGGTGAGCCGTCCCATCCAGCCCACGACCACATCTCGCTCGACTCGGTCTTTGGCGACGAGGTAGGACGACGGGCGAACGCGCAGTCACCGGAAGCGCCGGCTCCATCCGCTCCCGCCCCAGATGGCTCCACTGCGTCCGCCGGTGGATCCAAGACGGGAGGCTTTTCGTTCGATGAGTTCTTCGCCGGGAAACCTGGCGCTGCGGGCGGTACGGCGGAGGGCGGTGACGCCGCGTCGCCCAAAACTCTGGGCGGGAGCCGTTCGTCCGGTCGGACGAACCGGCCGCCGGAGGATGAGGTGGAGGCGGATCAGTTCCAGCAGTGGTTGAAGAAGCTCAAGTCCTAGTGTCTCGTCACATCGCCGTGCTGAACGGCCCCAATCTGAATCTGTTGGGCGAGCGCGAGCCTGAGATTTACGGTCGCACGAGTCTCGCGGACATCGAGCGCGCCACGAAAGAGCGTGCGCGCACGCTGGGCGTCGAATGTACGTGGATTCAGACGAATCATGAGGGCGAGCTGGTGGAGGCGATCCAGGGTCTGAAGGGCCATGCCGATGGCGCCCTGATCAACGCCGCGGCGTTTACGCACACCAGTCTGGCCGTGCGCGATGCGTTGCTCGCCGTGCGTGTGCCGTTCGTGGAAGTCCATCTCTCCAACATCTTCGCCCGCGAGCCGGAGCGGCGGCGGTCGCTGCTGGCGGATCTCGCGGTGGGCGTGGTGACGGGATTCGGCGCCGACAGCTATCGGCTGGGATTCGAAGCGCTTGCCAGGTACCTCGAGTCGCGATAAGCGCGCCGAGCGACAAGCGGCGCTCGCCGCGATGCTCGAAGCCGAGGGGTTGGACGCGTTGCTCGTGACGTCGCGGCCCAACATCCGCTATTTGACGGGATTCAGCGGGTCGGCAGGCGTGGCGGTGGTGACTCGGGGCGAGGTCCTCTTCGTCACCGATTTTCGCTACGACGAGCAGGCGCGGCAGCAGTGTGGCGCAGTCGCGCGCGTCGAAATCGAGGGGACGAGTGTGTGGGACCGGCTGCTGCGGGAGCTGCCGACGCTCGGGACGCTCGGCGTGATCGGTTTCGAGGCGCATGCCTTGAGCGTGAAGGACGCGGAGCGGTTTTCATCCGGTCCCGGCGCGGCATGGCGATGGAAAGCGGCGGGAGAGCTGGTCGAGAAGCTGCGGGTCCGTAAGGATGCGGGTGAAGTCGCCGCGATTCGCGCCGCCGCGACGCTCGCGACGGGGGCGTTGCGCGACACGCTGGCCACCGTGCGGCCCGGGCAGAGGGAGCTCGAGATCGCGGGAGAGCTCGAACGGGCGCTGCGCCGGCACGGCAGCGAGGCGCACCCGTTCCCAGCGATCGTGGCGAGCGGGCCGCGGAGCGCGTTGCCGCACGCGCACTCGAGCAGCCGCACGGTGGCAGCCGGGGAATGGCTGCTGCTGGACTTCGGCGCCGTCGTCGACGGCTACTGCGCCGACATGACGCGCACGGTGGTGGTTGGGGCGCGGGCGGATGATTCGCAGCGCGCGTTGTACGCACTGGTGCAGGAGGCGCAGCGGCGCGCGCGCGAAGGTGTGCACGCCGGCATGAGCGGGCGTGACGCGGACGCGCTCGCGCGCGATCCGATCGAAGCGCGCGGCTTCGGTGCGGCGTTCGGGCATTCGACGGGGCATGGTCTGGGTCTCGAGGTGCACGAAGCGCCGCGGCTCGCGCGCACCGCTGCCGACCCGCTGCCCGAGGGCGCGGTCGTGACGATCGAGCCGGGCGTCTACGTCGCGGGACGGGGCGGTGTGCGCATCGAAGACGACGTCCATCTGTCGGGCGATGGACCCGTGCTGCTGACGGACGGCTCCACGGATCTCCTGGAACTGGTGTAGGGCCTCTGGGGGGGTATCTTCACGGTATGAAGCTCGACATCATCGCCCAGATCGTGCAGATCTTGAAGGACGCGCCCGAGGTGGGGGCCATCGAGATCCGGCGCGGTCTGTTTGGGGCGTGGTCATCGGTCCGGGTGTCGAAGGCGGGCCACGGGAACGCCACCGGTGGCCATGTAGTGGTGACGCAAGCACCTACCATTCCCCAGTCCCCCGTCCCGGCTGCCAGGGGGGGGGGACTGGGGACTGGGGAAGCGCCGTCCGCCGGTCCCCAGCTGCTGGAGATCAAGTCGCCCATGGTGGGGACGTTCTATCAGTCGCCGGAGCCCGCCGCGCAGCCGTACGTGAAGGTGGGCTCGCGGGTGAACGTGGGGCAGGTCGTCTGCATCATCGAAGCGATGAAGATCATGAACGAAATCGAGTCCGAGGTCGGGGGCGTCGTGCGGGAAGTCACCGCACAAAACGCCCAGCCGGTGGAGTTCGGCCAGGTCCTTTTCCGGGTGGATCCGCATGGGTGAGGCGACGCAGAGCAATCTGCCGCAGTTCAACTTCAAGCAAGCAATCACGCACATGGTGCAGCGCAACGGCTCCGACCTGCTGCTCAAGGTCGGCCGGCCGGCGACCATTCGCGTGAACGGGGACCTGGTGGCGCTCGAGACGGCGCCCTTGAAGCCCGAAGAGCTGAAGTCGCTGGCAGAGCAGATCATGACGCCCCGCCAGGTCAAGGAGTTCGCGGAGCACAAGGAGGCGGACTTCGCGATCGGCGTGCCCGGCGTGGGCCGGTTCCGGACCAACGTCTACCAGCAGCGTGGCACGGTGGCGTTCGCGTTCCGGGCGATTCCGTACGAGGTCAAGCAGATCCGCGAGCTGAATCTCCCCGGTGTGCTGGAGGAGATCGCGCTCAAGCCGCGCGGGCTGGTCCTCGTCACGGGCGTGACGGGGTCGGGGAAATCGACGGCACTCGCCGCGATGATCAATCACGTGAATACGAACCGGCGCGTGAACATCATCACGATCGAGGACCCGATCGAGTTCCTGCACCGGGACCAGCACGCCAACATCTCGCAGCGCGAAGTCGGCAACGACACGTTGACGTTCAACTCGGCGCTGCGGCACGTGCTGCGGCAGGACCCCGACCTGATCCTGATCGGCGAGATCCGCGACATGGAAACGCTGGACACGGCGCTCAAGGCGGCCGACACCGGGCACATGGTGTTCTCGACGCTGCACACGACGGACGCGACGCAGACGGTCAGCCGCGTGATCTCTTTTTTCCCGCCGCATCAACACGATGAGATCCGACATCTGCTCTCGACGGCGCTCCAGGCGATCGTGTCACTGCGCCTGGTGCCGCGCAAGGATGGCCGCGGTCGCGTCCCGGCGGCCGAGGTGCTCATCAATACGGCCGCCGTTGCCGACAACATCCGCGATCTCTCCAAGCAGCTTAACATTCCCGATCTCATCGCCCAAGGCTCCGTGCAATACGGCATGCAGAGCTTCGACCAGTCGCTCTTCCACTGGTATCAACAGGGCGTCATTAGCTACGAGAGCGCGATCTTCTACGCGACGAACCCGAGCGAGTTTGCCCTGAAGGTGTCCGGCGTCGATTCATCGGGGAATCGGCTGGGTGGGTCCGACGCGGCCGGGGCGATCGAGCTGACGCCCTGATGTTCAAGAAAGTGCTGATCGCGAACCGCGGGGAGATCGCCCTGCGGGTGATCCGCGCGTGCAAGGAGCTGGGCGTCGAGACGGTGGCGGTGTATTCGGAAGCGGACCGGGAGTCGCTGCACGTCCGCTTCGCCGACGACGACGTCTGCATCGGCCGCGCGCCGAGCCGCGACAGCTACCTCAACATCCCCAGGCTCATCGCGGCTGCGGAAATCACCGGCGCCGATGCCATCCATCCCGGGTACGGGTTCCTCGCGGAAAATGCGGAGTTTGCCGAGAAGGTTGGAGCGTCCAACATCTCCTTTATTGGGCCGACGCCGGACCAGATCCGGCGGATGGGCGATAAGGCGGCGGCGCGCAAGCTCGCGAAAGAGCAGGGCCTGCCGACGGTGCCGGGCTCCCCCGGGCCGGTCGAATCGCTGGAGGAAGGTCAGCAGGTCGCCGGGGAAATCGGATTCCCGGTCATCATCAAGGCGGCAGCGGGCGGCGGGGGCAAGGGCATGCGCGTCGCCAACGATCTCGATCAGTTCGCCCAGTCGTTCACGCTTGCCAAACAGGAAGCGCTCGCCGCCTTCAATTCCGACGAGGTGTACATCGAGAAGTACCTCGCGCGCCCGCGTCACATCGAGATCCAGATCATGGGCGACACGCACGGCAAGGTGATGCATCTGTGCGAGCGCGACTGCTCGGTGCAGCGACGCCACCAGAAGCTCGTCGAGGAAGCGCCATCGCCCGTGGTGGATCAGACACTGCGCCAGGACATCGGCGACTCGGCGGTGAAGCTCGCGGAGTCGATCGGGTATGTAGGAGCCGGGACGATCGAGTTTCTACTCGACTCGGATGGCTCCTTCTACTTTATGGAGATGAACACGCGCATTCAGGTCGAGCATCCCGTCACCGAGATGTGCACGAACTTCGACCTGGTGAAGGAGCAGATTTCCGTTGCGGCCGGGGCGCCGCTCTCATTGGTCATGAACGGCCACCGACTCCGCGGGCACGCGATCGAGTGCCGCGTCAACGCCGAGGACGCGAGCCGGAACTTCCAGCCGTCGCCGGGACTGATCACTGCCTACCATCCGCCCGGCGGGCCGGGCGTGCGGGTGGACACGCACATCTACGCGGGCTATACCGTGCCGCCCTACTACGACTCCCTGCTCGCCAAGGTGATCGTGCACGGCAATACGCGGACCGAGGCGCTCGCCCGCATGCGCCAGGCACTCGACTCGTTTATCATTGAAGGCGTGACCACAACGATTCCGTTTCTGGGCCGGGTCATGCGCCACCCGGATTTCGTCGCGGGCAAGGTCGACACGAAATTCCTCGAGCGCGAGCCACAGCTCCTCAAAGATCAAACATGAAGATTGATGTCTACCACACACCACTCGGCCTCAATGCGGGAGATTTGACCGGCCGAGCGGTCGTCGTCATTGACGTGCTGCGGGCGACGAGCACGATCGTCACCGCGCTCGCGGCCGGAGCGAAGGCCATCGTCCCCGCCGCCAGCTCGGACGAGGTCGTCCGCCTCACGGCGAACCTGGAGAAGAACGGGATCGTCCTCGCGGGCGAGCGCCGGCTGCTGAAGATCGAGGGATTCAATCTCGGGAATTCCCCGCGGGAGATGACGAAGGAAACCGTGGGTGGGAAGACGTTATTTCTGGCCACCACCAACGGCACGCCCGCGCTGCTGGCCGCTCAGGGCGGCGACCCGGTGCTGGTCGCGGCGGCCCTGAACTTCAGCGCCGCGGCCGAGCGCGCCCGCGCGCTGTTCACCGAGCGCGGCGATCTCGTGATCATCTGCGCGGGGCGCGACAAGCAATTCGCGCTCGAGGATGCCTATACGGCCGGGCGCTTGATCAAGGCGGTGAAGAAAGGCGTCCCGCCGAAGAAGCTCGCCCTCAACGACGCCGCCCAGGTTTCGCTCGATCTCGCGGCGCAGCAGGGCGGTTGGCAGGACGCGCTCGGCGCGAGCGACGCCGCCCGGCAACTCGGCGAGGCGGGACTGGGGGACGACGTCAAGTTCTGCGCCAATCCCGACCGGCTCTCGATTGTTCCCGTCTACGCGGATCGACGCATCGCGGCATGAATTCTAAAGCTCGCCCGGAGCTCATCGGCATCG
>WNEZ01001183.1_pt1 | contig 21811 bp, 13 predicted proteins | sample 5400521 | NCBI WGS metagenome assembly WNEZ01 (sample SAMN13153339, study PRJNA577476) | soil metagenome | isolation source: 120 cm saprolite under Douglas fir tree site 2 hole 1 replicate 1 | place: USA:California | collected 2015-04-18 | reverse complement strand
GGTCCGGCATGACTCGGCGCGTCACCCGGCTCGTTCGCGAAGGCCTGGTTCGTCGTGCCCACGCCAATGCCGACGCGCGCGGTGTCGTGGTTCAGTTGACAAACTCCGGATTGGACCGTCTGACCGTCGCAGCTCCGGTCCACATACGCGGAGTTTCCGATCTATTCCTCACGAAGCTGGACGACCAGGAGCTCGCCGTTCTCGAGAGCGCCCTCGCCAAGGTCACCCTCGACTGCACCTTTGGCTAAGGCGTACGCGCGCCGTGCCTGGTTAAGCAGATAGCGGAAGCTGCCCGGGATTGCCTTACGGTCCTGACCCGTGTTTCACCTCGGCGCGTTGCGTTAGCGCTTCTTCCTTTGGGCGCGAGTGACGGCCGACTGGTAGGCGAGGCGCGTGTAGAACAGCTTGCGCGCCGCATCTGCTCGCCGTGCTGCCTCCGCCGGATCCGTTCGGCGCAATTCACCAGTTGGGTCGACCTGCTCAAGGAAGCGGTCGCGAGCGGCCTGTCGCGCCTTGGCTGTCATCTCCCTGCCGTCATACATGGCGCTACGGGCAAGGCCGCCAAGTCTGCCTCGCTGCTGGGGGGTCATCCTGCCCCCTTCTGTGGCTCGGAGAGGAGAAGCTCGGCGCCAGGCATCGTCGGAATCCTCAACATCGCGGCCACAATGTGACGCAGGGTTGACTCTCGCACTCGGTATCCGTGGCGGGCACGGGACAGAGTGGTTTCATTAACGCCCGACAACTCGGCAAACTGGCGGGGACTGATTCCGCGGCGACCTAACTCGAAGTCGAGGCGGGCGGGATCTATGCGGACGCCGGCTCGTCGCTCAATCATCGACCGGGTCCGGGGCTTTGCTGTTTCTGGTTCATGCTCCGACGGGATGCCCACGATTCGGGCAGGTAAAAGGGCTGTTCCGGCTAGAAACAGTGACCCCAACCAACCGAGTCGTTCTGAGTTACTTCTCCTTGCGGAGTCGGTCCTCAGTTCTCCTCAGTCGATCGGGGCCGATACGTGACCCTAATTGCTCGAAGCCAGGCGGTCAACAGCGATTATCGAGGGATAGCCTGGCAAACCGCCGTAGGTAAGCTCACCGACTCCGCGAGGAACCCCAACCGCCTGTCGCGATCCCGCGCCGAGCCGGTCGCGGAGTGTTTGTGAACCGGTCAATCGGTGTCACGGCGTCGACGCCGCCACGATGGTGGATCCGTCGAAAACGCCGAAGTCTTCCTCGATCAGACGGCGAATCTCCGGGTCGAGCAGCTCCGCCGTCTCAACGTGGCAAAACGAATACGACACTCCGCGAACCTTGTCGACCAGTACGCCGGCGCCCAGCGCGAAACGAGGAGCGATACCGGCCTCTTGCGCTTGAGCGAATCTGGTCATCGCAACCGCCGCCACCTGTGCGAGGAACCCTTCTGGCTCTGACCATCGGTCCGAGTTTTCGTAGACGAAGAGGAAGAGGCCATTCTGACTCTTGTCCAGATACAAGAAGCTGCGACGCGCTGCGGCCGTGCGCATTTTCGAATACGTGTCGAACATCTTGCGGCCGAGATCGGCTCTGTAGGCAGGTGGAATGCGGTCCAAATCTTCGACGATGCGCCGATACTGATCGGCGTCGGTCCAAGGAAAGAATCCATCAGGCTTCCAGACCTGCTCGATCATCTCCGTGATCAGAAGCGAGAAGGTTTCATCGTCGCCTTCCAGACTTTGGAGCGGCAGCTGCGGGACGCTGTTGGGGCCACCAATGGCAGCCTCGTCGGCGGCAGCTAGAACGTCGTATCGATCAATTTCCCTGCCCAGAGGCAGATACAGTCCCGAGTCTAGGGCCCGGCTCACGTATCCGATCACCGCAGCCGTTGAGCGGAGGCGATCATGCAGTCCGAGCCAGTCGTCAAGCGTGATCCACATCGTGTTCGGCTCCTGGGGCAACATCAGTTCGGGCACCTGCGGATGAACGATGATCACTACCGCCGGCCAATCACCGACACCAGCGAAGGTGCGCCGGAACGCTCGAAGCGACTCCAGCTCGACCGGGCCCAGGCCAAATCGTCGACGCGTGCCGTTCGCTTGCGCAAGGCCCTCGACCGCGACTTTCTTAATCCACGCCTCGGCACGGACCGGTGAATCCAGGCTGGCCGCTTGTGGATCCCGCGCCTTCACCTGCAAAATGAGCCCCTCGTCACCACACGCTAAGACTCCGTCGCTGATTTCACGCTGAGCGGAGCCCTTGTGCTCTAACAGTGGCTGGTAAACGAAATCGGCGACACCGAGGGCGCCGGCCAGTCGGCGGGTGTAATCCTCGACAGCTGTTCCCCAAGCTGACGCGTCGTGCGACACGTCAACAAGTTACCTACATCGCGCTGCGGGAGGGTCGCAGGCAAATCCGCGATCTGTCTACGCGACCGCCAATTTCATCTGGACGTGGTCGGCGCTGGTCTGCCAGAGCCTTGCCGTCCTGGCCGGTCGTACGCGGTGTAGGGCGGCAAAAGTGCATCGGTCATGCAGCCCTCCCGTACGCGTGATGAAGTCCGCCGAGAATCGCGCGAGTAACAATCACGCCATGCGAGTTTGGTGGGCTGGGTACCGGCGTTTGCAAATCCAGCGTGCGGTGAGGTCGGTCTCGGTTGTAGTAACCGAGGAACTCGGCGAGCAACGTGAGCAGATGCCGCTCATTCAGCACGATGATGTGGTCCAGACACTCTTGGCGAAAGGTCCGCACTACCCGTTCCGCGACCGAGTTCGCCAGCGGCGCCCGGTAGGGCGTTTTGTGGTCTTCGATGCCAACGGTGGCGAGCTTGGTCCCGAAGTCGGCGCCGTATACCTTGTCTCGATCACGGATCAAGTGTCGTGGTTGACGGCCCCAGGCGGTGGCTTCGATCGCCTGTCTCCAGATCCACGCCGCTTTCGGGTTGGCGGTTACGTTGACGTGAATCAGCTCCCTGCGCTCGTGGCGGATGAAGAAGAACACGTACAAGGTTTGGAAGCCGATCGTCTGCACCACGAATAGATCCGCGGCCCAGATGCCCTTGATCTGGTTGCGCAGGAACGTTCTCCAGGTCTGACTTCTCTCGCCCTTCGGGCCTCGCCATCGATAGCGGCGAATCGATCGATTGCTGACCACGATCGCGAGCTTGAGGAGTTCTCCCCGGATGCGCTCGGTGCCCCACAGAGGATTGTCCCGCGACATTCGTGCAATCAGTTCCCGGACTTCGGTGCTCAGCCGTGGTCGGCCCAGTCGACGGCGCGACCTCCAGGTCCAGTACCGCTGCCAACCCCTTCGATGCCAGCCGATCACTGTCTCCGGTTGCACGATTCTCAGTTGACGAGTCCATCCCTCCGGCCAGAGCCACCGTATCCAGACCCAAAGGATTCGGTCCCGGTTGTGCAGGCGCGGCTTTGCCGTGCGGCGTAGGAGCACCTCGAGTTGGTGTCGCAGGACCAGATTCTCGAGCGCAAGGTTTTGACGGGAACGACTGCAATCAATAAGAACGCGAAGCAGCATCAAGAGGAAGCCCAGCACCGGCGCGGGAGCATATCAGGGCAAGGCGCGCCAAGGTGTGCCCGATCCTGACCGACTTTTGCCGCCCTTTAACAAGAGAGCGCAGAGCATCGGCCGTCGAAATCCTATCGGTCAGGCCACCCTACTCCGGGTAGCCTGGCGCCCCGGATGAATATGTGACCCCTACAGCCTAGTCTTGTTCGTAGAAGTAGAAATTGGGGGCGATGACAGGCCTCGGCGAGGCCTCGGCTTTGGCGATCAACCGCTCCCAGTCAATTTCGGCACCGTGCCTCTCCTTCAGAGCATCCTGAGCCAGAGTCACGTCAGACACTTCGTCGACACTGAGCCCTTGTCGTTTCATGTCGGCTTCAAGTAACCGACGAAAATCGTCGGCTGATGCCGCCCGACTTGCGACCCAGATGAACACACCCTTTGTGTCGCCGAACACGACCCGATTTGCGCTGCCCGGATGGACCCCCACCATTGCTACCCAAACTGGCATGTCACTATCTCAATTTCGGAAATCTGTAATGGACTCCGCCCTTAGTGATTCGGTTGCCCTGCTTATCTGTTGCATGGTAGTGCGGCCCGCGCGCGTCAGACTCCAAGACAGGCTTTCCTTGTCCGCCACGTGCTGCGGCCTCGCGTGCCTCTTTCTTGGATTTGAAGTACTTACTGACAACCCCTATCGGGCATGCGAGCCCAGCAGTTTCAATAGCGCTATTCAGCTGCACGGCCGCGCATAGGTATCCACTGACATCCATTTCGCAAACAGCATCCGCGACTTCGCGGGTGTCGGGGCTCTCAAGACCTGAAACTTCCGAGTCGAGCCAGTCTGCACTGGCCGAAAGGGCGCCGACATATTGCTCGCGCACGGGTCCGGGAAGTGCTCGTCCAATGTCGATCAGGCGATCCTGTGCCCAGCCCCAGAGGTCAAGCCCTAATGGATCCAATGTGTTAAGCGGGTTGTCGGCGACGTATGAATACGGCTGTCTGGTCAGCTCGACTAGTGGATCGAGACTGATGAATTGAGCCGTGTTCGAGTCGTAGTACCGCGCTCTCAAGTAATAGAGGTTTGACTCGGAATCCTGATACTCGCCGGAGAATCGGAAGGGATTAGTTATCGATTCGGTAATCGATGCCAATCCTCCGTAAGGATCGTAGGTATAGGTTGCTGGATGCGGTGTCGATACGGTTGAGTTCGTGATGAGGCGTGTCGATCCTATCTGGTCGTGGTGGTACCAGTAGGTGGCGCTGGTGTTGACCTGCTCAAGGGGTAGGCCGCCAGGACCATAGACGTAGGCGGTACTTCCGTCCTTGAGGAGCAAAGGAAGCGAGCCAGCGACATCCCAAAGGAATTGCGAAGCGCCGACCGCAGAACACGGCTGAGCTGAACTACCCGCGTATTTGCACATGCGCAGGCCGTCGCCGTTGTATCCGTAGCTGGTGGTGCTGGCGGCGGCGAACTTGGTCATCCGGTTGGCCTGGTCGAAGGTGAGGGTCTGGGCCTGGCCGCCACTGGGAGTGACGCCGGTGCGGTTGCCCCGGGTGTCGTACTGGAAGGTGGCTGCTCCTGAAGGCGGAGTCGAGCACGAGCTCGAAGTGGAGGCGGTCCAGCAGAGCTCGTCGGCGTTATTGAAGGCCTGCTGAACGGTGCCCTTCTTGGTCAGGTTGTCGGCGGCGTCATAGGTGTACGGAATGCTTCCGGTGGGCGGCGAGGTGCAGGCGTTGGTGCTGCTCGAGCCGGCGTAGCAGACCTCGTTCAGCGGCGTGTATTTGTATGAGCCGGTGCCGGAGGCGGCCGAGGTGTCGCTGGCCAGCCGGTTTGCCGAGTCGCGGGTATAGCTCGCTGAGAAGAGCGTTGTACTGCCGCCCTTGACCGAGGCGACCGCGGTCATCTGGTCGGCGGCGTTGAAGGTGAAGGTGTCGACCACTCCCGACGCAGTCGGAAAGGTCTCGGTGGTCAGGTTGGAGTCGGCGTCATATCCGAAAGTCGTGGCGTTGCTGTTCCAGTCCAGGACCGACGTCCAGCGACCGTCGTTGTCGTAGCCTCGAGTGACGTTCAGTGGACCGGGATATGTGATAGTGATGGGCAGGTTGCGCAGGTTGTAGACCCACAGCACCTGGGCCCCGTTGCCGTTCTGGTAGCTGACCATGCGGTGCAGGCTGTCCCAGCCGAAGTTGCTCGTCCCCGTGCCGTCGGTCATGCTCAGCCGCTGTCCGTCCCCGTCGTATGTGACCGTGACGTTGGGGGTCACCCCGTCGCTGTAGGAGGTCCCGGTCAGCTGGTTGGCCGCGTCATACGCATGCGTCGTGCAGCCGGCGGCCGGCATAGCGCCGCAGTTGCCGCCAGGATCCTGCTTGCTGAGCAAGTCGCCATAGGCGTCATAGACGTAGGTCGTGACGTTGTTCAGAGCGTCGGTGACCGTGGTCACGTGGGCGAGGCTGTCGTACTGATAGCTCTGAATCGCATTGCCCTTGCCGTCCTTCTGGTCGAGCACGGTGCCGTCCGGGTTGTAGTCGGTGGTAAGGGTGGTCTGCGGCGAGTCGGCGCGCTTGACCTGGCTCAACTCGTTGTCGGCGTCGTAGACGTTGGTGGTCAGGTTGTTGTCGGCGTCGGTGACTGTGTCCAGGTTCTGGTTGGGGTCGTAGTGCCAAGTCGTGGTGTGGTTCTCGGGGTCGGTCAGCCCGGTCCGCTGGCCGAAGTTGTTGTAGGTGTAGGTCGTGGTGGCGTAAGGGTTGGCGGTGAACTGGTCGAATTTGACCTCGCTGGAGTTCGAGGCGTTGCCATACAGGCCGGCGAAGCCGGTCCCGGTGACGTTGGTATCGGTGGTCTGACCGCAAGTGGCTGTGGGACGGGCGCAACTGGACAAGCACGCGGCCTCCCTTCACGGTGGGTCGCCTTCCCGAGGCTTCAGCCACGGCTTGGGTATATCGCGTCGTGCTCGCAATTCAAGGATCGGAGATCGGTTGCGCTGGCTTCATGGTGGCGATGATCGGCCTGATTGCAACGCTCGGCGGTGCGGTATTTACAGGCCTAGCCCTTTTTGGAGCAGCTGCGGTCGGGATTCTCATAGCGGCCGGCTTCGGGCTACTCGCCGTGAAACAGCGACGAGCTCGTGACCGTTGGCGGATCGTGCTACTCATACTGCAAGTCGCCTTGTTCGCAGTTGGAATCCCACTACTAAACGCCGCCAATTACGCCAGCTACCACGCTGGCACTCCCCAGAACCCAGGGACTGACGGGCCGTTCGCCGACGGGGGCTACGGTCTGGCTTGGCTGACCCGCTTGGCCTTCATTGGTGGCGCTGTGATCGTTGTCACCGTTCTGCTGTGGGAACAGATCCTTCGTGGAATTCGGTACCTGCGAGCTCGCGGCCAAAGGGCCAGATAGGGGAGAGGGTGCCTCCGACCATGCCGGCTCAGAATTCGATCCTGTGGTGCTGACGACTCGAAACCCGTCGGAGGAGCTGGCGATGGCCAACACTCGCCACGCGACGGACGCAATGTGGTTCGGGATAGTCGGCATTCTTTTGGTCTTTCCGTTCGGCGTACTTCTTGGTCCTGCAGCCCTGTTTACAGGCATCTCAGCGCTTCGCCGCGTGCGGAATAGCGGAGGCACCATGGCCGGTTCAGGTCGAGCCATCGCCGGGATCGTTATGGGCTCGATTGTCTGCGGCCTTTGCGCTTTCGCTCTCTTGGTAGAAGTCGCCGCCTTCCTGCTGACTGGCGCCCCGATACCGGCCTACTAGGTTCCCTAGGCGACGGCCAGAACCGCGGCAAGGTGCCTCACCACCTCATGCGACCTCTGAGCGCGATGCGCTCCGTCCACTCCAACACTCACGCTCGCCTATCGAGAACTTAGGACTACAGCAGCAAACGCAATCGCCGCGAGCGCAAGGCCTACGATGCCGAACGTCGCCTGGATTCGCAGAATTCCCAAGCCCGGCTTGCCTGACTTGCGCCGGCGGTAGTCCATGGCGAGAAGTGGGACCCAAACGACCGCTATGAGCGCCACCAGCACACCAAACACGAGCGCCAACTCGAGCCAAAGACTCATCGTGAACGGCTAGGCATTATGACGCGGTGGGCCGGGCGGTCGAATCAGTTTGGGCCGCAGTTTCCGTAGCGCGAACCAGGCAATGATCGAGGGTGAGCGGATCAGCCTCCCTTAGCGTCCGATTCACCGTCAAGGTTGAATAAGCATCGACTAGCCTGAGAGTTACGTGAGCCACGAAGTTGCCACCGCGCCGCGCAAGGAACAGCAACGTCCGAATGCGTTGGGGCGCAGCCGACGGCGAGGGCTGCTGAGCTTTGTCCTGTCGCTGCTTATCCTTCCAGCCTGGGTCTACTTGTGGCTTCACAAAGATGTGTCCGGGTGGTGGGTAGTCCTTTGGATTCTTGCGATCGGCCAGCTTGGGATCGCAGCTCTGTCTATATATCGCTGGCGACCTGGATCCCAGTGGCGTCGTTGGATACTCCTGCAGCTTGCCTTCAATTTCGTTTGGGCGATTGCCATTGGGCTTGTTGTGTCGCGCCTATCTGTCCCATGGATGGTCGCTTGGTATCTCTTCGCGGCCGTGTGGATTGGAGCAATGACGCTGGACTACATCCGAGGACGCCACAAGGCAGCCTTGGACCTCGCAACCGACGGTAGCTAAGGCGTCCGCGCGTCCGAAGATGGGCGCCCCAGTCAAGGGCCGCGGTTCTGCCAGCGATTAACTCGAAGCTGGTTCCGATCAGCCAGTTGGTCGACGTCGAAACGCGCGCGAGGCTGGAATGCAAACGGTCCAGAAAACCGCGTGCGGCACCGGCCTGCGGCTCACTAACTCCAAGCAGCCGTTCGTCGCTCTGTGCACCGACTTGGCTGTCATTGGCTGTCAACCATTCGCGCGGCGGATATCAGCGGACGATGGCGAATTCAGACGAACGTCTATGGAAGCCCGCCAACGGTTTTGAAGACCGCGGGTCATGCGTCCACCACCATCCATGGGTGTCTGCCCCAGTTCCAACCTGAGGGCCGGGATTCCGCGCCGGTCCGCCCCGTGATCGGCCGCCGACTTGGCTGTCAGCTTGGCTGTCAAGCCGGCTGTCTTGACGATCAGGCTCCGGATTGGCTGGCCTAGCCAGCAATCGCGAGGCCAATCCGAGGTTCCGTTTAGGGCGAGGGCTCCCTGGCAATCCCGGACCGCAGCCGATGAGCTGCGTCTGAAGGATCTACGCCCAACCGTTTGAGAATCTTGCTTGCCATCCCGGATGGGAAATCAAGCATGGTGGCGACAAAAGCCTGCGGACTAACCAATTGATCCGATTCCTCTTCACCTGCGGACTTCAATATCGACTCCTTGACAGCAGTTACTGGCTCGTCATGAAGGAATGGTCGCGATGACTCCCATTCAGCATCGAATGCTTCTACCAGTTGAACGCCAGTGCGCAGTCGTAGAGCGGCCAGCAAACGCTCGGCGAAAACAGTTTTCGACGTTCCAGCTGCGATGAGGATGAGGCCAGTGGTCAAGTATCGGCTCCCACGACGATTAGCCTCGTCCTGTGCAACTAGAAACCACTCACGGATGGTGCTGTCAAGACGCTCCATGGGGTAGCGAGCTAGAGACTCTGGCTGCGGCATTATGGTCGCGTTATCACCTCAAATTGATTTGGCCAGCTGTGCGATCGAATTAGCAATTAGCTTGTAACGCGCCAAGCGCTGCCCAAGGAAAAACAGGGATGATGGGTCTCGGCCAGCCTGGAACGGTTGGCCAGCCTGGAACGGTTGGCCAGCCCGGAACGGTTGGCCAGCCCGGAACGGTTGGCCAGCCTGGCTCTATCGGCCTAGGTGCCGGTGGCCGGGTCGGTTCAGGGTCCGGTGGCCGCTCGTCACATCGATCACCGGTGTACTCTGAGCCGTAGTAGATGATGTAGCCCGTTCGAACATCAACCACGTGATAGTAGATGAACACCCAACCATTGATGCAGATCCCACGGTCGATGATCTTGACGTATCCAGTTGGAGCAGGGGGCTCTCCTTCGCCGCCACCAGGAGGCGGATCCACTAGTCGGAAGCCGGTGGGATCCACCCGATTCAGAGGGTTGCTCCCACCGTAGGCGAATGGCTGCCGTGTCGTACTGGTAGCAGGATCTTGCGATATGAATCCGGCCGTCCCAGGGTCGTAATATCGAGCCCGAAGATAGTAATAACCGGACTCAGTGCCTGCTACGTCCTGGTACTGGCCGGCGAATCGGAAGGGATTCGTGATAGTTCCGCTGCTTGCAGCGAGGCCGCCATACGGGTCAAAGGTGTAGGTCGCCTGCGAGGTCCCTGCTGAGCTGGTGACCAGGCGTGTAGAGCCGAGCTGGTCGTGGTGGTACGACAAGGTTGTGGCCCCGCTGATTTGCTCGAGCGGCAGACCGCCTGGACCATAGACATAGCTCGCCGCCCCGTCCTTGAGCAGCAGCGGCAGCGAGCCGGCGACATCCCACAGAAACTGCGTGTTGCCTCCCGCCTGGCAGGGCTGGGTGGAGCTGCCCGCGACCTTGCACATACGCAAGCCGTCGCCGTTGTAGCCGTAGCTGGTGGTGCTGGCGGCGTCGTACTTGGTCATGCGGTTGGCCTGGTCGTAGGTAAGGGTCTGGGCCTGGCCGACAGTGGGAGTGACGCCGGTCCGATTGCCCCGGGTGTCGTACTGGTAGGTGGTCTTCCCCGAGGGCGGGCTGGCGCATGCCGCAGAGGTCGAGGCGGTCCAGCAGAGCTCGTCGGCGTTGTTGAAAGCCTGAAACACCGTGCCCTTCTTGGTCAGGTTGTCGGCGGTGTCGTAGGTATACGGAATGCTGCCAGTCGGCGGCGAGGTGCAGGCGTTGGTGCTGCTCGAGCCGGCGTAGCAGAGCTGGTTCAGCAGCGTGTACTTGTAGGAACCCGTACCCGATGCAGCCGAGGTGTCACTGGCCAATTGGTTGGCTGGGTCGCGCGTGTAAGTCGCCGGGAAGGGCAGGATGTCGCTACCACTCTTGGACGAGGTGGCTCTCGTCATCTGGTCGGAAGCGTTGAAGGTGAAGCTGTCGACCACCCCCGAGGCTGCCGGAAGGGTCTCGGTGGTCAGGTTGGAGTTGGCGTCGTAGCCGAAGGCGGTGGTGTTGGAGTTCCAGTCCTGGACCGATGTCCAGCGGCCGGCGTTGTCGTAGCCTCGGGTCACGTTAAGCGGACCCGGATAGGTGACGGTGGTCGGCAGGTTGCGGAGGTTGTAGACCCAAAGGACCTGGACGCTGTTGCCGTTGGTGTAACTGACCATGCGGTGCAGGCTGTCCCAGCCCCAGCTGCTGGTCCCGGTGCCGTCGGTCATGGCTGTGCGCTGACCGTCGGCGTCATAGCTGACCGTGATGTTGGGGGTCACCCCGTCGCTGTAGGAGATGGCGGTCAGCTGGTTCGCGGAGTCGTGCGAATACTTTGCGCAGCCAGTCGCTGGCTGAGCCGCGCAGTTGCCGCCCGGGTCCTGCTTGCTGAGCAGGTTGCCGTAGGCGTCATAGACGTAGGTGGTGACGTTGCTCAGAGCGTCGGTGACTGTCGTCACGTGGGCCAGGCTGTCGTATTGATAGCTCTGGATGGCGTTGCCCTTGCCGTCCTTCTGGTCGAGCACGCTGCCGTCCGGGTTGTAGTCGGTGGTCAGGGTGGTCTGCGGCGAGTCGGCGCGCTTGACCTGGGTCAACTCGTTGTCGGCGTCGTAGATGTTGGTGGTCAGGTTGCTGTCGGCGTCGGTGACCCGATCCAGGTTCAGGTTGGGGTCGTAGTGCCAGATGGTGGTGTGGTTCTCGGGGTCGGTCAGGGCTGTCCGCTGGCCGAAAGAGTTGTAGGTGTAGGTCGTGGTGGCGTAGGGGTTGGCCGAGAACTGGTCGAACTTGACGCCCGTCGAGTTGAACGCATTGCCATACAGGCCGGCAAAGCCGGTCCCGGTGACGTTGGTATCGGTGGTCTGACCGCTCCAGTTGGCGGGCTCAGACTGGCCGTCGGCCCAGACCTTGAAATAGAGAGTCGTCCCGGCGACGCGGAACCTGAACCACTGCAGGGCGGTACCGGGCGCATAGGAGACACGGACACCGCCGATGTTGGTGTGAACGGTGCCGCCCCACTTGCCGAAGAGCTCAACGTGGCCGGCTGCGTCGAATCGGACGCCGTAATAAGTCGCAGCCCCGGCCGACATGCGCAGAATGGCGCCGGCCTTGTCCTTGTTTGCCACCGCCACCTGCCAGCGAACCAGGATCTCGCCACCGTCGTTGGCGAGGACCGGCCCAAGGCTCTCAAACGAATCGGATGAAGGCGAGGCGATCTTGCCCTGGGTTCCAGTGGTCGAATAGGTTGCGCTTCCAGCCTGCAACGTCCACACGTTGCCGTCGGTCGCCGTTCCCCACGAACCGCTGACCGGAGTGCGGACAAAGGTGTCCTGTCGGGTCAGGTATCCATTTGGCGCGGTCGAGGACGCCATCCAGCCGTCGCTGTTGAAGACGTAAGTCGTTTTGTTTCCCAGCGGATCGGTGACGCTATTGCGATAGCCGTTGGAGTCATAGGTGTACGTCCAGGTGAAGAGGTCCGCGTCGACCATCGAGGTCACGTCGCCGGGGTGCGAGCTGTCGGCGTGGTTGTAGGTAACGGTCTGGACCTGCTGCGTGCCAATCAGCGGCCTGGAGGACGTGGCCAGGTCACCAGTCGCGTTGTACGTGTTCGTAGTTATGACGAGGGTAGGGTCCTGGATCGTCAGCGGCTCGCTGAATGAGTTGTACATGTAGTTGGTGGTGCGCCCCAGACCGTCGGTCTCGCTCAACACATTCGCGTTGGCGTCCCGGACCGTGGTCACGGTCTCGCCGTTCGGTCCGACTGCGGCAGTCAGGCCGACAGCAGCCGGATCGAAGGCGTAAGTCCAGCTGGCCGCCTGAGCGGTTCCGAAGCCGACCGTGCGCGAGAGCAGGATTCCGTTCAGGTACTCCTCTTGGATCACGTTGCCCTTGGGGTCGGTGATCGTCGTGATGCCGCCCGAGTAAGAGAATGTCGTTGTTCGCGTGGTGATGGGATCCTGCTGACTGGTGATCCGGTGCGTGCTTGGGTCGTAAGCGTTGGTGGTGACGCCATTGTTGGGGTCGGTCATCGTCTGCGGGTAGTGACTTGAGTCGTACGTGAACTTGGTCAATCCGCCGGCCACGTCCGTGACTTGAACAAGGTCGTTGTAAGTGAGCGGCTGAGTTGAATCGTTGCCGATCTGCAGCGTCACCGTTCGGGTGGGAGACCCGCTATCGGTGATCTTGACCAACCTGAAGCCAGTGATCGCCGAGTAGCTGAAGGTCAATGTCCGACCGGCTGGATCAGTCACTACATTGGGGGTCAGGTCTGCGTTATGCGTCACGCCGATCGTATAGGCGGCCCCGGTGTGTCGGTCGACCAGACTCTTGAGCGTGCTGATGTTGCTGACAGCGGCGTTGAAAATGGTCTGGTTGTGGCCGGCGTCAGTCAGGGTGAACGTGCTGTCGCCGTTTTTGACCAAGGTCACGTGCTCACTTGGCGGACCCGAGTAGGTGCTGGGTGCGGTGAAAGTGAACACTACTGCGCTTCCGTTGGGCTCGTGAACGGTGGCGTTTCCTGAGCCATCGAAGCTCAGATATGTGTTGTAGTTGTCGGTCCAGCCGTAGCCAATGGGTCCGATTGGATCGAGCGTTGCCGCGCGAAGCGACGAGTAGGTGTGGGTGTAATCGAGGTCGACACGCCCTGGGATGTGGAAATCGGTGAAGGTGTGATAGAACTCGCCGGTCGCGTCGTTCACCGGCCGAGCCGTCGAACTGATCGTGCAGGGGCAGAGCCAGTTCGATTCGCCGCCGGTGAGTTCGTCGGCGGTCACGCCCTGTCCAAGCGAGTAGGGGCGCCTCCAGTCCTCGGATCCGTTGTTGATTGCGTGGCTGGTCGCCCAGATGGTGTTGGCGTGGTTGATGTTTCCAGAGGAATCGCGGTAAGTCGATGGGATGATGCCGCTGGAGAAGATTCCACCGTCGTTCTGATCGGGAATGATGTGGGTTGACGGCAGCTTGCTAATCGGATAGTCGTTGAAATGCCACAGGAGCATCGTATTGCCGTCATAAGGCGCCGCGTACTGCTGCGTTGGTGGAGTGAAGTTCGCCGTCCAGCGGGCGGTATTGCTGACCCGGAGCTCGTCGAAATACGCCTGATTGAGCCCGGAATTGTCCATGAACCCAAATGGAGCCGCCGGCAGTGCTGCAGCGGCTGTCAGCACGCTGCAGTTCGGCACGAGCGTTCCATTTATGAAGCCGTTGACGGTGGTGCCGTCGTAAGTCAGAGCGACATGCGCAGGAATAGTCGTACCGCCGGTGAATGCCAGTGGAAGACCGTATGCGTCTGTTGGAGTGATCTGACAGGAGCCTCCCGGCCAGTAAAAGTATGTCTTCGTGCCACTCAGGTCGAAATAGAGGCCTGCTATTGGATTCTGGTCGGTCGGGTTGTTGGGCGTCCCACTAAGCATGGCCAAGGCCGCGTGTCCGCCGGTGACGCTCATAGAGTTGAAACCCCACAGGCGTTCCTCGAGCGTCCATGTGCTCATCGCGGGGACGTTGTTCCTGCTCACAAACCCGTAGTGCGCAAACGCCTGACCCTGTCCCGGCCCACCCCTCATGAGCAGGTAAGTGCCGAATCCACCCGGACCGGCGCTGGGCGAATTGATCGTGACCGCCGCTGATGTCACGATCACGCCGACACCGCTCGCGTTATTCGCTTGAACCTGGAAGCTGTAGCTGGAGCCTCCGGGCAGATTAGGTATGTTGGCGCCGGTGCCGTTGCCGTTGATCGAGATCGGCGTGCTTGCTAAGCCATCCACGACCGGAGTCACCGTGTATGACGCAATCGGACTGGTGCCGACGTAACTTGGTGTCGTCCAGGTCAAGCTGGCCGAATTCGTGCTGGCCGTCGCGACCAGATTGGAGACCGGACCCGGCGCATAACCTGCGGCGGCGTAGTGAACAGCGATCTGCGATGCCGTCAACACAGACGAGTAGATCGCCACATCGGCGATATCGCCAGGAAATCCATATCGAGTGATCAGGCCGTCGAAGTTTGGCGTGCCTGCATAGTTAGGCCCGCCGTTATTGACTGCTGCCAATTCCTTGCCGTTGACGTAGATCCGCGTGGCTGTGGTGTCGGTCCTCGCCACGACGTAGGACCACACACCCGTCGCCAGCGCGGCCGAGGTCGTGATGCCCGCCCACGTGATCTTGCCGCCCTGGCCGTTGGCAGAGCCATCGAAGACCAATACGTATCCGTTGTTGGACCCCTCGGTGGTGCCCGACTGCGGCGAGACCAGAATCATCGTGTCATTGGTGGGGATCGACGCAGGTTTAACCCAGGCTTCGACGGTGACCGCCGCCGGCTCGAGGAGGGTGGTGCGATTCAGGCGCACGTAGGTGTTGCTGCCGTTGAAATTCGTGGCCTTGTTTGGAATGTTGATCACTGGTCCGACGTCGCCCTGGGTGTAGCTGCCGAAGTCCTGACCGTGGAATGTCTGCGTCAGGTCGGTCGCAACGTTGAAGCTGGTCTCGCCTAGGGGCCAAAACCCGACTGGGGAATCGGCGAGCACGGTGTCCTCGTAGGTGGGAAGGGCCGATCCCGTGGGTGTCACCGAGCTCGAGATGTTGGATGGCACGCCCAAGCCGAGGCTGTTGAAAGGGCTGACGCTGAAGGCGTAACTGGTGCCACCGGATAGGTTGCCAATGGTTTCGCTGGTCGCCGACGAATTGAAAGTGATCGGCGTCCGCAGGTTGCTCCCCACCTGGGGCGTGATCACATAACCGCTGATGCCGCTGCCGTTGAAGGTGGGAGCCGTCCACGAGACCGTGGCCTGATTAAGCCCCGCCGTTGCCGACACGCTGGTTGGCGACCAAGGCAGCCCGTTGCCGGCCTGCCAGTGGTTTTGGACTTGGGTTGCAGAAAGGACTGTCGAATAGACGGCCGCCTCGTCGACCTTGCCGTTGAGCAGGCCCGCATAGCGCCCATTGCCAATCAGGATTGGGTTTGTCGCCGTGTTAGGCGTCGTGGTCAGCGTGATTGGCTGCTGGGACAGTAAGGCGCTGGACCAGGTACCGCGGAAGGAATCGTTGCCGCCGGTGTTGGTGAAGTAACCACCAGGCGTGTTTCCATCCACATACAGCCACAGATTGTTACCAATGAGTTCCAGGACGACGTGGTGCCGTTTGCCGTCCTCGAGGTAAAGACTCGGGAAATAAATGTCCTGATCCCAGAGGGCCACATACAGTCCAGGTGTGCTGATCCCAGCCGGCGGGTTGTTGGTGACCCAGCCTTGCGGAGTGACGATCAGGCTAAACATCTGGCTACTGTTGCCTGCGGCGGCACCGGCGTCAAAGAGCGATTGCGCCGTCGCCGATGAGGTTTGGAACCAGAGCTCGATGCTCCGCGTGTTGTCTCCCTGTAGCGCGGTCAATGTCGGCGCCGTGGCGTACCCGGTGCTGCCGTTGAGGCTGACCGATGTCCCGCTAGCCGGCTGGATCAACGGCGACTGGGCGAGCGTGAATCCACCCTGATAGGTACCCGAGTCGGCGTTTTCGGCGTCGTTCATGGTCGATCCCGAAGTCTCGTCAAGGTGCCAGAAGGCAACCGGGCTGTCGGCCTGCACTGTCGACGCGTAGCTGCCCGGGATTGCTCCGCCCTGCTGGTAAATGACTTGCAGATACGGCGGATTGCTCGCCGTCGCGGAGCTGAACGACAACACGTTGGTCACGTTCTCAGTCGGTTCTTTGACAACGAGCCCGTCATTGGCAATGGTGCCGTTGACCCAGCCCTGGACGAGCGCGGTCGGAGACCAGTTGTACCAAACACCGGTCGCGGCGATGCCACTGGTGGTCGCGGCGGCGGTCCCCGAGAAGTCGCCACCCGGACTCGTCCAGCTGTTGGTGCCGTCGTAGGTGTTCCAGGTTGCGGCTGTAGTCCAAGCTCGAGTCAGCTGGTAGACACCGAGAGAGGCCACGGTGCTCGTCGATGCCGAACCCAAAAATAGAAGCAGCTTGGCGCTAACCACGGTGTCGGTCGATGGGACTGACTGCAGGTTGAACTGAAGTAGAGCCCGCGATGCATTCGTGCCGTCGAAGCCGGCGTTGAGCGCCGTGCCAGCACAGAAGTTGGTGGTCGGCGAGCCCGCGTTGATGTAACAGTTCTGGACATCTCCCACGATCAGCGTTGGATCGATCGTCACCGGCCATTTCCGGGCGCTGTTGGTCAACCAGGCCGGGTCCGCTTTCAACGTCACCGTCGTCCCGCTCGATGCCGTCGCCGTGGTCAAAGCGATTGCAGAGGATCGGCCAGGTTGAGCTTTCGAGCTGTCGAACATGGCTGGGGCGGCAAAACTGAATACCGAGCGGCCAGACGCATCGACGATGGCGAGCCCGCCACCGCGCGCCTCGACCTTAAGGCCGGGGCTGGTCCGCACGTTGTAAGTGAAATCTGATCCTGCCAGGGGGCTCTGAAGGACGAGGCTTTCCTCCACTCCGTCAGCCTGAGCGTCAATGACGACACTGACGCCGGGGAGGACGTTGGCGTAGTCGGCAACCGAGCCCGAGATGCGACCGCCGCCCTTGGCGCCACTGAGGCTGAATGTGAGCCAACTGGAGCCGATTTGAACCCGAACCGGAGCAGAGCCCATGTCGCTCGGCAGGTAGACGCTGTATCGGTTGGCCTTGTTTTGATAGGAGTACAGGGCGAGGCTTGTCTTAACCAGCGAGTCGTCGATAGCCTGCCAGCTGCCGGCCGCGTCGCGAAAGTTGACAGATTGGCTATAGATCACCGTGGTCAATTGACGTCCAGCGTCGGCATATGTCCTTGACGTTCGCGTGCGCAGGTTCAGCTTCTCTATCCCCAGGCCACCCGAAGACTTGGGTTTAGCTACCGGCATGGGCGCGCTGTAAGACCGGCCGTTAGCCGGGGGCGGTGGTTCATACGCGGGGTCGCTGCCAGGCTGAGAAGCCAGGGCTGAGATGTGCGTACCCCGGCTGTGGAGGTGCTGGCTCCATAGGTCTGCTGCTTGCGCTGGTGAAGGTGGCTGAAGAGCGAAAGCGGCAAGTAGGGCTACAGCTACCCCAATCGACTTGATGCGACTGACAGAAATGCTTAGCTGCACAGCGCTTTGATTCAAGCGGCCCAAAGTGGACACGTTCTGCTTCATGGTCTGCGCCTCCTGCGCGTCAAGACGAAAGAACCTGGATGGGCGTCTTTCTCAAATGGGGTCTTCGCCACGAAGGCCCAAAGCCCGTGCGTGAACGCGAATGAGCGCGCGCCGATGCCGGCGTGGAACACCTGTCTCTCCCCCGCTCACCGGTTTCAAAGCGAAGCTCCTATGACCTAGGTGCCGGTGATCGTCGTGACCATAAGGCCGCCTAATGATCGCTGTCAAGTGAAGTTTGATTAACAAGCCCCGACATGAGGTCTTGACATGATTAACACTGGCGTTCGATAAGCCTTTTCTAAGTGTTATTCATTACTTGACAGAGGTGCCGATTCAGCGTTGACTGGGCGTCTCTCACCCTTCTCAGGGTGGCCAGCCTGGAGTGAAGCAGATGCGCCAGTTCCTGATCGCGTTGATCCTCGCCGCCGTCGCTTTCGCCGCCACCGCCACGGCAGTCGGAGCCGACACCATCGGGTCCTGCTGTTAAGGAAACAAACCCCTTCCGGATGGAGCTCGGCGTGCTTGCTGTCAAGCAGACCTGGCTGGTAGGCTGTCCACTAGTGTGGTAGTCAACTCGCCTTCAGTCGGCAAGCGACGCCGGCTCCCCGGGCTCGCGGTACGGCCCGGGTCGATCAAGCGGGCGCGAAGGGAGGCTGGCCTGTCGCTGGCCCAGGTCGCCTCAGGCGAGGTCAGCCGAACCGCCGTCTTCTTGGCCGAGACGGGCAAGACCCGACCCACCCTACCCACGATCCAGCTTATCGCCGCCCGCACCGGCAAGCCGCTCGAGTACTTCCTCGAGGCGGTGGACGCTCCGGACGTAGCGGTCGGGATTCGGATCGACCTGGACAAGCTCAGGGAGCTCGCGGCCGCGGAGAAGTTCGCCGAACTCCGCGTGGCCGCCGAAGACGCCAAGTCGAAAGCGGTTGGCGTGTTGGATCGCGCTTGGTGCCGTTTCTACGTGGCTCAGGCGCAGATCCGGCTCAGCGATCCGCATCCAGCCTTGCTGGAGTTGGAGGAGGCGCGCGCGGCCTTCCAGGCTGCGGGCGATCAATGGATGGTGGTCGAGTGCACGGACTGGTTGAGCGCGGGCCTGTATTTGCTCGAAGACCGCTCCGCACTGTCAGTGGCGGAGTCCAACCTGGCGGCTTGTCGCCGGCTACAGCCTACCAATCGGGCGCTCGAGGCTCGCATTCTCGGCCGGCTCGGATCCATACACCTGGTTCAGCACGAGTGGTCGAAAGCGGTCGACTACTACTCTCAGGCCATTGAGGTGGCTGGCGAGCTCAAGGACCTCAGCCGCCTCGGGAAGATGTATTCGGACCTTGGGGGAGCTTACGAGCACCTTGGCGATCTGATTCGGGCGCGCGAGTACTCGCAGAGGGCAATCACGATCCACGAGCTACTCAACGACCGCCTCTCGGTCGCCAGGGCTCAGAACAACCTCGGCCTAGTGCTCATCCGCCAGGGCGATCTGGAGCAGGCGCGGGAGCACCTCGACCTCTCCCTGAGCATCTTTGAGGAGACGGGCGTCGAGCTGGGGAAGAGCCATGTCCTGCTAAGCCTGGCGCAGCTTGAGCTCGACGGCCACGACCCTGACGCTGCGCGTCGGCGTCTAGAGGAGGCCCGCGCCCTCGCCGAGAGGAGCCACGAGAGCGGGAGCCTCGGCAAGGCGCACGAACTCTTTGGTCGGGTGGCGGAATCGCGGGGAGACAGCGCCATGGCCGATCGGGAGTTCGGGCAGGCTATCTCGATCCTCGCCCGTGCTGGATTGCCGGAGCCTCTGGTCAGCAGCATTGCCGCGTACGCTGCGGTCCTTGAGAAGCGGGGCGACACGCAGGGTGCGCTGGACCAGATGAAGCGTGCCGTCGCGGTTACCAGGCCGGATCTGGCCGCACCAGCGACGCCAGTCGAGAGGGCCACCGAAGTGACCGCCTAAGCCTGAGGTCGGGCGCGGTCTTCTCCTATCCAGTCCCGTTCGGTTCGAAAGTCACGTCGAACCCGGTGGCGCGGTTCGACGTGGAGGTCGGTGCCTTCCTCGGCTGCAGCCGAAGGTCCGGGGCTGCGCTTGGCAACCGACCACACGCAGCCGACCAGCTTCGAGCGCCTGGTTCGATGCATTGACGACCTCGGCGGCGCGACCCATGAAATCCTGACCGACCGCGATGCGGTGTTCGTGACTGGTCAGACCCGAGACAGCAAAGCCATCTTCGCGCCGGAGCGGGTCGATGCTTGCCGGTTGCTCGGTGTGGTGCCGAGGGCATGCCGAGCGTTCCGTGCCAAGACCAAGGGCTAAGTCGAACGGATGGTGCGACCGCCTCCCGCACAGCGCCACGGTGGTCAACGTGCGCGGTCGCAGCTATCGCATGCGTGCCCACCAAGACCTGCCTAAAGCAAAAGCGGTCGATGAGGGTCTTCGGAGAGTCACACTCAGAGGTTGTGCTGATTCCTCTAGGAGTAGCTCGGACCCAGTGGCTCACGCCGAGTACGGTGACTGACTGCCAGCACCAACTCGAGGCACAGTCCTCCTTTATTGGGATGCAGGTTTATGCGCCCAGTAGCGATGGCGCACCCCGCGTGAGGGTGAGGTTTCGACCCTGGTGGAAGTTGCACCAGCAAGCCGAACTTCTTGTCGACCTTCAACCAAATCATTCAAGTCCTGCACGTACCACGGTCAGCCTGACGTCGGGACTTCGACTAGGCGTGGCAATCTCGCTGCTGGTGTGGATCGCAGTCCTTGTGGCGCCGCTCATAGCCTTCCCTTCGGCGCCGACGAAGGTCTTCTTCGCACTGCTGCTGGTGCTTCCCGTTATCTCGGTGCTCATCACCGCTCGGCTACAGGTTCGGTCTGCCATACGCCGACTCCGCGTCGCGCTGCCAGCGGTCCCAGCTCCTGCGAATCCCTTCGTTACAGGAGCTGATGCTAGCGTCTGCTGACCCGGCCTTGACCCCCGCACTTTTCGCGATTCCACTTCTGCACTATTGCTGAGCGCTGACACGTCTATCCGGGAATGTCAGCAGACGAGAGCCCGACCTTTGGCTCGGGTGCGAGATCACCCGTTTAGCGACAAACGGTGCTTCAACGCGTGCGTCTAGTTGCGTCTGCGCGCGTGTGACGATTCAGCTAACTTGCGGTCGCAAGCCCTGTCGTCCAGATGCGCTTGGTTGCCCGGTCGCTATGTGAGTCTGTAGCAGAGCACCGAAACTATGCGGGTTTGCCCGGCCACCACTGGGAGAAGCTGATGCGGTACCAGACCGCCCAGCATCACGATCGTCTGCCCCGGCGCCAACCGCACCAGCGTTCGGCCCCGATGTGGAGTTCGTCTGATCGAGGAGAGAGGCTCGAATACCCGCTGCGGGTAGAGGCACAGCATTCCGCTTTCGCCGGTGGCGAATAGGCCGTCATGCAAGCAGGTGATCACGGATACGTCGCAGGCATAGACGTCTCGGTGAAGGCCAAGATGGTCGCCGGCGCGACAGTAGTACGTATAGGTTCCGCGGCCTCCAGTTGGTGCGGCAAGAGCCCCCGACAACTGGCCCAGGAACGATTGCAGCCAAGGAGAATGATAGAAACGGTCCTGGAGGTCTCCTCCTGGTGCGCTTAGGAAGCTCCGCTCGGGGACTCCCCCACGAAATTCCTCCGCGTCGGGTTGTTGCACCGTGTTGTCTTGGGCCCAGGCGCGCTGCTGAAGAGCTTCCTCGAGCAGCATCTGGAGCACGGATTCTGCTGCCATCCCGTCGTAGACGCCAAAGCCACCTTGGGATAAGAGGAGGGAACGCTCAGCCGCTGGCGGGAGCAGGTCTCGGGCGCGCGACTCTAGGCTCGTTTCCATTTACCAATTGGTAGGACCGAAATCGGGCGGGGGTGTGAAGGTGACCGCTTGGACTGACCCGGCCAAGCTATCTGGAAGCGCCTTCCCCGCCAATTCTCGGGTGCCGCCGCCGCTCGCGTCTACGAACTCCAGGCTGCCCTCAGCGTAGGCGCGCACCCGGTGGCGGAAGATCTCCTGAAATAGGGCAAGCCGGCCAGTTACCGAGAAGCTGATGCCGACGCAAGGACCCACATTGAGGCCAAGCTTGGCAAGGTTCTCCTGAATGCCAGCT
>WNEZ01001182.1_pt1 | contig 21812 bp, 16 predicted proteins | sample 5400521 | NCBI WGS metagenome assembly WNEZ01 (sample SAMN13153339, study PRJNA577476) | soil metagenome | isolation source: 120 cm saprolite under Douglas fir tree site 2 hole 1 replicate 1 | place: USA:California | collected 2015-04-18 | reverse complement strand
CTGCCTGGTACTCAATTTGGCTAATCCTGGATATGCTGAAGAAAATCGGTACGACTTGTTCCTCGGGCACCGCCGTCTTTCTATCCTCGACCTGTCGGCTGCGGGACGCCAGCCGATGGGAGATGGGTGCGGGCATTGGATCATCTTTAACGGAGAAATCTTCAATTACGTTGAGCTGCGACGCGAACTTGAGGCCAAGGGACACAAGTTCGTGACCGGCACAGACACCGAGGTTATCCTTCACGTATACAGTGAGTACGGCGAATCTGGATTCGACAAGCTGAATGGGATGTGGGCCTTCGCCATTGCGGATGTGCCCAGAAAACGGGTGGTGCTGAGCCGGGACCGGTTTTCCATAAAACCTCTATACCTGCTCTCGACTGACCACCGCCTTTACTTCGCGAGCGAAATCAAGCAATTGCTGCCGCTCCTGCCCCGACTGGAACCGAATGCCGAGGTGATGTCAGCGTTCCTGCTCCAGGGACTCGTGGACCACAACCAGCATACGTTTTTCCGCGGAATAACCAAGCTGCCGCCAAAAACAAATCTAATCGTCTGCCGCCAAACCGGGCAGCGTCATGAGGAACAGTACTGGGATTACGATGATTCGGCGGTGGCTCCCAAAGTTGCGGGTGAAGTCTTCCGAGAGTTGCTCCTGGACAGCATCCGCATACGGCTGCGCAGCGACGTCAAAGTCGGCGTTCTCCTGAGTGGTGGTCTCGATTCATCGACTATCGCAGTCGCGTGCCAGGAACTGACCAACGGCAATATCGAGACGTACTCGATCATTTCCCACTGGAAGCAGTACAGTGAAGAAAAGTTCATTGATGCTTTGGCGGCCACAGGCCTGCCAAACGTTAAGATCGTCTTCACTCCTGACGATGTGCTCGAGGATCTTGAAGCCACCATTAAACAGCACGACGAACCCTTTGGAGGACTCAGTGTTCTCGCACAAAACAAGTTGTTCCGCACCGTCCGGCAGGTGACGGACGCAACCGTCCTGCTCAGCGGCCAAGGTGGGGACGAGGTTCTCCTGGGGTACTTGAAATTCTTCTTCTTTTACATCCGAACGCTCATCAAGTCTCACCAATACGCGCATGCGTTATCCGAAATCGCGCAGAGCCTGTTGCGACGCACCGTAGTAACGCAGTTCCGTGTCGGGGAAGCAAGACGATATATCAAGCGCTCTGACTGGCGTGGGAGACCGGTTTTTATCCGAAAGCATGTGCCCGAACCGATCTGGAACTGCGCGGAGATGCGTTCGCGCCAGATTTCCGATATTGACCACTACTCGGTTCCTGCGCTGGCGAGGTATGAAGACCGTAATTCGATGAATTACTCGCTGGAGGTACGGCTCCCCTTCCTAGACCATCGTTTGGTGAATTTTCTCGTGAACCTTCCCGCGGAACTCAAGATTCGCAATGGCTGGACGAAGCATATCCTGCGAGAAAACCTGCCGGAATTGCCGGCCGCCATCCGCTGGCGGCGAGAAAAACAGGGGTTCATCACTCCGGAAGAGAGCTGGCTAAAGCATGAATTTGCCGACCTGATCCGTGCGCGGTTCCAGAAGAGCGTCCTAAGTCAACTCGGGTACCTGAACGAAATGGCATTTCTCGCACATTACGAGCGGTTTCGCCACGGCAATCACATCGCTGCCTCCGAAATCTCCCGCGCGCTGATTGCCGAGACATGGGCGCGGAGATTTTTTGGCTGATCCGTTGTTGACAGCGAGGGTGAATGAAAATTCTTCTTCTGGATGGCGAGACCAATGCCGCTGTTGCATGTGTTCGCTCACTGGCGAAGGCCGGTCACGAAGTTACAGTCGGCTCTGCGAACCGGTGGGTGTGGTGCAAGGCCGCTCGCTCACGGTTCGCTTATGCCAGTTTCAAGTATCCGGATCCACTGGTGGAACCCGAACAATTTGTCGATAGCATAATTAGCCAAATCGAACGTTGCTGCCAGCGCCCGATCTTTCTCTTACCCGCCACGGAGCCGACCATGCTTGTGGTTTCAGGGGCGCGCGAACGTCTTCAGGCCGCCGGCAGCATCACGGTGATACCACCGCACGCAAAGCTTGTCACCGCCTGCAGTAAACAGGAAATGACAATGCTTGCGTCGTCTCTCGGCATCCGCACGCCACGTACTATCTGCATCGAGGAACCGCAATTAGCAGCCGAGATAGCGCAGGATTTGCAATACCCCGTCGTGCTGAAATGCCACAGCTCGCAGCAAATACTCCCAGATAATCATGTTGCAATGACGCCGAAACCGCGGTACGCACGAAATCCTGCAGAATTCCTCGATGCTCATCGTCAGTTGAGCGGCGCATGTGGCCCCATACTGGCTCAGGAGTTTATTCACGGGCGCGGAGTCGGGTACTTCACTCTGATGCGCGACGGCGAACTGCGCGCTGAGTTTGCCCACCTCAGGATTCGTGAAGCCGACCCCAGCGGCTCAGGAAGTTCGCTGCGAATTGGCATTGCGGTGCCGACGGCGGTCCGCGAAGCTGGCCTGCTGCTGCTACGCGAACTTAAGTGGCACGGCGTTGCCATGGTTGAGTTTCGGGTCCAACAAGACGGAACTCCGGTTTTCCTGGAAGTGAACCCGCGGTTTTGGAATTCACTCGCCCTCGCGGTTTATTCAGGGATAGATTTTCCGGCTCTGCTTGTGGCTATGGCGGAGCACGGCGATGTGGCTCCTCAGCTCGAGTATCGGACAAACGTGCGCTGTCGCTGGTTGCTTGGGGACTTCATTCATCTCTTGAAGGTCTGGAGCGGCGCTCCCGCCGGCTACCCCGGCACGTATCCAACGCGTCTGGGAACGCTGCTAAAGCTCATGGTTCCCGTACCGGGAACCATGCACGACAATTTCACTTTCGACGACCCACTGCCGGAAATCGCCGACTGGATCACTGTCGGCGCGCATTTCTGCAAAAAGCGATTGATGAAAGGCAGAACCAGTTCAAATCTTCACGATGCGTCGCAGCTGGCTGAAATGCCCACAAAAGCGCAACAGCCAAATTAAGCTTCTGATTCCAGAGCATGCTTTCATTCTCATACAAGCTACCGGTCTTTGCCCGCTTGCTGCCCCGTACACCTACTGTGCTCGTGTACCACGGCGTCCCTCGCGCCACGCGGCGCGGCGGCGTGGATGCAACGACTTTCGAACAACACATCGTATTCCTTAAACGCCGTTTTACATTCGTTCACCCCCAGGACGTTTACAGGCGTCGGGTATCCGGCAGACCTGCTGATGTCCTACTCACGTTTGACGACGGGTTCCGCAACAATGCGGAAGTCGCTGCTCCGATTTTGCGTCGCCATGGCGTCCCCGCTGTCTTCTTCATCTGCTCGCGGCATAGTGCCCCCGGCAAGTATCTTTGGTGTGCTTATTTGAGCGCATTGCGGCAGCACTTCAAAGGCAACGGGTTCACATTCCGTCGCGAGTTTATGGACATGTCCCCAGGGCAGCGCGAAGCCACCATGGTCCGTCTGGCGGCTTACCTAGCTCAATTAAAGCCCCACCCGGCAGCTTTGTACCAGGCGATTGAGGAAGAACTCCCCGAGCTGGAAGACTTCGTCAGTGCGGAGGCAAGACGGGACGAATGCGAAGGAATGAGTCCCGATCAGGTCCAGGAACTCGCTGCGAACCCCCTTTTTACTGTCGGCGCACACACCGTGGATCATCCACGACTCACATTGTGTGAGCCACAAGAAATCCTGCGCCAGATCAGCGAAAACAAATCGTGGCTCGAACAAATAACCGGCAAACCATGCAGCACAATCGCCTATCCGTATGGTGACTACAACGCCGAAACGGTCGAGTGCTGCCGCGCGGCAGGACTCTATCGCGGTTACGCAGTCCTGCAGAAGCTGCACTGTGATCGCGATTGGGAGGTCCCCCGCCTCGGCATTTACTCGCCGTCTTTGGATGTGCTCGGGTTTAAGGTGATCTGGGGCAGGGCCTTGGCAGTCGATCGTTGGCCGCGCAAACTCAAATCTGTGTTTCCGATCAAGAATACCCAGCTTTCTGTAGAGCGTTGTCAGAACCGAATTCTGCACGGATAAAAAGTTATGTGCGGTATCTGTGGTTTTTACAGTTCTTCTCCGCAAACGGATGCACCCCGCCTAATACACGCTATGGCGGGATCCCTGAACCACCGTGGGCCGGATGCGACCGGCACGTGGCTGGACCAAAGCGGAACCGTAGGATTGGCGAATACGCGGCTCGCCATCATCGATATCGAAGGTGGAAATCAGCCGCTGTTTTCCAGCGACGGCAACCAAGTGATCGTGTTCAACGGCGAGATCTATGGTTACCAAAAACTGCGGGCTGAGCTGATAGGGCTCGGCCACCATTTCCGCACCAATTCCGATACTGAAGTTTTACTGACCGCCTATCGGCAGTGGGGAACCGATTGCCTGCAGCATCTTGGCGGGATGTTCGCATTCGCAATCTACGATCGGACCACGCACAATCTGTTCCTCGCCAGAGACCGCACAGGTATCAAGCCTCTCTATTACCATTCGGGTCCGGCCGGCTTCTCTTTCGCGTCGGAATTAAAAGGAATCTTGACCGACAGGCGGATTCCACGCCGTGTGGACTATCGCGCGTTAGCCGACTACGTGGTCTTTGGCTTTCCTATGGCGCCAAGGACTTTGTTCCTGGATTGTTATGAACTTGAGCCGGGAACATGGATGGAGGTGTTTCGTAATTCTATCCGGACAGCCCGGTACTGGCAGTGGTCGCGCATTAAGCCGGCAAAAAACGGCGCCTCGGTCCTGGAGGAACTCGAGTCTGAGTTAACCGAATCGGTCCGCGAGCACTTGGTTTCAGATGTGCCCGTGGGTGCGTTCTTAAGCGGCGGCATTGATTCTTCGCTGTTGGTCAGCATCGCCGTTAAGAATCTCGGTGTGCAACTGCGAACGTTCACGGTCGGGTTCGCTGATCCGCAATACGACGAATCTGCTTACGCGCGCATCGTCGCGAAACAATTCAATACTTCCCATCACGAAATCGAGATCAGAGACCAGCAGTTCGACAGCACGATTGCAGGAAAAATACTGGATCAATTCGATCAACCCTTCGCGGACTCCTCAGCTATACCCACATATCTGGTTTGCCGTGAAATGCGGAAGCATGTGAAGGTCGTGATCGGTGGCGATGGCGGAGACGAGATGTTCGGCGGGTATCCGCGTTTCCGGTATGCCGATATGGCGCAGGCGCTCGGTCGTATACCCAAACCGCTGCTGCACGCGGTGGAAAGCAGCTGTGCCGCTTTGAGCGGCATATTCCCGGACACGACGCGGCAAGCACGCAGGTTGCTGGGTGCTGCTACCCGTTCGGGGCCGCAGCGGATCTGCGCCCTTGGCGCTTATGTCCGCGTAGAAGATGTTCCGAACATTCTGAACCAGGAGGCCCTTGCCCAAATTGGATCATACACGCCAAACCTGTGCACTGGGATTCAGTGCAACGGGCATGCTGGAGGGCCGGAACTGCTGGATGCCACCATCGTGAATGAGCTTCCTGGCGAGTACCTGCGCAAAATTGACGTCATGAGCTCCGCACACGGGTTGGAAGTGCGGGTACCCTTCCTGGGCGACCGGATGCTGAGACTGGCGGCAGGTATCCCAGATGATCTTAAGTACTCGTGGTGGCAGAACAAGATCCTGCTGCGTAGATTAGCAGCCAGGAATCTGCCTCCTGTAATCGCGCGCAAAAAGAAACTTGGTTTCGATATCCCTCTGGACAGGTGGCTCGGCAAGCGGGGGCGCGCCGAAGTGTACGATCTTCTCCTGAACGACTCTGCTCACATCCGGCAGGTGATCAACCCAGGGTTCGTGCGAGGAGTCCTGGACGGCTTTGTGACGCAAAGCTGGGATGAATCCTTGCTCAGCCGCGAATCGCTTCTCAGGCGCATGTACTTCCTGTGGAGCCTGGAGCGTTGGTTCGACCGATGGAGACCCGCGCTATGACCCAAAGTGCTGAAGCAGTACCGATGGACGAGCCGCTACGCGTGCTCGCAGTTATTCCGGGCAGCGACTGTGGTCCGCACCGTGGCCTTGCACAAGAGCCGGGCATGATCTTCGTTCGCCGCCAGGTGGAGTCGCTTCGTCGGGCAGGAATCGACGTGTCCGCCTTCTATCTGGTCTCGCGGACTTCACCTATGCGTGTACTCCAGGAATGGCGCAGGTTGCGAAGGCGAATCAAAGAAATCCGCCCCGATCTATTGCACGCCCATTACGGAACAGTTACCTCGGCGATATGCGCCCTGGCCACCAGCATCCCGTTGGTAATCACGTTTCGTGGCGACGATCTGAATTTCCAGCCCGAGGCCTGTTGGGCCAGGGTTGCCTTGGGACACCTGCTGTCGCAATTGTCCGCCTTGCGTTCCTCGAGAATGCTCTGCGTGAGTGCTCGGCTGCGGCAGCAGCTCTGGTGGCGCAAGCAAAACGCATTAGTTGTGCCAACCGGCGTAGACATGGATCTGTTTCGGCCTCAACCCAAGCAAAGATGTCGCGACCTGCTCGGCTGGCACCGCACTGAACCGATTGTCCTGTTCAATGCCGGCTGGGATCCTGTTACTAAAGGTTTGGATATCGTTCTCGCGGCTGTCAAGGTGGCCGAGCAAAGGATCGGTCCTCTGCGGCTCGTAGTGACAAGGTCCAACGTAGCGCCAGACCAGATGCCTCTCTACCTGAATGCGGCAGACTGTCTCGTGCTCGCCAGTTCTCGGGAGGGATCACCGAACATCATCAAGGAAGCGTTGGCGTGCAACCTGCCCATTGTAAGCGTTGATGTGGGTGACGTCCCGGAGCGGCTCAAGGAAGTGCACCCGTCCCGGATTGTTGCCCGTGAGCCGTACCAGATCGGCTGCGCATTGGCGGAAATCCTGAGTTTGGGCCAGCGCTCCAACGGCCGCGAAGCTGTCCAGGAGTGCTCGGAAACGCAAATCGCTGCCATCATCGCGACCGTGTACCGCAGCGCCGCGACTACTAAGCATGAGCGCAATGCGTATCGACAACGTGAATCGGATAATGGTCTGCAGTGCAATACTACGCAATCCTGATTCTTTCGACGGGGGTGATTGCAATCTTGGCCGGGCGCTTGTGGACCACAGCCCGGAAGAGGCGGGCGTGGCGTGCCAACGTCACGAATAATGCGGATATCAGCTCGCAGCCGTATCAGAGCTGGCCGTGGACCAAGGATGCGCGTCTTACGTTAGGTCTGTCGGGAGTTACTGCGCTGCAAATCTTCGCGTCCTTCTGTATTCAGTCTATTGTCATTGCTGGTATCGGAGTGGGTGCAGAATCTGACGCGCTGTACGCAGGAGCCACTCTTTGGCAGCTCGTGACCGGGATTGCAGTAGATCCCTTCAGCTACGCGGTAGTGCCCCTGCTGGCACCCAAGCGGGAACAGGAGCTGCGCCAGGATGGATGGCAGATCTTCCTGGCCGCTAGCTTTATTGCTTTGGGCATCTCAGTACTGTTGGCCCTCGCAATCCCGCTGCTCGTGCCTCTTATGGTCCCCGGGTTTTCTGGAGCACAGAAAGGGCTGGCGATTCGCCTTTCCGAGATCCAGGTGTGGGGAATTGTGGGAACAGCCGCTTACGCCCAGCTCACTGGTTTGTATCAGGTGCGGAACAGATTCTTCTGGCCACCCATCGCAATGCTGATTTGCTCGGTAGCCGGCCTTGCAGTGCTAGTCTGGAAACTTCCCGTCTATGGCGTCACGCTGGCGGCGTGGGTGCAGTTATTCGTGATGATCATTCCCGCCTTGCTTCTGATCCGCGTTCTTGGCCAGCCAACGCTGCGTCTGGACCTCGAACCTGTCAAGCAGCTGTGGCGACAAATGCGGCCCATCATGTTTGGTTCTGCCTACTACAAATCGGGCATACTCGCCGACCGCTGGCTTGGATCGTTCCTTGCTCCGGGTAGTATCGTCATCCTAGATTTTGTTCAGCGCACGTATCTGGCGGTGACCCGTGTGATGAACCAGGGGATTGTTACTCCCATTGTGCCTCAATTGGCACGCCTTGCCTCCGAACAGGACTGGCATGGGCTGCGTGCGCTGCATCGGCGCAAACTCAAAGAGATGTTCTTTATCAATGCCGCTCTAGTGGCCGGTCTCGTGGCACTACGTGCAGGGAGTAATCATCTTGCCTTCGCGTCCGGCATACACATCGCAAACGTGGATCCCGGGGCGATCCACCAGATCATCACAGCATTCGTCAGCATGTCCGGCCTTTTGCTGTGCTCGGGCCTAAATCACAGCTTCACCATGGCCTATTACGCGCAAGGGAACACCATTACTCCGACCAAGATCTGGACGCTGACCTGGACGCTCGGGCTAGGCGGCAAGGTCGTTGGTTTCTTGCTTGCTGGTCTAACCGGCATCGCTGTCTCAATTTCGCTACAGAGCATGATCAATTGCATTCTGCTTTGGACATTCTGGAAACCGGGTCTGGCTGGAGTGGTTGCGGAACAGCGAAAGCAGCTATCGGGAGTCGGCGTTTCCGGAGCTTAGCAGCAAAGCCCACAGTCATCGGTTAGTTACGGCATCTCCCGACGCATACTCAGGTGGATCATGAGCAGGTACTTTGAAGCACTGACGCGTTCAGCCAATCGAGAACTTCTTCTACCGGGACAACACTTAACCGGCGGAGTAAGTAGTGCGCTGACGGAATACAGGATCGGTATACAACCTCCTCGGGAAGGAGAGGAATGGCTGCGTGCCTTGCGGGCGCTCCAGAGGCACTGGCGATGGTCACTGGCTATCGCTGCTGCGTTGCCCCTAAGTGTCGCGATTACGGTATTTTTGCTCATCAAACCGGTGTACGAGCCCACCGCCCGAATCGAAGCCGTTCCCCCAGGGAACGAGCTGTTTTCGTTAGATCCTGCCGTGCGCTTCGATTCGACTTTTTACCAGGAAACACAAGCAAAGAGCCTTCAGACCGATCAGTTGGCGATTGCGGTGATCCGCAATCTGCACCTTGACCACAACCCCGAGTTTGTGGAGGTACATTCAGGCGTCAGCCGCTTTCTGCGCCGCTGGTTTGATTTCAGCCGCCCAGCGCGTACCGATCTGAACGGCGAGGACTTGGAGCTGACGCCCGCTGAGCGCGAGGCGCTAAAGACCTTTCAGCGCCGTCTCCACGTGCAGCGCGACACCTCAAGTTGGCTGATCGACATTAGCTTTGGCGCTCATGATCCCAAACTCGCCGAGCTCGTTACCAATACCATAGTTGAACAATTTGTTGAGAAAAATTTCCGCACACAGCACGACGCTATCGTGCAGGGAACAGCGTGGTTATCACGCCAATTGGATGACATTCGTGAGCGCATGGAGCAGTCGAGCCGCGCGTTAGCCGACTTCCAGAAGAATACGGGCATTATGGCTACTGCCTTTGATCAGAAGATGTTGGAACTGAATCACCAACTCACGGTTGCGCAGGGGGATCGTGTCCAGCTCGAAGCGTTGCTGCAAAAAGTCAGCCCCGAGAATGGTTCCGCCCTGCCGCAGGCCAAATCCGATATTGTGGTTCAGGAGATTGAAAGGAAACTGACCAGTGCGCAGGTTGAGCTCAGGCAAGTGCTCGTCACCTATGGCAAGAACCACCCGAAAGTCAAAGAACTGCAAGCCGAGATCGGTGAGCTCCAAGAACAGCTCAAGGAACAACAGAACACCATCTTTTCCAACCTGAAAACCGCTTATGCGGCTGCGCATACGCGCGAAAATCTGCTCAACTCCGAATTGAAAGTCGCCAGCAAAGAACTGGGAAAGTTGGTCGAGTATGAGGCCCTGAAGAGGGAAGCGCAAGCGAACGAGGCCTTGTACAGCGCACTTTACATGAAGATCAAAGAGGCCGGTATTGCGGCCGAATCAAAACCTAGCAACATCCGCTGGCTTGATCGTGCTCGGGTGCTGGATTTGCCCAACCGACCACGCCGCATGCTGGACATCGCTCTGGGGATATTGGCGGGGATCCTCGCTGGAATTTTGGTCGCGTTCATAAGAGTAGGCCTGGATAGCAAAGTTCACACACCTGAGGACGTGAAGAGTCTGACGGGCTCGACGACGATCTCGCTGATGCCGAAGATTGGCGCCGTGGAGCGGAAATTAAAGGCTGTCCCGCTCTGGAGGCTAGCGGCCCACAAAGGAAATGGCGCTTTACCGCAAGCATTCCTGATTCAACGGCCGACCTCAGCCGAATCCGAAGCGCTCCGTGGATTGTTCACCTCCATTCGCCTTGCTCACCCGTTCCGCCCACCTCAAGTGCTGCTTATCGCATCGGCATTGCCATCGGAAGGCAAGACAACCATTGCAGTCAACCTGAGCGTCACCCTTGCGCGCCAGGGGTTTAAGACGTGCATCGTGGATGCTGATCTGCGAAAACCGCGGGTCGCAGGTATTTTCGGTCTCGAGTCGCCGCTTGGATTAACGGAAGTTTTGCAAAGATCCTGTATGCTCCACGGAGCGCTGGTACCCGCACCTTCGATGGCAAATCTGGTGTTGCTGCCGGGTTTGGTCTCGCAGAACGCCGGAGAGCTGATTTGCTCAGAAGACATGCGCGAAGTACTGAGGCAATTACGAGCCGAGTTCCAATTCATCATCGTGGATTCACCGCCCATCCTGCCATACGCCGATGGGCGTGCCATCGCAGCTTTTGCGGATGGCGTAATACTCGTTGGCCGTTCAGGGGTGAGTACCAAGCAAGCGATGAAGCGCTGCTTGGAGCTGCTCGAACAAGTACGGTCGGCTCCCGTGCTTGAAGTGGTGTTAAACGGCGTCGACTTCAGTTCACCAGAGTACCGTCTTTACGCCTACGCCCACGGATGAACTCGGCCGCGTATCCACCTGTGACAATGCGTGTTTGCACAACCGCGCTGCACGTGGCCGATGAAGCTGTCCATCAAGGCAGAGGGGCAGAAATAGGCGCGGAGTATTGCCGTGACGGCGGCAAAGTTGAAGATCCTTATGCTGCTGCGTTCCGCTTATTGCTATGAGTACGCTTACGTCTACGACTGAACTAGTCGCGTGTCCACCTTGGCGCTGCCCTGTCCACAAAACCATGCTGCACTTGAGTGGCGACGAACTGCAATGTGCAACCGGGCATGCCTTTCCAGTAGTTAACGGGGTCCCCCGCTTTGTCGGCGACCGGACCTACGCCGATGCTTTCGGCGTGCAGTGGAATCGCTATCGCCTGACGCAACTGGACTCCTATAGGCATACCCACCATAGCGCTGAGCGGGCCCGCCGCTGCATCGGGCAGGAATTGTGGAAGACACTGGCCGGCAAGCACGTGCTGGAGGCTGGCTGCGGTGCCGGACGATTTACCGAGGTGCTGCTGGCGCAAGGAGCGTTTGTAACGTCGGTAGACTTAAGCAGCGCGGCCGACGCGAACGCGCAGAATTTTCCGCCTAGTGCAACGCATCGCATTGCACAGGCAGACGTGCTCGCCCTGCCATTTCTACCTCGCCAGTTCGATGTCGTATTTTGTCTGGGAGTCATTCAACATACGCCCAATCCGGAAACAACCATCGCCCAATTGTTCGAGCAGGTCAAACTGGGTGGCACGTTGGTTTTAGATCATTATTGCCATAGGCCCTCTGCATACATGAAGACCGCGCCGCTGATTCGCATGTGGCTGCGCCGCCTGCCGCCAGAAGAAGGCCTTATGTGGACCGAGCGCCTAGTGCGATGTTTCTTCCCTCTGCATCGTGCAGTGAGACACTCCTGGCTGGGGCAGAAGCTGGTCTCCGCCATCTCGCCGGTGCTTACTTATTTCCGTATCTCCCCGAATTTATCGGACGAACTACAATATGAATTAGCGTTACTGGACACTCATGACAGCCTGACTGACTTCTACAAACACCGACGCACGCGGAGACGGATACGTCAGCTCCTCGAAGAACTTGGTGCTCAACAGATCTGGTGTGAGTACGGGGGCAACGGTGTGGAGGCGCGGGCAAAGCGTCCCTCTGATCGTGCACCGTCCCCGTTTGACCAGTAAGGAAGCTGGAAGCATTAGAAAGCATAGAGTTTTAGCCGGTGGATGCGCTTAGCCTAGCGATTCTATTTTTGATCCTTGCTCTGGCGGTAGCCTTACTGCTTGCCCGTTGGCCTGTGGCGGCCCCTTTGGGCCTTTACGCCTGCTTGCTTCCTTTTGATGCCGTCTTGGACATCGGTCAAGCGGGGTCACTTCATATTCATCTGACGTGGGCGATTGCGGCGACGGTCGCTGGCATCCTGTTGGTACGTGGTCTTTTGGGAGGGAGTTTCGTGCGTCCTCCCTATGTCGTCCTCTGGCCGAGCCTCATCGTATTCTGGGGAGTAATAAGCGCTTTGTGGGCCATAAACACCGAAAGGGCCGTTTTCCGGGTACCAGTCATCGCAGTATTCCTCGTCCTGTATCTTGCAGCCGCATGCGTCCCCGTAAGTGAAAAAGAATTGGAGGTAATGGGTTGGCTGGCGATGTTAGGAGGGTGTGTTGCCGCGGCCACGAGTCTCTATGAGCTTTTCCACGGGATATCGTATGCGTCATCGCATCCTAATCTCGGTATGGAGTACGTGCACGAGCTATCTGGGAGAGGGACCTTGGTCGTGGGTGACAGACAGACTAATCCCAACGACTTTGCGGCTACTCTAATTCTGCCCCTCTCGCTAGCACTAGGATTGCTGCCATCCGCACGAACTTGGGTCCGTTATTTCTTCCTTATGGGAGTTGGTGCTGTGATCGCTGCCGGCATTTATAAGACGGGCTCGCGCGGCGGCTTGCTTGGCACTATGGTCGTTCTCTTGGTTTATCTCTGGCGGTCTCGTGCCAATCGTCGCCTGATGATGCCTCTCGCGGCCGTAGGCGTTATTTTGCTGGTCGCACCGCAGATGTTCTTTTCGCGCTTCTCCAGCGCGGTGGCAGATCGAGGGTCAGGGCGTCTTGACATCTGGCAGGTTGGCTTATGGGCTATCGGACATTACACGTTCATAGGCGCAGGACTCGACTGCTTTCCGGATGTCTACAATCGATATGCATATGCCGCCGCCCATTTTGCCGGCTACAACCGCGCCTCGCATAACATGTATCTTGGGATGGCCGTCGAGCTCGGTGTCGTTGGTATTCTGCTGTTGCTAGGTACGCTGATCGGACATTACCTACTCACGGCAAATGGGCATCGAGCAGATCCGGACGAGTCTTCGCGCCTGCGCTTAACTTCTTACGAGGGTGCGTTCTGGGGACTACTCATGTGCGGCTTTTTTTCCGATCTATTTTGGGAAGAGTACTTCTGGTTTGCATTGATGCTTCTCATTATGGGCGTGCGAGTTCGAGAACTCCATCAAAATAACAGTTTACCCGCAATCATCTAGACAACAGCGCAACTGGTCCACCAAAGTCGGACAGTCTGGGATTCGGTCCGTCAACTTGTATCCGGAACCGTTGTTCTGAAGCTTTGGCAATGTGTGGCAGCGCCATCGCACTGAGCATCATGAGGGGCAGATTGCATTCAACGAACTACCAGGAAAGGAGCACTCCTCCTATGCCCACTTTTCCGGGCAACCGGCAGTTTGCTTTCACGATCTTCGACGACACCGACTGGAGCAACACCGACAATGTTGGCCCTGTTTACAAGTTGCTGTACGACCTGGGGCTGAGGACGACGAAATCGGTCTGGCCGCTCGCATGTACACCCGGCTCGCGGTTCGCAGGTTCCACATTGCAGGATCATCAATATCTCAGCTTGGCAAGAGATCTCAGGGACGATGGGTTCGAACTCGCCTCGCACGGCATGCGGAATGAAGACACGGGGCGAGACGATATACGCCGGGGCCTGGATGAGTTTGAACGGCTCATTGGTTACCTCCCACGCAGCCATGCGAATCACGCTTCCAACCGCGATAACCTGTATTGGGGGCCTGCACGACTTGGCGGCAGATCGAGGCGCTGGGTCTATCGTCTCGCAAACAGCTTTCATTCTGTCCCCTCCCACGGCCACCTCGAAGGCTCCACATACTTCTGGGGCGATCTCTGCCGAGAGCACATCGTATACGTGCGAAATTTTGTTTTCGATGAAATCAATCTCGATCGCATCGGCGCCGCAGCGCCATACCACGATTCCAACAAGCCATTTGTCAATTACTGGTTCAGTAGTTGCGAAGGGCACGACGAGGCCACGCTCTGTCGGCTTCTCTCCGAACAAAACCAGGATCAACTCGAGGCGGAAGGCGGAGTGTGCATTGTCTATACACATTTCGCGAGTGGCTTTGTCGAACACGGAGAGTTGAATTCCAGATTTGCATCCCTAATGCGAAGGTTGGCTCAGAAGAACGGCTGGTTTGTACCCGTATCGACTCTGTTGGACTACTTAAGGGAGCGCAGTCCAGATGGCGCCATCGCTCCTTCCCATCTCGCGAACTTAGAGATACGCTGGCTTCTAGGCAAGCTCCGGATGGGCCCCACCTAGACGCGGTTTTTCATGCACTTCGATACAGCACGTTTCGAACTTTGAATTTATGCGCATACAGCCATACACGGAAGATCTGGTACCCGCAGTCAAGAGCTTTAACGAGCGGCTGCGCGCTGGAGGACAGGCATACTGGAGCTTGCCCGAATCGCATGTACCAAAACTGCCCCAGTTGCAGAACAGGAATCCGTACGAGGAATTTTTCGTCATGGTCGACGGTACTGAGATCCGCGGCGGCTATCTGCTCACGCACAGGCGCTTCGCGCTGCAGGGCGAAACGATGTCTGTGGCGTGCGGCCCGCAGATAAGCGTCTCAGAAAGCATTGTGAACCGCCGCTACGGGATGATCGGTGCAGTGCAGGCACGAGATGCATTAGAGCGCCAACCGGTCATGTACGCTCTCGGAATTGGCGGGATCTCCAAGCCGCTGGCGAGGCTGTTGGCTGCAATGCGCTGGACGCTTTTTGCAGTGCCGTTTTATTTCCGCGTTGTGTCGCCTTCCAAGCTGCTTGCCAATATCACCTATTTGCGGCACAGCCGAAGCGGCGGTATGACGCTGGAGTTGCTGCGTTATAGTGGCTTGGGAAGCATCGGTATTCGCACCGCACAAGTCCGGCTGCCAAGGTCTGTGCGGGTTGAGGCGCATGTTGTCGCGGAATTCGGGGCATGGGCCGATGCGATTTGGGAACAATGTAATTGCGACTACTACTTTGTTGCAGCAAGGGACGGGGGCACGCTCAACCTCCTTTATCCGCCTTCCGATGCGCGATTTCTCCGCCTGAGGATTTCGCGTGCGGGTGAAGATCTTGGCTGGGTGGTCATGCTCGACATGCAGATGTCCGAACACAGGTATTTCGGCAACATGCGCATCGGCGTAATCGTGGATTGCCTGGCGGCCCCGAGAAATGCATACCACGTTGTCTCTTCTGCGACGCGCTTGCTTGAGAGTCGGGGTGCGGACCTCATTGTCACTAACCAGTTGAACTCCGCGTGGTGCAAGGCTTTCTTCTGCGCCGGGTTCCTGAAGGGTCCCAGTAACTTCATTCTCGCACTCTCGCCAATGCTCGCCGACAAACTTCGGCCCCTGGTGGCCACGAAGAACAGTATCCACATGACCCGTGGAGACGGGGAGGATATTGCTTCATGGGCAGACAACCAGGCGCAGCAAAAAACCGCGACATTCACTCCAACGACCCGAAATCAGCGTTTGTTCGCCACACCGTGAGTGGTGGTTGAGGGCCAGTGGCCGCCGAGAAGAGATTGCACTATGCGTTTGGACGCGTGCTCAATTCAGGAACTGTTGCGGAGCAAGAGCAAGCTGCGGCGGCAGCTGCAAAATCATTCCTGCCGGGACCTGCGCATAGCGGTTTTGCGCGGCTCCACGGTGAACGAAATGATCGAGTTTGCCGAACTTTTCCTTCTGGTGGAGGGTTTCCGGTGTACGTTTTACCAGTCCGAGTACAATAAGTATTACGAGGAGGCCGTACTTGACTCGGAGAGGATTGTCAATTTCCGGCCTGACATCGTCTATGTGCACACGTCCTGTATGAATCTTCAGGGCTGGCCGCCGCTGTCGGCCACCGAGGTTGATCATGAAGCGTTCGTGGCTGCCGAGTTTTCCCGGTTTCAGCAGATTTGGCATTCACTGCAGCAGAACGTGGGATCTCACATCATCCAGAACAACTTCGAGCTGCCCCCCTTCCGCGTCTTGGGAAATCTGGACTCGATCGCTTACGGCGGCCGGGCAAAATTTGTCAATCGCCTGAACCTTGAATTTGCGAACGAAGCGTTGCACGATCCCAGACTCTTCGTGCAGGACGTAAACGCGCTTTCGGCAGCACTGGGAAGCCGCAACTGGTTCGACTGGGAGCGCTGGTACAGCTACAAAATAATGACGACGCCTGCGGCTAGCCTCGCGCTTGCCCGATCTGTGACCGCAATTGTGCGAGCCCTTTACGGTCGCAGCCGCAAGTGCCTGGTCTTGGACCTAGACAATACTCTGTGGGGAGGAGTGATCGGCGACGATGGCCCCGAGAATATCAAGATCGGACGCGAAACCGCGGTTGCGGAGGCATACACCGCATTTCAAGAGTACTGCTTGATGCTGCGCAGCCGCGGCATCCTCCTTGCGGTTTGTTCCAAAAACGACGAGGAGACGGCAAAGCAGGGATTCGAACACCCCGATTCTGTACTGAAACTCAGCCATTTTTCGGCATTCAGAGCCAATTGGGAGCCGAAACATGAAAACCTTACGGCCATCGCCAAAGAGCTGAACTTAGGAATTGATAGTCTGGTGTTCGTCGATGACAATCCAGCAGAGCGAGCCCTTGTGGCCTCGCAACTTCCGATGGTTGCCGTTCCGGATGTCGGCTCCGACGTAACGCAGTTCATCCCGGCACTCGAAGCAGGAGGTTACTTTGAAACTGTGCGCGTATCTGCGGAGGATTTCTCGCGCGCTGACACTTACGCAGCCAATTCGCAACGTGCGCTGCTGAAAAGCAAGTTCCGCGATTACGGGGAGTATCTTGATTCTCTGCAGATGACGGCTGAGATCGACGCCTTCAAGCCCGTGTATCTGGACCGCATCACACAGCTTACAAATAAGACTAATCAGTTCAACCTGACCACTCGCCGTTATACCGCCGCCGAGATCCAGAAGATGTCACTCGATCCGGCATACATAACGCTCTACGGCAAATTGACCGATGCTTTCGGCGACAATGGCCTGGTCTCTGTCATCGTGGGACGTAAAGATGGGAGTACGCTGCACATCGAACTCTGGCTGATGAGCTGCCGTGTCCTCAAGCGCGATCTGGAGTTGGCGATGCTGGACGAACTGGTCACCAGAGCCCAGGCTGCGGGAATCGAGACTATTGTGGGGTATTACTACCGTACGCCAAGAAACAGCATGGTGGCGGACCACTATCGACGCCTGGGCTTTGAGTGTGAGTCACAAGATCCTGACGGAGGCCAGTCCATGTGGAGATTGCAGTTGACAACCGATTATCAACCGAAGTGCCGATATATCCAAGTCAAGAATTTGGTACACACGTAAGAAACACGAATAAGCGTAAGGCAATGCGAAAAACATCGCTCGGCCTGGAGCATGGCTAATATCCTCGAAGAACTGCAACCTCTCTTCCGTGACATCTTGGATCAGCCCAATCTTAGGATCACTCGCGAGTCAAACTCCTCGAACGTGGAGGGGTGGGATTCCTTGGCGCACATTAACCTTGTGACTGCGATTGAGCAGGAGTATGACATCAAGTTTAACATCGACGAGTTGCTAGAGCTGAAAAATGTTGGCGAGATGGTGGACCTGATGGAAATAAAGCTGGCTGCAAAATGAACAGCTATCAATGGTCTGATCTTCAGATTGGCTTGAGCGATGGATTCGAGGTGCGGCTTACGCCCGATATGATGGAGGCATTCGCGAGCATATCCGGTGATACAAATCCCCTACATCGCAACCGGCAGTTGGCCATGCAACGCGGGTTCTCAGATACCGTTGCCTACGGCCTGCTGACGTCGGCATTCTACTCGCAACTCGTGGGCGTTCATCTCCCCGGTAGATATGCTCTGCTGCATGGTGTCGATATCGATTTCGTTTCTCCCGCATATCCTGGTGACATTCTGAATGTGAGCGGAGAAATCAGCTATCTCAATGACGCATTCCGTCGGATAGAGATTCGCGCGAATATCAAAAGGCACGGAGAAAAGGTCATTTCCAAAGCGAAGCTGCGGGTAGGCCTACAGACACCATAGTTAGCATCTTTTTGAATTGGCGCCGGTGATGTCGCCCCTGTGCGCAGTGCGTCGAGCTAATTCTGACCGCAAAGTTGGACAAGCGCGCGTCATTGGCGCTGACGCTTCGGCTTTTACTAAAAATGTCGCATTTCGAACTTTTCGCGTCAGCGATTCTATCCAAAACCATTCGAGGAGAGTCCCATGATTCGTGTTTACGTTGCTAGTGCGTGGATCATAGCCGTGTTCTGCGTCATGACACTGTTTGCGCAGAGCGCGTCGACAGGGGTGCCGGCGCTTCCAGAAACAACTGCGGCACCAGTCCCACCGACCGCCACTCCGGAGGCCCATGAGGCGGCGCCTCAAGGCCTGACAAATATCAGCAGTTTGGCCAACAGTTCTCTAAGCGTACCGGCCCAGTCTGCGCTTTCGCAGGACCTGCGCATTGCTAATGGCGACCTGCTGCACGTGAGCGTTTTCGGCGCAACAGACTTCAACAGTGAGGTGCGGGTTGCAGAAAATGGCTCGGTCACTCTGCCACTATTGGACCAAGTGCCCGTCGCGGGAATGACCGCCGCCCAGCTCGCAAAAGATCTAAGGAACCGGCTCATGAAGGGCGGGTACTTCAATGACCCGCTCGTTTCAGTGACCATAAAGGAGTACGCTGCAGAAGGAGTTTCCGTGCTTGGGGAGATCCAAAAGCCCGGGATCTATCCATTTCGTGGCCCAAGCAAACTTTTTGAAGTGATTTCTGCTGCCGGAGGTACGACTGCACTGGCCGGAAATAAAGTGACCATTACGCATCGCGAGCGGCCACAACAACCGGAGACGGTCACACTGACCTTTGGTGAACAAGGATCTCGCCAGAGCAATATGACCGTGGCTCCCGGCGACACTATCATCTTCGAAAAGGCTGGAGTCGTCTATGTGGTTGGGGATGTCCGGAAGCCTACCGGAATCGTAATGTCAAATCCCGATCTTACTGTGCTCCAAGCACTTGCCATGGCAGAAGGCGCAAATCATACGGCTGCACTCAGCAAGGCTAAGCTGATACGAAAGACGGCTCAAGGACCAAAAGAGGTTCCCTTGCCCTTGAACAAGATGCTGTCCGCGCAGATCCCTGACGTGCAGGTGCAGCCCAATGACATCATTTTTGTCCCCAGCAGCGCCGCCAAGGGTGCTGCAAAGCGCGCTCTCGAAGCCGCCATAACAGCAGCTACCGCGCTCGCGATTTACCGACCCTAGGCTAAGAGCAAAACCACTAGAGTGAATCTTTGAAGAGGACTAGGCGCGGGACTGCGAAAATCAACAACACCCCTAAGCATCATCGGATACAGCTAACCGAGAGCATTACCCGTCAATTCACAACGGCACCCCACCCACGGTTTACCCAAGAATTGAATACGCGGGCACGTGTTAGTGTTCAGGACATTAGTATGAATATGAAGAAGCTGCAGGTTGTAGTTGCAATTCCGATTGGCTTTGCCGCCCCTCTGAGACGAGTCCTCGTCACTTTCATGCTTCTTTGGTGCTACCCGTGCTGGGCTTCATTCACCGCGATTCAGGGCTGGATTAAAGCCTCCGGGGCAAACACCTGTACCACCAAGGTCACGCCAACGGGCGCCGGACACGTGGGCATCTTTTGCATCACGAACCTCAGCGACGCGAACTTCTTCAGCTCCGTATCGGGCGGTGGGAGTTGGACCGTAGCTTCGGGGTCGCTGGCCGATGACACAACGCGTCATGAATTTACGGAGTGCGCTTACAACCTCAACATGTCGGCCAATGCCACGACCATTACGGGCAATGTCACCGGCAACGCCTCGGGTTGCGAGTGCGCTTTCCTAGAACTGTCGTCCACCGCGAACTCAGTGGCTTTCGACAATGCCAGTCACATTATGGACGCGGCTTGCACTTCATGCGCCACACCAACTATCAACCTCTCGACCAACAACAACTACGTCTTTATCCAAACCGGGATGGGCAACGATCCCACGGGTATAGACCAGAGCTACATCGGAGCCTTTGACAACAACAGCTCAGGCTTCGCCTACAAGCTGAATCAGACCAGCGTGGGCACGCCGCCACACTGGACGCAGTACTACAATGTTACCTTCGCTGCTGGGACCATGTGGATTTACGAGGGAACACCTCCACCGCCTCCGCCGACTGGCGATTTCACCATTGTTGTACTTCCGGATACGCAATACTATTCCGAAGCGTACCCGCAGTTGTTTGACGCGCAGACGCAGTGGATCGTCAATAATGCCTCCGCATTGAACATTCAAATGGTGCTCGGGGAAGGCGATGTCGTCAACGCCACGACCACTGCAGAATTTCAGAACGCTAACGTCGCAGTGCAGTTGCTGGATAACGCAAAAACGCGGTATTTACTTGCTATCGGCAACCACGATTACGATAACAACAATCCTTCCGCCAGAACTTCGGGAACTGGAGGTTTCAACACCTATTTTGGCCCGTCGCGCTATTCCTCGTATCCATGGTATGGCGGTCAGTACCCCAGCGGCAGCAATGAGAACTTCTACGGTACGCTGACCATCGGTGGTAAGGAATATCTCTTCCTTCTGCTGGAACTTTACCCTCGTGACTCGGCCCTGACCTGGGCCAGATCTGTGATTCAAGCCCACTTAAACGACGAGGTCATCGTTGTAACGCACGGGTTCGAGTTCCTGGACAACACCCGTACAGGTGCTTGCGATAACTTGGGGAGCGCTGCGTTCGGGTTGGGGAGTGACAACGATGGCGAGAAGCTGTGGGACAATTTCGTAAAGCAGTTCAGCAATGTGAGCTTGGTGCTGAGTGGCCATTTCATCGACGGCGATGCCACTGGCGAAGCTGTAGGTCGGCGTGCAGACCCAGGTGTCAGCGGAAACATCGTCAACCAGCTGCTGGCAAATTACCAGAACGTCACCATGGGCGGCGACGGTTATCTCCGCCTCCTGAAGTTCAGGCCCTCCCTGAACACCATCGAGGTGACCACCTACTCCCCTTACCTCAACGCGTATCTGACTGATCCCAACAATCAGTTCACGTTGCAGTGGCACAGTTCCGCCTCTTCCAGCATCGGAACTACAACCATCTCCGGCAAGCTGTATAACTCTTCTTGCGCCGTCGTGCCGGGTGCAACCGTTTCGGCCGGCGGGAACTCGGCGACTACGGATTCGACGGGGAGTTTCTCGATCACCGTTCCCACTCCTGGTACCTATGCGGTTTTCGCAAACGCCGGCAGTTCGGGTTCGGCATCTCGGACGGTTAATGCGGCGCTGAACTATCCGGGCTACGTGAAATTACAGCTCACCAACGGCACTGGGTCGATTTCTGGCAACGTGAGTAATGGGAGTGGCCCCATAGCTGGGGCAATCGTGTCCTTCAATTGGGCGTCGAGCGTTACCGACTCCAACGGCAACTACACCCTGGCCAGCGTGGTGCCGGGCACCTACACCTTGACCGCCTCGGCGGCCGGTTACACCAGCGCGACCCAGAGCAGCACGGTGACCGCGGGCGCGACTACCACCACCAATTTCACGCTGACGGCGACCCCGGGCACGATTACGGGCAAGGTCAGCAACAGCGCCGGCACCGGCATCT
>WNEZ01001181.1_pt1 | contig 21812 bp, 11 predicted proteins | sample 5400521 | NCBI WGS metagenome assembly WNEZ01 (sample SAMN13153339, study PRJNA577476) | soil metagenome | isolation source: 120 cm saprolite under Douglas fir tree site 2 hole 1 replicate 1 | place: USA:California | collected 2015-04-18 | reverse complement strand
CTTTGAAGAACGCTTGGTAATTTCCACATCCAGTTTGTAAACACTAGAACGCCATTTTCATGGCGGCCGCATGGATTGAGGCTATTGACTACCGGAAGGGATGATTGAAATACTCTGAACCAAGTTACTAGTGATTCCCCCAACGGCCAGATGTGATCTGCAGGGCCTGCCTCCATCGCGGGCGTTACACGAAGTATCCGGTGAACGCGGCAGAAATTGTAATACGCATAGTACGGACGGTCGGAAGCTTTCCCCGAGGCTGTGGCTTTAGGTTGCGCGACGAGATTCCCTGGCCGAAAGCCGAGGCTTCGATCATCGCACCTCCGGCTGCGGCAGCCATGGTGGTGATCATTTTCGCGCCGTGTGATTATTCCTGGTCGGCTCATTGGGCTGGTTCGATCGCTTTCAACGTCTGGCCGGCTTTAACGTTCTCGAATTTCTGGAGAATTCCGGAAGGCCATTGGATCTCCACATGCTTTGCCGTGGAATCCGCGCCCAGGCCCACCAGCAGGCGCTTGTCACTGGCCGAAAGATAACCGACTGCCGTGTTGATGGTGAAATACTGAGTCAATCCGGATGCGCCTATGACCTTCACGCGGCTTCCAATCCCGTCGCGGTTTGACTTCTTGCCGACGGCCTCGATCCTGATCCAGTTTCCGCGATTACCGCCGTCGTTGCGAAGGACGTACGCTTTCTGGCCGGCGTTGCTGACCACGATATCAATGTCACCGTCGTTATCAATGTCGCCGAAAGCGGCGCCGCGGCCGGCCCAGGGAATTTGAAACGCTTCGCCAGGAACCACCCGCACGAAGTGTCCAGATTCATTTCGCAGTAAGAGCGGTGGTTGCAGGTATCTCAGATTGGGAGAGGTCTTCTCGATGGTGTCCATCACGTGAGACTGGGCGACGAAGAGGTCCTTCCAGCCGTCGTTGTCGTAATCAAAGAAACGCGTGCTCCAACCCGCGAAGGAAAGGGTTGCACCGCCCAAGCCGGATTGGTTGGTCACATCCCGGAAGATGCCATCGCCGTTGTTGCGAAACAGCATGTAGCGTTCGTTGGAGAGATCGGTGACCACGATGTCGGGGCGGCCGTCATTATCGTAGTCGCTGAAATCGGTACCCATCCCGGCAAATGTCTTGCCGTCCTCGTTGTAGCCCACACCCGCCAGCAAGCTGGTTTCGGTAAAGGTGCCATTCCCGTTGTTGTGGTACAGAAAACACTGCACTGAATCGTTGGCGACGAAAATGTCGGTGAAACCATCGCCATCGTAGTCGGCGAATGAGACACCCAGCCCCTTGCCCTTTGGATTGGCGACCCCGGCCTTTTCGGAAACATCGGTGAATGTGCCGTCACCATTGTTGTGATACAGGATGTTGGTGACGCCGTCGTAGTTGTCGGGATGGCAGTAGGCCCGATAGCCAGCCTGTTTCTCTCCGCAGTAGCGGTTGGTCTTGAAAGTCCAATTCACGTAACGGGTGACGAAGAGGTCAAGCTTGCCATCGTTGTCGTAGTCGAAGAACCCGGCGCTGGCACTCCATGCTCCGCCGCCGACTCCAGCGCTCTTGGTGACATCCGTGAACGTGCCATTCCCGTTGTTGTGGTAAAGCGTGTTGCCACCGTAGCCCGTTACATAGATATCTTCAAAGCCGTCGTTATCGTAATCTCCCACCGCTATGCCCATATCGTAGTGGTTCTGCGGCATTCCGGTGAGGCCGGCCCTTTCGGTGACATCGGTAAATGTGCCGTCGGAGTTTTGATGATAGAGCCGGTTCCAGAACTTGCGGTCGGACTTATCCGGCAGTTTGTCATCCGGCATGGGGTCGTCAATCTTGGCGCCGTTGGTGAAGAAGATATCCAGCCGTCCGTCATTGTCGTAATCGAGCAGCGCGACGCCGCCTCCCATGGTTTCCACCAGGTACTTGTTCGAGGTGGCGGAGTTCTCGTGCTTGAAATCGATCTTGACGTTCTGGGTGATGTCGGTGAACCGCACGTCGGGCGCGGGTGTAGCAGCCATCAGGCACCCAATCAGGATAAAGAAAAGCCCAGATGCCGTACTCCAGCGGCGCGCATGTTGGGGTCTTCTCATGATGGGCCCATGTCTTGGTTCTATCCGAATTTCCTGGTGTCGAGTATTCCCTTCGTTTCCTGCAGAACGAAGAGGTGATTGGCGGGCAGATTCTGGAAGCTCTCCTTCAAGCCCGATGGCCAGGTGAGCTCAACACTGTCTGCTTTGCTGGCACGGCCTAGCCCGGCGCTTCGTCCTTCTTACCCATCCGCGACAGCAACAAGCCCAGCGGGGTCCGGTGGTCTCTCTCAAAGTCCAACGAAGCGCAGATCGAACGTTGAAATCCATCCGCAAATTCAGTCTGACGCGTATAGAGACCTACTGTGCAGGGTTCGACTCAATCTTCTGCTTGGTGACCTCATCGGGGGTGAATAATGGCTGTGCTAAATGCTCACTGGGTTTCTGCCGGAGGCGCTGAAATTCGGCATCCGCCTCCTGGCTGTCCGCGGTGTTGCCGAGGGCCGATTCTGTTCTCGCCAGCCGATACCAGGACACGGGGTTGTCATGATTCAAGGCGAGGGCTTTCTGAAGATGAGGAAGTGCACCCCCCGGCTGACCCAGCGACATCAGCACCCCTGCCAGACCCAGATGGGCCTCCTCAAAGTCCGGATGAGATTTCAGGGCCAGCTCAAAGGCCTCTTTGGCCTCGTTCAACTGGCCTGAAGTGCGATAGATTTCCCCGAGTTCGTAAGCCGCGTTAGCGTTGCTGGAATCGAGCTGCAGTTCTTTCTGGAACTCTTTCGACGCTTCGCTGAGATCATCTGGGGAGGAAGCCTCCCGCGAACGCGCGAGCAACGTTCGACCCAGTCGATAGTGAATACCCGGCCGTCGGGAGTCGAGCGCGATCACTCGCCGATATTGATCGATCGCCTGGACGTACGATCCCTGACTCTCGTAAGCTTCCGCGGCAGCCTGGTGGCGCCAGACGGACTCTGGCGCTATCTTGGACAACTTCTGCATAGATAGGAAAGCAAAGTTTCCAAAGACCTTTCCGTTGTGATAGAGAATTTCCGGGTCATTCGGGTACAGTCGATTCAGCTCCAGCGCGACCTCCACCGCCTTGCTGTCTTCGCGTAACCAACTGTAGGCCCTCTCCAGCTGCAGGCCGCACATCCGCTTAGTCGCAGGATCCTCCGAGCGATGAAAGCCTTTGTCTAACCCGGGCAGGGCCTCGTGGTACTGGCCGAGTTCTGACAATGACATGGCCAGCAGAGTATCCAATTTCGGCAGCCTAGGATTAAGTTTCAGCGCGCGTCGCAACGACGGAATAGCCTGGTCGAATTTCTTCTCCTGGAAGTAGATGAGCCCCAGATTCGCATGGATTTCGGCAACTTCAGGATACAGATCCCGCAGCTTCTCGTAGGCCCGTTCGGCGTCACTGTAGCGTTCTTCTGCTAACGCTTTTTGCCCCTCTTGCGAATAGCGTTCGAGTTCGGCTTCCGTTGATCCCTGGGAATAACCGTATGGCGCGCACAGGCAAACTAGTGCGAGGATGATTCGTAAGATCGGCTGACAGCACTGAAACATGGTGGGAGTGTACCTTAAAAAAGAACGCCAGGTTGTAAGCCTGGCGTCTTCGAGGGAAGCACAAAGTGTGATGTCAGAAGGTTAGTTTCCCACTGAGTTGAAGAATGCGGGCCGACGATGCCTGGGTAATCTGGCCGAAGTCCGAAGCACCCACGGTGCGGGAGATAGCCGCATTGCCGCCCGACCCTGCGAGGGTCAGGCCGCCCACGTCCCCGCCGTATTGGTGATGGTTGAAAGTGTTGAACGTGTCCAGGTGTAAGGCGAACTTAACCCGTTCGCTGATGGAGAAGTACTTTCCCAGGCCCATATCCCAGTTGTTAATGCCCGGCTGGCGCAGGATGTTTCGTTTTGTGTCTCCATACACACCGAGCGCAGGTTGAGTGAAACAGGCCGGGTTCAGGCGTTGGAACCGACCCGAGGTACCGCCGTGGATATTACAGCCGGCAACATAGTTCGCGCGCTGGGGAATGGCATCCAGGACGTTTCCCACATCGTTCGCATAGACACTGTATGGAAACCCCGTCTGGAAAGTGGTGATGCCGGTTAGCTCCCAGCCCCCCAGCAGCAGGTCGGCTGCCCGGCCGACTCCGCCCAACACCTTCTTGCCGCGCCCGATCGGGAGCTGGTACACGTAGCTGGCCACGAACCGGTGATCGACGTCGAAGTCCGAAGGTCCGTAGTCCAGCTCGGGATGATGGTTGTCCATAGTGCCCTGGAAGCCTTCGCCGGTGGCGCCAACTCCGGCCGCCGCCGACTTATCGTCGAAGCTCTTGGCCCAGGTAAAGACCCCGGTCACGGCCAGGTCGCCGGCGCGATGCTCAAACTTGATGTTCATCGCGTTGTAGTTGCCATAGCCGTGCCAGTCGCTGTTGATGTAGAACCCGTTGAAGTTCGGATACGGCAGCCGGCTCGCCTGGGTGCATGGGGCCTGAGTCAGGTTGACGAAGGCGCCGGTTGCATCCTGCGTTTGGCAGAACGCCAGGCTGGCGGCCGGAATGCCGAACGGCTGAGAGATATTACGCCGGTCCAGGAGATGGAGTGAATGCGTGCCGATGTAGTTCACCTCCAGGGTCGTGCTCCGGGCAAGTTCGCGCTCGACCGAAACGTTCCAGGACTGGACGTAAGGATTGATGGGGTTCTCCGACTCGATCACCGCTAGGAACGAGAGCGTCGACGGAGGGAACGGCCCCAGGGTGTTGAAACTGGGGAACAGTTGATTGCTGAACTTGGGCAGAGAAGAAACATTCCCTGGGTTAAGATTGTTGCGGATGCTGTAAGGATAGATATCCGCCGAGTCGTCGATTTCGCGCCCTTCCGAGGAGTCGAAGAAGATTCCGTAGCCGCCGCGCACCACAGTCTTGTTGGTGAGCCGGTAGGCAAAGCCGAATCTTGGGGCAAACGGTTTTTTCGAACCTGGGTGGGGAACTGAGCCGCAAAACCTTAGTATGGGTCCGCTGGTCGTATCCCCTCCCGGTGCGACGCCGTTTGTCGAAAGCTGCTTGTCGGCGAAGCAGAGCCCGCCTCTCGCGTTTTGCACATCGAGCCAGAAGAAGTGGTCCTTTTCCTCATAGGCGGCGGCGCGATAGTCCCAGCGCAGTCCGAGGTTGAGGGTCAGCTTCTGGGTTACCTTCCAGTCGTCCTGTACATAGGGCGCGTAGTAATTGAATATGTGCGTCTGTGGGTTGCCGGCGGTATTTGTTGGGCTCAACGGACCAGGCACAAACCCGCCGACGCCCTGGTAATATCCCAACATCATGTCGGCAATGGCATTGCCGGTGCCGCACAGGCTTACCGGGGCTGCACCATTGACAGACACCGGGGCGTTGGGACAATTGGGACTGTTGTTCTGAATGAGCGTCGGATTGAAGCTCCAGTCACCATAGAAATCATCGTCCAGGTTGCGAATGAGCTTCAAGAGACGAATGTCGAAGCCCAGCCCGATGGTGTGTTTTCCGTGGATCCAGGTGAACGAATCGGCAAATTCCACAGACGGCGAATCCGATCCGCTATAGGAATTTATCGAGCCACCGACGCTGTTGTAACCCGTTAGACCCACATTGGGCCACGTCTGCTGGAGAGCCGAAAACTTGGTGAACACACCGGTTACACCGAGCGCAGTCACCTGGTCGGAAGGGATTGCGACACCACCCTGCGGAGCGTTCGCGTCCAGGTAGCCGAAGCGGAACGTATTTACTTTCTTGGGCCCAAGGTTGAGGGTGTAGGACACCGCCCAGTTCTTCTCGTCTTGGAAATATTGCTCAGTCCCATGAACAAAATCTGCGGAGTTGTATGGCCCGCTATTCTGATAATGGGATTTGGTGAACCGGACAAAAACCGAACCGAACCTGCCGAGGGTCTGATCGCCACGATAGGTCTGCTGGTTGGTGGTCAACGGGAAACCAAAATTCTTGATGTAGTTGATGACTCCCTCGGGCTGGTTGGCAACTGTCGGAGTTGCCCAGAAATGGTTGGCAACGGCTACCAGTCCGATCCGGCCGGTAAAACGGCTTGCGGGAATGATGTTCCCCGGGAACGGTTGTCCAGTTGTCGGGTCGACCGGCATGCAGTTGAAGCCCGCACCGAGAAGGGCCGTGCAAGCGGGCGTTCCATAGGCAGGTAAGGGACCACCTGGCAAACCAGCCACTCCGGCGGGATATGTCTCGCCCGAAAAATCACCCGTCAACGTTGCCGGGTTGGGCATCGTATAGTTCGACCGGAAGCCGTTGACGATACGCCATCCCTCGTAGTTAGCCATGAAGAAAGTCTTGTTGCGGCCGTCATACAACTTAGGGATGTACACGGGGCCCGACGCCACGAATCCGAATTGATTCTGGCGCCTCTCCGGGTTTGTGGTTGGGATTCCGGAGACGAAATCGGAATTCGTGGGGAATGGCGACGCGTCGAAGAAATCGTTGCGAAGGAATTCGAACGCCGACCCGTGGAATTGGTTCCCACCGCCTTTGCTGACGATATTGATCTGGCTGGCACTGTATCCGTACTCGGCCGAGTAGGTGCCGCTCTCCACCTTGAATTCCTGGATCGCGTCCTGGGAGAGAACCACGGCGGGCGTAACCAGCGCGGTATCGGTGTTGATCAATCCATCCAGGGTGTAGTTGTTCCCCTCGGGCCGGCCGCCGTTGATACTCACAGCATTGCCTCTGCCCTGGCGCATGGTGCCCTGCTCGCCACCCACGGTAACCGCGCCCGCGCCCACCAGCAGCAACTGCATAAAGTTGCGCCCGTTCAAGGGAAGCGCTTCCACCTGTTGCTGGCTCATCACTTGCGACAGCGCGGAGGTGTCGGTGTCAAGAGTGATGGCCTGAGCGTTGACTTCGACCGTCGTCGACACAGCACCCGGCTTCAGGGATGCATTGACGCGCGCTTTCTGGTCCACAGTCAGGACAATGCCGGTTGTTACCGACTTCTGGAACCCCGGGGCCTCAACGGAGACGATGTAAACGCCTGGGTTGAGAGAGGGCACGGTGAAATCGCCTGAGGACGTCGTCTCGGTTCGAGTTACGATTCCCGTGGCCTTGTTGGTGACTTCGACCTTTGCGTTGCTCACTACCGCGCCAGAATTGTCCGTGACCGTTCCGAGGATCACGCCATTGCCGCCGCCCTGACCGAAGAGCAAACCGGCACAGACGATGACGAACAGATAAGCCAAAGCACCCTTCATCTTCTTCATGCTTATTCTCCTTATGGATCCACAGGAGAAACATACCGGTGGTCCTCGGTACCAAACACACGCGGCAACACACAACCAAGACCGGTGAATCTCGAACCCCGTCAGCCGCGGACTCTAGTAAACGTTGCCTTACGTTGTCAAGAGAAAAAGGAATTTGTTCCCCTATTGGAAGACATGGACCTATTGCTCAATGAAATACTCGTCCAGAGTCTTTCCGTGTCTACCCCTCGGCATTCGCTTTGCATCAGCCCGCGGGTTGTGCGGGAATTCCTAAAATGGGTGGATATCTTGGCTAACGAAGTGCGCATGGTCCGTATTCGGGCTGTATAGGAGAAAACACGCGGTGCAAGTTATAGTGTTTACGCGGTGATTGCTGTCACCGGACGAGGCACAAGAGAATTGACGCGCTCAACTCCCAAGCGGCTCTATCTGATCCCCGTTCTCTCGAAGGCGCTCGACATACTTGAGCTCTTGCAGAACGAGAAAGGTCCGCTCGCCCTGGAAGCGATCTACCAACGCACCAGTATTTCCAAGACCACGGTTTATCGCATCCTGAAAACCTTTGTTCACCGCGGCTATCTGGCGCAATCGCAGGATGGTCTTTACCGATTGGTGGCGCGCCCCAAGAAAGCGCGATTCGGGTTTGGCAGTGAATCCGCGGAGATGCCTTTTTCGGAGGCTGTGACCGATAGTCTCAAGGCTGCCTCCTCGGCGGCTGGCGTCGACCTGATCGTGCTCGACAACCGTTACGACGGCTCCACGGCTTTGCGCAACGCCGACGAGTTCGTACGCAATCGAGTGGATCTGGTGATCGAGTTCCAGATCGATCAGCACGTCGCCCCGGTCATCGCAGACAAGATCGATGCCGCAGGTATCCCCCTGATTGCGGTGGACATACCGCATCCCCACGCCACATTCTTCGGGGTAAATAACTATCGCGTGGGCTTCGAGGCGGGCGAATGCCTGGCCCAGTACGCCAAGCTCACCTGGGGTGGAAAAGTTCGCTGGGCCCTGGGACTGGATATTGATGAAGCCGGCCCACTGGTGCGGAGCCGCGTCACCGGAGCCTTTGAAGCCATTCGTTCCCGGCTCCCCGGAATTCCTGCTGAATTCCTGGTCCGCATGGACGCCCGCGGTTTGCGCGACAAGAGTTGTCAAGTCGTGCTCGATTTTCTGCGCCGTCATCCCAAAGACCGCGGAATCCTGATTGCCGCCGCGACCGATACCAGCGCGCTGGGCGCAGTGCAGGCGGTGCGGGAACTGAAACGTGAGAAGTACGTCGCCATCGTCGGACAGGACTGCATTCCCGAGGCTCTCAAAGAGATTTCCAGCACCGACAGCCCGCTGATCGGCTCGGTTTCGCACGAAGCCCAGAGCTACGGACCCAGGCTGATCCATCTTGGCCTGGCGCTGCTGAGTGGCCACCGCGTTGCTCCTTACAACTACGTTGAGCACAAGCTGGTAACCGGCTCCTGGTTGAGAGAAAGCGGCAGAACGGCCTAGAGTGTGAACTGCCAGGGACTTTCTTGTCCGCCTCCCCTTTCCCTAAAAGTTCTCTGATAGAAATTGTTGCCCTATTGCATCAGTGGAGTATGATAGCTGCGGATTTCGAGGCGTGGCGGGCAGTTTGGGTATCATGACACCGTTACCGCATTCAGACACACGATTCGGTTGAGAATATCTCCATGCAGCTCAAAACCAGTTTGCGCTATTTAGAAGACCGTTGGGACGAGCAGGTGGCACGCAGCCTCGACCAACCAGAGTTGCTGCGATACCGCTCGAATCTGCTGGGCTCCGATCTTCGCATCACCAACTTTGGCGGCGGGAACACCAGTTCGAAGATCCGGCAGACCGATCCGTTGAGCGGGAAGCAGGAAGAGGTTTTGTGGATCAAGGGCAGCGGCGGCGATCTGGGAAGCATCAAGCTGACCGGACTGGCGGCGCTCTATTCGGAAAAATTGCACGGATTGGAGAAAATGTATCGCGGCGCCGAGTATGAAGACGAAATGGTGGAGATGTATCCACTGTGCGCCTTCGGTAAGAATGCCGTTGCCGCCTCGATTGACACGCCGCTTCACGGTTTCCTGCCTTTCCCCCACATCGATCATTTGCATCCCGACTGGGGCATCGCCCTGGCGGCTTCCGCCAACGGCCACGAAAAGATGGAGGAGTTCAACCGCCTCTTCGAGCACCATCTGATCTGGGTGCCCTGGCAGCGTCCGGGTTTCGAGTTGGCCATGATGCTGCGTCGTGCTGTACAGGAAAGTCCGAAATGTGACGGTGTGGTTCTGGGCGGCCACGGTCTTTTCACCTGGGGCGACACCCAGCATGAGTGTTATGAAAACACAATTTCCATCATCGATCAGCTCGGACAATTTGTCGTGGACCACGTCGAGAAGAAAGGTGCCGCACTGTTCGGTGGTTCGCGATACGACGCGTTGGAAAATCGCCGCGACCTGGCCCTCGACATTTTTCCCCTTCTCCGTGGAAGAGTTTCAAGCGTACGGCGCCTGATCGGCAACTTCAGCGATCTTCCCGAAGTGTTGCGCTTCGTGAATTCGCGCGAAGCAAAAGAGCTTGCTCATCTGGGCACGAGTTGTCCCGATCATTTCATTCGCACCAAAGTTAGACCCTTGTTTGTTCCCTGGCCGCCGGGCGCGAGTGTGCAAGGCTTGCGTGAGCAGATCGATTCCGCGCTGCAAAACTACCGCAGAGAATACGCGGAGTACTACAACTCGTTCGCACAGCCGGATTCACCGGCCATGCGGGACGCCAATCCTACGGTAGTGCTCGTCCCCGGCATCGGCATGTTCAGCTTCGGAAAGAGCAAGACAGAAGCCCGGCTGACGGGTGAATTCTATGTGAATGCGATTCACGTGATGGAGGGTGCAACATCGCTGGACACGGGAAAGGCGCCGTCGGTGCTGCCGCAGGCAGGGGCCGCAGCGCCCACCAGCGCGTTTACGGTGCGCTCGAACTATGTCGCGTTGCCTCCGTCAGAAGCATTCAGAATTGAATATTGGCAACTGGAGGAGGCCAAGATCCGGCGGCAGCCTCCGGAAAAGGAATTGAGCCGGCAGATTGTCCTGATTGTCGGCGGCGGCAGCGGCATCGGGCGCGAAACCGTGCTGCTGGCGGTCGAACGCGGAGCGCACGTGGTTGTCGCCGATCGTGATGACGCAGCGGCCAAAAAAGTAGCGGAGGAAGCGACGACGATTGCGGGAAAGGAAAGCAGCCTGGCCGTGGCCGTGGACATCCGCCGCCGCGACGTCATCCGTCAGAGTTTGCGCGAACTGGTTGGTGCCTACGGCGGGTTAGACATGTTAATCAACACCGCCGCGCTTTTCCCCTCATCGAAGGACGGGCAGATCACCGATGAACAGTGGGGAGTGACGCTTGACGTGAATGTCACCGCCAATTATCTCCTGGCTGATGAAGCAGCGCGCATTTTGCGAGATCAGAACCTTACCGCTTCGATCGTCCTCACCAGTTCAGCGAATGCAGTGGTACCCAAACGCGGCAGCGAAGCCTATGACGTGAGCAAAGCGGCGCTCAGTCACCTGGTGCGCGAACTCGCAATTTCACTGTCCCCAAAGATTCGCGTAAACGGTATCAGCCCGGCCACTGTGATCAAGGGATCGACCATGTTTCCCCGCGACCGGGTCATCGCGTCGCTCAAGAAATACGAGATCCCTTATGAAGAAAGTGCCAGTGACGAGCAACTGCGGACCCTGCTCGCCGAGTTTTACGCCCAACGCACTCTCACCCATCGTCCGATTGACCCGAAAGATTGTGCCGAAGCAATCCTGTTTATGGCAGGACCGAAATCGCAGTGCACGACCGGTCACATCGTTCCGGTGGATGGTGGATTGAGCGAGGCCTTCTTGCGATGACTGAGGTTGCGCACGCTCGGAATGCGGGGGATGCCCACGAAAAGGTGTCCGGTGCAAACCGCGATTCTGGTGCGCAAAAAAGGTCAGCGTTAGTGGCCGTCGATTTAGGCGCGGAAAGTTGTCGAGTCTCCCTGCTGCGGTGGATCGGCGGACAACCGGAGATCCGACTCGTTCATCGCTTCGCGAATGCGGCCAGGCTTGAAGGAAACGATCTTCGTTGGGACATCGACGGCATCTGCAGAGGTGTAGAAGACGGTCTGCGCGCCTGCGCGCAACTTGCGCCCGAAGGAATCGCGGCGATTGGCGTAGACGGTTGGGCGGTGGACTACGTACGCCTGAACCCGGAAGGCGCTCCCCTTGCGAATCCTTTCTGTTATCGCGACCCGCGCAATGTGGAAGCGCTGCACCGTGCGCAGTCCCGAATTCCGCCTGACTGGCTTTACCGACTCACGGGCGTTCAGATCATTTCCTTGAACACGCTTTACCAGCTGTACGCGGATCGCGACGATGAGCAGGCTCTTCCCTGGATAAATTTGCCGGAATACCTGCTGCACCGGCTGGGAGGAAAGCGGGTTTCCGAATACACCAACGCCACCCACACCCAACTCCTCAGTGTGCGCGATCAGGATTGGTGCGCCGAAATCTTCCAAGCCGCAGGTCTGGATGTGAATGCCGCCCCTCCGGTGATAAGGCCCGGGACCCGCATTGGCCAGTTGCGAGGTGAGCTGGCTTCCCTGCCGTCATTCCGAGACACCAGATTGATCGCCCCCGCGTGTCACGACACGGCGTCGGCCATCGCGGGAATTCCGGCCCAGGGGGACGACTGGGCATTCATCAGCTCCGGAACCTGGTCACTTGTGGGTTGCGTTCTGAATTCGGCATGCGTCAGCGATGCCGCGCGCAGCGCGAACTTCAGCAACCAGGGCGGAGTTGGCGGCAAGATTTATTTCCTCAAGAACGTGAACGGCATGTGGCTGCTGCGTCAGTGCCTGGAACAGTGGCGGTTGCAAGGCCAGGTCTGGACGGTAGAGCAACTCGTCGATGCCTGCGTCGACTTCGACGCCCCCGATGGCTTGATCAATGTCGACGAACCGGATCTGTTGTTGCCGGGAGACATGCCCGCGCGCATCAACGCGCAACTGCTTCGGCTGGGGCAGGCCTCAATCCCCGATGGCCCGGCGATGGCAGCCAGAATGGCGAACTTGATCTTCCATAGTCTGGCCGCCCGCTACGCCGCTGTCCTGCAGCATGCGACCGGCATCACGGGGAAAACTTTGAAGCGGCTTTACGTCGTGGGCGGCGGGAGCAAGAACGTTTTGTTGAACCGGCTCACCGCGAAGGCAACCGGGCTTGAGGTCCTGACGGGATCGACCGAAAGCGCAACCGTGGGTAACTTCGCGATCCAACTTGCCTCCCTGGAGGGCAATTACACTAATGGAATCGGGGTAGCGGCCAACGCGGTGGCGGGATGGGCCAGCGTGCTGGCGGCACAGCCAATCGATGTCCTGGGAATCGATGCTTTGGGAAAAGATACGCTGACAGACACCATCCGCGCTCACAACGCAGAAGAGGGTCAACGGTCAACCGGAAAGGCAGTGGTATGACGGAAAAGCTGGAAGTACTCATACATCGCGCACTGGACAATTTTAATATCGAGCTGCCCTCATGGGGATTCGCCAACACTGGAACCCGCTTTGGAAAATTCATCCAACTCGCGGCAGCGGTCACCATAGAAGACAAATTCAGCGATGCCGGGCAGGTGCACGCCTTGACTGGCGCGTGTCCCACTGTGGCGTTGCACGTGCAGTGGGACCTGCCCAATGGATTAGACGATGTCGCCCAGGTGGAGCGATTGGCGGAGAAGTACGGCGTGCAACCCGGCTCCATCAATCCCAACGTTTTTCAGGACCAGGAATACAAGTATGGATCGGTGGGCAATCCAGATCCTGCGATTCGCAAGCGCGCGCTCGAACATATTCTGGATTGCGTCGCAATCGCCCAGGCACTGGAGTGTCGCGACATTTCGCCCTGGTTTGCCGACGGCTCGAATTATCCCGGAACGCAGAGTATCCGCAATCGGATTGGATGGTTCGAAGAAGCCCTGAAGCAAGCACACGCCGGCCTGAATCCGAAGCAGCGGTTGCTGGTCGAGTACAAGCCGTTCGAACCTGCTTTCTACCACACTGACATCGCCGACTGGGGGATGGCTTTCTTGCTGGCGCGCACCGCCGGTCCGCAGGCATACGTGCTGGTTGACACCGGGCATCACTACCAAGCCCAGAATATTGAGCAGATCGTAGCCTGGCTGCTGCATCATAAAATGATCGGCGGCTTTCACTTCAACGACCGCCGGTACGCCGACGACGACCTCACTCTCGGCTCCATTGATCCGTATCAGATCTTCCGCATCTTCCATGAGATTCACAACTACGCCTGGGAAACCGGGGCATTCGCGGATGTGGCCTACATGGTCGACCAGAGTCACAATCTGAAGGGCAAGATGGAAGCCATGATTCAGACGGTCTGCACCGCGCAAGAACTGTATGCCAAGTCGGCGATTGTGGATCACGCGCGTCTGGCTTCGTTGCAGCAGAGTTGCTCGCTGGTTGAAGCCGAGGAGTGCCTGCGAGGAGCGTTCTGGTATGACGTGCGTCCGGTGCTGCGCGACTGGCGGCGCAGTCACGGTCTGCCGGAAGATCCCATGCAGGCGTTCCGGGAGAGCGGGTATCTGGAACGCATCACCGCCGAGCGCCGGGCGCGCAATGCGGTAGTCGTGACCACCTACGCTTAAACGCTGCTCGTGATTGGTAACTTCCACCTTGCGATGGAGGACGGGCGTCCCGCCCGTCCAGCCGGGCGGACATTCCAAGTCTGTGATCTACGGCGCGGCCGGTGAACTCTTCACCAACTCCGCGTCGATGGTAATGGTTATTTCATCGCCCACCATGCCGGGGGCTCCGTTCACGCCGAAGTCTTGACGCTTGATTTTCGTGCTCGCGGACGCGCCCACGTGAAAGTTCCCTCTCGGGTCTTTAGCCGGGGCAGTCGGGCCGTCGACGTCGAGCGCCACCTCCCTGGTTACGCCATGAATCGTCAGGTCACCAGTGAGCTTCAGTTTGCCCGAACCTGCTGACTCGGCGCGCTTGGACTTGAAGGTAATGGTGGGATACTTCGCGACATCCAAAAAGTTTGGGCTGCGCAGGTCGTTGTCGCGCATATCGACGCGCGTGTCGACGGTGGTCGCATCAATCGTCGCGTCAAGCGAGGTTTTGCCGGGATCGGCGGGGTCGTAGGTCGCACTGCCGCTGACTTTCCTGAATTCCCCACGAACCGTAGAAATCCCCATATGACGCACGGCGAATTGTGCGGCGGAGTGCGCAGGGTCGATCTTCCAAGTTTCAAGCTGTGCAAAAGCGGACGACACGAAGACAAAGGCAGTGCAGCAAATGAGAACTTTGCGGATCATTCATCCTCCAAGAATTGTTTTGGTGCGATTCGATGTTTAACAGGTTAACTGAAGCTATCAGCTTTCAGCCATCAGCTCTCCGCCCCTATTGCGCATAGTGCTTGGCGGATGGCTGACAGCTGACGGCTGAAAGCTTCTATATGCGGCGCCTCTCTACTGCTTGGCTGCTACTGCGTGGTCACTTGTTCCAGCCTCACGGGCCCGAGGAGTCCCGAAGGTAGCAGCGGTGAGTTCGCCTTGTACGGCTTCACATCTGCAAACGTGTATTTCTTCGTCGCGTCAGGTTGCTGATCGCCAATCAGACGGTTGACCCATGCGTTGGTCACCTTGATTGTGATTTGGTTCGCGCCCGGCTTCAGCGCGCTGGTTACATCCACCCGATACGGTGCGTGCCAAACAATGCCCCGCGACGTCCCGTTCACCCCCAACTCCGCCAGGTTCTTCACGTCACCCAGATCGATCCATAGCTTCGTGCCCGGCTTGAACCAGTCCGGCGAAGCCTGAATCGTCCTGGTGTAGGTACCGGTGCCGGAGAAGTACTTCACTCCTTTATCCTGGCTGTCACTCCAGGAAACAAGCTTGTCCAAAGTGACGGAAGCAGGCGCTCCGCGGCCTGGCTGGAAGCTAACATTCCAGGGGCCATCCACCGTTGCCAGCTGGGTTTCCGCCGGCTTCGGCAAGGTGAGAGATGAGGCCTTTGCGGGCTTGCGGAACACAACGAAGACCGTGCCCCACGGCTCAAAGTGCAGCGGCACAGTAGTGCGACCGTCGGCGATATTGTACGAAGCGGGCCCCGATTTGCCGGTTTCGGCGTACCACAGCTCGGGCTCCTTGCCTGCCACGCGGAAGGTTGCATCCAACGTCTCGTCACGGTCGTTGCGGTTGTCGAGAAAGTAGATGTCACCGTCGGTCAGCTTGCGATGCACAAACAAGATCCGCGTATCGCTCTGAGGCTTGGTGTGGTCAAAGTCCGGAGCGACGCTCAACGCCTTCAGCGCCGCGTCGGCATTCTGCCCTGCATATACCTGGCCCTTGCCGACACTGTGTACGCCGGTCCCGTCGCCGAAGAGTTCATCGTTCAGTTTTTTGAATTCGGCGGCGTCGTCGGCCAGGCTCGGCGTGTCCGTCGGCTTCCCTCCAGCCACTACCGCACCCTGCTCCACCAGCTTATGAATGCCGCGCAGCACCGGCAGCGACATGTGCTTGCTATATGGATCCAGCGCCAGCACGCGATAGTTCATTCCGCTCTTCGTGGTGATTCGCCCGTCAGCCACCTGCAGTTCGTGAATCAGGCCGTCGGCGTTGATGTAGTCGAAGCCGTAGCCCGCCGGGACGTCGGGCGACTTCTGATCGAAGATCGCGGTGAGGTTCGAGTCCTCACCGTAGAAATAAATCACGTCCGCGGCAAAGCGCCCCTGCTGCAACAGATACGAACTACGCGCCAGATAATTCACCCACGCGCCCGCCTGCTCTGCCCAGGTTTCGTTGCGATTGAACCATTGTCCGAAAGGGCCCAGGGTCAGGCCCGGAGCCTTATCCACCAGCGGTTGGTGCGCGGATTCATGAATCACGAAGCGGTTGATCCCGTTGAGTAACTCCTGGTCCGCTGTGGGCTTCAGGGTTGCCGGCGACCACGCCCAGGGCGCAGCCGCAGCGGTCAGCGACTCTGCCGCCGCAAGATTCTGGCCGTAGATGTGTGCCACCGACGCCGACTCCCGATCATCGGCGTTGTAGCCATACTGTTCTTTGTTCACTCCCGGAACTTGCGTCCACATCGCACTCATCGGAACGTCGTTCAGCTTCTTTACTTCCATGCCATCGGCAACAAAGGCGCGTCCGCTCTCATGAGATTCTCCGTAGTGGCCGATCCCCCGTTCTTTCAGCGATGCCTGGACCTGGCCGTAGTGTTCGTCCGCGATTAAATCGGCAATGGTTTTACGAAAATCCCACAGGAACTGGTCGCTGGCTTCGGCGCTTTCGACCACGTGCCCGGTGAGAACCGGCATCCAGGGCACCGGATCATATCCGCGCCGTTTCTTAAACTGCTCGATCATGTCATCGGTCCAGTTCTGCGAACCCGCTTCCCAGCTATCGGTAATCACGTAGCGGATACCGCGCTTGCCCATGTAATCTGCGCCGACCGTTTCCCTGTAGCTGTCAAGGTAGCGGTTCATGTAGTTCTTCACGTAACCGCTGTTCAACTTGTCGACTTCAAGGCCAGTGGCTTCTGCCGTCGCCGGGTGGTTGGTGATTCCTAACAGCGAATAGCCGAATCGGACGACGACCCAATTCCCGGGCGGAGGTGTCCAGTCGAGCGTGCCGTCCGCACGCACCTTCGAAGTCAATTCGACAACATCGGACTTGGAAACGACTTCGGTTGTAGGAACCGGAGGTGTCGCAAACTGATAGAGGTCAGGCACGGGAGTGAAGGCCGCCTTTTCTTCGAACCGGTTTACTCTCGCTCCAGGATGAAGAACCAACTCCGCGATTTCGTAGTCGGTCGGAGGCGCGCCGATCTTTATCCCCAGTGATTCAGGTTCGATGCCGCTGGCCCACGCAGGAATGGGAGGAGGAGGCGTGCGCTTGAAAACGATGCGGAAAAACTTCGCGCTCACCGGAGGAAAAGCGACCGTATGCTCGGGAGCCCCACCGTCGGGAAGCTTCACAATTTCCCGGAAGCTTTGCCCGTCGTCACTGGCCTCAAGCGACTTCTCCGGGTTCGAGATCCCGGCCACCATCGCGGTAATAAAGTCGACATCTTTTGTGACGATGGTGACAGAACGCATCGTCTGGGGTTGGGCAAATTCGTATTGGATCCAGGCGCTTTCTCCGGCCTTCGGGATCGGAAGCTTAGTCGTGTTTTGCAAGTCGCCGTCGCTGAGGATCGCCGGGTCAGGACTGCCGGCGCTCGCAGTCATCTTCGGGTGCAGAGATTCCAATGACACGTCACTCGCTGACCTGCGATATGCAATCACCACACCATCGGCGTAGAAACTGGGAGGCGGAGGAGCGCCCTGTGGCGCGGCGAGCAAGTCACGAACTCCCACGTTCTGAAAGGCTCCGGTGTTCGATGGCGGATGAGCCAGCGTGCCCGTGAATGGCTTTCCCGCTTCGACGAATGTCTCACTCCATACATACTTCTTCATTCCCTGCGAACCTGGCACCCATGGGCCACCGGTCTCGCTCCAGCCCGGCGAACCCGCAATCGCCTCTTCCATTCCCAGTTGATCGGCGAGGGTGGTGGCATATTTGAAAGCATCCTTCCACTCCGGTGTCATGTACGCCAGCCGATGATCCACGACCTGGGGAGTTGCCAGGGCGGCATCGAAGTTCTGAAAGCCTTTGAGCCCGGCACGATGCATCCACTCCAGATCGAGTTTGATGCCTTCCTTGCTGATGTTGCCATTCATCCAGTGCCACCAGACCAGCGGCTTGGCCGAATCGGGCGGCTGGCGGAAGCCCTCCTCCAGCGTGTCGCTCGAACCTTGGCCGATGGCCGAGCCGGTCATGGCCGCCAGTACGAATCCAATCGCAAACATGCGGAGCAGCAAAGTGTGGTATCGATTCATGTCAACATGTCCTTTTGTGGAAACATTTGCGAAGCGGAAGAAGGCCCGGGTCGCTGAAACTTGCGAGCGATGAAGGACTCCCGCAAGTTGCGATCGAAAGTTTTCCAGACGGACTCCTCCATCGAAAAGAACTCACTCACCTGGACTGGTTCGCCGCGTCACTTTAGCGACCGGACAATAACAGTGTCAAGCAAAATGAATGTATTTACCTATTGAACCTATCGAGACGGCAACCGCAGCTTCCTAAGGCTGGATTGAGAACCTGTACGATCCTGCTCCCGCTTCGTAGATCGCGCTATGGCCATCCCTGGCCACGAACGAGATCCCCGTACTCTGTCGAAGGTCTTTGCCATCTTGCAGGAGTCCAGTGGTTACGTCGCTGGGGAAATACAGCAACCCGGTCGTATTCGGCGGAATCACGACATCCCATGAGATCGTGTTTCCATCAGCTCTCCAGTTTGAAGTGATCGCGCCATAGGGAGAATCGAACGTCACCTTGGCTTCGCCAAGACTGGCGTCGAATTGCGGATGCAGCACGACGCGATGGAATCCCGGGTCCTCGGGCGCCTCGTCGATCCCCGCCGCGTAGCGGTACAACCATTCGGCGACGGCACCGTACGCATAATGATTGTAGGAATTCATGGAGGGATCGCCCATCATCTGGTCGCCATTCCAGCGTTCCCACATCGTGGTCGCACCGTGGTCAATCATATATCCCCAGGAAGGATACGTGCTCTGCAGCAACAGCCGGTAGGCCACGTCACTGTGGCCGCTGTTGCTGAGTTCGATCATCAGATAAGGCGTGCCCAGAAACCCGGTGGTGAGATGCCAGTCGTGGGCCTTGATGTCATCGACCAGCTTTTCCGCAGCCATGGCACGCTGCGACTGCGACAGCAGATTCATGTGGAGCGCCAGCACGTAACTGGTCTGGCTGCCGGTTCCGACCGTGCCATCCGGCTTCACGTACTCCTGGTTGAACGCCGCACGGATCTTTTCGAAAACTTCTCTGTACTTCTGCTCATCCGACGGACGGTCCAATACTTGAGCCATACGCATCATGATGGACGCGTCGTAAGCCCAGTATGCGGTGGCGATCAGATCCTTCGAGGTCTTGCTGCCGATGGCGAGCCAATCGCCGTAATCGTTCCCGCGTTCCTTCAGCCACAAGTAATTTGGATTCGAACTTGCGATGTGATCCATCCACTTTTCCATCGCGGCCCAGTTTTCTTCCAGGATGCGAGTATCTCGAAATTGCAGGTACGCGGACCAGGGAATGATCACGCCCGCATCAGCCCAGCCCGCAACGCTTTCGCCGATGGGGCCAACGCGCGGCGAGACGTCGGCGAAGGCGCCAGTGGGACTTTGTGCATCACGAATGTCGGTGGTGAATTTGTGGGAAAAGGCAGCGAGGTTGGCGTTGAAGGAGGCGGTTCGCCAGAAGACTTCGGCATCACCCATCCAGCCCAGACGCTCGTCCCGCTGCGGACAGTCGGTAGGCACGCTCAGAAAATTTCCGCGCTGCCCCCAGAGAATGTTGCTCCACAGCTGGTTCACCATCGAACTTCCGGTGCTGAACTGAATGGTGAACGGCGCGCCCGTATAGAAAACTATGCCCTCGACCGCATCCCGCGAGGGCGTTCCCGGATACCCCGTAAGTTCGACATAGCGGAAACCGTGGAAGGTGAAATGAGGCTCGAAGGATTCAGATCCATGCCCACGCAATATATAAGTGTCCGTGGCTTCGGCTGTGCGTAAATTTTCGGTGTAGAGCTCGCCGTTCGGCTTGAGAACTTCTCCAAAGCGGATTTGGACTTTGGTGCCAGCTTTGCCCGCAACGTGCAAGCGGGCCCAGCCAACCATGTTCTGGCCAAGGTCGAAGACGTAGACTCCGGGCTTCGGATTCGTGAGCGACTTCGGCTTGAGGGTCTCACTAATCCGGATGGGTTGAAAATCTTGCGCCACCAGCGGAGCCGGAGGATCGGCCGCGACCGCGACCGCACCCCAGCGTGCGTCGGAGAATCCAGCCTGGTCCCATCCTTTTTGTTCCAGCCGGGCGTCGTAGTTTTCGCCGTTATAAATCTCCGACCCAAGGATGGGAGATTGGGTCGCCTTCCACGATTCGTCGCTCACCACCGAATCGCGCGTGCCGTCGCTATATTCGATCTCGAACTGCAGCAGTAGGCGGACCGGCGGCGGCCCAAAGTTGTATCGCGTCTGCAGCCAGCCCAGGCCGTCGGCATACCATCCCCCGCCCAGGATCGCGCCGACTGCGTTTCCACCTGGCTTCACCTGCGAGGTTACGTCGTAGACTTGATAGACGATGCGCTTGCGATAATCCGTCCAGCCCGGAGCGAGAATATCGTTTCCGACGCGCTGGCCGTTCAGATACAGCTGATAAGTTCCCAGTGCAGTCGAATAGATTCGAGCGCGGCGAACGGTCTTGGCCACGCTGAAGTTTCGCCGCAACAGATTTACCGGCTGTGCCGGCCAGGGAGTGCCCAGAGGCGCCTGGCCGATTTCCGCAACCACGACCGCGGTCGGCCACGAGGAATCGTCAAAAGCTTGTGCCACCCATGCATCGCCCGTTTGCTCCGGCCCGGTCTTCCAATCGGGTCCGGAAATAAAACGTTCTACTTTGCCGTCCGCCATCTCGACTCGCAGAAGAACGATGAAGCCAGCCTGGGGAGGCTGCTCGTGATCCGTTTGCACGATGGCTTCTGCAGCCATCGAATTGGCGCCCGCCCTCAGCAGCTTGCCAACAGGAACGACCCGGAAATAGCCCCAGGGATCGCGTGCACGTCCGAAGTTGCCCATGGGCGACTCGACCACCACCTGCTTGCCATTGACCCAGGCTGCCAGATTGTCCTTGGCGGTGATGAAGAGCGTGGCGTCTTTCGGTTTTCCCGCAAGATTAAAATGGAAGCGGAAATCGTGTTTCCCCGGCGTTGCATTGGTGAGCGCGTTGTCATTCGCCGCCCAGATCCACTTCGGTCCCGAGTCGTAATCCCCGCGCTCCAGGGGCATGTCGCGCGTGATCCATTTCGCTTTCCAGTCTTGCGCAGAAAGCAGCCCCATCTCCCACCAGCTTGGCTGACTGTATGGCGAGGCTTGTCCCTGCCCATCCCACACCCGGACCTGCCAGTAGTAGCGGCGGCGGGACTCAACTGCGGGACCGCCGTAGGAAACATTGACGGACTGGTCGGAAGCTACTCGTCCGCTGTCCCACACATCGGCTTGATCCTGCGAGAGCCCTTCGGACGTACTGGCCACTCGAACTTCAAATGCAGACTGCCGTGCGCCACGCCTGGAATCGTGAAGCTGCCACGAAAGCCGCAGATGGGAAATGTCGATTCCCAACGGCTCCTGCATGGCTTCACACTGAAGATGATCGGGGGCGTCGGCGTCGAAGGCTAAGAGCGAACGCGGCCCGCTCACGACCAAGAGCATCGATAGTGTTAGGAAAAGATAGCCTGTTCGCCTTCCGACCGGACGCAAGATCACCCTTGTTCCCGTCTTAAATCTCGCCACACCCGTGCTTAGTGCGTTCGACATTTGGCAGAGCTCCTATGAAAGTTCCCTATTGTACTTATTTGTCTTTTGAATT